>QGNH01001660.1_pt1 | contig 14040 bp, 19 predicted proteins | sample 1735481 | NCBI WGS metagenome assembly QGNH01 (sample SAMN09239004, study PRJNA386568) | Viral metagenome, whole genome shotgun sequencing project. | reverse complement strand
CGAACGGGATAGCCGGCGGCGGCACATTGCGACATCGCCGCCAGCCGCAGGTCCACCGAGGGCGCGTTCTCCTCGGCCTGCGCGGTCACTTCCGGCGGGTTGACGCTCCAGGAAAGAATCGTGTTTCCGCCGTGCTCCAGGCCGACCAGGCGGCCTGCGTCGCCGGACTTGGTGAGCACGATTTGCCGCGCGTACGGATGCCGCGCGAAGAACGGGACCAACACGGTCGAATAGGCCGTCAGCGGGTCCAGCGCCAGCCCGTCCTGAAGTTTGCCCAGGTAGAACGCCGTGGGCTTGCCCAACTCGCGGGCCGCGCGGTCGATCCTGGCCAGGATGTCTCCGAGGTTCAGGTAGACCTTCACGGCTGGGAAGAACCAGACCCCTTGCGTGCCGGCAAGGTAGCAATACTTGCATCCGTACGGGCAGAAACCGTAGGGGGAAAAGTGCCAGTAGTTGGGGCAGGTGTTTCCCTCCTCGCGGCTGAAGCGAACGGGGCTGCCCATCACGCCGAAGACCAGCGTGCGCTTGCCGGCCCGGTGCCGGGCCAGCGGGTCCGCCAAGCCCAGGTCAACGCGATTGTGCGGCGTGGTGGGGCAATGGACAACCTGGGCCTTCGGAAAGCACCGGCAGATGCGCTCGACAAACTCCTCCCGCTCCCTCGTCGCCGTCGCGCCCTGGCACAAGAAAATCCGGTCGAACGCCACCTCGGCCGGAACAACGGGGCGGTGGTCCGCAGGCAGTTCTCTTTCCGGTTTACCCTTTGGCCAAAGATTTTGTTGATGGAAATCAACCATTGCCGTTTGCACCCATGATACGTTAGGATTCTGTCAGGTCAAGTATGGAACTCTTTCCGAGCAATATCAAAGAAGGCGTCGCGTTGGCCGGGCGGGGCGATCCGAAATACGCGCCGGCCTGGGTTGGAAAAACCGCGCGCAAGCAGGCGGCGATGGCCATGTACTTTCTTCCGCACGGATCGAAGAAGGCCGTCCTTTGTCCCACCCGGCCGCGAGTCGTGAAATGGTACTGCCCGTTCGCCTCGCAGGATGCGTTTCCAAGCGGGCACCGGTATTGCGTCAACGTCTACACCGGCTGTGCGCACGCCTGCGAATACTGCTACGCGGCCGCTTACGAACCGGCCGCCCCGGACGTAAAACGCGACTTCGCCGGGTTGCTCCAGAAAGACCTCGCCGACCTTGACCGGTTCGACGTGCCTGCCGCGCCGATCCATCTGTCCAACAGCACCGATCCGTTCCAGCCGTTGGAGGCGACGGCGGGGCACACGCGGCTGGCCTTGCGGGAGATTCTTCGCCACCGCCGAAGGTTCACCAGCGTCGTCGTCCTGACGAAGAACCCGGCGCTGGCCGTGGAACTGGGCTGCGTCGAGTTGTTCCTCGATCTCGGGGAGGCGTTCTGCGTCGAGGTCAGCCTGGCCTTTTGGCGCGAGGAGGCCAGGCAGACGTACGACCCATGCGCCCCGAGCGTCCAGTCGCGTATCGAGGGAATCAGGCAACTCCGCCGGGCCGGGGTACCAGTCGTGCTGCGGATCGACCCTCTGTTTCCGCGATTGCCTTTGGCGGACGAATCGAAGTCCGCCATGAGCTACCAGGATTTCGGCCTGACCCAGCCGCAGACGCTCGATGATCTTGAGCAACTGGTCGCCTTGGCCAAGGAAATGAGCGTTCGCCACGTCGTGTACTCGCCGGCCAAGATCGTCCAACCGAGAATGCGACCGCTTTCGCCCGTCATGCAACGTATGAGAGCCGTCTACGAGCACGTTGCATCGCCCGTCCGCCTGACGTTTCGCGGCGGGAGCTGGCGCTTGCCTCCGTCCGCGCAAGCCGCCGTGACCGGCCCACTGCTCGACGCCTGCCATCGCCACGGCGTACAGGCCAAGTGCTGCAAGCACAACCTTATTGAGACGCCGTGACTATCCCGCCAATATCCCCGCGATGATCGGCCGGGCCAGGTCGGTCAATTGGCGGAGCAGTTCCGGGGCGTCGCCGGTCTGGTAGTACGCATCGACGGCGTCGCGGTGGGGTTGCGAGGGCTGGAGGGATTCGAGCGTCTGCTGCGTCAGTTCGATCCGGTCGATCACCGAGGCCAGGGAAGGGCGCCCGGCCGCCCAGGCGTCGTAGGCCTGCTGCACCGCGCGAACGGCGAGTTGCTGAACGTTTTCGACTTTCATGCTGAAACTCCCAACAGATTGAACCACGAAGGACACGGAGAGCACGAAGTGAAAGAAACAAAAAGAAGGAGAGCAGTTTCTTTCTGTCTTTAACTTCGTGTCCTTTGTGCCCTTCGTGGTTCATGTTGTTCTTTTTGTCAGCGATCTACGGCTTCGCCGTCGTCAGGGTCGTGTTGGCCTTGATTCGGCCGTAGGCGGCCAGGAGCACGCCGGCGGCCTGGGCGACCGTCGAGGCCGCGTTCACCGCCTCGTCGGTAACGGCGCCCTGGTCGCCGATCTTGACGCCGAATCGCCATTGCAGCAGCATCGCGGCGGCGGCGACGGCCAGGCCCCAGATGGTTTTGGACAGATACCACGGTTTCGATTCCATATTTGCTATTCCTTTCAAGAGTTTTGCCAGGAGAAGGGAGTTAAAGACCCACGCCGGCGGCCAGGACGGTGGCGATGAGTTCCGCCGCGATCCTGGCGACCGTAATGGCCCGCTGCTTGAAGTCGTACTGCCGCTGGGCGGCGTCGGCGGAGCCGGTCACCATCGCGGCCGCCTTCTGGTCGAGCGTCCAGAAGGTCGTCACGACGGCCTGGTCGTTGCCGGCCAGGTAGGCCGTGACGATCTGCGTGATGGCCTGTTCGCCCAGGGCGACGAAATAGGCCTTGTTGCCGGCCAGCAGCGCCAGCCCGGCCTTGGCCATCGCCGCCGCCGTGGCGTCCGACGACGCGGCCTGCGCCGTCAGGGCCGCCGTTGCTTGATCGAAATTGAATGTCATGGGGGATCCTCGTTGATTGGTTAATTCGTTAATTGGTTGATTCGTTTCGCGAAGGCACTAGGCACCAGGCAATAGGCACTAGGAAAAGGTTCCTCTCCGAGCCTAATGCCTAATGCCTAGCCCCTAGTGCCTATTGCTTGTTGTCCCACGGCAGCGTGGTCGGCTGGGTCGCGGGGGCCTTGGGATACGTCGGGGTCTTCCAGTGGCCGGCGTCGCTTAAGTTCTGGAACGTGCGGGCGAAACATTCCAGTTGGTAGGCCATATCCGGCGGCGGCGTGTCGCCCTTGGCGGCGGAATCCGCGACGGCCCGCGCGGAGGCGGCGTTGGTGTCGAACGTCTGCACCGTCGCCGAGGTGTAGAAGTCGCAACCGCTCAAAGAAGCCAACAGGAAACAGCCAATAGCCAACAGGCAGATCAGGAACAAGGCTCTCGATACCACGGGCACTGACATTTTCATGCGTCGTCTCCTTGCATCAATAGAAAGTCTTTGGGAAAGGCCCCGCCGCAACACGCGGCGGGAAACAATTCCCGGAATTCTTTGGTCTTTGCATCTTTGTTTTTCTTCTCACTCTTAGCCCTCGCCCTTCGCCTCCTTCTACCGTTCGATTCTCGCGTGGTGAAACTCCTCAAAAAGCCGCTTGAGAACTTCACAGGCGTCGCGCTGCGTCTGCTGGAACTGCGTGATGGCGGCCGTATTCTGCTCGACGACCTCGGTGAACTTGGCCAGCCGCTCCTCGTCGCGGAGGATTCGCTGGTGGGCCTCGTCCAGTTGCCGTTCCCGCTGAAAACTGGAGCGTCGCTCCCAGAGCCACATGGCCCCCATCACGCCGGCCGCCCCCAGACTCGTCAATTCGCTGATGTCGCCCAGAAACATTTGTCATTCCTCAATTCGGAGGGCCGATAAGGTCGAACTCGATCACCAGTTGCCCCGAAACGTTCACGGTTTGCGGGCCGCTGTCGGTCCGCTGGAGAAGGAAGTTCTGCGGCGCGCCGTCCACCATGGTCTGCAAGGCCGCCGCCACGGCCGACCCGCCCAATTGCGCCGGCGTGCCTTGGGAAAGAGCCATCGTGCCCAGCGCCGCGGAATCGCCGGAGCCGGTCCCGCCGGGCGCGCCCCAGGCCAGGCCGGCGCCGGGCCGGTATTTGTTCCAGGATGGAACGTCATTCGTGAAATCGATGGAGCGAAGGCACTGGCTGACCGCGGCGCTGCAAGTCTGGTCCGAGGTGATTTGAAGATAGCTCGACGGCCGCACCGTCACGTTGGACAGGCCCGACGGCGGCTGGCCGGAATCTCGCATCACCGCAAAGCCGATCGTTCGAAGCTCCGACGAGCCATTATTGGCGATCGATCCGCCGAACCACGGCGTGTCCGGCAGCATGGAAAACAGGCCGCCGGAAAAATAGAGCGGCAGGGTCCACCGGCCGCGGACCAGCCACTCCAGCGACTGGCGAAGCTCGTTCCAGTGCACCGCCCGGATGGCCGTTACCCCGCCCGAGAGCCCCGGGTCGGTCCAGCCGCCCGTTCCGTTGAGCCGGTCGAAGAGGCCCACCTGCCCGGCGGCGGGGTTGGTCTCGACGATCACCTTGTTCTCGTCGCCGTCTGCCAGCGGCCAGAGCCACTGCATGGCTGTGGGCGACGGGGGCGTGGCGGGCGTCGTCTGGGCCGGGGCATCGAGGATCCGGTGGCAGACGTTGTCGCGAAAGTCGTCGAAGGGCGGCGGAACGGCGTCGTGCAGCAGCACGCGGCGCACCGGAAAACCCGCGCCGATGAAACTGGAGAAATCATCCTGCGGCTGGTACGTCAGCAGGCGGCGGCGGTTGATGGCCGCCGCGAGTTGCGACGCGTCGCAGACGCGGATGCGGTGCACGCCGGCCTGCACGCGCCCCTGTGAATTGCCGTTTGTCCAACTTGCCTGGTAGGTCATGGGTTAGTCCAAGTATTTGGCGTAGGCCGGATGATCGAACACGTATTGCGGGGTCGAGAGGTTTTGCTGGTCGGCGATGGCCGTGACCAGCACCACGGCGCCGGCGTCCACGGCCGCCCCAGGGCCAAGCGTAAGCTCCGCCAGGTTTCGCCCGATGACGTTCAGGCCGCCGTTCTTGTCGGCCAGGGCGCTGGCGCCGTCGGAGATCTGCTCCACCAGGTTGTACCGCGCGCCGCCCAGCGGGCCGGCCACCCTGGCCGCAAAACACAGCGAGGCCGCGGCGGGCGGGCGGACGTAGATGATCCACAACCCCTCGACGTCGATGGCGACGGCCTCGGTCCCCGCCGCCAGGACGCCGGCGGAGTCGGAGGGCTCGGCCAGGTTCGTCGCGGTGATGCCGTCCGCGCCGGCAGGACGCGTGGCGTGGTTCGGGGCGAACTCCACCGGGTCGGCCAGGTAGCGGTTGCCGCCCGACAAACCCGAGATGCGAACCAACTGCACGCCCATCGACGAGCCCACCTGGGCCAGGCGATAGAGCGAATCGTGAACGGGAATCTTGACGCTCATTATCCCTTTACCTCCAGAACCGTGGTTTGCCTGAGGAAGTCATGCCGGACCGTCGCCACCGACGGGCAGGCACCGTTGGCCTGGAGGTCCAGGTCCCGGCCGTCGATGCGTTCGACGAGGTCGCCGGGCTGATAGCCCGTGTCGATCCAGCCCAGTTCCAGTCTGGCCTGCACGCAGGGCCCGGAGGACTGCTGAAGCCGGTTGGCGGAACACATCAGCAGTGCCGTGTCGTCCCGCTCGGCCGGCGGGCCCAGGTCCGCGTCGTGGTAGAAGATGCTGTCGGCGCACACCTTTCGCCAGGCGGCCCGCGCCGAAAGGTCCAGGACCTCCATTCCGCAGCCGGGGTCGCCGGCGACGAGGGCCTGGATCCTCGCGTCGGCCTCGACGGTGGCCGTCACGCGAACCTGCGCCAGCCCCTGGGAAACGGCCTGGAAGTACTCGCCGGCCAGCGCGTCGTCGCCCAAATAGATGGCGCACTCGTCGCAGCTGATCCACAGCGAGCCGCGCCACTGCCGCCAGGGCTTCAGCGGGCCGGTCTGCACCTCCAGCACCACGCCCAGGCTCTGCTGGTTGGGGTTGGTGGACAGGCAGGGCAGCAACGGCCGCGGCTTGGGCAGGCAGAAGTCCGTGGCGCTGATCCCGGCGAAGCTGTAGGTGGGCAGGTTCCAGGGCGGGGCGGAATACCATCCGTGCTCGTTGAGGACCCACTTGCGGTACACGTCGCAAAGCCGCTCCCAGTCGCCCGACATGCCGCGGACGAAGTCGCGCCAGCGGGTGGTCTCCAGCGACCGGTCCCAGCCGGGCAGCAGCGTGAAGGTGGACTCGTATCGCTTGGCCTGGCCGACGGCCAGGACGGTCTTGAGCCACGGGCGGCGAAGGATCGTCACGTCGGCGCGGCAGAGATTGGTGGAACCGGGCGAGAATTGCGAACCCGCCCGCTGAAGGCCGACGTCCATCGTGCGGCCCGACAGGCCCGGCCGGTAGACGATCAGCCCCAGGCCCTGCCCCGCCGCTCGCAGGGCCAGCCCGCCGCGTTTGACGACGCGGACCAGCGCGTCCAGCACCGTCAAACCCGCGATGTTCATTTCGCCCAGGTCGATGTACCCGGCCAGCGAATTCAGTTCGTCCAGGCCTTGCGTCTGGACGCCGGCGGGCACGGCGGTGGCCAGCAGGTAGCCCAGCGCGTCGGCGACGGTCCAGGACCGCGACGTGGCCGTGGCGCTGAAGACACAGGCCTGCCGCGAACCAACGGCCGCCGGCCCCGACGAGCACATGCCCGTAAGACGCTTGTTAAACGAAATGTCCGCGCCCGGAAGCGTCACCAGCCCGCCGTCGCCGATCTGGACGAAACTGCCCAGGATCGGGCGGAGGAGGTCCGTCAACTCGTGGACGGCCACGGCGCTGAGGTTTTCGCCTTGCTCCTGGGCTTGGCTGCGGTGCGCGCTGACCACGCCGCGGAATTCGCCGCCGTTCTGGTCCGCGATCAGCACGTGCGAACCGACGGGCATGAGGTCTTGCAGGTCTTCCATGCGCACGGCCTGGCCCTGGGCGTCGTGAAGCAGTTCCATCTCGACGCGGCCGAAGTCCGGGGCCTCCGCCTGCTCCCAGACCGTCACGGCCAGGTCGCGCCGCCGCTGGCCGTCCACGTAGATCAGCGGCACGCAGCAGGCGGGCGTTACGCCGGGGCTTGGGGATTGAACGATGGTGGTATTCATTGGGTTCCTCAAAGTGTGATGGGCGTTTGCAGTGGCGCCGGCATTGGCACGTTCGCGCAGGCCAACGGGCCGGTAATGTTAAGGGACATCGGCCGCACGCCCAGCACGCCGGGCCGCGGGGTGAGATTGAGCGTGCAGGCGTACTCCGTCTGTCCGGGCGTCGCGGCGACCGTCATGACCGGATGCAGCGGGTCCAGGTTTCCTGTGCCGGCGTCGGTGAGAATGTCAAAGCCGGTCGGCTGAGCGTAGCCCGTGGGCGAACGGTACGAAAACTCCAGCAGGATTTTGCCGCCGGCAAGCGACCGGATCGAGAGGTCCAGGGCCGGGGCCAATGGTCCGGACAGGTTGCCGGCGGCGTCCGTTCGCAGCAGGACGTATTTGTCCCGGCTGCGTTCGAGGACCCCGTTGGCCGCCAGACGGCGCGCGCCCAGGGCATGCACCTCGCCCGGCGGCAGGGGCAGGCGCAGGGACGCCTGGGTGTAATCCTCGCCGGCGCCGGCCAGGGCGGTGTTCCAATCGATGGCCGCCGCCCCGCCCAGGCCGTGAAAGACGAGGAAGCCGCCGCCGTCGCGGAAGTGCCACCTGGCCAGGTGGCGATAATCGAAATGTCCAAACGCGAAATGGGAGTATGTCATGGTGGTTTCCCGTGGCGTTAGCTGATGACCGAGTTCGTTCGGGTTCCGCTGCCGGTCAGGGTGTTGGTGACGACGGGCGTGTTGCCGTCGCGGCCTTTGAAGGTTTCCTGTCCGGTGGTGGCGTCGAAGGACGCGACTCCGGCCAGGACGGCCAGGATGGCCTCCAGGGCCTTCTTGACGGTGAGCGTGGCGGCGCCGGTGGAGTCGATGTTCGTGGCCAGGATGGCGGAGGCGGAGACGTCGTTGAGATCGGCGACGACTTTGGGATCGAGCTGCACTTCGGCATCCACCTGGGCGGCGTTGGCGGCCCCGCTGACGGTCACGATCGCGCTGCGGGAACCGGCGACGGCCCAACGGGCGTCGGAGATTTGAATCTCGTACAGGCCGGGGTGGTTGACCGCGTCGACCTCGCGGAAGCGGCACTTGCCGGCGTCCGGCGAGGCGAACGCGCCTATCGTGGCGATGGTTTCGATGTTGTTGTCCGCCTGCCGGTAAACCACAGGCGAGGCCTCGTTGTCGGCGATGGTCGAAACGGCCAGTCCCGCCGAGTCCTTGGTCAATCCCGCCTTGCCGGCCCCGGCGGTGGATGCCGTATCCAGCACCTTCACCCGCAGAACGACCGAAGTAATTCCGTTCTTGTACGCTAACTTTGCCATTATATTTTCATCCTTATTCTGGTTTCTGGTGTCGGGACCGAGTATCCAGTAGCCCGTAGCCACTATCCGGTAGGAGCTACAGGCACGATCATGGGTGTCGCCACTGGCTCTTACTGACTACTGCTTCCGGCTACTGTTTTTCGTTCCTGCTCATGTCATTCCGCCCGTCATTGGGCCTTGCACCAGCAGGCCGCCGGCCGCGTCCGCTTGCGATTGCACCGCGCCGTAATCGGGGTAGGTCTGCGTAATTCCGTCGGCCAGCAGGATCGCGTGCGACTTTGCCGCCGCCGAGAGCGTTTCGCCCGTGGTGAAAGGGTTGTCCGTAGTGTTGACGTCCTCGACGGCGCTGACGACGTTCGCCGAGAAATAGGGCCAGGAGCAGTTGTAGACCATGTTGTGAGCGAACCGGGCCAGGTTGACGTTCGAGCCGGCGGCGCTGTAAACCACCTTGCCGGTGAGGCCCGCGAAAATCGAACCGGTGATGGCCAGGCTGCTAAGGTCCGTTTGCGAACCCGCGTTGACGAAGTTTCCGGAGACCGTGTTGGCCGTGTTGTCGATCAGCGATAGCCCGACATTGCCGGATTGGATCACGATGCAATCCCCGGTAAAGTTGTAAAACACACACCCGGAGATCAACGTTCCCTGGGCGTAAGAGATCTCGATCGCGCCGAGGGCCGAGGCGTTCAGGCCGGCCACGCGCACGTTCACGATGGCCGCGCCATTGCTGTGGGTGACAAACAGGGCGGGAAAAATTGAATTCCCTCCCACCGTGATCAGGCAGGTATCGACCAGGTAGCCGCTGCCGCCATAAAAGTAAAAAGCGATCGCCGGGGCAGAGGACACGCAATTGATCAAGTGGACATTGGCGACGTTGTTGATATAGAAACCGTGCTTGCCCGCCTGGGTTGTCGCGACGGAGACATTGCGAACGTTGACGTAGCCGCTGTTGATCTGGAAAATCCCGCTGTTCGGAATGCCGCTGTTCAATTGAACCAGGGCACAAGACATCGTCCCACGCAGGTCGCCGTAGGCCGTTCGGTAGCCCTCGACGGTAATTGGGATCGACGCCGTGCCCGCGTTGACGACGGCGACGGCGACCGGGTAGGTGATCTGGTTTCCGCCGCCGTCAAAGGCCAGCACGTTCAGCCGGGGCGGATCGCCCGCGGCGTCGACCGACAGCGTGGTCAGGCTGGCGACCATCGAGGGGTCGGCCCAGGCCCCGCGAAAGATGCAGGTGCGATTGACGCCGACCCACGTCGAGCCGCCATCCGTCTGCGCGACGGAGATGGTGCTTTGGCCGGTGCCGCCATTCCAACTGCTGGTCGAGGTGACTTTCCCCCGATTCTTCGCGCCCGCCGTGTCCCAGGTGAACCAATCGCCGACGACCAGCGCCCCGAAGGGATCGGAGGCCAATCCGATGGCCGACAGGAGCGTTGTGGGATTGCTCAACTGGCAACCTGTCAGAGTGATAGGCGTGCCGCCGCTGCCGCCGTTGAGGTTCGAGGCGTTGGCGTCCACACCGGCCGGTTTGCAGACGAACTCGGTGTACGTCATTGTCCACCTCCCGGCAGCGCTGGCGGCGGTTGCAGGGCGACGGCGATGATCGCCCGCTCCTGCGTGTAGAAGAAATCATCCGGCGAGGTGTCGCCCGGCTGGCCCAGCGTGATGCCGCACAGCGAGGCGACGGCCTGATAGTTCAGCAGGCGAACGTCGGCGGGTGTGAGGTTCATCTGTGTCGCGCTGTCGATTCCGGTTTGCGTGTATTGGCTCATCAGACGCTCCATGTGATCTGGCCGCTGGAATAGATTCGTCCGCCAATCTCGGCCAGGACGTAGCGGCTGGCCGCCCCGGCGATGGTGACGCCCACGGCGCAGGCGCCGCTGGAGTCTGTAATCAGTTCGTAGTCCGCGTTGGCGATGACCTGCTGGAGGACGGCGCCGCCGGTCACGGCCACGGTATTTCCCGTTGCGTCCGGGGCGCCGTAGTCGCCGGTCGCCAGCCAGAGCCGGACCTTGACGCGCTGCGAAGCGTTGTTGCCCAGGGCATCCTTGACCTGGAGGGAAACCACGCGTTGGCCGGCCGTCTCGCTCCCGGTTGTGAACGTCGTCGCAAGCGTGGCGGAAACGGCCTGGTTCTGGGCCGCCGCTGTCATGGCCGACAAGGGGCGGAACATCGATCGCCCGCGATAGTCGGTGATGTCGGCCAGCGAATAGTCGCCTCCAGCCGTGACGATGGCGGCCAGCGGGATATGCGGCGTCGCGCTGGCGGAGGGGAAGCCGCTCGTGCTCACCACCAGCGTCCCGTCGGCGGCGAGGTAAATACTGTTGGTGGTGTTGTCGGCCAGGGCCTGGCCCGAGGCGGCGGCAAAATCGCGGACGGCCGCGCCGTCGCAGAACCTTCCCCCGCGGACGCCGAAGGTCAGGCCGCCGTCCTTGTATACCCGCAGGTCGCCGGCCCGCCGCGAGACGTCCAGCAGCCGGTAGAGCATCTTGTAGAAGCTCGTGTAGTAAGGCGACTCGCCCGTGGCGATGAACAGGACCTCCTGCTCGGCGTCGCTCAGGCCTGAAAGGGCGTTCAACTGTGCGTCACTTGGATACAGTTCGTTCATGGTTCACCTCATTCAATGTGCAGGGTTAACGTGGATGTTTGGGGGTCGTAGCGGATGGCCTCGATTGCGCTGGCCGGTGGCGGCGGCGGCAGGACGAGCATCGTCTGGGCGGGAAGGTAAAGCTCCTGGCCATCGTCCCGGATCACGCCCAGGGCCACGTGGTGGAAGCCTTCCTCGGGCAAGTGGGCCTCCAGGCGCACCGCGAGGACGTCGAAACCGAATGGCCCGAGCGAAAAGACGCCGTAGCCCATCCCGGCCGCGCCGCCGCCGTCGTATCCGAAACCGCCCAGCCCGAGGGCATAGAGCCCCAGGCCGGACTGTCCCTGATACGCGCGACGGCAGTCGGCGGAGGCGACGATGCCGGGCGGCGACTGCCCCGCGTGGTCGTCCCGCAGAACAAACCGGCTGTCGTTCGCGCCGGCAGGCGACGCGACCGTAAGGCGGAACAGCGTGCCGTGGAGCGAAGGACCGATATTTTCAAGGGTGGTTGTATTCATGGCAGTTGGAGGTAGTTGACGGTGTAGTCGCACCAGAAACCGCGGCCCTGCTGGAGCGGGGTTGCAGGCTCGAAGGTTTCCAGGATCACCTTGGGGTAGGATTGGCCGTTGTTGTCCAGCAGTTGGTGGGGTTGGGCGTCCGCGAATTGTTCGATGGCGGCCACCAGGCCCGCCAGCAGCGAGGCGGAACTCGCCTGGAGCCTCCCTTGCTGCACGATCCGGCGCGATCGCATCCCCATGTCCAGCACGAGCTCGCCATCCAGGCCGGGGAAGCTTCGCCGCTGGAGCTGCCGCTGCCAGGCCAGCGGGCGGAAGGAGTGCGGGCCGGAGGAAAACATGTTGTTGCCGTCGAGGGAACTCATTGCGAATCCTCCGCGATTACGGGGTCTTGATTGCCTTGGGGCGCGGCGGCGACGAAACGCAACACGGCGCAGGCCATCGCCGCCTGCTCATACGCCAGTTCCATCGAGTGCAGGATCGCGCCCTGGAGTTGGATGCTCCTGCCGGCCTGCCCGCTGCCGGCGCCGCCGACGCGAAACGCCAGCGTCGCGATCTGCCCCAGCGTCAGCGACTCTGCCGCCGCCGTGTCGCGGAGCCGCACTTCCGCCGAGATCAGCGGCCGGCCCAGTTGGACGCTGGTGGCGAAGAACTCGTTGTCGCCGCCCGCCGGCAGCGGCGGGCAGTGGCGGGTCAGCTTGACCGACAGCACCAGCGGCAGTGACGCCTGGCCGAAGGAGACGTTTTCCACTCGCGTGTACCGGTTCATTGGCTGGCCTCCTCGAAATGGCACCGCACGTCCAGGCGGATTTGCAGGTCGGGGCGGCGCACGCCGCTGACCATGTGGCTGGGCTGAATCTCGGTGGCCCGGCCGATGGGCAGATCCTGGCAGAGCCCGCCGCGATACGGGTCGGCCAAGAGGCTCGCGGCCGCCTGGTCCGCCAGGTCGCTGGCGCGGGAGATCGCCGTCTCGGCGGCGTCGTCGCGAACGTGAATCACGATCGCCGCGACCAGGCGGCGCCAGAGGGACAGCGTGTCGTCGCCCGAGAAACACACCAGCGATTCGTGAAGGATCTCCGCTCGCGGCAAGGTCGTGTCGCTCGAAACGCCCAGGCTGACGGAGGCGAAATGTCCGCTCTGCCGCAGCGTCCCGACGATATCCTGGAGAACTTGTGACGTTTTGGCCGCCATGTCAAACCCTCCTCAGCAGCACGTTGCCCAGGGTGTGTGTCTGTAGCCCGCAACCGCCGGGGCCGGTGTCGGCGGCCAGGCGAAGCTGCGTCTGGAGCCGCGCGAATTCCTGGCGGTAACGCTCGGACTTGAGCCAGTTGGCGTCGTCGGGCGTTGCGCTGGCGGCCCGGGCAAGAAAGATCCCCGACAAGGCCCCGCAGGCCGTCGCCAACCGCAACGAGTCGGGGTCCGCGAAGGCGACCTTGTCGGCCGGGACGCGGCACAGATCGCCGAACCGTTTGATCTTTTCCGCCAGCGTGCGAGCAACGCCCTGAATCTGCGGCCCGAACGTGCGGATGAAGAAGTAACCACCGGACATCTTCGGCGCCACCGGCGGCACGGACGCGTCGGCTCGGAGAATCGAAACGGTCAGCGTGGTAGCCGAGTTCACGGCGGCGATCTCGAAGGCGTTGCCTTCGGAAGGCGCGGCGTCGTACACGGTCAGCACCATGCCGGCCCGCACTCCGGCCGACGTGAAATTGCTTCCGGCGGACGTGAACGCCGTGCCGGACGACACGCCGTCGCCGCCGCCGATCAACTGTTGCGTCACAAAGCTTCCGCCCAGGAAGATCGCGGGTTCCAGGGCCAGCAGGTCTCGGTCTTGACAAAACTCGTTCATGGGTGCTCCTCGTTAAGGATGTTCCGGTGTGACGGGGTGCGGGGCGGGTCCCGTGCGTGGCTGCCTTTAATCGGTGTATTGTCGTGCAGACGCCTCGGGACTCGCCCCGCACCCCGCCGCCTTGTACGGACGGCGAGGCCGGGGGTGGCGGTCAAGGTTGGCCGCCACTCACAACCGCCTGAACGCCTATGCAACGTTCAGGCCGGTGATGATCCCGTGGGCGTTCTCGTTGCGAAGCTCCAGCGTGTACTCGCCGATCACCTCGCCCGCCTCGTAGTCGCCGGTGGACGCCAGCGGCTTGTAGTGGAAGCTGCGCCCGGCCAGCGGCAGCACATCCACCCGCGAGCTGTCCAGCAGCAGCACCGTGTTGGCCGGCACCGAGCGGCACAGCACGACGCGGCAGACGCCGAAGTCGCTCTCGTACACGCTCACCAGGTCGCGGTAGGCCACGTCCGCGCCGTCAAACCTCCGCATGGAGGTGATGAAACCGTTGATCCGCCGCTTCTGGTAGCCGTTGACCACGATGGTGTCGATGCGGCTGGAGGTCTGCTCCCAGATCAGCCGCAGGGCCAGGTTGAGCTGCGCCTCGGTCAACTCCACGTCGGTGGGGAATCCGCCGACGTTGGGCTTGAACACGTTGGT
>QGNH01001427.1_pt3 | contig 14040 bp, 13 predicted proteins | sample 1735481 | NCBI WGS metagenome assembly QGNH01 (sample SAMN09239004, study PRJNA386568) | Viral metagenome, whole genome shotgun sequencing project. | reverse complement strand
CTAAAGCTCGTAAACGCCGCGGTCGCAATCATCTCAACTGGCTCAAAATTAACGTAGAAACCGATCTGGGAAGCCGCTGCGCTTTCGACAGCTACCGCTCCGGGAAGTCCTCCAGTTTGAGCCGGGGCCACAGAGTATGGAAAACTCTTGCGGTAGAACCGCTTGCACTCTCGCAAAGATATATCGAACGGAATATCTTCGAAATTCTGCACGATCGCACCTTGCACGAGGCAAAACTGATCGAACGTGATCGAATCTGCCGTGCCTGCGGTTCCTACCGGCGTCCATGTCACCTGCAACTCTGCTTGTGTCGTTGTGACAGGGACGATACCAGAGCTCGTTCCAGATATTGCCGTAGTGGTTGCGCCGCCCGCGAGATTGACCGCAATCGATAGCGGCGTCGTTAGACCAGAGAAATTGGCGCCAGCCGCACCGGCCTTCTGAGCGGTTCCGGTTCCGACGAATAAGTTGATGGTGAACGTTCCGCTGGCCGGCGACCAATTGGCGCCCGCAGCGGCAGCACCGCTGAATGACACCTGCTGCCCGCGGAGCCGGTAGGCTTCATCCGAGGTCAACGGATAGCCATAGATTAGAGCTCCGGTTCCGGTCTGCCCGTTGGTTCGCGTGATCTTGGCAGCATGTGCGGGAGGTGTTGCGATGGTCAATCCAGCGGTGGCCGCAACCACACATGCTTGGTTGGCCCCAGTCGTGATGTACCAACGATCGGCCGTGTATTGCGTAGTCGAAGCATTGACGGAGAAGCTGGCGCTTGCACCTGCCCCTCGCTGCCAGACCGCAAACCCGCCGTTCGGCGCAAGAATGTTCGCCCACGTCGGCGTCGTGTTGGCCTGCGTCATCAGCGTGGTAAACGCCGCGGCCATGTCAGCGAAGATCGAATCCCACACGGCAGATTGCACAATTTGGCCAGGAGCAGCCGTGAGAGCTCCAGCCGGTGGCGTGTATTGATTTCCTGAAAATGGCATATGTCAGGCTCCCGCGTAAATAATTTTCGTCGTGATGATAGATGGGCTCAGGATTGTGTGAGAATTTCCACTGGTCCCTTGAGACGTAACGGTGATTGAATTAGAGCCGCTTGACGCAATTGCAATAGGCCCAGTCGGATTGGCAATAGTCTGATTACCCCCACCGCCCGTAAACGAGGTCAAAGATCCATTGGCCCAATAAGCAGCACCCGAATTGACGCTGATGGTATTACTTCCAGTAGAAGTGATCGACGGTATTTCTGCTGCGAGTAATTGGTGACTTTGCAATCCTCCTGCATTCCCCAAAACCGTGCCATCATAATTCAACGAGGATGTAATGCGGTTCGCCGCAGATCCTCCCATATTATCTTGGCCAAACGTCGCTCGACCGCGGCAATCAGGAATGCCGAACGTTCCCGCGCCAGAACCGTAAGTCGTACCAATCACAGCAAACAAAGCTGCATATGTCGTCGCCGAAACTAACTGTCCGAAACAGAGCAGCCATTTTGATGGAGCGACCGAACCGGCAAAATCCATCATGGCGCCTATCGGTAGCGCCGACGCAGACAGGATGCCATTGACCGTAACGTTGCCGTCGAATGTCACAGACGTATCAGAATTGAACGTTGCGGATTGAACTCCGTTGACGGCAACCCCTATCTGATTTGTCCCAGCGAGATAAAATCCAGTCTTTGACGCGCCATTGAATGCATATCCCGGTGATGACACGATGCCGGCCGCGCCATTGAGCTGACCCGTCATCGTCGAAACGCCAGTGGTCGCCAGCGATTGCGTGAGCGCGGTCGCTATGTCTGAGAAATTGCTGTTATCGTCAGACGACTTGATCAGTCCGCCTGGAGCGAAGGCTGCAATCGGAAGTGTATACGTACCATTTGCGCTGCGTGGCAGGGTATGTTCCAATCATTCTATTGCTGACCGCTCGCCGGTCGAATACTGATAGCGCGTTCTTTGTTGGTCGGAGGCTTGCCTTGCGTAGGCTGGCCTCTGATCTCGTTGATGAGCGCGATCGTGCTCGGGGAAGTGCCAACACGGAACGGCAGCGCTTGGTTGGATAGCAGATATTGAGTTGCCGGGTTCATCAACGCCGCTCGCGCGGCCGGACGGGCGATCATAGGGCCGGCGAGTTCGCCGAGCAACAACCCGGCAACGCCTCCTTCTGCCGCGCCAGCGGCCCCGCCATGGGCCGCTCCCGCACCAAATCCAGCCATTCCACCCACGCCTTTGAGCAGCCCTTCGATCTGCAAACGTCGTGCAGTGCCGCTGTCTTGGAACTGCTTCAAGACATTGCGGCCTGATTCCGCAAGATCGGAGAAATCATCCATTCCGCGGACGTATTGGTTCTTCCCGTATACCGCCTTCGCAGATTGCGCCAACGTGGCCGGTGTCATGTTGGCAGATCCTGCCCAGCGCTGGAGCACGAGCGCGTTTCGGTAATCACGTCTCGCATCCGCGAATGCGCCAGCGTCGGCCGGGTTGGTACGCTGGATGGTTCGCTCCATCGCATCATCAAGCGCATTCGTCACGCCGTGAAGTCCTTCGGCCCGCTGAGGATCGGTCGCACCTTGAGCCGCCGCTCTCAGATTTGAGCGCAAGGTTTGATATTCCCCTCCACTGAGAGCGCCTCCTTGCGAGATAGCACCCTGCACACGACCCAGCGCACCATTGACGCTATTGACCGTCTCTTGCGGATAAAGACCTGGAACTCCGTTATAAGTATTGTGAATTCCTGTCAGGTCAGCCGTCAATTGCGGATCAGCCTGCACATGATTGTTTGCCGTCAAATTATCAAAACGCTGGCCGATCCGCTGCATCATGGTATCGACGACACCATTCCTACCTTGGATCGGTCGATCGCCGATCTGTTGCCCCACACGATTGAATGCCGCTTGACTGAAGGCGCGGTTCTGCGCCTCGTTTGCGCCAGGGCTCAGTTCGGATTCCGCCGCCTTGATCGTCACGTTTCCGGTGCGATCGCCTGCGGTCAAAGGAACGTTCTCGTTCCGTAGTACATCGATCATCGCCTGACGTTCTGGCGAGATGATATTCGGCGTGACCAAGCTTGGCGTGCTGGCGATACCGTGACCGCCGGCAATCGCGCCGATCAACCGCAATGCAGCTTGTGTCTTGGGACTATCGAATTTGTCAGCCACCGCTCCCGCCGCTTCCGAACCAAGCCCAGCTCCTACTGCGGTCGCACCCTTGGCGATCAGACTTCCTGGGCCGACATATGAAAGAGGATTGCCGGCGAACTCGGCCGCCGTTCCAGCGAATTTACCTGCCGTCGTCTGCGGCTTGTAGAAGTCTCCAGTCTGACCTTCGACCGCTTTCTGTATGCCGCTGCTGGTCAAATAATCCAAGGCGCTGTGTTGCGGAAGATCAGGACTTGGCTCAAAGCCAAGCTTGCCAGCAATGTAATCGCCAGCCACCTTGCTGCCTTTGGCCAGAAGATTGGAGAGATCGCCAGGAGTGCCAAGCCCGGCAATGACGCCCTTAGCCAGACCGATGCCCGCGCTCTTGGCAACATCTTCAGCAGTCGAAACTGGCGCCTTCGGCTGCGCTGCTTCATAAGCGGCCTGCAGTTCATCGTCGGACATCTTGCTGAGATCGGTAGCAGGTGCGGCCGGCGCGCTGGCCTTGGCATACAGCGCCTGCAAATCGCCATCCGATAATTTGCTCAGATCGGTCATTGTGAAACCGGGACTGCTGGCGTTCCTGCCGGCGGCAGTTTACCACGCCTGCGCATTTCGGCTTCAATATCAGAAAGCGGTGGGGTTGTCGCTGTATCGGCTTTGGTGGTCGGAACAGCATTCGGGATGCGAGCCTTGGAGATCTCCGACCGCAACGACTTGTCAAATCCAGGGTCAAGCTTGCCATGTTCTTTCGCGTAATCGTCCGCCATATCGCCCCATTTCATCATGAGGTCGCCAGCGTGATCGAGCAAATTCAACTTGGCATTGATGCCAGCCGCAGTATCTTCTGGGGTAATATTGGCCTTTTCCTCGAGCTCTAGCATCGATTTGAATATGCGGCCGCCTGATTCGCCAGTTTCCGACGCCATCGATTTGATGCCAGAAATCTGATCGGCAAGGATGCGCGCAGCCACCTGATTGAAGATTTCCCGCGGTGCCGCGCCTTGCGGATCGATCCCAAGGGTGGCCGCCATACGTTGCAAACCGAGTGCGGCTTCACTGCCGGCGCCAGGATTGAAATCAGGCGACGCTGCGACCTGCCGCAAAAGATCGATATTCTGCTTTTGCTGCGCCGCGATCATGGCGGAACCTGCCAATCCCTTATGCAGCGAATCATAATATTTCGCGCTGGCCTCGCCACCAGTTTCTGCCGCCTTCTTGGCCCCGGCTTGAGCTGCCTCATTGGCCTGAATGGCGCCGATTGATGATAGATCAGGTTGAGCCGTTGCGCCCTGAGCGGCAGCCGGATGCGGCAGCGGACCAGCGGCGCCCGGTGCGGTCTGTACGCCCCCACCAGGCGCCAGCGTGGTGGTATTCCACCGTCCTGCCACAGGATCGTAGTGGCTCACAGTCGGGATCTCGGCAGAACCGATCTTGACTGTTCCGAATTTCGGTTCCGGAATGAATACTTTCTGCCCAGCCGCATTGTACATCAGCGTCCCGCCCTCGACTGGCATTGACTGGGGCTGTCCGCGCTGTTGGATCATCTGGAGCATGGATGCTTTGGCGCTTTCTGGCACCCACGGATTGGCTAGAACGCGGGTCAATTGATCCTGCGTTACCTGACCAGTTGGAGAGGTAAGCGGTTGAGGCAATCCTCCGGACGCCATGCCAGTTGCCGCCGGAGCCGCACTGGTAGGCATTCCATTCTGAGCGACTCGGATAGGTGCGGCCGGATTTGTCGCACCTGGAGCGGGCGCGGCACCGCCGGCAATGGCGCTGACAATCTGGGCAGGCGATGGCGTTCCTGGAGGTGATCCAGATTGCGGTAATTGGGCTCCATTGACCGAGGTCGCGCCAAACGGAGGCGGAAGGGCCAGTGGCGGCTGGCCAGCGATGGTCCCTGGAGCCACCAGCGGCGCACCATTGACCGAGGTCGGCCCTACGGCTCCCGGGATGGCCGAACCTGTTGGGAGCGGCATTGACGGGCGTGGCTGTGGCATCGGGACGGGAGACGGTGCCACCGCAGCGGGAGTTACGGGCGGCGTTACCGATGTAGCAGCGGGCGGCGGTGATCCGCCAGACTTCATGGCTACCATGGTAGCCGCAGCACGCGCGAAGTCAGCCGGCGAGATCGCAGCCCCTGGGGTTGGCAACGGTGCGGCTGGCTGCGCCGCTTTCGCAGCCTCCATCGCCGCTGCCTGCCTCGCAAACTCGGCCGGCGGAATAGGTGGTGTCTGGCCGTTCAAGGCCGCAGCCTGCCGAGCAAAATCAGCCGGAGCGATCGGTTGATCCTGTGTGACGGTTGGCGGAACGATCGGAGGTCGTTTCGAAGCCTCCATGGCGGCGGCCTGACGGGCGAAATCGGCCGGCGGGATGGCTGGAGGCATCCGCTGCCCTGCAATAGCATTTACCATCAGACTGAATGGATCATCCCCAACCGTGGAAGGGGAAATAGGGCTTCCAGCAAATTTTGGGCTGCCATAGGCACCAAAATCAGTTGGCGTCTGCCCTCTAGCCATAGCAACACTAGCCTGCGAAGCATCTGGAGCAGACATTGTTGGCTTAACTGGTGGCAGCGATGCGCCTTGCGTGATCTCGTTCGGTAGCCCAGTTCCGGGAACCGGACCTGTTCCAGCATATGACAGCGGTGCTGCAGTTGTTTCACGTGAAACATTAACTGCCGACGGGATTGGCGCCAGAAGTCCTGTTGGCTTGAAAGCAGGCAACGGAACACCGTTCTCATGCTGCGCCATCGCGGCAATCAAGTTAGGCCGCATCCCGGCCGGAATTGGATCGTCGGGGCCGATGCCGAGCTTTGCCGAGACATCCGCCGCATAAGCCTTCGTGTTATTGCCGTCGGTCTGCGGCGCCCATCGGTTCACAATCCCGGAAACCGTGTTCAGGCCGTGTTTGGTGTCATAGGATGTTAGAAGCGTATCCGCCGCGGCAATGCCATGCTCTGGTGCCGCAAACTTCGCGAATCGGCCATCTCCTCCAACGTATCCAGGCTGAGATTTGGCAAAATCGCCATCCTCGATATTCAGCGGGTTGTTGTTACGGATGCCGCGGGGCGGCGATGCATCCGTAGTCGTGGTGCTAGTTGGCGCCACCGCAGGCTGATCCCCAGATGATGGAATAGCGCCGGCCGGGCCACTCCCCAGCGTTCCAGCCGGCGCCGCTCCCGCAGCGGGGGAAGGATTCCCGCCTTGGGATAGGTATGGTGCATAAATCTGGCCAATGGCATCCGCGCCTTGCTGGCGCCCTTCGGCCTCTTTCTGCCGCGCAAAGTCTGCTTCTCGATTGCCCTGCATGGCCCGAACGAGCTCCGCAAGCCCCTGCGTCCAGCTTTGGATATTCTGTTTTGGCGGTTCCTGTAACTGCATGGCTTGGGCACGCATCTGGGCAATCTGCTCAGGCGTGAATGTCATCGTCGGCTTTGGCGCCAGCGGAATGATAGACTGCGATGGCGCACCAAGCGCTCCAAGTCCCCATCCACCGCCACCTGTCGGATCAAGCGCCATGGATCACCCGTAATCGGCCGCGGTCAAACCTGGAAGCGGGGCCGCAGCATTTCCGCCATATGCATCCGTAAAGATGTTCCCGCCACCATAGGCCGGACCGCCCACAAAGGCACCAGTCATGCTGCCAAGATTTTGGCCCATATTGCCTTGAGGACCGAACAAACCAGACATCATAGCAGTTTGCTGTTGCGTTGCGGGAGGCGGCATAGGCTGCTGCATGGCGGCAGTCGTATGCTGGATTTGCTGAGCCTGCTGGGGAGAAAGCGGCATGGTCGATTGGGTCGGAGTGCCGAGTTGCCCCAGCGCCCATCCGGCATTTGGATCAAGCGCCATGATTCAGTTCCTCCAGCCTCTTCATTACCCGATCGGGACACCTCCCGATAACAATTATCCCGTCAGGTTCTTTTGTTTGTTCAAAATACAGCCGCTGCTGATCAATCGTTCCGTCCGTCCCGATTGCGGATCTCAATTCGGTAGAGTCCACATATTCCGTTATATACGTCGGTATCTCACCGCGCTCCAAACGAACCGCAATATCGTATTTGCTGAACGGACCCAGCATCAAGAACTCATTTTCCCGACCCTGTTCGCTCAATTTCTTGATCGTTTCAGATGGAATATTGCGAAAGTGATAAACCCCTCGATCGTTCACATACCTTTCGCAACCGTGAGGGATCGGAAGCTCTACCGTCCCGGTTGGGAACATCTGCGCATCCCGAACACCGCGTTTAAGCTGACATTGCTGCAGCGTGAGAGTTTCAAAGCTCTCAGGAACGCAAAGTCCTGTATCGATAGCCCTCATATCATTGCCAAAGCTGCTGGGGCTGCTGAAGCAAGAGATCCGAGCATTGATCCTCCAAATCCAGCAGTTCCGCCGCTGATCGATGCGCTTCCAAGCCCGAACAGCCCGCTCATCATCGCGTTCTGTTGCGCCAATTCTGCATTATAAGCATTCATGTTGGCCGTATTCGCTGAGCTGGTGGCGCCAACGAGATCCGCCGGCTGCATCGATGCCTGCGGCGTGCTGGTTGTGCCAATACCCGCTGGCTGGGAAAGGCCAAGTTCCTGCGAGGCCATCGTAAGTGGAAGTTCATAGCTAGACGTGGCCTGCTGATAGGCCGCCGGCTCCGCAGTCGCCAGAAATCCCGTCACGGCTTGATTTTGGTTCAACTGCAAATTCTGCATCTGCTGTGTGTAGGCTGGCGATCCCGGATAAATCCCCTGCGAAGCCAATTGCGTCTGCAATTGCTGAGTTTGATGGTCAAATTGCGGATTGAGATAGGACGTTTCCTGCCCGAGTAGCGCCTGCGTCTCACCCGAGGTCGAGTTTCCGATCGTCGTTCCCGGATCAGTCGACCCGTAATTTGCATTGGTCAGCAAAGTATTGGCCTGCTTGCCGGCGACACCTTGCGTCCCTTGCATCTGCGTCAGCAATGCCTGCTCAGCCGGCGAAAGCGTTTGCGTGGCCGTATATGTCGGAACACCATTCGGCCCCGTGCCGGTCTGCGCATAGGTCAAAGATCCGGTCGGAGTTACCTGATTGACGTTCGATGCGGCTTGGCTGGCCTCCATCGCATTCAGGTTGAGGCCCTGCTGATTTTGCGCAACCGTATTCGGGTCAGTTACGGTCGGGACCGAAGGAGAAGACATGCTCATTGCGCGGCGTCCTTCTTGAAGCCGATGCGCTCAAGATCCTCTTTGAATAGCACAAAAACCGCCGCATCGCCAAACGGCCCATAATATCGGTGCTGCACGCCCTCGAACTTGAACCCGAACCGCTGAAACATTTTTAGAATTGGCCCGTTCTTCCGGTTCGTCCGCATCGTCAACCGATCAACAGCAAACCGTTCGATTGTGTAGCGTGCCAATGACTTCGCAATACCGGCAGAAAACGTCTGCGGGCCATAATAGCTCAATTCAACATTGTGTCCGCTGTGGTTCTGGAATATCGCAGCACCGATCAAGTCATTATTGCGCACAATTCCGATTGCGGCATTGATATGCATCGGCGTCAATTTGAACTCATTCCAGGTCCATGACGCCACTGGAATGTCATGGCCGAACAACAGCCCATGCGGCAGGCATAGGCCGGTCTGTCGTTCTTTCTGGATTGGGTTCGGGATCATATATAATTTCCAAGCTCAATCACGGCGTTAAAAGCATTTATCTGCAGGATCGATGGACTTTGTCCTGCATAGCCGTCGAATAACATATGATCGAATGTCCCAACATCGAACACCGAGTTAGCCCCACCGCCGCTCGGAAGGACATTGACCTTCATCCGTACTGCAAGCGCATGACCCTCCGCATTCACAGACTGCCATGTCGATTGAGGCAACGGACCTTGCGCATAGAATGAATTGTCATAAGTGGACACATCATAAATAGCTCCGTTCGCGGCAAATGATGAAACAGCAGCCGTGATCGTAGACGTTCCGAAATCAACATCGACACCAAGCGTCGGCGTAATCGTTCCGCCCGTCACCAAAAGAGGCTGGATCATAGTCATCCTCTTGATGCGGCCAGGTGCCCCAAAGAAATTGAACGCGCATTGCATGTCACAAACAATCGGCGAAACCAGATCGGCCGGACCCTGATAAGCGTTCAACACATTTCCATTATTGTCTCCAAAGAATAGTTGATCGTCGAAAATCTCGAAACAGTTTGCATTCCAACCTTGGAATTGCGTCCATGATCCGTTTAGGAAATTCTGCACGTACTGTACTTGCAGCACATTGGTCTGCTGTGGCACATTTAGAAAAAGCAGCCCTTGCGCCGGATAGCTTATCATCTGCCAGCCGAAATTGCTCTGATACTGCTGCGCCGCTTGAAGCATGGCATTCTGAATGCGCCCCGTGATCGCCACTTGCCGCACTGCTCCGGTATCAAGCTGAAGTGCCTGCGATAGCGGGATCACACCTTGCAGCGTGATAATGCCGAGATCAGAACCGATCTGTGTCATGCAACGCACGCCAAGCGGCGGCGGAAGATTGAACACGCCAACCAATGTCCAATTGCTTGAGCTGGTCGGATCAGTCCCGCTGTAAATGATGCATTGACCGCGGCTAGTCATAAATACCGCAAGATTTTGCGGCCCATTGCCACCATTATATGTCCATGTCCCCATGGCTATGACGTAGCCGCCCTGATCCATCAGAGGGCCGATATCAAGATTGCCAGATACTGCTCCGGTTATCGCATTCGTTCCGAGATAGTAGATCGCCGTAGAATTGTTCGGGATCAACCAAACACGGTTCTGATGCGAATGGATGTGGAAGAAAGTCGATTGCGCCGGCCCGCCAGTAATCGTCGGCGAGGTCCAGTTCGTTCCGTCCCAAAGCTGGGGATTGTCGCTGCCGTTCACCGCATAGAGATAATGCGAGCCGCCGGGAACGTCGAAGTTGATATACTGCCATCGGTTATTAGCGAACCCGCTGTTTACCAAAACCGGAGTCGCTTGGTTGCTGACATTGTAGAAATTGCCGCCACATGTAGCGAACAGAAACTGCGTTCCGCTCACTGGCTTGTAGCACATGAGCGTTTCGACAGGCCCATTCGCACCTAGACCCTGACACCATGCATTGTATCCAGCCCGTAATTCGATCCATGCCGTCCGCGGCACCCAATTGATCAGGATCGGCGCATACTTCGGGTCCATATTCGCCAGAGGATCGATAGCATTCCATCCGCCCACAGGAGCCGGAATAGGTACCGGCATCGTCTCGGGCTGGGAAAATGGCTGCTTTGGTCTGGCTTGGAGTTTGCGCATTTAAGCTCCCACGTCCTTCACTCTATTAAAGACGGAGGTCAGCGAACATTCGAAATGATCTGCGATTGCCTGCAGCGACATTCCTGTTACGCGCATTGCCCGCATTTCATCGATAGCGGTATTCATCGCATCAGATTTTGATGAAGCTTTGCCAACAGTTGGTGGCATCCAATCGATGCCGTGCTTTTCGATGCCTATGACACATTCACGGACGCGCCTCTCGGCCTCTTTTATAGAATTGAACCCGCCCAAACTTTTCTTGACAGTTTCACACTGTTTGGAGTGCATGCCACGCGAAAGTGTCCGTGTCACATAATGACGGCCGTCGCGGGGATCGCTATAGATATACAGACCATATCCATATTTACCACTTCCGTAAGACCGTAGAATAGTGCGGCCACGCCGCTTTCTGTGGTTCTCTGTTATCGTTAGTTCTTGCAGATTGTTCGGGGCATTGTTCATAGAATCATCGTCATAGTGATCGACAGTCATATCATCGGCGGGCCAACGACCGCGCGTCAAAAACCATACGACATGTGAGTACGGGACAGAAACAACTCCGCCGTCAAAATTGAAATTGATGCAGGTGGCAGCGTACATTCCCTTGACCTTGATATTTCCAGTTTCGTCGACCGTTGTCGTCTTTCGCAGCAACTCCTCAAATTGAGGATTACGTTTCTTTGTTCGATGTGACACCGGCATCTCCTATTTCGTGAAAATGCCAATCTATATCTTTTATTATGCCCCGTCAAATTAGGACATGTTAGGTCCGACAGGTCCAGGAAAGAAGCCGTCTTGCACGTTAGCTGGCGAGATGAATATCGGATGCACCCGCTTGACCATGGACAGGGTTTCGGAGCCACCATCGCGGCCGATTAGGAGGTCAACGCGATCGATGTAGTCGTTACGATCGTCCTCCCATCCGCCGTAGCCTTTGATTTTCTTGAAACGCCATTTCAGGCTTTCGATCAAAGCGCGATCGTCGAGGAAGGGAGTATCCGTGTCAGCCGTGAAGGCAGAATTTGTCCCGGTCGATGCGATCGATCCGGTCATATTTACCCAATTGGTTGAGAGATATTCAAACACCAATTGGATAGGGTTGATGATTTCGATTGGCGCTGGCCATAGGCGATATTGATTGTTGAGAGAGTTGCCGAGTTGGCGCCAGTGCCGGCGAGGTCCGGTGACCACGATGCCTGATCGATGCCATTGGTCGAGCTGCGGGCTGTCGGGTCCAAGCAATTCCCATCGGTTCGTCCTGTCCCACCATGTTCTATCAACATAAGCTTTGAGATCAGCGGGAAGCGCGTAGGTATCTTGCGCGAAAGTTATCGGAGTAGACGTTGCTGCTCCGGTAGATTCCATCGTCATCGTGATAGTGGTCGATGGGTTATTTCCGCTCTGATCCCCGAGATTGAGGATGCGTGCGGCAGTAGGCAGGAAATTGCCAACCACGGCCCAGTTGCCTGCGGTCAGGCCAGCCGTTGTCGGGATGCCAGAGACTACTGGAGAATTTAGAGAGACATTCCCAGTCGTGATAACTGGCGCGTTCACAACCAGGTTGAATTCGGTCTGCATCGCGGTCCAACCTTCTTCAGGCTGGTCACGCAACGCCTCTCCCGCCGCATTCAGGAGCGCTAGGATCTGTATCGCAGTTGGATCAATGTTGCCGATCAGCGTCGTAAGTTGGGGGAAGCCAAGCTCCCCCAACGCCGTATTAGCGATCTGCAAACAAGTCTTTGGCGCGAACGCAGTGACCGGCATACGGCATCCTCCGGCCTCGCCTTACGATGACAGGAAGGCGTCGTATGTGCTCGCCGTTACGCAAACAAGGAAGAGCCCCTTGCCGCTTACGACGGCCGTCAATGTCGCCGTGGCACCGCCCGAAACGTTGAATGTTCCGCCAACCGGCGGATAAACATTGGCAGTGACGCCGCCGGTAATGCCGCCGATGTTGAAAATTGAATACTCGCTTCCAGGCTCCCCGTTGCTGGGCATCTGATAAACGTTGAGCGATGTCTGAGCATTGGCCCTGACATAGAACTGAAACTGCCCGATCGCCGTAGCGCCAGCAAAATTGGCCCCGCCATTCAGGTTTGCTGATGCAGTGTCTGCCGGAACTCCCAGGCGCTTGGCCAGTTGCGCCGACAAGCCGACACCAATCAAATATCTCGGAAGAGCCATTTCATTTTCTCCTAAGCCGCCATCTGGCGGGAGAGTTTAGGGGACCGCGCCGGAATGCACGGTTTGCCCTTGGTTCCATTAAGCTGCCTTGCGCGGACCTCTTGGCTTCCCCTTCGGCCAGCCGCGCTGCTTGTGTTCGGCCTGTTCATGCTCTGGCTTCGGTCCCATCGGATGGTTCGCATTGATCTGGGCTGCCTGGGCATCGAATATGTGAGCATCGCCGAACGATGGCGGCGGGGCAAAGCCTCCGGGCTGTGGCGTGGCCGGCGGCGGTGCCGGTTGCCGCGGAACTCCCGGCATAGGAACGCCAACGCCGGCCTGCGCCAGCATCGCCGCATTGAATTGCGCCATCTGATGCTGGAGATCGTCCACCACCTTGGCGAGGCGCGCATTCTCCCTCTTCATCTGCTCGTTTTCCATCTGCATCTGATGGAAGGCGGCGCCGCCGGTCCCGGCATTGAGGTATTTCTGCGCATAGTTTACATAGTCTTGGCCGTGCATGCCGATCGCCGCAATGGCTGTCGCGCTCGCTTGAGCCAGATGCTGCACCGTCATGATGCCAATGGCCTGCAACATGGCGACCTGTGCCGGATGCCGCGGAAACAGCAGCCCGAGCGGCGTACCCTCCGCGATCTGATCCTTGCCAGCCGCATAGGCCTGCCACTGAGCCGGCCAGCGCCGCTTGTCATTGATCTGTGCCGGCCGATCGACAACCTGTGTCGTCTCGCCTGGCTGTTGGATACGGACGTAATCCACATCCTCATAGAATGGGATGCCGGCCGCCGCTGATCTGATCTCGTTGTGAACTGCTCTCTTGTAGAAAATGCAGAGCATCGAGGCATCGCCTGGACCAGTCTGAATTGATCCATCCTGCCTCATCTCAAATCGTCCGCTATCCGGAACTCCGTCGCCGATATATCCGCTCATGCCGCCTCTTCCTCTCTCAGTCGTTTCGTTTCAAGATCAATGATCGCTTGCATATCCGCAAGCAAACCTGGGCCATGGAATGTCGGCCTAAACGCTCCGCCGAATGCCATCAAGGTCTGCTTGTAATGTTCAGCCTGTGCCAATTGATAACCGGCCACACGGTATACCTTCATTCCAGGGCCATCAACCTGCCCCATCCCAATCCGAACGTCATAGACATCGCCAAGAAACTCCTTGGTTGGATCGGTGAAAGGATAGGCGTGATGATCGTTTTCCATCGTCATGCAGGAATCAAATCCGAAGAAATGCAGATCCAAAAATCCCATCATGACAGCCATTGAGATGGCGCGAAGCCCGATTGTGCATCCACCGCCGATCGCAACCCATCCCGGTGTATGCTCCTGCAGGAATTGTTTTTCAGTATCGGTTGCCGCACCGATCGGCCAGCAATGCCACTGAACGATATTGCATCCGTCCAAAGCATCGAACACAGTCGGATTGCA
>QGNH01000608.1_pt3 | contig 14087 bp, 15 predicted proteins | sample 1735481 | NCBI WGS metagenome assembly QGNH01 (sample SAMN09239004, study PRJNA386568) | Viral metagenome, whole genome shotgun sequencing project. | reverse complement strand
GTGTCAGCCGTTGTCAGTCCTTGCACCGCCTTGATAGTCGTGATAGCGGTTGCCGCCACGTTATTCATGTTTTTAACATTTACATCGGGAATGCCTGCTGTTGCCGGTGACGCTACGGCAGATCCATTCCATTGCGTAGTGTTTGAAGATGCAACGCCGCTTGTGACGCTCAATTGTGCTGTTCCGGTTCCAGATGTAATAAGAGAAGCGTTTGACGATACAGCGGTATTGGGCAAGCATGATAAACCACCATGCACCCCATCTTGGTTATTCCATCCTGTCAACTCTATTTCAGAAACGTTAGGAACAATGGCAACCGCCGTACTTGAGGTTTGGAAAAAAATGTCAACAAATCTCCCCGAAGCAGCCGCGCAGGCCGCGTCCGGTAAATCTAATCTGTAAAGCCCAGGATTATTAGCCGCGTTTAACTCGAACATTCCCCCGCTTGACCATGCCGAGGTTGCGGTTGTTAAATTCGACAAACTTATTGCTACCGGAATAGCTTTTGGCAAGCTGTAATAGCATGACAGACCGCTACTGCTGGAAGTCAGACCAGTTTTGCCAGCGCCGATTGCTGCGCTTGTTGATGCGCTTTGCACAAAAATATTAATCGTGTTCTGTGTTGTGCCAGCGAAAATTGATAACTTAGCCAATCATCCCCCCTCTCATATCATTCATTCCCCCGGTCATGGATTGACCAATGTTATAATTTATTAACGATAAAGGAGAATAAGTAAGAATAATAAGCCCTGCACCGCCAGCGCCACCAATGGCTGTAGAATATCCTGCAGTTGATCCTCCGCCCCCGCCCGCGCCATATGCTCCGCCTGCGCCGCCTGTAATAGAGCCTGTACCATAAGCGCCTCCACCCCCGCCGCCGGAACCATGACTTGCATCATATTCAGTGCCGGGATTCCCTGCTGTTGCCGTTACGCCTGACCCCGTAGCGCCCGCGCCGCCAGTGCCGCCAGATGTATTATCCCCTTGCCCTCCTGTGCCGCCATGCGCTGCTATAGCTGAACCGCCTACCTTTCCCGCCCCATTTGGGCCACCTGCTCCACCGCCGCCGCCAGTTGATTGGACAGACCCGGAATCGCCGCTGTTGCCGCCGCTGTTGTTGGTTGTGGTGCCTTTGCCACTTGCGCCAGCGCCGCCAGCCGCCACAGCGGGATCAACGGCATTAGCAGTACCGCCTGCACCGCCCTTTGATCCGCATGATGAAGCGGCCAAGGTTGCGCCATTAAACCATGAATCAGTACCGGGATTGCCAGCGGCTTGAGTAGTGGTTGAAACCTGATTGCCGCCCGCGCCCACTTGATAGGTTATAGTTCCTGAAAGAGTTACATTTGTACTAAGAGCATAAGCGCCGCCACCAGCGGAACCGGCTACATCAGTTGCGCCTGCTGCTGAACCGCCACCGCCACCCGCTATGGTTTCAACCGTATTATTGGCATTGTTCCAATCGGCGGGAGTAGCCATTGAAGTTCCAGAGGTTTTAAAAACTACCGTACTCATTGTTTTAAAATCCCCGCCGGATGCGTGTCTATGGCCGGGTCAGCGTTGCAATATCCGGCGATAGAACCATCCGGCGCGACAATTGCACAAACATCGTTTTTAGGATTTCCCAAAACAGACGCTATATGAGCGTCAACTGTATTGCCGATTGCGTGATCTTCCGGGTTGTTTCCGAATGAGTTATAAATATCTATAGGAATATCCAGCCATCCCTCGCCCGGCAACATGCGGGCTTTATGAGCGTCAATGTGCGAATCATCAATATCACTTTTGATGATTTCCCGGCGCAGATTTTGCGCGATACTGTATATGCACCCTACTTTTGTTACTGGCATTATAAGTTCTTAAACCTTGCCCTTGCTGCATCGAGTTCTTTATTGATAGCTGCGAGTTTGTTTTGTGCGTTTGCAATTTGCTCGTTGACGTTAGATAGGGAAGCGTTAGCAGATGAAAGCTGTGAGTTCTTATCGGCCAAATCAGAGGTTACAGATTGCACACTTGCAAGTGCTTGTTTCTTGATTTTTTCAGCTTCCACTTTTGCCGCGTCAATAATGGAATTTGATTGATCGACAACCGCCTTTTGCTTGTCGGCAATAATTTTCGCGTGGTTGTCCAGTTCCTCTTGGTGAAGTTGCAAGACCGTATCGCGGTCGGAAATGGCTTTATCCCTGTCTGCCGTTGCGCTGGCCTTGGCCTTTATAGCCTCATCCCGCGCTTGTTCTAAAGCTTCAAGCGCGGTAATAGCCGCAACGCCCTGTTCAAAGGCTTTGTAAGTCCTTTGCCCCGATTCAAGGACATTGCGAAGCTGTGAGGTAGTCAGCGTTTCATCTTTATCAGCCATGTTAGTATGTCCTTTTCGCGCAAAAGTTAACGTTGATTGCAGAGCCAGTGCCGCCGGAAGAAATCGCCCTGATATAAAGCGGGTTTTGCAGGATGGTTGCAAGCTTGGCAGACGTTGCCGTTAGCGCCGCGCCTAATGGATCTGTCAGCGTGGCCCACGTTGCGTTTGTCGTGCCATTCACATCATCGGCTGGAACCAGCGGGTCATTAGAACCCTGTATTGTTACCGTTGCCCCGCCAAACGTGCCGAAAATCTGCACTGTCTTATCCGAATAGCGCGGAATCAGAAACGCTTGCGCGTTGTCGGCATTGCCTAGAATAAAATCAAAAACTTCAATAAACCGCCCGGCTGCGGTTTGTGATTCCAGTACGGGTTTTTGTAAAGCCATTTAGTTTCCTCCTGCTGCATAACCTGTTAGTGCTTTCATAACAGAAAGCTTTGGTTTGTTCAAAGATTTACCTATTTCCTGCTGGAACAACCTTTGAAACCCCGGACGCTCGAAAGCGTCAGGATTGTTTTTCAGCGTTTCAATAAGCTGTGCGCCTTTGTCGGTTGTCATTAAATCAGCCATATCATTGTAAAAATTTGGTGATAGTCCTTTTTTTGATTCTACCAAATCCATAGCATTCATGCCAACGCCGGGCAAATCGCCATGTGCGGCGGCTGAAATGGCCTTTAAAGTTGACATGAATTTACCGGACGTTGCCGCCGCCGCTTCCGCGTTTTGTTGTGCTTGTTCCAATGGCGCGGTAACGGAATTTCCCCGATTGTGAAATCTTGTATTGGCGCGGTTGATAGTGTCCATAGTATCCTCAACATCGGACATTTTATCTTCCGGCAAAAAGTTTGAAAGCAATTCCCGCTTTGCTGGCGTGTTGTAAATCTTGCCCGGCACTCCATAAGCGCCGGTTGCTTCATTAGAGTTTTCTAATGCGTTATAAATCAGGGATTGCGGTACAAGTCCGGCTTTCGGGCCTAGCGCGGTTGCTGTCTGCGTTGCCGCCGTATTACCCATGCCCTGCATTGCCCTGGCTACATTGCCCGGCTTATCGTTGTTTAGCCCCGCCAGCCCGCCCATGCGTTCGCGCATAGTCAGCATATCCGGCTGGCCGCTGTATATGCCCCGCGCTTGTGCATATGCGCCGGGATTGTTGCCCATCTTGGTTGCGTCCATAGAATCCATTTCATCAAGCAAGGAATTTTTCAGACTTAAAATCGTGCGGGCTTTGTTTGGTACTGGCATTCCCGGATTGACTGTTGAAACTTCCTCCCCGTACATATCGTCAAAGGCTTTTTTCACGTAATCCAGCGTTTGCATTTTTAGGCCACGCGCTACGCCCGCGCCGGTTTTAATGCCAGATTCCGCTGCTTGTTCTGTCAGGGCAGGATCAGATACAGCCACATTTACGCCGTTATTCTGCATCAGCCCAACGGCGCGTTTCATGGCTTCTTTGCCGGAAGGCGTATCAAGAATCCTGTTTATCTCCGGTGAAATCATTGATTGATTCGCGCCGAAAGCTTGCTCATACAGTGGTTGCGCTTTTGCCGACAATTGCGCGGTAATCTGCTGTGCGGCTGATTTCCCTGCTGCCACTAGCTGTTGCGCGGCTTCATCGTTATCACCCGCCGGGCCAAGGCTTGCCGCCACTTGCTGCAATTTTTGCGGTATGAGTTGATCGCGGGCATCGTTGAAAGCTTGCATCTTGCCCATGCTGCCGGGTTCGCCGGCGGCAACGGTTTGTTGCTTGATAATGCTTGGATCTTCAAGGTTTTCTCCAAGCGTTGCCGGAATGCCAGCGCGGGCGGCTTGCAATGCGTTGGTATTATAGTTTTCCAAAGCGTCTTGCATATCAGGCCGAGAATTTAAATGCCCGGCGATAAATTCAGAGGCTTCCAGCGGCGCTGGGTTCATGGTTTTTGCCAAGGCCTTTAATGCAGCCGAACCGCCTTCTACGGCATCAGGAATCGTACCCAACAAAGCAGCGCCACCAAGCATAGGCAAGTTAGTAGCGTTCGCAAGTCTGCTTTCGGGGGTTGTTCCCTGTCCTGCGCCAGCAAGAGCCGCCAAAGCTGTTGAAGCCCCCGCATTTCCAAGTGCAGAACGGCCAACATCCGCGATTGTAGGCGCGGCCCCCGCTTCAACGCCAGCGCCAGATATAGCTTCGGGCAAGATTTGTCCAAGTGCGCCACCCCCAAGTGCTTTGATTGCATTGAATACACTTTTACCAGTTAAAGCCCCGCCGCCCATCATTCCAGCATTGTACATTTCTGGATCGCGTTGCTTTGCGGCTTCTATCTCTTGTTGATATTCTTTTTCGGCTTCTGTGTAAACACCTGGCGTTGACGGCGCGGCGGCTTGCGCCGCGAGTGCTTGCGCTTCATCAGTCCATCCCCAACCAAAACCCTGTTTGGCACCTTGATAAAGCGTATCGCCAATCTTTGGATCGGAAATAACCGGACCCCAACCGGCGGGCATTCCAACGCCGGAACGCCCAAGCTGCGCCAGCATACCGGAACTTGTTTTTGGGTTTATTCCCATCGGATCATCCGCATCAGCATAGGAAACACCGGCGCTTGGGTTATTGGCCGGGGATGCTGCCGCGCCGGTGCCATTGATCCCCATCGGGTCGTCTGCATCGGAAAGGACATTCGAGGCAGACGCCACTTTCGTTCCAAGCGCCGCGTTGCGGGCGGTCCATCCCGGCAAGTTTGCGGCCTGCGTTGGGTCATTCTGTGCGATTTGCTCATCATGCTGTTGCTTTAGTTGCAGCATTGTTTGAGGATCGCCTTTTGATTGCGCTAGTAATTGCTTGGCAGTTCCTACCCCGTTATTGACCGCCGTATCAAACGCAACGTGCGCCACATCGGGCGGTAGGCTATCGCCGCCAATGGGTTGCCAGAAATTCTTTTTATAAAAATCGCGTGTGTATTGCGCGGCTTGATCGGTTTGGCCGCTGTCCGTCAGGTTTTTAACAGCTTGGAAATCTGCCGGCCAAGATGCCGAGGAAATCCCGTTTATAGTCGGGCCTCCCCGGTCGGTCGGGCTATCTGAATAGCCGCCTTCAAATCCTAAAGTCGTATCTAGGGAATCATCGAAAGTCATTTAACGCCATAGCCTTTTTGTTGCAGATTTTGCAATGCCTGTTGTGGAGTAAGATTGTTCTTTTGTGCATACGCTTGAGCATAACCGGACGATACAAACTTGGTTGGAGCCGCGCCGGGCGCGGATTGTGATAAATCAGAAAAATGCGATATAACCCGCGCCGGATTTGCAAAGTAGCTTTTCTTCGCAATGTCCTGATAGCGGTCAACCGCTGTATTGGCCCCGGCAAGTTTTCCTTTGTAAAGAGCATCCCCGATATTCAGGAAGTCAGCCCTTTCATTATTATCCAGCATACCGCCGTTCATAACTTTCTTGCCAGCGCCTAGCATTTTATCAGTCCATCCCGGTACGTCCTGCATGTCATTGAACTGCTGTGACCTAACCATGCCGCCGGGATCGTTAATCCGTTGGAAGTTGGTTAACAGTGCATAATCGCCCGCGTTGGTGGGATTCTGCGCCTGCCGTGCCGCTACCGCTTTCATGCCCGCATAATATGATTGCACAGTACCAAATTCTTTTATGTTTGGATCTTCATTGGCCTTCCCGCGCAATTCGTTTTCCGCGCTGACTTGATCTTTTGAAAGAGGAACGCCCGGCGGTTCAAACGATTGCGGGTTGTAGCCTTGCTGTTGGGGTTGCGCGGGGGGTGCCTGTCCTGCCGACTGTCCTTGCGGTGCCATGCCTGTAATGGCACCAAATACGCCGCGCTTGGCATCGAACGCCACCTTGCCTTGGTCCGAAGTCGGGGGCGGACCATAGGGGTTTTTAATCAATGGCGTTATTGAATTGTTTTGGGGGTTCATCTGGTAAACATCCCCATGAATGGGATCTTGCCAGATTTGATCTTTCATGTTTTGCGTTTGCGAGGTTTGCACCTGAGTCTGCTTGATTTGATTATCAAGCAAACTTGCGGCGTTCTGCAAAGGCGTTGCGCCAAACTGGACAGGATTAGCCGCGCCTAATTGCTGTGTGCCTTGCGTCTGCCGCAAAGCCGCCAACTGCGCTAAATTGCCCTGTGAAGGCGGTCCCGCCACGTTGCCGCCCGGTGCGCCAGGTATCTGTTGCATCTGCTGGCCGGTTTGCTGCGCCATGTTTGCCAACACGCCGGAAGCCGCGTTGTTCATGTCAACTTTTTGCTGCGCTTCCGCCATTTCTGGATGGAGAGCCGATAGCCTTGCTACGTAATCATTAAATGCCGACATAATTTATCACCATCCATATGCCGCTTGTACACCAGCGTAACCACTATTGGCACCATTGCTAAAGAAGTTAGGATTTCCATTAACATTGTAAGCAGAACTTTGACCGCTGCTTTGATTTTGTCCCGATGCCGGATAATTACCCACAAGGTTGCCCATAGCCTGTAGCGCCGTAAGCGGCGCTTGCGCCGTTTGCAATCCAAGCTGTCTTTGCAGAGCATCTTGCCCTGTGAGGTTTTGAATCGTTGCCTGATTTGATGTTAAGGCTTGGTTTGTGGCGGTGCTGTACATACTGGCATCGGCGTTGCCTATCGCTGTCATGCGGGCCTGATCTTCCAGACCGGCGGTTAAATAATCCCTGTTGCTCCCCATTTGGCCGGAACCGGCCATTGTATTTTGCAAGATGCTGTTTTGTCCCTGCGCTTGTTGGTTAATTTGCTGCGTAACATAGTTTTGAAACGGGTTCATAAAATTTCCAACCATAGATTGAACGCCTTGTTGCGTGGTCGGAAGCTGCGTTAATGCCTGCGCTTGCTGTCCCTGCGCTGTTAATGGCATCGGCGTGAACATGGAATTGCCAGCGCCGTTCAATAGCAAGTTACTACCTTGCGTAGTCATGTTATTAAGTGCGCCTTGCGCCACGCTTGGCAATGCGCCGTAACCAGTCGCGCCCGATGATTGGTTGCTGCCGGATGATTGACCGCCGCCGCCCATCAATCCGCCAATTGCGCTTGAGGCAACAGAACCAAGAATAGCCCCGAAGAACCTTGCGTGATTAGGTTCTAGGTTGCCGGGTTCTGTATTTAAGATTTGTAAAATTCCCATGTTTTATCCTAACGCTTTCAAGGCTTCACTTCTAAGATTCAATATCCCCGCATGATTCTGCGCCAACTTCCTTAGTCTCTGCTGCATATCAATCTGTACATTCGTATAGCGAAGCCATTTCCAACGCGGTAAATCAAACGGTATGCCCAAACAATGCCACCAAAGTTTTTCAACGGTCTTTTGATCGTCAAGATCGTGGAAGTTGACAGACAAAATGCCGGGTTCTTTCGAGACTTCATCCAACAGCCTGTTTTGCATTTCTAAAGTGCTGTCAATACTTATAGCATATTTTGACAGGCTGTTTTTCACTTCCTCAATCGGACGGCGAATGACCGCTATTTTTGCATCCGGCACGACATTTTTTACCAGATTGTGAATCTCAACCATTGCCGTTTCAACGCTGCCATGATGCGGTTTTGCAAAGTAATCGCCTATGCCTTTCAAGCTGTGAATGTCCGTTATAATGTCATGCCCGCAATGCCATTCGCCGTATGTCAGGAACTTGGAAAGCCAAGCGGTTCTTGAGCGAGGTAGAGCATATATGATGAAAGGCGTTCCCATTAGAATGTTGACAACCCCGCCCGCAACCAGACGTTTACCGCTGTGCTTGTCCCTGTGGTTAAAAGATATATATATCCGGTAGAAATGCAGAAATCGCCTAAGAAATCCGTTCCCGTTACCACGTTTGTTGATCCGGTTGGCACCCGCGTGGTTTTCCTGCCCGATATAAAAACTTTCACAAGATTGTTCCAGTCCTGAATATCTTCCGTATTCCGAATGCCCGAAATCTTGTTTATGGCGTTCTTCATTTCTGTAGGATCGCCGGTCAGCACTAGCGGGAACGTGCTTTTCATTGTTATTGCCCATTACTTGCCATCGCCTGATAGCTGCCTTTCTTCGCCCCACTTGCCGCCGTGGTATGTCTGCCCTAACACACTTCCCGAAACCGTATAATTCCAAAAACGCCCCTCAAGCGTAGTTTCCTGCCTGCCCTGATTAGGCGTTATCGGATAGGTTGCCGTTTGCCTGATAACACTGGAATTAGGCCATTGCTGCATATTCAGTGTTACCGATATATTCCCCGTTTGAACGGCATCGGGAATAAACGCTGTCAAAAGGTTTTCTTTCTTTCCAAGCGTCCGAAGGTTGGTTGTGTACGTCCAAGACAGCGGAGAACCATCGGCATCAATCGCGCTTTCATGTTGATAAAGCACAGACTCGAAACTAATCATATTGGGATAGAAGAACGAAAAATCAGGGCGTTCAACCGCTGTCCTGTCAATCGTATCAGGCCACCAAGTCATATCCGTTACGTTGGTGACAGCAACCGATCCCGGCTCCGCCGCGCCGGACATAGGATAATGAAACCTTATTTCCTCACCAGCGGCGTAATACCAGGCAAAGGCTTTTGATGCCTGAGTAAAGTTTATATTTTTAAACACATAGTTGTGTATCGTGCTGCGCGGCTGGCTGTTGGCAGACATAACCTGAACATAAGCACCCATCCACATATAAAAGTTATCAAGACCTTGCCAGTAAGCAACGCCGTTGACTTCAACGCCTGCCAGCGGCGCAATCATTCCAACTCGATTTGATATTGGCAAAATCTGCCACACTGTGGGCAAACCCACTTGCCGCATGGAATAAACTTTAGTTTGCGTAAATATTAAAATCAGACTTTGCACCTTGATATGGCCTAGCAAGCGTCCGGCACCTTGCAGCGTGTAATCAAAATACTGGTTTTGCGCGGTGCCGGACCACGTTGTATAGTTTCCCTGATCGCTCGCCGTTATCCGGTTTTCTACTGCGTTGTTTCCGAAAGTTACAACCGTATTGTCAGACACAAAAAAGTAATTTATCGCGGTTGGCGCGTTGGCAACGGCAATCGGTGCAACCAAAATATTGCCATCCCATTGGTATAGCCCTGTTTGGTTGCCGGGAGTCATGAGCATATAATCGCCGTACCTGTCAAAATACCATTGGCGCGGGAAAGTCTGCGCCGATGATGAAACCCGCGCTGTGCCATATAGCCCTGTGCCATATAGCTCCATGCCGTAGCCTTGACCGAATTTCTGATCCTGCAAACCAGCACCAATCTGGTTATACATGATGGTGCCGGCACCCCCGCCGGCACTTGCTGAACTTGTAGCGGTCCCGGCGGTCATAACATTAAATCCCGCCGCCGTGACGTTCCGCGCTATGGCTTCAAGGTTGATTTGAAGCGCCGTAACGCCGCCGATTGCTACCGCACCGGACAAACTCACCCTATCGCCTTCTGTCATGGTGTTGGAAATCGTGACGTTAATCATGCCGGTTGCCCGCACAACCGCATTGCCGCCGCCGGTTGCCGTACTGGTTGCCGTTGTCGATGCCACAAAGGTTATTTTGTTGGTGCCGATAGTTTGGACGGTTTGCTTGATATTAAGAACGCCTATGGCTATGCCGCCTGTTGCGGTAGCACCTGAAAGCGTGTAGGCATCCCCAACCCTAAATCTAGCCGCGCTGGTGTCTGCAACCGTCACAACGTTGCTGCCAATTTGGGTTGTTATGGGATTGTTTGCCAGCGTCCCGTAAAGCGTTGCCAGTCCCGCGCCAATCGCCGTTGATGCGCCAAGATTTAAAGGCGTAATATTCGTAAGGACAGACCCCAACAGCACATACAGCCTTAAATGCGTACCAATGAGCGTATAAACCACGCCATTGATGGTGACGGAATAAATATTCCTCGATATGCCGGAAATTGTCGCGCCATTGGCGAAAACCTGACTTACATAGCCGCCATTTTTTTCAGGAACATTGTTCCTGAATCGCATTCCGTTTGTATAGGTATAGTGTTTTGTGGCAAACGGCGTTGCGTCCGTATTGGGTTGCACCCCCGGCAGAGTTTCTATGTATTCAAGATTTGCGCCGGGGTTTGCCAACTAACAACGCTCCATTTTAGTAATACTCCGTCACTTTGATTAATCCTGCCGCGCCCGCGCCGCCAGCGCTATCTCCAGCAGCGCCGCCATCGCCGCTTGCGCCAATGGTGTAAGTGTATGTTGCGGCAAGGCTCGTCATATAAAGCAAGACATATTCGCCTGCCCCACCGCCCCCGGCACCGCCATGCGCACCCGATCCCGTACCTGATGCACCGCCGCCGCCTGATCCTGAGTTTGTTTTTCCGGCTTGCCCCGCTTCCGCATTAAAACCGCCACGCCCTGCGCCCCCGAAAAAGCTGTTGCCGCCATTTCCACCGGATATAACAGCACTTGAAAGCACTATCGGAGTATTGCAACCATCGGCCCCAGGTATTCTTAAATCCGCTGATCCTGTCCCGCCTGCTCCACCTGTTCCGCCCTTTCCTGCCGTACCATATGCGCCGCCGCCACCACCGCCAGCCGCGTGGATGCTATTAAATATGGTATCACCGCCGTTGCTGCCAGCGTTTGTCAGTACCGCGCCGCCACCGCCGCCAGCACCAACAATTTCAACCTGTAACGCTTTGCAACCGGCTTTTACGTTGTAGGTTGCACCTGTGCCTGTCGTTAAATAACTGTATGTCGGTTGCTTTGTCGGCGCGATCGCTGCCTTAAACCAGTTTGTTCCGTCCGTAATATATTCTGTCGTCTGGTATTGCGTTGTCAGGGTATCTGAGGTTGATCCCTCAATTAATTCAGCCGCGTATGGCGATACGGTTATAGCATTTGCTGTGTTATCAGTTTTCTTTAATCGAATCCTGAAACCGTTCAGCGCACTTGATGGATTGGCAAGTGATATTGCCGCCGCGCCAGCCGATGAGGAACATAGAAAAAACTTGTTCCTATCGGTGCTGGACACAGCATAGCCGCTTGTAATAACCGAAGTGTACGAATCAAGGGCTATATCAAGAATTGTTTGATTGGCATTCAGTTCCTCGCCCCATATGTCCTGATCGTCCGCGTTGTTAACATCGGGCTTTCCAAGTCCATATCTTGAAGTATAGGAAACCATTGTTGCTTACCTTGTGTTACGTTGCAGGCGGCGGTAGCGCTTTCGAGCGTGAGTCATAATTATCTTCAATGTATTGCGCCAATTCCAATGCGCCTTGGTATTTTTCAACCATCAATTCGTGCGTTCGCATAGCGTCTTTGTGATTTTGCATTTGCGCCTTGACGATGTTCATTTTTTCGCGGTGAACCGTCAGGAATCGCGGCTCATCTTCGATACCGTACATATGCGTAAGGCAAAACAGATCGCTTTCGTTGGGTGTAACAACCTTGATTCCCTTGGCTTCCGCCCATCCGTTAAAAAACCACAAGCCGGGGCGTTGATGGGCATATTCAGAATTATGCGCCATATCAATGCCCCAAAGACCGATAACCTTTTCTGTGTCGCTTGAGGCTTCCAGTTCATTGATTGCCTCCGCCATCATCCAAGCAATGCTTGACGAGAATTTACGGCCATACTTGGCTATTTGCGCGGGCGCGTCATAAAGCCTTGCGTTCGGGTACGAAGGATGCGGCCTGCCCAAGACAAAATCCGGGCCTAACTTCTGTCCAAACTCGACAAAACCCGGCTTGCTTTCGCAATCGCGTTTCATTTCCTCATGGTTGTGGATCTCATAAAGCCGATTCAGTCTTTTCGCATCAGGAAATACCCCAGGCACCGCCCAAATTTTCCAGCTTGTATCGTCAAACGGCGCTTTCACCCAATGAGGCGCGGTTCCAAGTATGCAGATTTTCATTTTCGTCCTTTCTCATGCTAGTTGTCTTACGCAAGGGCTACCGTCCCCACGTTCCCAAAAACAGCATAAGAGGCAGTTGAAAGACCGACAAGAATTAAACGTGCAGCACTTGACGGGAATGTCGCAACAGTTTTGCCGCCATCATCGAGGTTGCCGGATGCGATCGTAACAGCCGAAGCCGTTGCCGTTGTATGGGCATAAATAGTCACAAATGATCCAACTTGAGGCGCGGCCAGAGAATAAGCAGCAGTTGTTACTGAACTTCCCAAAATAACAACTCCGTTATTGGGAATAACATTTGATGTCGAAGCTGTAAAAAACGGCTCAAAAAAATTGCCACCAATGAAGTTTTTATTGGCATCCAGCACAACCGCCAGCGAAGGCAACGCTGCGCCGGGCGTAACGCCTGTCAGGTAGTTCAACTGCGTTCCACTGGCTGTAATAGGCGTACCGTTCACCAGAACGCCAGCAACGCCAATGTCGTACCTGAGAATGTCTTGTAGGGTAATTGCGGGCATTTTAGTTTCTCCTGTTTTGTTTACATCAAAAGATAAGAATCCAGTGTCAGAGTGCCGGAACCGTTGAGTATGTCCGACCGCCGGTTGATATTTTTTTCTTCATCATCTGCCCGGCTTGTGTAGTATTTCTCCATTGTCGGGTCTTGCTTGTATTCTCCGTAAATCCTCGAAAGCGCGTTATACATCATCATCATGTCGCAGTTGTTGGTGAAGTCGTTATTATCAGAGTCGTTAACCAAGTCTGCGTAATCATGGATATAACGAAATTTGAGCGTGTAGGCGATATTCGGATAAAAATAGAGGTAATAATTTTGATCCCGGTAGCAATAAATGTACGGCAAGCCAACGCCCGATACATTTTCCTGATCGTAAATATCGCCGCTGCGCTTTTCGATTTTGTAGAAAACAGTCGAGTAATTAATGACCAAGCCGCCTGTTGGTAGTTCCGTAAGTAAATCTGCCGGGATATTCGGAACAAGCGGATCACCAACGTTTAGTGTTATATCGACTTCACTGTCATTGAACCAAAAGCGCCGGTATTTGTAATAGTGAAGCGTTTGGTTAATGACAAGGTTAACGCTGGCGGCTGAAATCGTCTGAAAGCTAGGGTCTTTCAACCTTTCCGCAATCCGAGTTCTCAAATCCGCCAGCGTTGCCATTACGAAATGGCGCTGTCATAGGTCATTTTAATCTGACCATAGATGTTCGCCGTTGTTGCCGTGGTCGTTGCGCCGCCGATTTGCGCCACAATCCAGCCATCGTCAACAGCCGCCCAAAGAGCGTTGGCCGTTGAAATGGCAATCGGAAGAACGCCACCGCCCGCGTTGCCGGCAATCGTGGAACTTGAGGTCCAAAAGTTGGAAACAGAGGTTTGCGCCGTACTGTAGTAAAGATAGCCCAAGCTCACCGCCGAAGCCGTACCCACAAAGTCGGTTTGGATATTGCTTCCAAGGTCCAGCCGTGCGCCTTTTCTGAAAGGTACAAGCCCTAAGATGGTGCCGATGGTCGAGGACGTTGCCACGGCCACTTGCGTAGGTTCAAGCCGAAGTGCGCCCGACCTGTCCGATTTGCATTTGTTGAAGTCCGTAATGGTCCCACTAAAGGCGGTAGGCCAAGCGGCAGGAAAAAGGTTAGCCATATTTTATTCTCCTTACTGCGGGGTTATGGTGTGGGTAAGGGCATAAGTCGCAATGACAACCACGCCAATATCCTCTTTCGATGTGGGCGCCATTTTGTGAGCGCCCCAAATCAGCCGGGCTTCCATGCCTTTGTAGTAATCATAGTCTTTCAGTTGGGCAAAGAACTTCACCGGCACATCTTCATCCGTAAGTTGCGTACCGTAGGGGGACGCAACCGCCAGGGCATCACGCGCAACCAGCAC
>QGNH01001656.1_pt1 | contig 14106 bp, 21 predicted proteins | sample 1735481 | NCBI WGS metagenome assembly QGNH01 (sample SAMN09239004, study PRJNA386568) | Viral metagenome, whole genome shotgun sequencing project. | reverse complement strand
GCGATCCAGGCGACAGCCACGAGGGAGGTCGTGGGATAGAGGGTGGCGGCCACGGGTCACCACCTCGGGAAGTGTCAGGCGCCGCGCACCTGGTAGAGCGCTGGGCGGAGGAACGGCTCGGCCGGAACCTCCTCGGGGCCAACGATGCGCGTGCTCGGATGGAAGACGCGGTGGCCGAGCTCGACGAAAGTCGCATACCAGCGCCTATCGGAGCCGGTCGCGGAGACGTAGAGGGTGTGATCCTCAACGGTGTCCTCGATCGAGTCCCGCAGGTCACCGGTCCTCACCGGGCAGTAACCCTTGGCGGCGTCGCTGATCCGCGGGCCGAGCGTCCCGGTGAACAGGTGATCATTGGCGCTGAGGACGTTATCCAGCCAGTCAGCGTCCATCTGCACGTATGACATGGCGCACCCCCCGTCAGGGGCCGGATGCGGTGGTCCGCTTCAGTTCAAGTACCTGCGGCCATTCCCCGGGGCTGCCGAACAGGGTGGGCGGCTGGGTGACCGACAGGATCATGTACGTGTCGCCGGTCTTCTCATCCAATAGCTGGTCGGTGTTCCTGATCCCGGCCCAGGCGGGGACACGGCCGGTGACCTGCCGGATGGTCCGCGGGGTCGATGATGACGGGTCCTGCACTTTCCGGCCCGTCTCGCCAATGAACACGGGGATACCGGACTGGACCGGAGTGCCGGACGGGATGGTGTCCCCGAAGGCGTTCGTGGTGGTGCCGCGGAGCACGCTAATCGTGGTGTTGGCGATGTCCATCATTGGCGCATCACCACGAGATCAGCGCGGCCGAGCCCAGTACGCCGGCCGTGTGGAGAATCGCCGCGGCCTGCGGTGCGAGCGGCGGGAACGTCATCGCTGTCATCGCCGGCACCCTGGTCTGCGACACGCCGCCCACGTTCACCGACGAGTACTGCCGCCGGACCCCGGTCACGTCGTTGTCGGCGAGCATGAACTGGCATTGCGCGGACGTCGCCCGGGTCAGCACATCGATCAGCATCGGGTCGGTGGGCATGCCGTTGGCGTTGACCTGGTAGACAGCCCCGGTGAGGTAGTGGTCCATCACCTCAGATGCCCGCTGGAGCATGGTCTGCACGAGGTTCGCGGGGGTGACGGTATCGCCTGACCACACCTGGTACTGGGTGGTGCTCGCGTAGACGCCGGGGGCGGGCGAGCCGGTGGCCATGGCGGCGACGGTGACGGTCTGGACGTAGGTCTCAGTTCCGGTCGCGATCGTCCCGGACCAGGTGAGCAGGTAATCCCCGATCGCCTGGCCGGCCGGGCATGTCCAGGTGTACTGGTAGAGGCTCTCGGACAGGGCCACGACCCCGGCCGAGGTGGGCGCGAGCGGTGTGCCCGTCCCGCCAGCGGGTGCGGGTGCGGCGGTGATGCCGATCATCACCCCGGACGCGGCCGTGCCCTGACCCGAGCCCGGGTAGGTCTCGAACAGCTGGGTGAAGGTGATCTGGCCGGCTTGCAGGACATCGGACTGACTGTCGCCGAGGATCGTGAACGGCACGCGGGCACCTCCGTGGCATCATCGGGTGCATGAGTGATAAGCCATCATGGCCGCAGTGCCCCGATTGCGGGCAGCCTCACATTCCTGACGAGTTCGCTGGCCCGATCGCTGAACTGGTACGCGCGGGCCTTGGTGACGTTGAGTCCCCGGCCGATATGCAGGAAGCCCTGGCCAAACTAGATGCTGCGGCTGCGCGGCACGCTCGCGGGGAGGATTTGTGAGCAGGCGAAACACGAGAGCGGCGAAGGCTCTTCGGCGCGACGGCAGGCGGCCGATCCCGGCGCACACGGAAGGCTCAGACTGGGAGACGCGCCAGTGGTTTCCCGGGCCGCACGAGCATGCGCAGTGCGGTCGCGTGCAGTGTGAAGCCGACGCGGAGTGGGGGATGGATGTTGACCGGCCGGGACCGCACTTTGGGCGGATGGTTATGGCCTGCGAAGATCACAAGCGCTTGGCGCGCGCTGAGCTTAGCGTGATCCCGGTAGAACTCCAGGAGGCTATGGCCGGCACATGTCCGCACTGTGCCAGCGGGATGTCCCATCCTTAGCTGCCGTCCGGTTCGCTGGCGAGTGCCTCCACCAGTTCAGCCCTGGTCAGGTTGTTCGCCCGCTCCCGGTCCATGCCCTGCGAGATAGCGAAGTCGATCCATGTCCGCCGGTTCGCGGTGCGTCTCGGGAGCGGCGGAGCGTCCGGTGGCGGCACGTCCGCTACCTCGTCAGGATCATCGGCGGTTTCCGTCCATGGCGTGCCGTCCTCGCTGACCCGCACGAGGTCACCACGGTCAAGGCGATGCTGGAGGCCCTCGGGGAGCGGCAGGTCGTGGACGTGCAGTGCGCCGTTCTCGCCCAGGAACCAGATCCGGTTGCTCACGGCAGCTTCTGGGCCTCCCTCTCGGCGAGGAACTCAGCGATGGCGCGGTTGTGCCGGGCGTCGGCTAGGGCGTTGTGCTCGCCGGCCGCCTGCTCCGGGACCTTCGGGTTCCCGAGGCGCTCCGCTTCCTGCTTGAGGTCGTTCGTCCACATCGGGACGCCGTCCGGCAGCTGCATCATGGTGCCCCACAACTGGCAGAGCGCCACGTGATCGTAGGCGGCATACCACGCCCACAACTGCGGGTCCGGGGCGACGAGGATGAACTCGCGGACCTCGTTCGCGATCACCCAATGCGGCTTCACGCGGATGTCCGCCAGGTCGGGGCCGACGAAAGTCAGCGGCGGCCGGGGGAAGCGATTGGGGTGATTCTTCAGGTAGGCGTCCAGTGAGGTCCTGCCCGTGACCGGCAGGTGCGGCACGACGTTGCGGACGAGCCAGTCGTGCTTTCTGATCCGGTCCCACGGGGCATCCGACGCGATCGCGTAATACTCGCGGCCGTCCTCGGCTACCAGGCCGATCGAGATCAGGTCGATCGTGCGGCCGTCCTCGATGAACTCGGTGTCGTAGAAGATCCTCACAGTGCGGGCACCTCCCGGTAGTCCTGCGGGGGAACGTCACCCGCGAAACAGCGGGACTCCAGCGCCCCGAACTGGCCCGGCATGCAGTGCGCGCCGCCGTGCTCGCCGATGTGCTGGGACCGGGCCATCGACGGGGCCATGACCCGCATGCCCTGGCCGAGCACCCAGTGGTCGCGGATACGCCAGTCCCAGCCGCGATGAGCGTAGGTGTGGTCCCAGTCAGCACGCAGGAGCCGCCGCCACCTGTCCCGCCATGTCGCCCACACCCACAGGTGCGGCGGGTCATCCCCGGTCCAGCACGCGGGAGCGATACCGGCGAGGCCGCCGGACTGGGCGTCATGCTGGTGGGTGGTGACCCCGAGCACACCCGGATCATCCCGGTACCGCTGGTCGCACCAGGTGAAGTATTCGAGGACGTCCGTGGAGACGATCAGGTCCTCTTCGGCGAGGATCGTGAACCGGCCGGCCGTGAAGCCGTCCTCGAAGGCGTGCCACGGGCTGGTGAGGACACCGTACCGGCGCGGGTTGACCGTGACCGTGGCCTCCGCGAAGCCCACCGACCGGCACAGGGCGACCGCTCCGGGGCATCCGGGTTCGCAGCGGAACACGAGCCGCGCGGCGCTGATCCCCCGTACCCGCTCCCAGGACTCCAGCGTGCGGCGAAGGTAAGCGGGCCGGTCGTGGACCGTGAACACGATGGATGGTTTCACCGGGGCCGGAACCATGACGGGGGGCACCTGCCCTGGGCGATCCACCACGGCCATGTGCCGTCGACGTCGACGGGGATCATCTGCGCTCCGCCGTGATGCGCGCCCAGCCGGTAAGCGGCCCCGGAGTCGATCCGCTGATACTCGGCGCGGGTCATCTCCAGGTGGCAGTGCAAGCCGAGCTTGCGGCGCTGCTCTTCGACGCCGCCCATCCAGGACAGGTGCCAGCCCGCGTACGGCATGCGGGGCAACTCCCAGCGTTGCGCGCGGAGATCCTGGAACCCGGCCACGTCCCGCACCGCGGCGGCGATCGTGCCGGGCCAGACACGCCCCGGGTACAGCCAGTCCACCGCGTACATGTAGTGGGCCTGCTCAAGCACCACAGGCGACAGCACCCCGTGCGATACCTGCCAGACGGCGCCGGCGGCAGGGATCTCGTCCACGTCCCCGTGCAGCACGACATCATCGGGGCGGTTACCGAAGATGCCTTCCCGGGCGTACTCACGCTGGGCATGCTCACGGGCCCACGGGTCCGGTGCGTCCAGCGGCGACGGCAGGCCGGTGGCGCTGACCGGGATGTAGGTGATCCGGTCCGCCCACCGCGCGAACCGTTCCCGGTGCTCCGGGAAGACCAGCCGTTTCGGTTCGCCGCGGTGGGTGATGCTCGCCTCGACGATCACATGCCGGTGGACCGGGGCCGTCTCCAGCTCGGTCAGGCGGCATTGCAGCATGTCCAGCTCGACGGGTGTGCCGGTGAACATGAACGTGTCATAGACCCTGGGCACAGTCGCCTTCCGCGATGAACGCCCCCGCGGTCAGGCCCGGTGGTGAGGCCGGGGGCCCGGTGTGTGCGACGATCCCGGCGAACCGGTCCAGCACCCCGGCGACGGTCCACTGGGCGACGTGCGCCTCGTGCGGGTTGCCTTCGCATTCGCCTTGCGGGTACGGGTGCACGGGCAGGGTGAGGACCAGGAGCGGGCAGACGGTACGGGCCCGGTCCCACACTTTCACCGCGTCCGCCATGGGCATGTGCTCCATGACGTCACCGAACAGGTACAGGCCGGCGGCCGGGAGCGGGTCCAGGCCGCGGGCGTCGGCGGTGATCACCCGGTCGTAGGCGCGGTCCAGGCCGAACCGGGCCACGTACGGTTCCCAGATCTCGATCGCCGTCCACGACGCGGCCGGCAGGTGCGGGCCGTAGAACTTGCGCGCCGTCCCCGCACCGGCTCCCACGTCCACTACGGACGGGAGTGTGGCCAGGTCGCGGCGGGTGCGGAGCTGGGACAGTATCCACGGCCTGCGGGCCGTCTCCGACCAGGGCATTACTCCCAGCCAGCCATGATCTCGTCCAGGACCGTCTCCCACTGCGGGAGCAGCGCATCGGCGTCATAGGCGAGCGCGAACGCGCGGGCCTTCCCGGCCAGCGCCGCGCCACCGGCATATGCCTGCTCGAGCGCGGCGGTGATGCCGCCGACGTGGGGGGTGCACCACCAGGCCAGGTGACCGTCGTTCCAGTACGGTTCCCCGTCCACCAGCCAGCCCGCGCCGCACAGTTCCGTCATCGCCGAGGCGTCGGTCGTAATCACGGGTACGCCGCATGCCTGGAACTCGATCAGCGGCAGCCCGAACCCCTCCGCGCGGGTCGCCTGCAATCCGGCGTCGCAGGCATTGCACCACAGGGCCATGTCCGCCGGGGTGTAAGCACCCGTCGCGTACTTGTGGCTATCGGACCAGCGGACCGCGTCCTGGATGCCGAGCACCTGCACCAGGGCCGTCAGGTCCAGGCCCGGACCGGCCGGGGACGTGTGCGCCAGCAGCAGCGAATCCGGGTGGGAGGCATGGAACACCGCGAACGCGGCGAGCTGCTCGGGCCACGCTTTCCGGTCCCGGTCCGCGTTCGACGCGTTGATCCCGGCCACGAACACGTCCCGCGGGATACCGAGACGGTCCCGGGCGGCGCCCTTATCGGCCGGGGCGAATACCTTCGTGTCGATCCCGTGCGGCACGTACAGCGGCGTGAACCCGGCGCGGCCAAGTTCCTGCCGGCCGAACTGGCTCATCGCGACCGGGGTCCCGCGGCCTTCCCGCAGGATGTGCGCGTCCCGCACCGACAGCCGCGTGCAGTCGACGGGCATCCAGTGCGCCACCGGCAGCGTGCGGATCACCTCGGGCTGCAGGCCCCAGGCGTCCATCAGGGTCAGGACCAGGTCCGCTTTCCAGTCCTTCGCGTGCCCGGCGAGCACATCGTTGCCGCATGTGTTCATGCCGCCCGGGTAGACACGGATACCGTTCCATTCGATCCGTGTCCCGGACAGGCCGCAGAACGCGGCGATGGCGACGTTATGGCCGAGGGAGGCGAGCCGTGGCGCCAGTTGCGCAACCTGCTGCCCGTACCCCGACGGCACGAACGGGGCGTTTGTCGGGCCGATAAGGATGCGTGACACGGCTCACCTCCTCCCGGTCATCGCTGTACTGGTCAGATCTGGTTGAACGGGTGCTGCAAGACGGCATACGTTACCGGCCCGGCGACGGACGCCCAGTCCAGGTACAGGTTCCCGTCCGCCTGCTCGTACCGGTCGGTGGTGAACGGCCCGACGATCGCCGTGCCCGCCGTGGTGCCCCACGTGTAGGTCAGGTCACCGACGGAGCCCTGCGTGAACACGGCGCTGGACGGATACGGGGAGGTCTGCGCGGTGCCGGCGACGTTGTTGCCGTTGCCGGTCGCCCGGACGGTCAGCGTGCCGGCCGTGGTGCCCCACTGGACGGCCAGGGACACCTTCGCCAGGTTCGTGGTGGCCAGGGTGCCGGCCGCCACATAGTCACCCGCGGCATGCGGGGTGTTCCACGTTACGGCGGTGCCGCCGTCCTTGGTCAGCGCGGTGACCGTGGCCAGGGAACGTGCTGTCATGGTTTAGCTCCTTTCCCGGTCAGATTCCGGACGGGCGGGTGACGTAGGCGACGGCGATAGCGTCTGGCCGAACGAGCTTGGAACCGAAAACATGCAGGCCACGTACGCCGTCCGCGAAAGTCGTCTGAAGCCTCAACGCTTCTGTCTGGACTATCTGCTCTGCGTACGTAATTGCCATCGGATGCCCGGCCTGGCAAATCCAGTTCGCACCCGAGTAGTTGATCGAGTTGTTCGACACGTAAATGTCGAAACCGGCGGCCCTGCCGATCATCCCGGTCGTGAACACCTCGGAAGGCTGGCCCTGCATGTCGGTGACCGCGATGAACGCCTGGGTCTGCTCAAGCAGCGCCTCGGCCCACGGCGGCACGATCACATACCGGCCCTGCATGGGAATGTTCGCCTCGGTCAGCTGCACCTTCAGCGGGAGCAGGACCTTGGTGTAGAAGTCCGCCGGGGTGGCGGAAGCGAAAAGGGCAGGCGTGATCGGGACACTGGAGGTGCCGACAGTGTTACCGGACGCGACCCCGGTGTAGAGACCGGCGATGTACGTGTCGGCGGTGTTGGCCAGCACGTAACTCGCGCGCTCTTCCAGGTAGGACTGCATGTCCCCGGCGGCCTGCCGCCGGTCCACGTCGTCCACGGAGAAGCTGAACGAGTACGCCTGGTCGATGTTCATGTCCAGGCCGGCGTCGTTCAGCGTCTGGTAAGTCAGTGTGCTGTTCGGCGTGTACGAGGTGACCACCGGGTCACCGAACTGCGTGATGTGGACGACGTTGCCGGGACCGCTGATCTCGCCCTCGTAGTCGTTGTTGACGACTCCGGGGCCGCCGAAGACGAGGTTCTTCTGGAGGGCGGCCAGGATGACCTTGGACCAAATTTCCGGTTTGAACGCTAGAACACTCACTTGTCACCACCTAGGGTGTTTGTCCGTATTGGGACACGGGTGAACGGATGGGATTACTCCGGCCACCACGCCCGGTGGTGCGTGCCGTTGGTGGTGCTGAAAAGAGCGCGCCTGGCGCGTGAACTAGCGGCGCGAACCGCGCCGCGGACCGAACCCGAGACTGATCAGGAGCCCATCGTTGATGGCCTTCTCAAGCTGCGACGGGGCCGCCGCGTCCACGTCCTGCTGCGTCCACTGCCTCGGCGTGCTCGGCGCACCCGTGAACTCGGCGCCCGACTTCGGTACCGTCGGCGGCGCAGGAGGCTGCGGCCCGGCCGGGACGGCAGGGGTGAGCTTGTACTGCGGGTGAGCGTCCAGCGCCGTGGTGATCGCGGCGGCGACACGCTCACCGAAATCACCGGCCGCCGGGTCAAGCGCGGCGAGCGTGCCGGTGAACGAACGGGAATCGAGCAGCGCGTTCCCATCGGCCTGCATGGCCGCAGCGGCACGGAACACGGCCAGTTCCACCGCGGCCTGCCGGGCGCGGTCCCGTTCGGCGGCCGACTCGGCCTGCGACGTCTGGAGCTGCTTGCTCAGTTCCTCCGCTGAGGGCGGCTCGTCGGTGACGAGGCCGAGAGCTTTGCCCATGGCCAGCCGCTGGGCTTCCTGCTCGGCGCGCATCGCCTCAACAGCGGCGGTGGCCGCGTCGGCTGCCTCTTTGGCTTTGACCCGGTTCCCGGCGTTCTCGTCGCGGAGCTTGCGGAACTCTTTCTGCGCCCATGACGGCAGGTCGTCAACAGCGGCGGCGGGGGGCTCCTGGCCAGTCCCGGTGGGCTGTGACGGTTCGCTGCCCGCAGCCGGTGCGGGTGGCGCGGGAGCAGGCGCGGCGCTGGGAGCTGGTTCCGCTGGCGCTCCCGTGGCCGACGGTTCTACGGCTGGCTCGGACCCTCCCGCGATGAGGCGGATGGGCTGGCCGTTCTTGCGGTAGCCGAGGATCTCGCCGGGCATGATCCTTCGATGCTGGTCGTGCTCGGACATGCTGCTTGCCCTCCTGGGGCCTCGCGAAAGCCTGGCGCCTGGCCGGGCATGAGAAACCCGCCACGATGGGCGGGCGGTCTACGGTTGGTGTGGCGCGAGCGCGTACACGCTGGCGCTAGGGGTCACGGCCGTTACGCCTCTTGGCAGAGTGCAGGGTCAGGCGGTGTACGCCGCCTGGGACCGGCGTTGAGGCTGCGTTCTGCCCGGCCGTGACCCTTTCGTGGCCGTGGCCGCGCCCGGTGCCGGGGAGCTAACACCCGCTACGATCCGGCAGCGCGGCTGCGGCCCGGCTAGTGCGCCCGGGTCTACAGTGAGCGCATGGAGCGCGAAATTTCCGCTGACCCGATTGGCCAGCTCATGCAGATCGGCGGCTCACTGAACATCTGGCATGACCGGATAGTTGCCGCCCTCTACCCCGCTGAGCTGGTGTTTGTGCTCCCGAACGGGGTTGCCGAGGGAATCACGGAGTATCTGGGCTGCAAGATCGTTCACGCTGATGTTGACCGTCCGCTGGTCTGCATACCAGCGCGCTAGTGCGCCCGGAACGGATGCTCCCGGCGTGCCGCGCCGACCTTCGTCATGACGACGCCGGCTTCCTGCCGGTGCTGAGCGGACGCCGCCCTGGCTGCTGCGAGGTTCCGGCGTGCCTTTGACCGTGCCTGCGGTGTGACCGCGGCGTGCGCGGCCCGGCCGGCCTTGCGGACGTTCCGCTCAAGCGCCCGCTGTTTCTGGCTGGCCTTGTATGCGGCTGCGGCCTGCTCGGGGGAGACGGGACCGACCGCCCCGGGCGCGGGTCCCGTGCCTACGGGAATCCACGAGCACCGGCAGTTAGGGTGCCTGAACCCGGCGGACGTGGCCTCGCCCAGCGTCGGGTAACCAGCCGTCGCCCCGGTCAGCGAGAGCGTCATGCCCAGCCACGGGATGCACAGCGGGCAGGAGCCTTCGGTGCTGGTCGTGTAGGTGCGGATCAGGTCCAGCCCGGACCGGATCATCGCCTTGGCCTGCATGTCGTCCCAGGCGTTGCTGACCGCCGTGCGCGTGGCCATCTCCACGTAGGCGGTCAGGTCCCAGTTCCGGCCGGCCCGGTCGGTGAACCCCGTGACGCCCCGGTCGGCGAGGTCGTCGAGGGCTTTCTGTGCGGCCTGGATGCGGGACAGCGACAGCGACGACTGCGGCATCCCGCCGCGGGTGTCCGCGATGGCGCGCTCTACCGCGTCCCGGTACGGGGAGAAGATGTTCCGCGGCCCCTCGGCGGCGCCGGGAACGCCCCTGAGCGGCGCCGCGGGCGTAGCCTCGGCAGCCTTCGCTGCGGCGTCCGTAACCGTGGTCAGGGCGTCTTGGAGCGCCGCTGCGGCCGTGCCCGCAGCCTGGTCGAGGGACTGGGCGAGCTGCCGGGTGTAGGCCAGCATGTCCCTGACCGCTGTCGGTTCCGACGGCACTGTCTCACCGATCGCCTGCCGGGCAGCCTGATCGGTCGCGGCCATCGCGTCGCCGAGGGCTCTGCCGATCTTCCGCACCGAGGCAGCGAACGTGGCGTAGGTGGCCTGCCGCAGTTTGCGTGCGGCGTTCGCCCTGGTCATGTGCCCGGCAGCGACTTTGCGGGCGAGCGCGGCGAGGGTGGCGATGAGAACGAGCTCGATCTGCCCGTAGATGGCGGCTACGGCGTCGGCCACGGCCTGGGCGTGGTCTTCGCGGGCGTCGCCGGGGGTCTTCGGCAGTGGTGCAGTCACAGGTAGCGGCCCCGTCCAAGCGCCTGTCTGCCTCCGGGCTCAGCCTTACGGCTGCCGGTGAAACGGAGTGATGACCGCCTTTACCGGCGCTTCGACCTGCCTAGCTGAGCGCGAGCTTCGCGTGCCCGTTCTGCCCCGACAGCAGCTTGGACGACAACTCCCTCAGCCCCCGCATCCCGTCCGTGACCGCCTTCTCCACATCAGCCACGGACGGGTCCGGGGAGCTGATCTGGGACAGGTTCAGCAGCGGGCCCTGGCCGAGCAGCGGGGACCGTTTCGTCAGCGTCAGCACGTAGACGGCCATCGGCTTGCCGTCCGGTCCCGGGGCGATCATCGGCGTGCAGTCGAACCCGAAGTCTTCCCCGAGGCAGCCGGCCTCGATCACGGTCAGCGCCGCGGTGCGGATCTTCGCCGAAATGTCGCAGCCGCCCATTACTCTTTCATCCTCACTCCGCCGACGGCGCGTATCACGCCGAGCACGATCCCTGTGACCGCTTCGCAGTCCCGGCACTTCACCCAGCTGCAGGTCACCGAAGGGCAGTGGGCTTTAACGTCGGGCGTGCCGCAGTTCCCGCAGCCATGCACGTAACGCTCAGCGGCGCTGCTGCCCATCAGTCCTCGCCTTCCCTGGGCCAGTCGCCATACAGCGCTTCATGGTGCATGCCGTTCGCCGACCAGGTTGGCGTTGACGCAGCGTGGGCTTTCGACAGCCAGCGTTCACCGTCATGGTCCATCCACTCGGCGACCAGCGACCAGCCGGTCAGGACCGCATCCTGACCGCGCGGCGCATGGGCCTGGATCGCCTCATGGACGGCATCGCGGGCAGGGTCTCCCTGATCCATTTCAGTCTTCCCCGTCCCCGGCACAGCAGGTGCAGCGCCGGTCCTGGCATCGGTGGCACTGGCCGCGCGCACAGAACGAGCACACCCATCCGGCGGTCCCGGTGTCCTCGTCCATCAGGAGGTGCGGTTCCTCCTGCCGAGCTTCCGGTTCCCCGCGTCGACCCGGTCGAAGAGGCTCATGCCGGTCGCGGCGAGGGACAGATCCCGGACACCGCGCCCGGAGCGCATCGGCACCGACGACTGGCCCGGGCCCTTCGCCGGGAACGGGGTGTTCCCGCCGGGCTTTGTCGGCCCGGGGCCGCCCGGCTGGCCGGGTTTCGCCCGGGTGTGCTCGCTCAGGTCAGCTTTGGAGTTCTTGCCGCCCGGGTCGCGGGATTCACCCTTGGGCTTCGGGACACGGCTGACCCGTGACGCTGCCCTCTTCGCCGCCATCACTTCCCCTTCCGGCTGGGACGCCAGGCCGCTGAGATGAGAACAGGCATCAGTACCCTCCCGTCACCGCGCCGCCACCAATGAACTTCGTGGCCTGCTCATACGGGCCCGGCGAGGTGGTCGTGACACCCGTGTCGTCCTCATCGGATGTCTGCCGGTCCGCGGGCGGGTCCGGGTTGCCGCCCACCGTCTGCGGGAACCCGCCCGAGGGGGGCGCGGTCACGCAGGCGTCCGCATGGTCCCGCTGCCTTTGCAGGTCACCGGACATGTCCCGCAGGCTCGCACCGGGAGCCATCGACGGCACCGTCTTGCCCGGCGGCTCCGGCAGTGCCTCACCCGGGCTCATGGTCACTTGCTGCTGTTGCTGTCAGCCTGGTCGCTGGGGCCAGCCGACGCGCCGGTGCCCGGCATCGGGCCGGAACCGGTGACGTGCTTGCCGACCCGGGCCGAATTGTCGTGGTTGTCCTGGCCGGGAGCGCTGGACGGGACATGCGAGCCGCTGTCACCGATAGCCATGATGATCACACCTTCCGTGGGTTACTTGCTCTTGCGCCGGTTCTTCGCCGCCGTCTTCTGGCCCTTGGCCAGCACATTCTTCGCAAACGCGGCCTGCTTGGCCGCTTTCGGCCCGAACTTCCCCGCCGCCGCGGCGTCCATCTTCGCCTTCGGGATCGGCTTGCCCTGCGCCACGCCAACCGACTCGTGCAGGCCGCCCTTCTGGAAACGGATCGGCGGCCTGCCACCCGACTTGATCGTCTGCGTCCTGCCTTTACCCGCGGCCATGCCGCCTCCTACCCGATCTGAGGGTCACCGGTTTCCGGCAGATCCGCCGCGGCCGGCGCCTCGGACGGGTCGGCGAGCTCCTGAACTTCCTCACCGAGCGTCTCGGTGCTGCCCATCGGCGGCGACAGCATGATCTTCGCGTGCCCGGCCAGGTCGAGGCCCGTCTCCGCGTAGATCATCTTCACTTCGTCGCGGACTTCCTCATCGGACCAGTCCGGGTGAACGAGCCGCACGAGGGTTTCCTTGCTGGCCGCGTCCGCGCCGGACAGGGCCGCCGCGGTCTGCGCTAGCTCCAGCTGGTCCGGGAGCACCACGTCGGGGAACTCGGCCTCGGGGCGTTCCGGGGTGATCGTGGCGTCGTTGAAAATGCACCGCTTCACCGCGAGCCACCCGTACAGGATGTCCCTCACGGCCGGCCGCCAGTACAGGACTTTCTTCTGCCGGGTGATCAGCGTGTGCCGTTCGCGGGCCCGGATCTCCGTCGCGGTCATCGCTGCGCCCTGGCTGTCGTACTCGCCGAACGTCTGCCCCGAGTAACCGGCGCCCTGGACGATGCGGTTGATGTAGTTGTCGGCGGTGGCCTGATGCTCCTGGAAGCGGATCGCGAACTGGTTCGCCATGATGTCGTTCGTCCCGCCGCCGCCGGCAGTCATCATGCTGATCGGGCTGTAGACCTGCCGGTCCGGGTCGAAGACGGCACCCTTGCCGCGGCCGATGTTGTCGAGGTACTGCTGCGGGACGATCAGGCGTGCCTTCGCGAGCCGCAGGTCCCGCTGCCACGAGCTGTAGACCTCATCGAGGCCGTCCATCAGCGTCTCGACACCGGAGTAATCGGACCGGCCCATCGGCGCCACCGCGGGCCCGAGATCCCGCCAGATCTTGTTGGGCAGCATGTTCGGCACGTACACGACCGTGCTCGCGTCGAGCGGCATGTCCGGGAAACGGATCGCGTTGCCCTCGGACAGGTACTGCGCGAACGACGCTGTTTCCGGGAAGTCCGTCAGCGGGTAGACGCGGCCAAGGTCGGTCTGGTCACCGACGTAGACGGAATGGAAGATGGCGTTCTGGCCCGGCGCGTGCATCTCCAGATGCCGCACCACTTCCGCGCCGTCATCGGAGATCACCCGCCAGAAGGTGACCGCGAGCAGCTTCCCGCAGGAGAACAGCGGCACCGCCGCATCCGCCGGCACCACGTCCAGCATCGGCTCATCGGAGACGTCCGTGTCCCACACGACACGGATGAACACGCCGCCCATCGCCGAGGCGGTCTCCGCCGCTTCCAGGAGTTTCGCGTGGGTGTTGTCGCCCATCAGGTCATCGAGGGCTGCCTGGTTGGCCTGGTTCGCGGCGGTGATGACGGGGGGCTTGGAGAACAGGAGATCCGCGCTGGTGGAGGCGATGTCGGAGGCGAGCGGGACGTGCATCTTCGTGCGCTTCTCACCCGGCGGGATCGGGCTCCCCCAGAAGGTGTAGGAGATGCTGCCGAGCAGGCCGCCGCGGAACTGGCCCGGTTTCGGGATCGGCAGGCCCGGCTCGCCCGTGGTGGCGAAGAACGCGCGGCCGACCGGGCTGTTGGCGCCGAGGTTGTAGTACGTCCACTGGAGCAGGTCTGGTTCCCCGGTCCACCAGGCGCTCCACTGCCGCCATTGGTAGGTCACCGGGTTCATTTCCGGTGGGGGCCAGGGGCGGTTGGTGGTGGGCATGAGCATGCGGAGCCTGTCATCGGCAAAAGGCATGCTCACCGGGTGGCCACCTCCCGGTTATCGGTGGAGGCTGTACTCCCGTAGAAACTTTGTCCATGTACTTGACG
>QGNH01001249.1_pt2 | contig 14106 bp, 5 predicted proteins | sample 1735481 | NCBI WGS metagenome assembly QGNH01 (sample SAMN09239004, study PRJNA386568) | Viral metagenome, whole genome shotgun sequencing project. | reverse complement strand
ATGGCGTACCCGCCATACGCCGGCCCTCGGCCGAGAGCGCCCCTAATCAGTTCGAGGCCCTGTCCAGGAGCCGGCGCGCCGGAGCTTCCGACCACCATCTGCTTGACTCCCACGACCACAGATTCGAGGGCCTGTCCAATAAAGGAAAAGGAATACCCGTTCGTGCTGATATCGTCCGGCGCCGGGTCCATCAGCTCGACGCCGAACCCCTGGGCGACGATCGTCATGATCTCGCCCTCTTCGATCTGCGTCACCTTGCCGGAGAAAACGGGGTACAAATCGTCCGGATTGTTGCTGAAACCCATCCGGATCTGGATCTTCGATCCCGTCTGAAGGGGATAATATTGCAGGTTGGGCGGCAACAGGGAATTGTCGAGACCCGGCGTGAAATCCCAACCCTGACGGGTGATGCCGCTGCGGCTGCGCCCCGCGCGCGTATCCGTGCCGATCGGCGTCACGACAGCCTGGCCATTGCTTGCGACCTGGCTCCCCTGTTTCATCTGCGGATCGTTGGAAAACTCGTAACGGCCTTCCGTCGACCCGTCGTAGAGCTTGTGCGACAGCAGGTTCGCCAGGTTGGAAAGCTGCACGACGGCCGTGTCTTTGCCGTCCTGCCCCTTGATGATCTCCATGTTCAGGACGCTCGCAAAACTATAGAAGTCGTCGTACATGAAGAACGCCCCGGAATTGTCCTCCTCGATCAAGAACAGCTTGAAGGTCGGATACGCGCGCGCCATCGAGCTGAATGGGATCACGGTTTTGTTCAGGATGGCAGTGACGTTGTCCTGCTGGGTTTGCGCCGACTGCACCGGAATCAGCGAGTCTCCCGACTGCGTGCTGACGGGCGTCGTCGTCCCGATCGCTATGGGGTTGGCTTGAGCCGCCGTATTGAGAACGTTCGCCGCGGCAGCCGTGGCGTAAGTCATCAACTCGCTTTGAAACTGCTGCTTGTAATCGTAGAAATACGCGGCCGGCGCGGCGTCGGAAATCTGCAAACCAAGGTCTTTGTAGCACCCGTGGTCGCCATTCGTGTCCTGATTTCCGGGTCCGCTCGGATCGACCGTAGCTTGCAACTGCTGTTGGACTTCCGGAGACGACGTGAGCTGGCTGACCGCGGAAACCGTTTTCGGATCCTGATCGATCAGCCATCCCAGGTAGGAATTGTAAAGCTGTGATAAGGGATCCGGCGCCGGCGGTTGAGCGGTGACGGCCTTGGTCACCTGCGCATCGACGGCGATTTTGATCTGAGCCACTCCAGCGACGGCGCCTGTCTGCGGATCGTTGGTGAGAATCAGGTAATCCGTGTAGCTGAGGCTGGCGTCCTTGCGAATCTGGGCGGCGGCTTCCGGGTGGGACGTCGCAAAACAGGGACTAAGCTGGGTCGTGGTTTCGCTCCCAGGCAGCCCGAACGGTATGGCGATCGTCTGAGCGGTAGTGCTGTCCATAGCCGCCAGTAAAGTCTTCTGATCGGCCTGAGCCAGGGTAATGCCGGCGGGCATCTGCGCCATCGGCCAATTCGGACTGATCGCCATCAGGTAGGTATAAATCGGCGCGGTAGCGCGCGCCGCGAGGTTCTGCTGGTACGTAATCAGGGGCTGAAAAGCCGGGTTGGTCTTGGCGCTGGCGGGCCAGTTTCCCTTGTTGATGATGTTGTCGAACACCGCCTGATACATCGACGACCCCTTCACCTGAAAGGGGTAGATGCTTTCGAACACGTTCTCGTACTGCTTGCACAGCAGAGCGCCCTGCACCAGGCTGGCGGACTCGCCGACGGTCTCCGTGGAAAGAGTCTGAGGGATGACGCCGTAAATCCCCAGCATGTTGAGAACCTGGTTCTCGACAACCACCGCTTGCATGCGGTGCACGCTGTCGACGGACCGCCACTGGCTTTTCATGCGATGATACTGATCCTCCAGCACGGAGATCATACCGGCAACCTGAGCGAGGCCGGGATGCTCAGGCTCGCCGCTCGTCATATCCCCATCCGATAAGAAGGAGATCGAAACCATCGTGCCGGCCGGCCCGCAATGCTGGTAGGTGGGGTACTGAAAAGACTCCAAGGGGATTTGGACCAGGTTATTGACGAACACGACCGAGAACTGGGTCGGGTACGCTCGTAGCGCGTTCGCCGCTCCGGAATGCTGCCGGTCCTGAAACTGGATATCGGACTCCCGGTACATGAAAATGGCGCGCTCCGTGCTGTGATCGAGTTTCCAACCGAGCGCCTCGTAGGCGGCCAGAAGTTGAGTCGCCTGAGTAGAGCCGTTGGCGGTATCCGCATTGGCTGCGGCAAGCCGGGCTTGCTGGATCGGGCTTGCGTCGGCCACCGGGGTTGGGAATGGTTTGGGCGGTGTCTGCGCCGCCGCGGCGGTCAGATCCTTGTAAATCGACACAATGTCGGCGTGGTATTGCCCAATCCCCCGCAAGGCCGGCGTGATGGACGTGAGAATTCCAGTCGGTCCCAGTTTTTGATAATTTCCCAGGCCCGCGGTGTAAGCCAGGATGGCGGCGTCCGGATCTCCGTGCACGCACGCCAGCATGTACTTGTAGTAAGAAATCCCGCCGCGCGCGCTCTGGGTTGGATCGAACGGATTCGTGATATTCACGTGGGGATCAGTATCGGTGCTGTTGAGGGTTTGAAACAACCCCTTGGCGGTGCTTGGCGCGGAAGCCTTCGCATTGGGATTGAAACTGCTTTCCCGCTGGGCGATTGCCAGACACATATTCGGATCGACGCCCTGAGCTTGCGCTTGAGCTACGATGATGGCTTTCACGGCGGCGTCCTTCGGATTGCGGCTGGCTTTCATCGTGCTGGTATACCCGTACGTCGTCTGAGGGGTGAGAGGCGGACATGCGCCGACTGGCGCGGACGTCATAGCGAGCGCAGACGTCGAGTTGGGCGCGGACGGAGCAGTTGGCGTGACCGAGTAGGCATTTTCGTTAGCGGTCAGAGGGACGATGCCGTACTCCCTCCACCGCAATCCGAGGAGCCCCGGTTGCTGCGTTTGCCAATTCTTCAGGTCCGGATAGGCGGCGCGTGACTTCGGACTATTCAGGTTGTTGTCGATCCAGTTTTGGATATAGGTTATGAAGGCATCCGACTTGTCGGCGCTCACACGCGCATTGCCGTCGCCGATATAGGCGAAGTCCTTCGAGTAGGGCGTGTAATTAAACAACGACATCGTGAGGGACACGGCCAGCCCGTCCGTCACGTCCGGCAGCGTGTCCACGCGAAGCTGGCGCAGCGCGAAAGCCATGCGGCTGCAAGGGTTGAAAGAGGGATCCTCGTCGATGATGAACTGCCGGAGATGCGCGTTTTCCACCTCGACAAACGGGGCGGCGATGAACATGGCCAGTATCTGCTGCAGGTCTTCCCAGTCGGAGTAATCCGGAACGCCTCCGGGGCTATCCCAAAGCAGGGATTTGAAACTGATGCTGACGTCCCACCGGGAATGGCCGGTTTTGCGGAAGCGGGCGTAGCGCGAGCGCAGCGGCGCGAGCTCCTCGTTCTGCATGACCTTCTCAGTGAGGATCTGGTCCGGAGGAACGCTCAGAACGACCCATCCAACGCGGAAATAGCCCGGATCGGCGCTGGTGCGGCCTGATTTATAGCTGAGAAGAACGCTCATAGTTTACCTGCTCAATATTGGGGTTGTTGATCGATCCGTTCGCGCAATTCCTGGCGCATCCGCAGCTTGGACGCCCGGTTGCGCCACCCGCCCACGTAATTCACGGTGGTATTCGAAGCCCCGCCCGAAGAGCTCAGCCGCGCGACGGCGCGCGCAACATCGGCGGCCGCTTCCCGGTTGGGAGCTTTGGCCCTGACCTCCAGGTCGCTCGTACGGCGCATGGGCGCGACGATAGCCGTACGGACCTGCGGCTCGGCGGGCGTCACGCGGATATTGGGTCGGTCCGATGCGCTTCCAGGAACGTCCTCGCCGGGAATCCGATCCGGAACGCCCAGTTTTTCATCCGGCCGGTAACGGTTACCGCTCACCTGGGCCACGGCCTGCGGAGAACGCTCCCGCGACGCATCGTCTTCGATCGGAGTGCTCAGCAGCCCCGCCACGGCCGCCACGCCGAATCCCGCCGCCAGGATCGGCATCGCCGGCTTGAACTCCCTGGTCACGTTGCCCACAGCGCCCTTCAGGGCCTCGTTGATCAGGCCGATGGTCTTGGACACCCGGGTGGCCCCGGCGCGCTCGCCGGCGAAGGCCCCGCGCAAGTACGGCGCCCCATAGCCCATGCGCATCAGCCGGCGCATGCCCTCTTCGGCGCCCATCTCGCCCTTGGTGATCAGGCGGGCCACATTGTCGACGCCGCGGTTGCGTCTGGTCACCAACTCGTCGAGGATCGCGCCGCCCTTGCCGCTGCGCATGATCTCCGCGGCCAAGTTGAACTCATCGCCGACCCGGAGCGCCCGCCGGCCGCCGTCGAGTTCGGCGCTGGTAACGCCGAAGATGCCCGCCATGTCCGCCAGGTCGCGCTCGTTCGATACCGTCGTTTTGAGCCGGGAGCCTTCGGCGATCTTGGTCACCGCGTCGACCACCAGCCGGGAACCCTCATTGCGGTTGGTGGCCGCCATGCCGGCGACGACCTGGTTGTAGAGCTTCATCGGGTCCGGGCCGAGGTCCATGGCGCCCTTGCCGGCGCTGATCGGAACCTGGCGCGTGAGCCAGAGAAGCTTCTCGGCGATCTGCCGGTCGCCGCCCTTGAACGCCAGGGTGGGATGCGCCTCCAGGTTCATGTAGAGCTGCGTCAGGAGATTCGAATAGGCGCCCGTCGATCCGAGCGACAGCCGTTGCGCCACCTTGCCCATGCGGCCGCCGTCGGAACGCGCGATCGCTACCACGTCGCTGAGATTCTTGTGCAGGGTCTTGGCGTCGAGAACGTTGCGCATGTACTCGCCGCTCATCTTGGCGGAGTCCTCGAGGTTGCCCTGCATCAACTCCATGACGCGTACGCCCTTCCATTGATTGGACATGGCGCTGTAATCGCCGGTGAAAGCCAGCGCCTTGCGTGCGCGCGCAAGAGACTCCTTGTTGCGCAGGAACATCAGGTTCACGATGTCGCCGTCGTCGTCGGCCTGGAACAGCGACCGCAGCCCTTCATCCATGCCAACCGTGTTGGGACCCAGGAAATCGTTCTTGCCGGCCAGCCGGACCGACAGGAACGGCGCCGCCGAGATGGGGTGGCGGGCGCCCACGGCGATCGCCGAACCGGCTTTGATCTGGGCGATCAGATCCGGGTCGTGAATGTGCCGCAGCAGGTCCTCGGAGATCGTCACTTCGAACGGATTGCGGATCGCCGGAATGGCCGCGCCGCCGGCGTCGAACGCGGCCGGCCGGATCACTTCCGCGGAGGGGCGCGTCATGATTGCGCCGGCCATGGCATGAGGATAGACGGCTTCCGGACGCATCAGCCCGTCCTTGCCCAGCAGATCCTTGAAGTTGAGGTCGATATGCGCCGCAAACCGTTCCCCAGCCAACGTCTCCGCGGCGACGCCCTCCCGTTTGGCGGCTTGAATCAGCTTCAGCAGGTCGCGCTGATATTCCGTGGCGGCGCGCTCTCCGGCCCCGTAGGGATTGGCGCCGGCCTTGAACGTCGCCGACCCGCGCACCGGAATGTAGCCGGCCTGCATCTGCCGGCCGTTCAGTGTGAAATCGATGGGCTTCTCCAGCTTGATCGAAAAGTTGTCGCGGAACTGCGGATCGCTGGGGTCGAAAATGCTGCCGGCGAAAGAACCCTCGGCGCCAAAGCGAAAGTCGTCCGGGATGTCGTTGATGTCGACAACCGTGCCCGCGGCCGAGAAATCGCCCTCTTCCAGCCGGCTCAGGAATTGCCAGGCCTGGCGCGTATCGCCGCGCAGGATCTCGGATCCCTCAAGGATTTCCTTGGCCGCCTCGAGTTCGCCGGCCCGGTGCAGGTCGCTGTACAGATCGAAGGTCGTTTTCACCCGCCGCGGCATGTCCCGCCCGGTGTGATTCCAGGCCCAGGTGGAGCTGCCCTGGTAATGGAACTGGAGAAAGTCCTGCAGCTTGTCGAAACCGGCCTGGCGCTGCGACTGGAACGATGCAAACAGCCGGTCGGCTTCCACAACGCCAGGATTCTTCTCCAGCATGGCGGTCGTCTGGGCGAAGAAATCGTCTACGATGCCTTCGATATCGGCGAGGCGCTGCGCGCGGCGCTCGTCGGTGGTGAACTCCCTGGCGACGGCCTCACTGTCCTCGACGAACCCGCGCCGGTCGACGTCGTAGTTCAGGTGCGTGGCTTCCATGCGCTCAAGGAACGGCGCAAGTATCCCCGTCACCTGATCCATATCCTCATAGCGCTGCTCGGCGAACCGGCTGGCCACGATGGCGGCGTCTTCCACCACGGCGCGCGCGGGGTCTTTGATCTTGGCGCCGTAGTAGGCCATATTGGCGAACGCATCGGGCGTCATCACCGGCCGGCCTCGCCCGGTGGACTCGTACAGCAGGTTGAGTATGCCGGAAATTAGCCCATGCTCACCGTCTTCCAACTCGGTGGCCAGACCCTTGATCCCGTTGGAATCGAGCTTGGCGCCGGTCCGGAGCCGGCCCTGCTTCGTAAAGTGGAAGTTGTACAGCTCCGTGTTGGCATCGTAAGTCAGCCCAGTGAACCAGTTCTCGGGCGCATTGGACGTCACGGCGGCGCCGGAAGCGTCATAGCCGATCACATCCTTCGGGCCGAAAGCGGTCTGGCCGAAGCGGTGCTTGCTCGGATCGAGATGCAGGCTCTTGATCTGAACGACGCCGCGCTCCTTGGTCTTCATCTGGGTCAGGCCATGCGCGATCAGGAAGTCGCCCTCTCCAAGCGAACCAAGCTTGCGCATGGCGTGCAGGACCAGCGGGTTCGCCTCCATCTGATTGCGCATGATCTCCCAGGAGGCCTGCGCCCGGCGGCGCAGCTCGGCATTGGAGAGCGCGCGCAGCTCGGGGGATCCCGACGTCCGGATATCGCTCATAATGTGCTGTACGGCCTCCGCCTCGACGCCCGCGCCGCGCAGCTCGGCCGGGTTGGCGGGAAGATACCCGAACAGGCTCTTCTGCTGGGGCGTCACGCCGCCCACGGTCATGCGGAACTGCGGGGACTTCCCGTCGTAGGCGTTCAGCACCTCGGTAGTGGTCACCGATGCCAGGCGGTCGGCCGGGATGGTAGCCGCGTCGATCTCAACAGGCTTGGTCATCGACCGGAACGTCGGATCCTGCTGGGTATTGGGAGCGAACTGGCCGAAGGTATAGCGGTCCGCCTCGCGCATCTCGAGCACCAGGTCCGTCAGGCTCGACTCGGAGCCTATCTTGACGGCCCAGCCCTTGGCGGCTTCGAGCGTGGCGACGTTGTCGGCATGGCTCATCGACCCGAAGGTCTTGCCCAGCAACCGGCCCTGGAGCGTGCTGGGGATGGCCTGTTGGTAGCGGCGGCGTATGGCCGCGGCGCTCAGCAAAGACGCATCCGAGTCGAGACCCTCCACTGTGCGAGCCCAGAACGCATCGTCGACATTGCGGCCGGTATGCACGGCGGCCTTGGCGAAGAGATCGTGCAGCTCGCGGAACTCGCTGTCCAGGTTCTTGGAGATATAGGCGTCCAGATCGAAGACCTGCGCACCTTCGTGGATGTGCCGGCCCGCTCCTACGCGTTCGAAGTCGGCGCCCAGACGGACCTGTCCTGTGGTCCGGTCCACCAGGCCGAACGTCAGGCCCTCCTCGCCGCGCGCCACACGCACGCCGATCGCCGCCCCGTCTTCGGCAATCACCTCGGCGCGGGTGACCCAGCCTTTCTTAACAGCGGCGCGCAGGTTCTCGGAGACTTGCTTGTTGCCCTCGAGCAGCTTGCGCCCGGCGGCGCTGTTGGCATTCACCGCAACCTGCGGCGAAGCCGCGGCCACGTGAGACGCCGGGTTCACTTCTTCGCCGACATTCAAGCGCCCCATCTCCATCAGGCGCCGCCGCATGTTTTCGAAGAAGGCGCGGCCTTCTTCCTCGGGGAACGATTTGGCGTTCGCGATCCCCGCCGCCACGCCCTCCATCGTCAGCATTTCGTCGACCGGGCCGCCTCGCAACAGGTCGCCCGGCGTCGCCGCACGCAGATTCGATTCGAAGAGGGCGTGGCTCAAATTGACATCGGCATTCGGGATTTGCGAATCGCGAATCTTGCCGAACAGCGTATCTACTACTTCCTGAAGATCGATTAAGGGGACCTGCGTACGCGGCTTCAGGTCCTCGTAGAAATCAATCGACATGTCGTGGTAGAGCTTGGCGATCTGCCGGGCGTACGCATTCATCTCGCCCCCGGCCAGCTTTCCCGACTCCATCAGGTCGCGCAGTTCCGACAAGCTGCGGTACTTGAGCTTGCGATTGAACGGCCGCATGGCGTTGAAGTTGCGCAAATCCCGATGGGACTGCCGGAAGCCATCCCACATGCCCGGCGCGGCCGCGAACCCCGCGGCGATTACAGGAGTTGTAATCAGCGCCGTGCGCTCGTACCCGCGCTCGTCATTGGCAAATAAAGCCGGCGCCACGGCGCCTAGAGCCGCAGCTCCGGCGGCCAGACCGGGCCAACGCCTTGCGGCGCCCAGCAGCGAAGAGGCCACGGGATTGAGCGGATTGTTCATTAGTACTCGTCCGGGTTACGCCGGACTTCCTTTCGCAGCTCGTCGTCCGGCTGGGATTCAACCGTCACGGTGACGTTGCTGCGATCCGTACGCGCAACGTGCCGGGTCATGCGCGCCGAAGCCTGCGCATCCCCGCCTTTCGACATGGCGATGGCGCTTTCGATGTCCGACTCCATGCGACCCACGGAACGGTCCTCGCCGGCCGTCAGCTCGCGCACGGCCCCATCCAGGTACGGCTTGCGCCACAGGATACTGGCCCGGTCGTCGAAGACGTTGAAGTCGTGGTAGTCGAGGCCTTCCCACTGGATGATCTTCAGTCTCAGGTCCTGATAGTCGATGTTCTCGTCGAGAACCGGAGAATCCGTGTCGGGCAGCCGCAGTCCTCGCCGGCCGAAGAACGCCGCGATCTCGGAAGCCCGATGCACGTCCCCCGGAGCCACGCCGGCTTCCCGGCCGCGGGCGATGTCCTCATCGGTCACCAGGCGGCCGCTGTCGCTGAACTCGGGAACCCGCCCGCCTTCCGCGCGCGCTGCGGTGGCGCGCTGTTTGGTCCACTGGGCCATGAGGGCATCGGACATCTGCGGCGAGACGACTTTCAGGATCTTGCCGCGCTCCTCCGGGTCGGTCTCCTCCTCGAAGGCTTCGAAGTACCGGCGGTCGCGGCCCGGCAGGGTGCGGGCGATGTATTCGGGATTGTCCGCGAACAAGTTCGAGCCAATGGCCGTTTGCGCGGCTTTCATGGCCCAGACGCCGCGGCGCTCGGGATCCGCGGCCGCTTTCGAAATCGCGCGCAGATATTCCAACTGGTCGGCCAGGGTGTCGAGGTCGCGGCGCTCGCGGGTTTTAGCGGGAACGATGACCTCTCCGGTCAGCCGCTTCACCGCGCCGCGGAACCAGGGCGTGAGCATGTCGTGGAAGGGTTTCTGCCAACGGCGCTGCCGGGTGCCGTAGACCTCCTGCTGCTCGTACTGGGCGCGCGGCGTACGCTCCTGCCACAGCTTCGTGTGCATGGGCTTGGGGACGTAGCGCAGCGGGTTGTACCAAGCTTCGTCACCGGAGAACGCCAGGCCTTCCACATACTTGCCGAAGGCGCGGCCCACGGGACCGTCGAAGGCCTGCGCCTCGGGGCCGGCGTTCTCCATATCGAGTTTGGCCAGGCCCCGCTCCGTTAACTCCCGGTTTACATTTATGCCGCCTGCGAAAACCACCGCGCCCGAACCGGTGGATTCGAGCGCGCCGCGCGGAACGACCAGGCGCACCTGGGTTCCTGGCGCCAAAGTGTTTGCAAGAAATTCACCCTGTTTCTTCTGACGGGCTTCGACCTCGACGGCTTCCTCCTGCAAGCTGCGGTTCTTCTCTCCCAGGACGCGGCTAGACAGGTCGGCGGCATCCATACCGATCGCCGAGAATGAGAACTTCCGGCCGGGATGCTCCTTCAGTTCCAAACCACCCGCGAAGGCCTGCGCTATAGTTCCTTCCACTTCCTCGACTTCGCCGGTATGCCGGCGGTCGAAGTTCACCGTCGATTCGCGCATGCGCCGGGCGGCATCGACGATCTTCTGGTACTCGATCTCCAGGGCCGGGTCCTGCTTCGCCGCGGCACCCACTTTGGCGCTGTACTGCCGGAACTTGCCGGACCAGGGCGCAACATCGCCCAGGATGCGTAACCGCTCGATATCGGGATACTCTTCCGGCTTCAAGCCTTCCACCGCGGGATGTAGCGCTTCGTAGCCGGCGCCGGGCAGCCGGGCATAACCCATGGGAATCAGATAGGGATCGCCTTTGTGGAAGTCGTGAAAGTACTCGTTTCCCTCGGGCAGCCAGGAAGGCATCTCGTTGCGCAGTTCGTTGGCTTGCGCGCCGCCCATCTCGGGCTGGATGAAACGCCGGATCGGCTCGCTGAACCCGTAGAATTCACCTTGCGGAGTAAAACCAGACATAGCGCCCATCTCGCGCTCGTAGTAGCGCCTCGACAGGCTGGTCATCTGCCGCGAGCTTTGGTAGTAGACCTCGGGGATGTTTCCTTGAGGGCCGTACTTGGCCGCCGTGGAGCGCATGAAGAATCCCGGCAACCCAATCATTTCCGTGAAGGTGTTCCAGCTCCTCCGCGCCACATCGGCTGCATCGAATTCGGAGCTGGGCGTGAGCGGCGCGAGAGCGCCCGGGCCCTTCGGCTCGAGCTGCGGAGATGCCAGGGTGTAGTCGGCGCCGTTCCATTCCTGGGAGTACATGCGCTTGACCGGCTTCACGACCTTGCCGATCGACGCGGCCAGCAGATGCCCCACTAACGGAACGTTGCTGAAGGCCGGGCTTGTTTCCGGGTACGGTCGGTCGGAGCCGTGCCGTTTCTCCAGATAATAGGGATCCTTGAACCAGGTGAGCGGGCTCACGAGCGGGTTGTGGGCCCACTTCTCCTCTTCGGAACCGTAGAGCGAGATGTCCTCGGCGTGGGTCTTGTGCAGGACATAGGCATGCGGACGGCGCATGAGAATGCGATTGCCGCGGAAGGGAGTGGATCCCATCTCCCACCAGCGGCCCGAGCGGACCTCGACATCTTCCCCGCCGGAGTACTGAGCGCGCAGATCCTTCGCCGTCTGGCGGCTGCCCACCATGCCGGGGACCAGCGGCGCGATCAGTGCCGCGCCGATCAGCAGGCCTTTCAGGGCGGATCCCCGGAAGGCGTATTTGCGCGCTCTCGAAGAAGCGAACTCCAGTCCTGCGGCGATCTTGACGGAGTGGATCATGCCGCCGGCAAAGCCCAGGCTGAGCGGCACGGCCAAAGGTCCGTACCAGGCTCCCGGGACGTGCCGGTCGTACCAATCCGTGGCGGCGCGCGCGCCGGGAATCTCGTCGGTCGCTTCGGCGTGCGCGATGCGCGTCTTGGCCCACAGACCCCAGGCGGCGTCGCTGACACGATGCCCGGTGAGGTAGTCGGCGTAGGACGCCACCGTTAATCCAACCGCCACCGGCAACGCGCGGCGCGTCAGTAAAGCGCCCACTAAACCGTGCGCCGTATTGTAAGAACTGGCCTTAACGCCGATGCCGGCCTGCGCCAGCAGACTGTTCAGCCGGTCGGTCAGCAGGAACGTGCGCCGTCCGAAATCCGTACTCAAATCCCGGACAAGCCGGCCATCGGTTTTGGCCAGGTAGGGCTGGAACTGAAGAAGCTTTTCGTCGTGCGGGAGGGGGACCGTATCACCGTAGGCGCGCCCGTGGCTCTGCTCGTAACGGCGGTGGCTGAACCAGTTCTGGAACCCGTCCCATACCCCATCGCCGTTTCTCGGCTGATAGAGGTCCGGCTCCTCGACAAGCGGGGCCAAATAGCGCGCCGAAGAGTTGGAAATCTTGCCTTTTTCGATGAAGCTGACGCGATGCGCCGTACGCTCGCCGTCGACGAACATGCGGCGGAACGGAGAAGATTCTTCCTGGCGGAACTCGACGGCAAAGCCTTTTCGCTCCCAGGGCAGGGCCGCGAATTCCGGTCCCAGCATGCGCGAGATGTGCGCGCCCATGTCGTGGAACGCCACCACGCGCTCGCCGGACAACTCGAACACCCCGGCGACCAGTTGCTCGGAAGTTAGCCGAAAATCTCCGGGGAGGTGCCGGGACAGGCTCTGGCTTATGGCGAAGGTCTTGAGGATCTGGCCGGGGAATCGGTTTTCCGCCGCGCGCGCTAAGTTATATGCCGCGCCGGCGTAATCGGGCATCGAACGGAACGCCAGATGGTGCGCCCCATAGATGCCTCCGGCCACTAGGCCGGTGTCGATCATCCGTCCGGCATCGGACGGCTCCCGAAGCCCCTGCCAACCGTCTTGTGAGGTATTCTCCGGCCGGAAGCCGCGCCATGTATCGAGATTGGATTGAATGTCGGCCATCGCGCGTTAACCGCCGGCGCCCCAGGCGTGGCGGCGATTCTCGACTTCCTGCTTCTTCGCTGCATTGCGGGAGTGCATCTCCGCCTGCCGGCGCTGGGCATCGCTCATCTGCCGCTGTTGCTTCGTGGCGCTCGGATCGGCGGGTTCCAGGGTCCGGTTGACCAGGAATTCGGCGGCGGCCAGACGCTTGAAGAAAACCTCCGCGTCCCAGCTTTCGATCTCCTCGAAGGTGTACCTGAAGGTCCCCGCTATCAAAGCCCTGGCGTTCTCGAGGTAACTCGCCTGAAACCACGAGCGGGAAAGCTGGACGTATTCCCGGAGAGGCTGGAGCTGCCCCGTGAAGGGGCTCTGGTCCAGCATGTTGACGCCCAGCCACGCGACGATGCCGGCGGGAACCCGATCCGGCGCCGGCCCGTCGAGGACGCAAAGCTGGTAGAACTTGAGATTCCGGATGGGCCGCGCATCGGCCGAGCGGTACAACCCCTGGAACTCCTTCCAGGTCGGTGTGCGCCAGCGCACGCGCACTCCGCTCGCCCATAGAGCCTCGTAAACCACGCTATAACTCCATCGAGCAATTGAAGAGCTGCACGGGGTCGTAGAAGTCGCTGAGATTCTGCACGATCGCAAAGAGCGACTCGGGCAGCCCGGCCGGTCCCGTGCGGAGGGCTTCTTCGCTCAGCTCGCCGCCGCTGCAAAACAAGGTACAGCGGGCCACGGACGCAATCTGGACATCCGCGTCGGGATTCGAGGAATTCTTCGGCACGGCCGCGTGTATGCCGGCCAGCTCGAGTCCGGAAAGACCGCGCAGGATAAATACCCGCCCGCCGTCGGGACAGAAGATCTTGAGCCGGCCGCCCGGCGCCTGCGCCTTCCAGGCGGAGAGTTTGGCTTCGCTGGGATACCCCACGGTAGTCCTGCGCAGCTTGTCGAGAGGGGTCTCTTCGGGAGCGTCGGGCGCTGTTGCATCCGGCGCATTGCGATGCGTCTGTTGGTTCATTGGTCCTCTTTACCGCAGCCGGCGCGCGGTGAATCCGTAGGACTCGCCGATCACCTGGCCGCTTTGATCGAAAATCTGTTCGTTGGCACCCAGTTTCACGTCTTCCAAAAGGCGCACGGTGAGCTGCGGGCCGTCGCCGATCTCGATCCGCATATCGAACACCATGTGCTCGTAAAGCGGATTGTTGTACGGGTTATAGGGGGTATTGGTGGCGCTCATCGCCGACTTGGCATCGTCGATATCCCCTGGCGCCGAACCCGCCAGCAAATCGGTCAGCTTCTGTTGCGCCAAGCCGCCCAGTTCCTGATTGGCCGACGAAGTCCCCTGCTGGGAAATGTCCGAGATCTTGCCGAGCACCCCGGCGATAACCGCTCCGGTGCTCGGCGGCGAACCGCTGGCGCTGGCCGACCGGCTGAGCTTGGCGTATTGCTTCAGCGCCGCACCCAGATATCCCTGATGCACGTAGTTGAGAACAAGCTGGCCCTGCACCAGACTGCGGCCGCGCGCATAGGCGTCCGCGAACTCGGAGCAATACCCGAACACCGGGATGTTGTTCTGCTGAAGCGCATACTGCAACGTGTGCATCTGGTCGATGAACAGGT
>QGNH01000297.1_pt1 | contig 14107 bp, 17 predicted proteins | sample 1735481 | NCBI WGS metagenome assembly QGNH01 (sample SAMN09239004, study PRJNA386568) | Viral metagenome, whole genome shotgun sequencing project. | reverse complement strand
AAGTCTCATTTGGGGATAGCTCATGCAACCCTCCCGATGATCCGGTCCATGGTCGAGGGGCTGCGGCCAAGCAATGGCATTTCCTGCCCCACCAGCCGTATGCGAAGGCGCACTAGCGCCGCTTGATAGCTGGCTTCGTGGATGTCAAGAGCGGCCGCGGCGTGCGAACGCAACGGCAGCATGAGATAGGGGGATACGGGATTTTGTGTCATGGTGCTCATTCTCCGAATGATGCGATGGTGAGGCGCGTGCCTCTCATAGATATACGGCGGAAGAAATGTGCCACTTGCACGCGCTGACGGAATACCAGTCATGCAAGTAGCGCATATCTCATTTGGGGACATAGGTGTTGTAGGTTGGTGCCTCTGCTTCCTTGCTGTCCAAGCGCACCAGCGCGGCACGGATGTCTGCAAAGGTGGGATCGGGCGGTAATAGCGGGTCTTGCATGAGCGCCCGCGTCGTGCGTTCCGACAGGTGGAAGTTGAATTGTATCATGGTGTGTGCCCTCAAAACTGCGGCAACCAGCGCAACGCCGGTTTGCCAAAGTGGTTCTTCTTGCCAGTGTATTCCCACATGTGCGAGCAATCCTCGCGCCTCCGCACGGCCGACAAAGCAGTGACGCACGGGCGGTAACGGGGATCGACCTTTGTGCAGCCGGGCAGCAACAGCGCAATCAACGCACCTGTTCCAACGCTGGTCGTTGTTGTGTGAAGCTTTGCCCCAACACAATCTGCCAGCTCTTCAATGGCTGTTTCGTCTGGGGGATATGCAACGCTTGCTGTTACAAGCTCTTCTACTGTTCTGCTCATGTTGCCCTCGGGATTAGTAAGATGGATCGGTTGACCATTGGGGTGGGTCGCTACGCCCTCCCTTGGTCGAGAACCATCCTATTATGATCCCGAAATCAGCTAAAGTCAATGGGTTTTCCTTCAAACTTGGCCTCTATTGTGTGCGACATTCCAACGCATCCATGCCTGCGCACGATTGTTGCGTGCATGGGCACATGCCCTGATCTATTGCGCAATAATGTTGCGTGCGCTCCCTTGCTCCTTCCATTCTTGGAGCACCAAGCATCACACACGCGCCTCAGCAACATGAAAGATAGTTGCGCGCACGATTGTTGCGCACATGTTGTGCCTTGGGGCACGTCGGCGCACATATGTTGCGCAATAATGTTGCGCTCTCATGTTGCTTACACACGTAAAAAGACCGGGGTGGGGTGGCGGTGGGGTTCGTTTGTTGCACGCGTAGTATAAAAGCGGCCCAGCACGCTTTTTCGCGCAAAATTTTGGAATTGACCTAGACATGACTTAGAGCTAAGGTAGCTATAGAATTTTGGCAAAAGATAGTTCCAATGACAGGAAATGCTCTCGGGGGTATTCAATTGATACCCGACCCGCCCGAAGATGCACTTGGGCCAGCAATGCTTGCTTTGACGCCACCGAGGCGCAGGTTCGTTGTTGCGCTGCTAGAAACAGGCACCGACGACAACAGCCTTGCCGCGAGCATGGCGGGCTTTGGTGGAACACAGGACAGCAAGTGGCAGGCGGGGCACCGGCTGTCACGCGATCCAAAGGTCCAGGCTGCCATCAAAGAGGAAGCAGATCGCCGGCTCCGCGGCGGCATGATCTTGGCCGCCTCGGCATTGCGCGAGATAGTTGCGTCGCCGACGCACAAGGACCGCTTCAAGGCGGCAGTCGAGCTATTGAACCGTGGCGGCTTGATCGTCCAGACAGAACACAAGGTAATCGTGGAAGACAACCGGTTGTCGGACGAAATAGAGGCAGGCATTATTGCCATGGCGCAGCGCATTGGCGTCGATCCGACGAGGTTGCTTGGCAGCAATTCTAAAGCGGCGCAGAAGGCCAATGCCAAGGAAGCCGCGATCGACGGCGAATACACCGAAGTCGATGATCTGTCTGACATCATGGGGGCTCCAAATGGTGGCTGAATTGTTTAGGACCAATACAAACTTCCGGGTGTGGGCGATGACGCCTACATATCACGACGGCCATGTCGCGATCGAGCCGGTGTTCATAGGAACGTCGGCTGCAATGACGACGGACAACCTGCGCAATCTGGTACACGACATCACTGCGGCGACGCGGCGGGTCGAAACACACAACGGCGAACGGAAGGCTTTCAACAAATGAGTGACCCACGCAAAGTCAGAACCCTCGGAGAAGCTGCACTGAACCCTGACGGCAAGACCTACAACGGCGCCTGCGCAATGTCGTGGCTGTCGGAAGCACTTAGCCCAGGGAACGGCATATCGCCCGAGGAAGTGCAGAAAATTTGGGACGAAGCAGTTGCACGCAAGAAAGCACAACAGCAATGAGCGATCATCGTGAAGACCTTCTGCGGATCGAGAAGGAATTGAAGGAAGTCGAGCGGCGGAAGCGCGAATGTCAGATCGACTTCTACGCCCCATATCCAAAGCAGCAAGAGTTCCATGATCTCGGCATCTCCCATCGCGAGCGGCTGCTGTTCGCCGGCAACCAGTGCGGCAAGACCTATTGCGGCGCGGCCGAAGTCAGCTACCACTTGACCGGGCGGTATCCAGATGACTGGTATGGGCGGCGGTGGAGCAGACCGACGCGCGGCTGGGTGGCAGGCGTGACGGGCGAGAGCACCAGAGACAACCCACAACGGCTTCTGCTCGGCACCACGGCGGGCGGCATCGGCACCGGAATGATCCCGAAGGACTGCCTCAACCGAGACAAGATGTCACTTGCGCGTGGTGTGAGCGATCTGTTCGACACCGTCCTCGTCAAACACTTCGGACCCAACGGCAAGCAAGACGGCTGGTCGGAGATGAAGTTCAAGTCCTACGAACGGGGTCGCGAGAAGTGGCAGGGCGACACGCTCGACTGGTTGTGGTACGACGAAGAACCTCCATTGGATATTTATACAGAAGGGCTCGCGCGTATCAGCGCGACCGGCGGAATGGTCTTCATCACCTTCACGCCGTTGCAGGGCATGTCCGAAGTTGTGATGCGCTTCATCAACGAGAAGTCGCCGGATCGCGCCCTGGTCACGATGACGATCGAGGACGCCAAGCACATTGCGCCGGAGGACCGCAAGAAAATCATCGACGGTTACCCGGCTCACGAACGCGAAGCCCGCGCTCGCGGCGTCCCGATGCTCGGCAGCGGCAAGATATTTCAGATCGCCGAGGCATCCATCTCGGTGCCGGACTTCCCGATACCGCGGCACTGGTCATTGCTGTGGGGCCTCGACTTCGGCATCGACCATCCGTTCGCCGCCGTGCTGCTCGCCTGGGACAAGGACACCGACACGATCTATGTCATCAAGTGCATCCGCATGGCGTCGGCAATGCCGCTCCAGCACGCCGCCGCCATGAAGCCTTGCGCTGGCGGCGCAGGCTGGCGCATCCCGGCTGCTTGGCCGCAGGATGGCTGGCAGCGCAAAGAGTTCGGCGGGGAGTTGAAGCCGCTTGCCGACATCTACAAGAAGCACGGCGTGAAGATGTTGTCGGAGCATGCCAAGTTCCCAGACGGTGCCAACTCGACGGAAGTAGGGATCATGGAGATGCAGGAGCGCTTCCTTGGCAACAAGCTGAAGGTCTTCGCTTCCTGTTCCGAGTGGTTCGATGAATACCGCTTCTACCACCGCAAGGACGGGTTGATCGTTAAACTCAATGACGATCTTATGTCGGGGACGCGCATCGGGATCATGGCGAAGCGCTTTGCAAAGGCTGTGCTTTTTTACAATGCCAACCCAGACGGCTCGGCCAAAGTGGCGGTTGCAAAGGATGTAGACATTGATCCGTTCTTGTAGTAGCGTTATGGTGACCTAGACCCTCGGTGCCCTGTGGAGGGCTATGAGCCAGTTGATCGACGGCCATATAGAACAGGACATGCATTGTGCAAACATCTGGCGAAAACGAATTTGTTATGGCAGCGGCGCAAGATTTGCTGAAGCGGCCCGCGTCGGGGGCAGAGCAGCAGGACACCGAGGCTGACATCGAGAAAAAGAAAAAGAATGCGCTGGCGCAGACGGGCGACAACGCGGTGCTTCAAGGCGCAGGAGGCACGTTGTATAACTCTGCCGCCGGTACGCTCCTCAACAAAACTGGAAACCAGTTCTAATGGCAACGCACCAAGACGACATCATGCAGGAAAGCCTGCATGAGTTTTCAGAGATGCAGACGTGGCGCGCGGTGTTCGCCCAGCAATGGGAGGAGATCGCCGAGCTTGTCGATCCGCCGTCGCGCAACACGTTCTACTACGGCTGCTTCAACTGGCCGGGCCAGAAGAAAACCGATCGGCAGGTGGACGCCACAGCGATGATGGCGTGCGAGCGCTTCGGCGCTATCCTAGACAGTCTGCTCACACCGCGGAACATGACGTGGCACAACTTGCTGCCCGACATGGACTATTTGATGAAGAACCGGCAGGTGCGTCTATGGTTCGAAAACACGACGCGCCAGTTGTTCAAATACCGCTATGCGCCGATCGCGAACTTCAGCGCGCAGAACCAGGGTCAGTACAAGTCGCTCGGCAACTTCGGCACCGGGTGCATGTTCATTGACCGCTATGAAGGCCCGGATCGTTCCAAGGGCCTGCGGTACAAGTCGGTGCCGCTGGGCCAGATGTTCTTGCGCGAGAACCACCAGGGCCTTGTGGACAGCTACTGCCGCTGGTATCGGCTCACGGGCCGGCAGGCAATCCAGAAATTCGGCAAAGAAAACGTGCCGGAAACGCTGGTTAAGGCTGCAGAGAAGTGCTTGATGGCGCCATTCGATTTCCTTCAGCGCGTTGTTCCGCGCGAAGACTATGACCCGGAGCGTCTAGACGCCAAGGGTAAGATGTTTGCCAGCTACAACATCTGCCTCCAGCCAGAATGTTTTATCAGCGAGGGCGGCTACAAGTCATTCCCGATGGCATGCTCGCGCTACACCCAGACGCCGGGCGAAGTCTACGGTCGCAGCCCTGCGATGATGGTGCTGCCGGCGATCAAAACCTTGAACGCCGAGAAGCGCGACTTCCTGACACAGGGCCACCGCGCCGCGTCGCCGGTTCTGCTGACGACGGATGATGGCGTTGTCGATTTCTCGATGCGCCCCGGCGCGCTCAACAAGGGCGGCATGACTTACGAAGGGCACCCCCTGGTGGGCACGATGCCAACCGGAGACATTAGCATCACCAAGGAGATGATGGACGAGGAGCGCGCGCTTATCAACGACGCATTTCTTGTGTCCCTGTTCCAAATCTTGACCGAGACGCCGCAGATGTCGGCGACGGAAGTCATCGAGCGCACCAACGAGAAGGGCATCTTGCTCGCGCCTTCGGTTGGCCGCCAGCAAAACGAATACCTCGGCCCCATGATTGATCGCGAGCTTGATTTGCTTGCTGACATGAACCTGCTTGCGCCGATGCCGCCGGCCCTTCAGGAAGCGCGCGGCGAATACCAAGTCATGTATACGTCGCCGATCTCGCGCGCCATGCGTGCGCAAGAGGCCGCCGGCTTTATGCGGACGCTGGAAACAGCAACCACGATCGCGAACGCGACGGGCGATCCGTCTGTGTACGACGTATTTGATTTGGAAGTTGCTTTGCCGGAGATCGCCGACATTCAAGCAGTGCCGACACGCTGGATGGCGGGGCCGGAGATGCTTGCGCAGAAAAAACAGGCGCGGGCGCAAGCGCAGGCCAAGCAGCAGCAAATTCAGGCGGCGCCGGCAGCGGCGGCTTTGGTGAAGGCACAGGCAATGGCGGCCAAGAGTGGCGGCGGACAGCAACAACAGCAACAGCAGCAACAGCCGCAGCAGTGAGGGCATAATGGCGAGCATCATCGAGACAACGCTTGATTTTCTTAGCGGGCGCAAGCGTGCCTACCAACTGACGTTCCAACTGAACCAGCCCGCCAACGTCGCGGTACTGGACGATCTTTCGAAGTTCTGTCGTGCGAGCGAGACTTGTGCGGTGCCGGGCAACCATGATAAAACTATGATGTTGCTCGGCCGCCAAGAAGTGTGGCTGCGCATTCAACAACACCTGCAACTCCCACCGGAGACGCTGTTCGCCCTCTATAGCGGCGGCCAACCTCCACAACAAAAGGACAAATCATAATGGTTGGCGAAGTAATCGAGACACCTGCGGTCGCTCCCGCGACACCCGCAGCCCCGGTGACACCCGTAGCGAATATTCCCTGGTCGGAAGGCGTCGATACCGACACCGCCGGCTATCTTCAAAATCGCGGCTGGGACAAGCTGTCGGCGAAGGACGCGGCCCTGGCGGCAGCCAAGGCCCACCGCGAAGCCGAGAAGTTGATCGGCGCCCCGCCGGAACATGTCGTTCGCATTCCGCAAGCCGCCAACGACGCCGAAGGTTGGAACAAGGTCTACGGTCGTCTCGGCGTTCCAACCGATGCGAAGGAATACGACTTCGGCGGTGTGAAGCACGCCAACGGCAATGCACTGGACGAAGCGTCGGTCGCTTCGCTGCGCACGCTAGGCGGCGAACAGCATCTCACGAAGGACCAAGCGAAGGCGGTGGCCTATTTCATCGCCAAGCAGGATGATGCGCGCGCCGAAATCGAAACCGCCACCTACAACGAGAAGCTGACGGCCGAGAAGGCAACGCTGAAGACAAGTTGGGGCAGCAACGCCACCAACAATCTGATTGTTGCGCAGAATGCGGCGACGAAGCTCGGCGTCACGTCCGAGGAATTGTCGGCGCTGGAGAAGACGGTCGGTTACGCCCGCGTGATGGAAATGTTCCGCAACGTCGGCTCGCGCATCGGCGAAGACCAGTTCATTCGCGACAACGGCGGCGGCAACGGCGGCGCAGTCACCAAAGAGGCGGCGCAGTCTCGTCTCGACATGCTCGCCACCGACCAGCAGTGGCAGGACAACTTCAATAAGGGCGGCGTCAAGGAGCGGCAGGAGTTTGACAACCTGACCCGCCTGATCGCCGGATAACATCGGCCACAGGATCGGCCAAATCGAGGCGCTTGGCCGCAGGGTCAGGCGCCTTGTTATTTTGTTGCGCAACCCCCTTGACGCAACAATGTTGCTGGGATACGATCTCGGCCGAAAGTTAAGCCTCCAATCGTGGCAGGCCGTTCCGATACCGCCAGTAGGCGCCGGGATGGGCGGGCACACTCCGGGCACGGCGGGATCAGGAAACAACAACGGAGATTGTCATGGCTGACGACGGCTTGACTGGTTTGTTCGTTACGCAATTCTCGACCCTTTTGCGCATGAAGTTGCAGCAAAAGACCTCGAAGCTGCGCGGCAAGGTCGAGGAAGGCACCCACGCGGGCGCCAAGATCGCTTCGCCCATTCAATTCATCGGCCCCATGCAGACGCGGACGCCGGAAGGTCGCTTCGCTCCCAAGAAGGCGGCCCCGCAGGACTATTCGCGTCGGTGGGTTTCTCCGATCGACCGCGTCGGCGATCAGTTTGTCGATAGCCTCGACCAACTGAAAACCCCGATCGACCCGAAGTCGCAGTTGGTGTCGCGTGCTGCCGCCGCCTGTGCGCGTGATTGGGACGACGAAATTATCCGCGCCGCCACCGCAGCCAGCACGATCGGCACCGATGCCGGTTCGCTCACGACCGAAGCCTTCGATACGTCGCTGTATCAGATCGCCGCCAACTTCAAGGCGTCTGCCAGCGTCGGCCTCACGGTTGCCAAGCTGAACGAGGTTCGCCGTATCCTTGAGCATTCGCATGCGCTGGACGATGAAAGCGAAGCGGTGACCCTGATCATCGGTTCGAACCAACATGCCGATCTGCGCAATCAGGCCCAGGTTACGTCGTCCGACTTCAATAAGAACGGCGGCGTGCTGGAGAACGGTATCGTTCGCCGGTTCATGGGCTTTGACATCGTGGTCAGCGAGCGCCTGCCGCTCGTGTCGAGCAATGTCCGTGGCAGCCTTGCCTTCGTCAAGACGGGCATTTATCTTGGCATGTGGCAGGACCTGAAGACGGAAATCCTCCGCCGGCCGGACCTGGAAGCAAATCCGTGGGATATTTCCACGGTCCACAGCTTCGGTGCAACCCGTACCGAACTTGGCAAGGTCGTTCAAATCCTCGTCGCCGACACCACTGGCGCCGATAACATCTAACGGAGAGTAGGGGTCGGCAGAAACCGGTCCCTCCCTTCCACGACGAAACAGGAGTATGCCCCAATGTCAGTTGGAACGACCCTCAAGTCCCTCCAGATTACGAACGACGACGCAACGCCGATCGTGCTGAACAACAGCGGTGTCTCAGGCCCATATCGGAAGAGCATCTATGACGGTTACGTGACGACCGGCGCTGCCAACGACGCGGGCACCAAGTACGTGCTGATCCGCGTCAAGTCTGACGTGAAGGTGAAGGACGTGTTCCTTGAGAGCGCGGCCCAGGGCGCCAGTCTTGCGGTTGACGTTGGCCTGTATTATGCGGACGACGTGCGCTATCTCTCGCCCGGCAACGCGCTGCTCGCCGGCACGGTGATCTCGCAAGCTTTCTTCGCTTCGGCGGTTGTTCTGACCAGTGCGGTCGCGATCACCAATGTCACGAACGAAAGTGGCACCTATACCATCGACAAGCGCGGTCAGCCTTTGTGGCAGGCGGCAGGCTTGGCGGCCAATCCGGGCGGATACTTCGACATCGTTGCCACGACCACTGCGTCCGGCACGGGCGGCGCGCTGCTTGGTCTGAATGTGACGGTGTCCGAGAACAACGCCTAAATATGCGGCGGCGCCCACGGGCGCCTGTCCGTTCCCTGGCGGGATGCTGTGCCCTCGGCGCCCGCCAGGAGCCTTTAAGGAGCCGGCCCGATGGCACGCATGATCCTTAACGCGACGGTCGGTACTTCCCCGCAGCCCAGCTACGGGTCTGGCACAGAGCCCAACGCGGCCCTTGCGGCACAGGCGGTCAGCATTGCTGCTGTGAAAACGGCCACGGCCGCCGCGGTGACGGCCGAGGTAAGCACCACGGCGGTTGCCAACGCGGTTGCGGCGCTGGTGGCGGATGGAGCGTCGCCGACGCAGGCCCACGTCACCACGCTAAATTCTGCCTGGGGAACGCTTCTGACGGCTATTGGTACTTTGAACACGGCCATCGGCGCCGCCGACACGGCCGCGGCAGTTCCCAGCCTGACAGCCGCAACGGCCGCAGTGTCCCCCGATACGGTTCTGATCGTCAATAGCGCGACGGTCTTGACGAAGAACAAGTTCAAGCAGATCATTGGTGATCTGGTCAACATGGTCGTGAACGGTTCCGATCTTCTGACGTAAGGAGTTTTTCTATGGCGAGCATTTCCTACAGCATCAACGTTGGCGCCGATCAATCCCCCGATGCCGTCACGGTTGGTACGCTCGCCGTGAGCGCGCTGAACATCGAAGTTCGCGTGGACCTGACAGCCAACCCGATGCGCGATGACGTGATCCTGGCGCTCCAGGCGATCATCCGCAAGATCGAAGACCAGGGTTCGGCTCAACTCGGTCAGGTGTAATATGGAACAGGACGGCAACCATCAAGGCCCGATCGACAGCACGAGCGGCCAAGTTGCGTTTCAGTTGGTCGGTGGGCTGTACCAGATCGCCGCAGTAGCAACTTGGGGCGGCGGTTCGGCGACGCTGGAGCAGAAGGGTCCGGACGATACGACGTGGCTGACGGCCGCTACGGCTCTTTCGGCCAACGGCATTGCCACATATAATTTGCCCATGGGCATCTATAGGTGGACCATTGCGACGGCTACGGCTGTCTATGTCTCCGTCGCCCGCATTCCGGTTGGATAGACATCTTCGGGCCTTTGCTGTAGGCTGCAAGGCCGCAAAGGAGCCGCACGATGGTCACTGAGACAGACATCGCCAACCGAGCGCTGCAACGGGTAGGGTGCGAACGTATCGCGCCCGGTGCGCTTTGGACCGAAGACAGCAAGAACGCTTCCGAAATCCGCGCCTGCTATCATATGCTGCGCCGGGCCGAGATCAACCGCAACGTCTGGCGGTTTTCAATCCGAAAGTGCGCGCTGCGGGCGATCAACGACTTCACGAGCAAGCTGGTGACGTTCGCCACCTGGGCGACGGGAACGACCTATGCGTTCGGCGATATCGCCGCGGGATCGGATGCGCAAATTTACATGTCGCTGACGAGCAGCAACATTGCGCACGATCCCACCATCGGCCCCGACTTTGTCAACTGGTCGATCTATTTCGGCAACCTGATTGCGCAGGAATATGTGACGGACTACAGCGCCACAGTCACCTATGCGATCGGTGACCACTGCATCGGTTCTGATCTTCAGACCTATGTGTCGCTTGTGGCAGCAAACATTGTACACGATCCTGTCGGCGACGGTGCTGTGCATTGGGACCTTGCGAAGACCGTCAACATTGATGACGACGCGCAGAGGACCTACAAAACTTCGTTCTATGCTGGTGAGATCGTCTACCGCGGCAGCGTTGCCTACATCTCGTTGCAGAACAACAACGAGGATGTTCCTCCGTCGAGCAAGTGGAACGTGCTTGAAGGCGCCACGGTGGCGAAGATCAACTTCATGTACCCGATTGGCGCCGGCCCATCGCGGCAGGTGACGACGAAGAACGTCTTCCATATTCCAAACGGGTTTATGAAGATCGCGCCGCAGGACCCGCTTGCTGGTGCATCGCTGTTCCTCGGCGCACCCGGCGGCCTTGCGTTCAAGGATTGGGAGTTCGAAGGCAACTACTTCACCAGTCGCGATTGCAACGTCATCGTCTTCCGCTTCGCTGCCGACATCATTGACCCGGCGCAGTTCAACCCCATGTTCTGCGAAGGGCTTGGTTCGCGCGTGGCGTTCGAAATATGCGAACCTCTGACGCAATCGGCAGCCAAGCTCCAGGCTATCGCGTCGGAGTACAAAAACTTCATGTCCGAAGCACGCCTCGTGAACGGCATCGAGACGGGCCCGACATATCCGCCAGAAGACGACTGGGTGGCCTGTCGTGTCTAAAACCCCCATTAAAGATTTGATACGCATTCGAGAGTGGCAGTTGGCAAATCCCGAGCGTCGCAAAGCTGCATGTGCAAGGTACAATGCCACAAAAAAAGCAAAGCAAGCAGATGCGCGGTATCGCAAGACCAGGAAGCACAAGCGCATTCAGGAGCGGTACAACAATACGCTGGACGGGGCGCTTCGCAGGGCAATGAGAGACCGCCTTCGCAAAGCCCTTAAAAAGAAATATCGTTCGGGTTCTGCAATTGCCGATCTTGGATGTTCAATTGAATTTTTTAAGGGCTACATAGCCGCGCAGTTCCGAACAGGAATGTCCTGGGAAAACTGGGGCCAATGGCACCTAGACCATATTTTGCCTATTTGTGCTTTTGACTTAGCCGATAGAGAACAGTTTTTGGTTGCTTTTCATTACACAAATTATCAGCCACTTTGGGCGGCTGAGAACCTGAAGAAGGGCGGAAGGGTGTAACCAATGTCAAACGCCAGCTTCGTACAGACATCCTTCCTAGGTGGCGAGTGGAGTCCGCGATCCCAAGGCCGCATGACTGACGACAAATACAAAACGGCCATGGCGAAGTGCCTCAACGCCTTCCCAACCGAGGAAGGTGCATGGATACGCCGTCCCGGTTTCAGGTTCTTGGCCCCCACACGCGGCGGCCAGACCGCAAGGATCGCGGCGTTCGACTTCACGATTACACAGCCGTACCAGATCGAGTTCACGAACCTGAAGGCGCGGCTGTTCGCCGGTCTGTCATTGGTGACGACGCTGACCGAAGATGGCGTCGTAGACGTGTTTTCAGTGACGCCGACAAATCCTGCGAAGGTGTATTTGGAGAGCGCTGTCCCAAGCGGCTGGGCCAATGGTGACACGATCGTCTTCAATTTGACAAGTGTTCCGGCTTCTATGCCGGAGCTTTTGAACCGGCAATTCGTGATTGCCAATCTCGACACAACGGCCGCAACGTTCACGTTGAAGGACCCCTTCACAAATGCAGACATCGATGCCACGACCTATACTTACACGGCAGGGTCTACGCCAGATACGGTCGAGAAGATATTCGAGCTTACGACGGTTTATGCAACATCGGTGTTGCAAGACCTTCGTCTCGTCTCAAGCGACGAAGACGTGCTGATCCTTAACAAGGACTACAAGCCATATCTGCTGGTGGAGGGCTCCCCGTGGACGCTGGCAATGCAGAATTTTGTAGATGGTCCATACTTTGACATCAACGACACGGACACGACGCTGGTGTGCAGCGCCGAAAGCGGATCGGTGACAGTAACCGCAACAACTGACGTCGGTATCAACGACGGAGTTGGCTTCAAGTCCACTGACGTTGGACGCCTCATTCGCATTGAAAACATTCCGGCTGATTGGTCAACTGGCGTGACCTATGCGAAAGATAAAACTGTTACGGGATCGGACGACAACATTTATAATTCTGTTGCGGGCGCCAACGTCGGACACGATCCGACGACGGACGACGGTTCCCACTGGGAGGTTACGACCAACACGCTGCAATGGGTGTGGTTGATAATCACGGCGGTTCCCAATCATCTTCAGGTGACGGCAACAATCCAGAAGCCAGCGAATGGCAGCACGGATGAAACCGTATATGCACCAACCGTTCCAACCAAAAACTGGAGGCTTGGTCTTTACAGCAATTCCACAGGGTGGCCCACTGCCGGCGTCTATCATGAGGGGCGCCTGTGGTTGGTGTCTTCTGCGTTTGGTAATCGCGTTGATGGCAGTGTTTCGAACGACCACTTCAATTTCTCGCCGACAGACATAAACGGAAGTGTTGCGGCGAGCAATGCGGTTTCGGCTGTGGCGAACGCCAAGGACGTGAACTATTTCTTCTGGCTGATCTCCACGGAAGATGGTCTGATCCTCGGATCGCAGGCCGGCGAGTGGCGCATCCGCGCATCGTCGTTGGACGATCCGATCTCGCCGACTAGTATTCAGATGCGCCGCGTGTCGAATTGGGGCTGTGCCAATACCGAGCCGGTGCAGGCAAGCCTCAACGTCTTCGTGCAGCGTCAGCGGCGCAAGCTGCTCGCCCATAAGCAACTGAGCGACCAGAAATACGCGGCCGAGAACTTGTCCCACTTGGCAGACCACTTGATCTCGGATGGCGTCGAGCAGATCGTATGGCAGCAAGAACCATCGCTGACGTTGTGGAGCCTGCTGACCGGAGGCAACATATCTGGAATGGTGTTCCAGAAAGACTTCGACAAATCGAACGACAGCTTCAACGCGTTCTTCGGAGTTGAGTTTGGAGATGGCCGCACCGTCGAGAGCATCTCTGCCGGCCCAACCTACGATGGCCTTAGCACGACGACTTATGTTGTGTCGAACCAGACGGACAGCGCACAGCCCGACTACAACATCCGATGGGTGCAGTGCATGATGCCGGCGTTCGACAGTTCGTCTGCCGATTGGGAAGCATATCTTACGGATGGCGGAGCAAATCCGTCCTATATGCAGCGCATGTCTGTCGCCAATGGGGACAGCTTCGATGGCATCCGTATATTCGGCTTGTGGAACCTTAACGGGAGAACCATTACTCCGGTTGTTGGCGGCCTTGATCTTGGCGATCGTGCAGTGACAAACGGCTACTGCGACGTTGCTTTTCTCAGCGACCCAGACAGGAGGTTCACACTTGCATTCTTCATTGCCCTGAGCGATGGTACCGATTACGGCGTTTTCGAAGCACAGACAGGATATGTCGTGCGTACAGGCGGGGCCGATCCGTCTGTTGCCGGAAACAAAATGCTGGCCTATGTTGGAGATGACGACGTAGTAGTTGGTTCTGACGACGGCATGTTTCATATTGATCCGACAAACAATCGCTGCATTGCAATTCAGCAGGGGTCTGGAACCAACAACGGGGCACGGGTGTTCAACGCTTCTACGGGTGTTGAACTTGTTCAGGCTGCACCGGCAACAACTTTCCCTGTGCTGACTGGCGGTGCATGGGACGAAAAAATAGTATACCCGTATGGAACATATGTTATATATTCTGGAACCCTTTATCAAAAAATATCCAATGGAGCAGAAGACGACACTTATCTTGAACCAGACACAAATCCGCATAGGTGGCATAGCATTGGGGCAACTCCGGTACAGCCGGACTGGACAATTTGCA
>QGNH01000871.1_pt2 | contig 14111 bp, 11 predicted proteins | sample 1735481 | NCBI WGS metagenome assembly QGNH01 (sample SAMN09239004, study PRJNA386568) | Viral metagenome, whole genome shotgun sequencing project. | reverse complement strand
ATATTTCACCTATTTTCATTACTTATAAATATCTTGCACCTTTAGATAAATTATCTGGACTCCACAGAGGTTGAAGATTATTTAAGATTTAATTCATATTTAAATAAACCACAATCCCATATCTTATCATAACCTAATTCTGTTGTTAATTCTTTTTCTGTTTTTGGTTTACCATCTGATTTATTAAACTCCAAGTTAGGAAATTTCTTTTTCAATGAACTTAAACCAAAACCAAACTTATGGAAACGCCTATGTTTGTCTATTTTTGAGTTATAATATTTATAATCTGGTTTTCTTATTTTAGTTAACTTAAAACCCAAATTAGTATATAAGTTATTATTTCCATCAAGCGTCCATCGTCTATCAGCAAAACTAATAACATTTTCTGGTTTATAATCAACAATAAAGGTTTTTAACATTTTAGAGGCTAATCCAGAAACAATATAACCTTGTTTTGTTGCAAATCTAGTCAGTTCGTATTCTTTTTCATTAATGGTTTTACCCTTACTCATGTTTCTTTTATTTGTAAAAGTAATAACACCAACTAAGGCATCACCATAGTAAGCACCATAAGATAGGTTAGAATTATCATTACCTTGAATATGATTTTCTTTCAGAAAATCCGATTTAATTGATTGTTCTATTAGTTTTATTGAACATTCTCTAGCACCAATTCTAATTCCATTATTAACTTTAAAAATATGTTTTAATTTATTCTTTATTAACTCTTTGTTTGTAACCCATTCGTCCTCAAAAATATGTATTAAACCATACCCAATAGTATTACATGACATTGTTTTATTTAAATGATATGTACTATGTTTACCCATTTTTTCTGTGTGATAATATAACCCATTATATTCTATACCTATTTTCATACTAGGAATAATCAAATCTATTTCTTTACCATCTAATAACTTTCTATTTCTAGATTTCTCTACAACCAAACCAAGGCTTTCAATGAACTCTTTAACTTCTATTTCTCCTTTAGATGTCCATGTGGGTTTCATATTAACATTACCTAAATGATAGTTAGCTGTAAATATTTTATTAGAACTATTAGAAACTAGTTTATCAAGTGGGTATTTTAGTTTATATTGACTTTGAGTTATGTTGTGTTTTAATTTAAGATGTGTGTTACTAATGACTCTCATTTTAGTGTTACATAACTTACAAACAACAAAATTATCCTCATCTAATAAAGCAAGTTTATAATTGTTACTTTTTTCATAAACGCTATGGTATTTAATCTCAGCTGGAAATTCAAATAGAAATTCTTTAAGTGTTTTATTATGGCTATTTTTTAAGTGATTTTCATAACACCCAGTAGTGTTGGTTACATCCTCTGTAGACCATTCACAATACCTACACTTTCTAAAAGATTTCAAATCCTCTTCTATTACATCAAAATACTCTTCAAACCACTTTTTACCATGTTCAAGCTCATATCTCTTACGTTGATAGGTGTTGTTGGGTATTTCTAACCCATTGCCGTATAACTCAATTAAATGGTTGGTAAGAGAACCAGATAAATTCATTGGGTCGTTTATTCTAATACCAGTTTTTTTACATATAGCAACTAACTTCCTTCCATTTGATGCTATTAATCGTTTTACCTTAGATTTTCCTACTTCAACACTATTCCCAAGTTTAATTTGACCACCCTTATTATGTGTTCTAATACCATTATCAACCAACAATTTAGAAATCTTTTTATGACCAACTTTAAATTGCTCTGCTAATTTATGTGTGCTGGGTGTTTCATTTTGATATAAGAATACTATTTTATCTATATCTTCTTTTGTTAATTTTGTTTTCATGGTGCTTATTTATTACAAAGATACTAATAAATATCACACAAGTCAAGTAATAATCCATTTATTTTTAACCCAAACGATGGGGATGTGTCGACACTGTTTTGTTATGTATAAAACAAAAAAGGCTAACCTTGTTAGATTAGCCTTTTAAGTTATTGATTTATATGAGATTATCTCAATTCGTTCACATTGAAAGTCATTACACCGTCAACTCTAAGATGAGCATAGAAGCGGTTATTGACAACTTTCTTCGCGTACCTTGTCATGATACCTTTAACTGGAGCGAAGTTAAATGGATTATACATTGTAGGAGTTAGTTGCAATGGCACGTATGGTGCGTAAATGTAACCAGTATCCAATAATGATTTTCCTTTATGACCCATGATTACTGAGTAAGCTGGAGCATAAGGGTCACGATACACTTGGTAACGTCCACTTAATGAACCGATTCTCTCAATACCCATGTTATATTGGTCTTGCTCAGGGTTAGCATCACTTACGTGGAAATATTCTAAGTCATCAAAAATAGCTGATATCTCAGAAGATACAACGATGAAGTTAGCACCACCACGAAGAGTTGACTTGTGGATTTGAGCAGAAAGTTGGTTAAGTCTTGTGATAAGAGTTTGGTTCCATTCTTTCTGTGTATATGGGCTAGCAGCAGAAGAAGCTTTTCTCCATCCGTTATAGTCCCAACGTAATTGCCATGCAGCAGCTTTACGTAAATCTCTCAAGATTTCTCTATCGATTTCCGCAGCAACTTGCTCAGAAAGCATCGCAGTCAATTCAGCTTCAGCATCGATGTTGTGGAATGCACTAACGTCTTGCGCTAATTCTGGTGACCATGTAGCACGTAATTTTCTTTCTTCAACAGCTACAACAACTTCTTGTAGTTTGAAAGATACTTCACCTAACTCTGTTTCAAGTTCTAATGAAGCGTATTCACCCCAAGCGAACACTAAGTCAGCTGTAGAAGTGTATGCTGTTACAGTTGTAGCAGAAGCTCCAACGTATCCATCATAAGTAGAAGTTCCAGCAAAAGCTGAACCACTTGCAGTTGTACCAACTGGGTGTCTTAAATCTAATTCTAGGTAGCAACTACCAGTAGCATCAGTTAAAGCAACTCCACCAGATACGATTCCAACACCATATTGTTGTGTAACAAGACGGAAAGGAATTTCTTTATTTGCAGCGATAATTGTATTATTATCTTGGTCTTTAATTGCGTTTGTGCTTACACAGTGCAATGAAGCTAAGAATGATTCTGTATCCATGTTGTTTCCATCTGGACCAGTTAATACTTCTTTACCGTTAGTAGCACCAGCACCGCCAGTAAAACCAGTTAATTGTACTATAATACTTCTAACTGAACCATCAGTAGCTGTTGGTAAAGTAGCAGTAGTAGCAAGAGCACTATAAGAACCATCACTTCCTAATGACATTACATTAAGAGAGCTTGAGTGAATAGCTACAATTGTAAGAGTACCTTTTGAGTTATCAAACATACCATCGTTGTAGAATATATCATACAAGTTCTTAGCTTGGAACTTAGTAATAGGGTAACTGTTTTTAGTTACAGCAACAGGAAGAGCAGCAGCAGTAGCTGTTCCACTATGTTCACCATTTAATCCAGTATGAGCTGAATAAGTAGTTCCATATACGTCACTTGACGCTGTTTGTGTATAATCGCTTCCAGCGTTACCTAAACCGTCTTGACGGCTAGATGTTTGTGGAACGAAGAAGAACAATTTGCCAATAGGCATGTTCATAGCTTGCACAGATACGATATCGTTTGCAAGTAATTTAGAGAAAACTCTACGTACAATAGGGAATACAACTGTTTCGAATGAACCAGAAGAACCCGCTGTTGTAGATTCGGTCAATAATGTAGAAGCTTGGTTCTCATATAATTGAGCGATGTTTTCTTTTACGTGGCCTTTAAGACCGTCTAGGAAGCCTAAGCTGTCCCATTTTGACTGGGTTTCTTTACGGATAGCCTTCATGTGGTTTAATCCGATATTGCCCACTTGTCCTGATGTTAATAATGACATAGTTTTGTTTGTTTTTTTAGTTTTTATCGTTATTTTCAACTCTCTTCATCAAATCAATGATTCGTTTAGTTGAAGAGTCTACATACACAGTGCTTTCGTTTAATTGTTTAGATGCACCTGTAGTAACCTCTTTAGTTATCTTATTTTCAATTGCTTCATTAATAGGTTTTCTATTTCCTAATTCATTTGCAATAGTTTTGAAAAGTCTTTTAGATTCTTTTAGAGAAGTAACTTCTTCATCAAATCTTTTGATGATATCTTGTTTCTCATTCTTTGTAGTTGAGTGTTCCATGAACAATCTTGTAACATAAGTAAGATTGCTATTGAATACAACTGTTTCTACTAGTTTGTTTCTAAATTCCTTAAGAGCTTTTCTGAATTCGTCATTCTCAGCTTTTAACTTTTTAGTTTCAGTTAACATAGCGTTATATTTCTTCACTGTTTCAGAAACCATTTTAGATTTAGAAGCTTCGTCCAAAGGTTTTGGGTTTTTAGAAGCAGCGGTATATTTACCAGCATGTTTCTCTGCACCCCTAGTTTGAGCTAGATTTTCTTCGATTTCTTCTTCTTGTTCTTCACCTTCTCCAGCTGGAACTAAATCATCTGTAGCTGCTGGTTTTTCGTCATTCCCCATTTCGATTTCGTACTCAGTTCCACTATCCACACCACCTTCAGTTCCAGCTTCTGGTTGCCCAGCCATAGGTTCTGTCATTGGAGCTTCAGTTGAAGCGGCACCACCACCAATTGGAGATTCGTTGGCTTTAACAACGTACTCACCTGGTTCAGAGATGTTTAGATGAATTTCGTCACCCACGATTTCGATTTCGTCTTCGCCACTCAATTTCTTGTAGATTGCGATAACGTCATCATCAGATGCTGCTGTCATATCCATTGGTTCTTCTAATCCTGTTACGCCCATTTCTGGTTCAGCTTCAGCTCCCATTTCTGGGTCTGCTACTGGCGCAACATCAGAACTTCCGATATCACTTAAGCCATCTTCTGGAGATTCTTCTCCACTAACTGGAGCTACTTCAGTATCAGCAGTCGCAGCGTCAGCAGCTCCTCCTAATTCTGTTTCACCTTGTGGTGCATCCAAATCTTCCTCTTTATAATCAGCTTCTTGTTGAAGTGATTCTTTCACCACACCATCAATTTCTTCTTTAGCTACGCTACGAAGTATTTCTTTTGTGTTGGCGTTTAAAGCTTTTTGGATATCTTTAATATCCAAAAGTGCTTCTTCTAATATTGTTTTTTTGTCAGCCATTTTTTTATTTTATTTTTTAAATAAATAATCGAGTGTTTTCTCGCTTGTTAATAAATATGTGTTATTTTAACAAAAAACACATTTGTTTAAAAAAAAGTTATTTTTTTTATTATTCAGCTAAAAATTTATCTAATTTATCGTTTAAAGTCTCTTTTAATATAGGTTTTATATGCATTATATTCTCAACATAAGGCTTAGCTTCTTCATGGCTTTTAAATATCCATGCATCAGGTGTAGATGGTGCAGTAACAACATCCCAACAAATGATTTCAAAATCATCTTGTACTATTTGTTCTCCGTTCTTTCCCTCTACAAGTGAACCAACACCCCTAGATGATACTCCAATTTTTATTCTATGTCTTAGTAAATTAGCAACAGCATCACCCTTATTAGATTCAATTCCAGATTTAATATATCCAGGACTCATCAATATCTCCATCTTACCCATAAGAGTATGACCTTCCCACCATGTTTGAACAATATTATGTGATATTCTATCTCCAGCAATAATGCTAGACTCAGGATGGTCTAATTCACCAACAGCTCTACGTTCTCTAATAGCTTCTTGATAAAGCTCATTTTGTTTTTTAAGAATAACTTCTGGATATACTCTACCATTACGATTTAAAATGCTGTGTTTTTGTAATACAACATATACTATCAATGGTTCAACAATTGTTAGTTTACCACTTTCTAATTTATTAATTTCGTTAATGAATTGTTGATTTCTAACATCATTAGGGTCAATAAAGCCAGAATCATGTTCTATTAGACCACCCCAACCTGTTTCGCCACGTTTAAGTACTCTGAAATCTCTATAGTTTATATCCATATGGGCTTTAGATATAAATATATTAAAATAACGAAAAAGCCCCAATCTAAGATTGAGGCTTTTATTGATTATCGTTAATTAGTTTTTCTTTTTATAGAAATTAAACATCCTATTATCATCAAAGGTTGATTTAATTATAAGCTCTACTACATCATCTAACATTATTTTCATTCTATCAGAATTTAGTGCTATTTCAGTATTTAAAAATAATGTAACTTCACAATTCATAAAACTTCTTTTACCATAGCGAATACCAGATTCTCTTATATCCAAATCAACAATAGTTCTATCTTTTTTAAACTCAGTAGTAACCTTAGAATCAAATACATTAAAAAGTGTTTGTTTAACTTTTTTATTTACATCTCTAATTGCTCTAATATAATTTATTTCATAATTATGTTTAGGTTCAGCCCAAGCTGATACACTAATATAAACAGCTTTAGGATGTTTACTATTAACACTTCCGAACACTACATTATAATTTTTGAATTTGTTGATTTTAAGTTCTTTTCCAGTTTTCATGTTATATATTTGTTGTAAAACGTTATTTCATTATACTAGTATAAACCAGGTATAATAACAAATATACTTATAATTTTTGGATTAGTCAAACGACTATTTTAAATGACTCCAAACAGCAAAAGCAAGACCAATTAATATTTGAATAAAGGATATAATAGCAATAGCAGCTACCCAACGGCTCTTCTGCTTATATATTTCATCTTTTGCTGATTGCATCTGACTAGGGCTCCAAACCTCAACGACCTTTTCCATCCACGTAGCATGTGTTGAAACAGATTTTTCAACAGTTTTAACTTCACTTAATTTATTGTTGAGTTCAGTAAAACGTTCATTGGTATCTTCTCTCATTCTTTCATGGCTTTCGTTCAATCGTTCTAATTCATTTAGAACCAATTTACCATATTCACCCCATGATGCATCTTTCTCATTCATATTAAAACGATACTTCTTTTAAAATAGTAGTTATTTTTGAACACATTGTTTCATAACATTTAATCTTAGATTGCTCTGAACTATAACCTTCCATCTCTCTCTTTCCATTATCAACAATGTCTTTTAATTTTTTAACAATAAAACCATAATCTTCATTACTAGATGGTATAGTTAATTTTTCAGTTAGTTCTCTTAACTTCACCATATTTTCATTACGTACTGTTTTTGTTGACATATTTAAAAACTTAATTAAAAATTATTTTAAGGTATTCTTGAGTTCAACCAATTTAGATATATTCTTATTGAAGTTCTCATCAATTTCTTGCTTGTCATTCAATAGTTTATCTTTTACACTAAGTAATTTATCTTTGGCAATTGTATCAGATGTTTTAAGCTTTACATTAATCAAATCAATACATTCTCTTACCATTGTTGAATACACTGTTTTCTTTTCTTCATCAGTTGATTCAATAAGTGCTTTCAAAACCAATTTCTCAGATTCATCCAAAGTAGAATATTTTTTATTATACTTATCAACCATGATACTAGATATCATACTGGTAGGTAAATCAATAACTTCATTTATTTCTTTTACTTTATTTGTTTTGATGTAATCAACAACACTAACTAGATTTTTAGAAATCTCATCAATTGAATTTGCTGTTCTTTTTGTTGTAATTAATTTAGATAACGATTCGTGTAGTTCAGATAATTTATAAGTTTCATTTAATTTCCCTTCAACAGATTTATCCAAAGAAACTAGTTTAGCATTTTCTTTGATGATATCTTCTATTTTGAATTTTTCCAATAACTTAAGATTTTCATTTACAAAGAAATTAGCAGAATTAGAATCAGTATCAACTTTGTTTTCAATGTTATTATACACCAAGAATTGAAGAGTTAATATTTTGCTTTCTTTAATGGCTTTAACATACTTTTTGAACAGCTGTTTATTAGCGTCTTGTTTCGTTACAACGCTCTCAGCTAGTATTCCGTTAAAGGTATTCTTTATTCTACCAAAATTTTGCATAGTATCTTTTATTATAAATATGTTTAATTTAACAAAAAATCACTTATTTGTCCAGCATCTTGTCAATGTCATCAACCATGTTATTAATGCCTTCATTTATCTTAATGTTTTTATCATGTATTTTAACCTTGGTATCTATTTCTTTTTCAATATCAGATTTAATAGAACCCACTAATAAATCAACAAATTTACCCTTGTATTTTTTTGTTCTTTCATTAAGTTTATTAGCCAAAATATTTTTTTTATCGTTAAGAATATTATTTACCTTCTTAATGCTTTCAGTTAAATTTTCTGGTGTTTCAGCCTCAGTGCCTTCTGGTGTTTCCCCTTCTGCACCCTCTGGTGTTGCGACTCCTTCTGCACCTTCTTCAGTATCTGATGTTTCACCTTCTTCAGTTCCTTCTTCACCGAAATCTAGGTCTTCACCGCCACCGCCTCCACCACCAAATGAACCGCCACCGCCTCCAGTTGCACCGCCACCTTCTTCACCTTCAGGTGGTGCACCACCACCGCCTTTAAGAGCAAGTTTATAATCACCATATACTCTATCTACTATATCAAACATACCTGTATGTTTTATAACATTGGCCGAATTAGCCAATTCAGCAGCTGCCGCTTTTTCCATTCGTTGTTCAAGCAAGTCTTGTTTGATTTCATTATCAGACCAACCAAGAATATCTCTGTGAGCACGTGTCATTGACATTGCCGCAAAGCCGTTACCAGAATCAGACACAGCGTCTTTGAATAAAGTAACCTTGGCTTGCAAGTGTTCAACTTTAAGCATTTCAGCTTGTGTAGATGGGTTATTAAGCGTAAGAGTAAAATTATCTAATTCATCTTCTAATCCAAGAATAAACAAATGAATAATAGCAATCTTGTTAAGTTCTTGTAACATTGATTGTTGTATTCTATTTATTGTTCTTGAAAATCTAATATCTTGTAATGCTAAATTTTTACCGTCACCAGTTGTTTCATCAAAACCTAAAAATGGTTTTGGAACTCTTATTGCAGTAAATAAGTTACCTCTCAAATATTCAATATCAGCTATTTGGTCTAAATTAGAATTTTTAATATAAACACCTGACTCTAAAGCAAATGTATGATACGTATGAAGTGTTTCATTACCATCTACAGTAATAGTACCAGTGTCTTGTTTACCTTTCAAATATTCAACACTAACAATTTTATGGTTATAATTTACTAATAGTGTTTTTTTCCATTCTCTGAAATTCTTAAAGCCTTTTTGTTTAAGCATTTTTTCTAAATGATTATGAGTAAATTCATTTAGATTAGTCATACTACTTCTAATAGCACTATTAGATGATTTAAATTCATTAACAAAATCATCATTAGAATTCAATTCTTTAAGTGCTAAATCAGCCCTATCAAACTCTTTAAATGTTTCAACAAATATATTATAAAGCTTATCACTAAATGTAAGCGTTTGTTTTTTACTAAATACTTTATTTTTATATTTTTCAGATTTCCAATTATTTGTAGCTATTTTTGAAAATTTTTCTTTAAACTCTTTAATTGCTTTTGCTTTACCTATGGCAATGCCTCTTGATTTAATTATTTCTTTTTTATTTGGATTAGTGTTAAACGTATTATTAGATTTATCTCTTGAAATTAAAGAATTATTAATTGATATTTTAGCTCTGTTTTCTCTTTGTTGAGTTGTTAAATTTTTAATGAATTTATTTATACCGTTAGTTATTTTTTCTTTATTTAATTCTGGATTTTTCCATATTGTTTCCATAATAACAGATTGATGGTATCTCATATGGTCATCACCATTCATCCAAACAATATTATCTGGATTATTATTAAATCTATTTAAGTCTTTGTGGTGCCTTATATTTTTATCACAATATTTATACTTATCATCAAAAACAAATTCTTTTATTAAATCTAATTTATTTAGAGAATCAACAACCATTCTATGAGTAAACACCCATTCGTTTTTATTCGAATCCCATACTCTTTGATAGTCACCATTTGTGTTTGTTTTAATTTTTTTCTTATCAGTATAAAATGGCATAAGACTATCTCCAATGGTCAAATCTTTAGCTTCAGTAAAACCTTTGGTTCTATGCACAAATTTATGGTCTGGTGTTGTAATAATTTCTTTTCCGTTATCAAGTGTAATTTTTAACACTTCAGTATTTTTTCTAGTTTCTCCAGCCCAAGTTATTTGTCCAGGAGCTAAAGCACCAGTATTAGGGTCACAAGAATATACCCAAAGATTTTTATTTCCACTATCCCATTCTTTTATTATTTCTTGTAATTCAAGGGTTCTACCATCTAATAGAGGTATTCTAGTATCTAATGCAATACATGCGCCAGGAAGCGTTTCAATCGGACTTGGTGCGTCTTCAGTTCTTACAGGAATAAAGAAATCTTGGTCATTAGAAAGTTGATTATATCTAAGGTCCATCTGACCTGTTTGTGGGTCAGTAATCGGCATCCTTTTAAATCTATCGGCAATTGTGTTTACATATGCCTCAACATCATTATCATCTATATTACCAACATATATTTTATATACACGTCTTTCTGGTGCTCTTGTTACACGATAAACAAGCATGGCATCTTCTGAAAGAATTAATTGTTTCCATATACGTCTAGCTTTTTCTAAAATAGAAGTACCATATGGAAGTCTGCGGTCATCACCTAGTAATCTAAAATGAGCCATTTGCCATGAATTGAATTCAACATCACGTCCTCTCCAATAAAATTTAACTTTATCAGATGGACTAACCTCACCATTAGAAGTTTCTTTACCACTAATCATATCAAACAAACCGCTTTCTCTGCGTTCCATTTCATAGTTAGGCATTTGTTTAGCACCAATAATACCATGCTTATCATCAACATTTAGATAAACAAAATTATCACCATATTTAACTGTGTTTCTGGTAAACATTGGTAATGAAGTATGCATATCAAGTCTATTATAAAATAAATCTTCTAATATACCTTTCACACGTTTACTATCAGAATAAATGTTAAGCATTTTACCTTTTTCATTTAATGTTGTTGCTTCTTCAGCAAAAACATCCAAAGCAGCCGCAATGATTGGATAGAATTCCATTGCTTCAAAATCAGAATATGAACCAATACGTGTTGTCTCATAATTGATTGATTGTTGGAACAACCCACCTTCAACTTTTTTCCATAATTGACCTAAGTATTTGTTTTGTTGAGCTTGTAATTTTTCTCTAGCATAATCAGCTTTATTGTCTGTTTTAAGCAATTCATTATTACCAATACTATATCTTTGTGCTGGTTGTTTTTGAGTTTGCTTAACAGAATCTGGGCTTAGAACCATTCCAAGTTTCTGAAACACTGTTAATTTATTTTTGTCTGCCATATCTTTTTTCTATAATTATACTATATTTTTTTAAAAACTAAATACTTTAAGTATTATCTTGAACCACTAAATAACCACATAAATTGACCTGTAGGGTCTTGCATATTTTTGGCTACTATTGGGCTAAATTTAGGTTTACCTTTTGATATCTTATTTCTATCAGCTTTGCTAACAAATCCACTACCACGTTCCATTTCTGTTTTTCTGGTAGTTAAAGGATTAGCATTACCAATCCAACTATTTAAAATAGCCTTCGTTTGTTTTTCAAGTTTTTCAAGTTTTTTAAATGATGTTTCAACTACCCATAAACACATACCTAATGTAATCAAACAATCGTCATGAAATCCATCTGTATGGTCTGGTCTTCCATTTCTATAAATAAATGTTTTCATTTCATTTATTAAACGTTTGGACCTTACCTTGACGATATTGGTTCTAATTGCCATTTCTAAATTAGCGATTAAATTTAATCTAACACCATTGATGTTAAAACCAGCAACTTTAGTCTTTTCACCTTTTTCATCATAATGTAAATTAGGGTATTTAAGTTCAACCATTTTAGCAACAGTTGTTTGTCCTATTCCAATATTATCAATAACCAAATATGCTTTATAATGTAATCCATATTTTTCTAGTATTTGAGAAAATAAGTCTGGTTGTACTTTTCCTTGATATTCAGCTACTTGTTCCATGGTGGTAAAATCAACTATTTGAAACGCTGAAAAGTCACTACCATCACCACGACTAACATCCGCTGCCATGATATACTGATGTCCATCAATTGGTTCTTCCCATATCCATATCAATCCACTATTGCCGTCAAAATAAGACTTGTCAATAAATTTAGGTTCACGCACATTATTTTTATTTTGAAATTCTATATGTTCATCATCAATTACATTACCACCAGACCCTAGAAATGATACATCCAATTCTTGTGCAATACGTTTCTTGTCATTGTTCATGTTTTTACACATGTCACGATACCATTCAGATGATGGAGTATAACCATCTTTAATCATTTTATCAAAAGAATCTAAAGTATACTCTACTTCATTAATGGTTTCATCTTTCTTAACCCATATAAGTCCTTTGTTATAACGTGGGTCTTGATACCATTTTAATTCTATTATATTATAATCATTCAGTCCTAAGATTGATTGATTATAAGTTTGATAATAAAGTTCATCAAATCCATTTGGTGTACTGATTAAGAATGATTTACCACCTGTTACAATAGAACTAATAGCGGCTGAATATAGTTCAGCACCATCATCAATGAAGGCTGCTTCATCAAAAATAAGAAATGTTGGTGTGTAACCACGAAGAGCATCTGTTGAAGTAGCAACCGCTGCAATTTTAGAACCATTAGGTAATTCTATTTCTATTTGTGAATCCTTTACGAAAATTTCCTTGGCTTCTTTTTCTTTGCTACCATAATATTCATCACCCCAAACCCATCTAGGTAGCTGAGCTATATAATCTCTCATACCCTTAACAAATTTTTTAGCTAGGGTTAATTTATTCGCAATAACAATAATAGTTTCTGGGTTATTTGGGTCAGCAAAGGCTGCTTTGATACCACAATAAGCTTGAGTTATTGTTGAGATACCAGCTTGTCTTGGTTTTGTAACTAAATTGAATCTATGACCTTCATACGCATATAAAATTTCTTTTTGTCTTGGAAACAATTTGAATGGAACAAAACTTTCTCTAGTTTTATCGAAAGTTATCAAATATTCCTCAATTGCGTAAATAGGACTACTTATGCATTTAGCATATTCTTTAAGTGTTTCTTCCCTAGTTAAACGCATATTTGGTTATTTACTATAAATATGCTGAAATCACTTAAACCCTATATAAACGAAAAAAGCCCATCTAATGGGGTTTTTCTTATTATTACAGCGTTTTTAATCTTCACTTAAACAACTCATCAAAACCATATCCATCTTCGTTTAACCCATCATTTGACCCGCCTAACAAATCTTTAAAATCAAACCCTTCTGGTTGCTTAGGTTCTTCTGATTTTTTAATGTTTTTTGGCGTTTTATCTTTTTTGCTAATTTCTTGCATCGCTTCATTGAATTCATCTTCTTGAAAATCCTTCTTGATATCTTTTACTATATTATTAATAATTTTTTTACCTTCATTAGTATTTGCCATAATCTCTCTCATTTTAACATTGAATTCTCTAACTGGCAAAGAAGCTAAGTCAGTATAAATTTGATGTTTAAGATGAAAATCATCTGGTTCAATTAATTCAGTGAATCTTTCCCATAGTGCTGGACCTATTCTCATATCCCATGGTTCAGCAGCAAGAAAATCAGCTTTGTTTATTACGAACTCACCTAGTTTTTTATTCTTAGGTAATCCATGTGCCGATAAAAGTTCCATAACACCTTTAACAAGTTCATGAATCAAAACTGGGAACACCATTGCTTGAGCATAAATAATTGCTTTAGGGTTATCATTGGTTGGAAATTGAACTCTCACAATACCACCATTAACAGCAGTTTCTAATTTTGGTATAACATAATACATGTAATCAGCTGATGCCATCATCTTAGCGTACTTGTTTGGAAGTCTTGGGTCTAAGTCTGTCAATTCATCATCAACCATGTGAAACATATGACTTGCTTTTTTTGCTGCACCTTGAGTTAAGGCATTAAGAAATCTTCTTTTATAAACTTCTTCATTCGCATTCACCAATTCATCATGATTTTTAAATTGCATATTAACTGGCATTGGTTTAGGATTCTGTTTGGTTCCAACCATGTTAATTTCTGAAAC
>QGNH01001590.1_pt3 | contig 14115 bp, 17 predicted proteins | sample 1735481 | NCBI WGS metagenome assembly QGNH01 (sample SAMN09239004, study PRJNA386568) | Viral metagenome, whole genome shotgun sequencing project. | reverse complement strand
CCGTTGGGGTCCGATATCGTGGGGTCCGAGCTCGACGTGCCAGACAGAGTTGGCAGTGCCGAACCCCACATTTCCGGCGCACCGGCACCCTCGGTCATGGGGCTGTTCAGGTTGGGGCTATCTGCGGGCATGGTTCACCTGTGAGTATTCTACACGCTGTTGGTCAAAATCGTGGCGGTGCCGCCGATCAGGTCGGTAAGAACATCCTGCATGTGGAAGTTGATTGTTTCAGGAGCATATACTATTTCGAAGCAACCAGGACTGGAATCACCAGTAATAGACCCAATTCCAACTCCACCATCTGCGGAGTTGAGACTACCCTTGGGCCTGGAAATGCAACCAACCGAATAATACAACGGAATGAGGTGCGTTCCATAGATCAAGTCATGACGACAATAATCATAAGCCGTATAGGTGTAGGTGGCATAACTATTACTACTGATGGCGTCGGCACCACCATCCCAAGCAAGTCGTATGGGGAAAAGATTGCTCCTAATGCATGGGGCAATCGGACCCCAAGGCACCGCGTACCCATCCAAAGCGTAGATATCGGATGTACTTGTACTCGATGTTTGCAGCGTGGGGATGTAATAAATGAGTTGGCCGATCGCAAGTCCAGTGGTGAAGCCACCACCGCGCTTCAACCTAAAATTATCTACATTAAGATACGAGTCAGAAGTTACTCCGGGAAGAAGAATATCCAGGTCCTCGGGTGGAGAGCCGAAGTCACTGGTATCGTTCGCCGTCACATACGTCTGAGCGAAAGCGCTGTTCGGGTCCCATGGGTAATCCGCTTGGTTGAAGATGGCCGTGATTTTAGCGGTCCGCACGGGTACCGGTATCTCCTGATCGGCCACCGACCCCACCACGACACCGTTTCGGACATCCAGGGCCAGCCGGCCATTGTCGCCCGCAGCGCCATGGACTGAACCTTCCTCCAGGGTCTTGATCTGACGCTTTATGTCTTGAATTATGCCCATTAGATGCTCGGTATTCCCGTTGCCACGCCCGGAAGACTGGTGAAATCAGACTCGGGATACATCGCGCCACCCGTAGGATTGCCACCCGGACTTGCTGGCCCATACTGCTGCCACCAGCCGGTCCAACTATCCATACCACTCAGGGTCTCGACATTCGGCTCGTTGCGGTACTCGTATACGTAGTCCACTACCCAGATCGAGGTATTCCCCGCACGCACCTGTTGCGGCTTGCGCCTCACGAATAATAGCGTATTCCAGGCACAGGTTTGCAGCGGCGCCAGCGACCAACTGGTGATGATCGTTCCGGCGTAGATCGGGATCGGATACCCTAGCGTCACCGTGCCTGGATTAATCGTGTTGTACTGGCTGCTGTAGTCGGTCGGCGCGTTGGTACGATACAGACGATATCGGATGCGGAAAGTCGTGATGGCGATGTGCTTCTGCCGCACGCCCGCATTGCCATAGGCCGTGGTTGGCAGTAGAGTACCGGTGGTATCCGTCCACCACGGCAGACTGATGTGGCCCTCGCTGGTGACGATGCCATCCAACTGCTTCGGGCCGTAGTGGGCTGTAAAAGGATATTGCCGGCGCCGAAAGTCCGGGCCGTGATCCGGTACGCCATCAGACCCGTATCGGTGGGATAGTACGAGGGTAGATACCCCATGTTGGTCGCACCGGAATACGCGGACAGGGTATCGGGCGCCCCCCGGACGATGACGCCCAGGACCGCGCTACTTCTCCGCTGGTCGTACTGTACGGTGCCGTCGGTAGTCTGATACCCGTAGCCCTGCGTGTACGACACCGCAGACCGCCAGAGCGGATCGACCGATACGCCGGCGGCGTAGGTGAAGTGGTCGGCCGTAACGGTGGGCGACGTGCCACCGGAAGTTGTGACCGTCACGTCAACGGTTCCGACAGTTCCCGCCGGACTGGTCGCCACGATCTGCGTCGCGCTGTTGGTGGTGATGGTCGCAAGATTGGCGCCAAAGTAAACAGCCGTGGCCGAATCGAGAGCGGTACCGGTGATCGTTATGGCCTGACCGCCAGCCAGAGACCCGTTATTGGGTGCGACAGATGTAACGGCCGGCACGGTCATTCCTCACCGTCCTCCATCAATTCGGCCTTGATCTCCGCCATATCCGCCACGAGGCCCTGTACCAACTGACCGAGCTCCTGGAGCGTCCATTCGTGGTCCATTACCGGCTCGACGGACAACGCTTGGTCCGCACCCTCCACATCCTCGGCGCCGGGCTTGGTTTCTTCAGGCACTGACCGCCTCCACGGGTTGGGTACCCTGGGTTGAGCCGATGAACCAGCCACTTACCGTCACGATGCCGAAACTCGGCACCAGGTGCTTGAACATGCGCCCGATGAAACTCCAACGCATCCACGAGCCGTGCCAGCCGGTGACGATCATCGTTCCGGTCAGGGTATGGTTGTTGACGCAGGTGATGACGATACTCTCGCTCGCGTTGCCGAACTGGCTCACGCCCATCAGCGTGCCGGATTGCAGTTTCCCACTGATCGTCAGGTGTTGCAACGCGGCCGGGTCTTTCAGAAACCGCGGCCCAACATCGCCGATTCCATCGCAGCGCATCGTCCGGGCCGAAGCGGTAATTCGGTGATCCGTGGCGGCGATGACGATATGGACGCTCGACCCGGCATACCCAACGCCACCGCTTACCGGAGGTCCGGTCCTGTTATCCGGTCGCTGGTAGGTGATGGTCATACGTAAATTCCCGGAGCCCTGCGACTGATTCTCGAGGTATCGACCGCGTAGGTCCCCGACACTTCTTTGATGAGCGCCTCGAACGCCTGTCCTTCGACGCTGGCCATACGTCCCGCCGGGGTGTTCCACTGCAACTGCGAGGCCGAGCCGGTGACAATGGCGCGCTGGATATAGTCGTCCGGCACGTTGAGCGTAACCCCTGTGGGGGAAGCGGTGCCCGCCGTCCAGACTACCAGCGGCTGCCAATACTGGACCGCGAGGTTGACCGAGACCTTGCAGAACGGCCAGTAGACCAACGTGGTGTCGTCGCGGAAGGCAGCTACACACGGTACACCCATGCGCACCAAGCCATCGTATTCGATTCCCGAGCGGGCACAGCCCCCCTTTAGGGGGTCGAACTGCCGACGGCCGATTTGGTAGTCGCGGACCATCGCCTCGGTGGCCAAAATAACCGCGTTGGCCGTGTCGTAAGTCGCCAGCATCCAATACGCCGAGTTGGGCGGCTGGACTCCGGTATTGGCCGTAGTGCAGACGTACCAGAAGGCATCGGGAGTGCCGTTGTTCTGCACCATGTCGAACGCGTTATACGCAGTTCCTACCAGCCACGTGCCACAGTTCTTGTACTGGATATTCAGCACCTGCGTCCGCTCGCGCACCCAATCGGCGGGCACCGGAGACGTTCCGGCTGTGAGTGTGGTCATCCACGTATTGGCCGCCAGCGGCTGGAGGAACGTAGCGCGGATACAGTGCGTCCTCCGCGCGAAGTCGTGGAGCGATACTTGCAGGGCTAAGTCCTGCTGGGTGGTACTGAAATCCGATGACGAAGCCTTGCACGCTTCCAGGAGAAGCGTACGCGCGACATCGACAGTCATGGTTGCGGCCACGGTACGGCCTCCTTAGTAGGCGCCGCCGCTTGTGGCTCAATAATCCAACGTGGCAACCGTCACCAGGTCGCTGTTGCTCGTACTGGTGATCGTGATGGTGGACCCGCTCGGGCAGGAGTAGGAACCATCGGGATTGTGAACCAGGTTGGTACCGCTGAGCGTGAAGACGTATCCGGCCGTCACGCCCGTAATCCCCAGCAGCCAGAAGTGACCGCAGGCCGGGGTAAACGTGGCCGTGGTCGCCGACGCGAACAGGACGGTGTACAGACGGATCAGTCCGCCGGCGGCGGGGTTGTATTCTTTGACGTACATGCTCGAAGCTCCTTGGTTAGACGTTGGCAAACTCGGCTGCTACTGAGGTCCTGGCTTCCGCCATCGTCGGGCAGTGTGATTCGATGGGTGGGGTCTTGGTAGTGAACCAGTCCTGTAAACCCTGATAGGTGGTCTTGACGCCATTGGGCCAGCGGATCATGTACTGGCCATGCCCCACGAGAATATCATTGGCCTGGACGATCCGGTGCCCGTTCCTGGCAAGCTGGTTAAATTTCCACAACTTGAGCCAGAAGAAGGTATCCGCGTCCATCGCCCCTTCGGTCGAATCCCAGGAGCCGTCGCTCGGCGATGGTATGGCGCACAGCCACGGCTCGGATAGGCGACGAAAGACCTCCATGCGAATCAGGGTGCCCGCGAAGTGGCCATGCTGGCATTCCTGCATGGGGCTGTCGTAGGTCAGCGGCGGACCGTCGTAATCTGGCGTGCGGTAGTCGTAGGCCAGGGGGCGGTCGCAGGTCCGGCTCGACTGGCAGGGGAAGATCGCATCCATCGTCGGATCGGAATCAATCCGGCGATACATCTCGATCAGGTCTTGCTTGCGCCAGAACCCATCACCGTCGTAAAACAGGATGTACTTCCGATCCGCATAACGGGTGATCGCCTGACGGATTCCCTCCGTAATCGACTGCGCCCAGCCGGTCCCGAGCATCGGCAGAAACGGCAATCTCAGGTCTGCCACATCGAAACAGACCTGTACCAACGGCATCGTGAACGTCACGCTGGCGTTGGTGCTGAACACGACTACGGCGCTGAAATCCGGGTTCATCGTTGCATCGCCCGCGTGACCTTGCCCTTCGGGCCGTAGTGCTTGTCGAACACCTGATCCATCGCCTCGATACCCGGCCTCTTACCCGATGCGACGGCCGACATGCCTGCCGCCTTGTCCTTGGCCGTCTTGGCCAGCTTCTTCGCGGCATCCCGAGTCGCCTTATGCCGTTGCGGATGGGCGTGGATGGCGTGGGCATTAGCCAGGGTGTTGGCATCACTTTCGGGATAGAACTCAGGCATTCTGGATGTGGATGTGGTTGTGTATTGGCGCATACTCAAATCCTTTCGTCCGCTACCCCGGGCGCCCCGTCGGTACGGCGGGCGCCCGGGGTTCGGATTTGGGGGCTCAGTTGGTTCCACCGATCTCGAAGGCCACCTGAAGTCCGCTGTCCCCAGTCACGCTGCGCGTGATGGTCAGCACGCCACTGATGGTCATCAGCCCGTCCTGGGGAGCGCCGGCTGGGGCCGGGGTGGTAACGCCCGCATTGTCCAACTCCTGCGCGATGTAGAAGTTGGGCACGTAGGACGGCGCCGTGGTGCCGATGATCCGGCAGTTGAACGTGCCGGGAACGATCCGGCGCAGGTTGACCGGGATCGCCGCCGAGGTGTCCTCGGCGCTGAACTTGAACGAGCCGCGGACGTAGGACAGGTCGCCGGCCAGGTACGCGCTGCCGTTGCCGAGAGTCGCGCCCGCCGTATTGATGGTCCCGGCGGTCGCGGTCTGACTGGTCTGAAGGTTGATAAAGGCCACGGTTGAATCTCCAAAGGGTGGTCAAGGGTCATACGATGCACAAACCCGGCGAAACCCGCCGGGGCCGATCACTGGCTTAGTTCCAGCCGGTGGTGTTGGCGAACAGGATGTTGTTGTACCGCTGGTAGCTGGCGAGCATGGAGATCAGCTTGATCTCCGCGGTCAGGGCATCGACCGCCCCGGTACCGCGCTGGTACGGCTCGAGCCACGGCTCGACCGACCAGTTGCCGTCCGAGTGGGTGGCGAACATCATACTGCCCGTCGTCAGACCAATGGCGTACCCGCGGGTGTCCAGATTGAGCGTGCTGGTCGGATACGGGCTGGTGGCCACCGGGCCGGTCAGGGCCGTGCCGCTGGTAAACGCCACGGTGTAGGAGCCGCTGGTGAGCGCCAGAGTTGTGGGAGTATTGCAGTACCACGGAGTGACCGACACATTCTGGACGACGGTGAAGACCGTACCGACCGGGCCGGCGCCGGGGTAGTTGGTGTTGTTGTTGGTGTAGTTGGCGAGGAACGGCTCGGGCTGGATGATGCAGTCGCCATACACCACAGCCTCTTTGGTGATGCCCCATTCCGCGCGATCGCGGCGATTGCCCTGGAGGACGATGGCGGCGCGGCTCTGGCCTTCCTGCTTGTACCGCTTGAACGCGGGCAGCGATACGAACATGGCGTTGATGCCCGGTCCACGGGCTTTGAGACCGTAGCTCAGGTTGGTTTGGTCCACCAGGTCGAGGCCAGCGGTCACGGCGGTCGTGATCGTATTGCCCTGCCAGGTGGGGTCCGTGCCGGTATCGCCGTAGCCGTAGATCGACGTGCCCAGCCACGGATTGGTGCTGGTGGCGCACATCGACAGCAGACCGGATGGGATCTGCCATTCGTCGGCGGTGGTGTCTACCGTCTGCCCAAAGATCAGGTAGTACGCCAGGGTCTGATTGATTTCCTCAATCTTCTCCTTGACCGTCAGCGAGGAGAACGAGCCGAATACGCCCTTCTCCAAGTTGTAACGGCTGATCCGCTTGGGGATCGACATGGCCCCGATCATCTGGCTGGGACGGAAGCCTACGGAACTCAGCTTGCTGGGCAGGTCGGTTCCGGCCGGGCTGGGCCAGGTGTCATCCACACCCATGAGCTTGATACCGCCGGTGAGTCCGATCTGGCGCCGCACGGTCATCTGGAACGAACGGATGACCTCGCGGACGATCTCCTGGGGCATGTTGGCACCACCCACGAGGGCGGCGGTGCCGGATCGGTCGGGACTGACGGCAGCGCCGAACTTGACACCCGCGGCGTTCTGGCGCGCCAGGAGAGTCAGGGCCGAGCTGTTGTAGAAGAAGTTGGTGCTGAATCCGACGCTGATCTGCTCGCGCGCGGCGGCGAGCATGTTGTTAAGGACTGCGGTACTGACCACGGGATATTCCTCTATCCTGTGGCGCACGAATCAACCGAAGACTACTCAGCCGAGCCTTGGGCATAGGCCGCGAAGGCTGCTTCGACTTTTCGGGCCGCGGCGTCACGCTCGTTGCGCTCCCGCTGCTCGATTTGCTGGTCGGTCTCGTCGGTCGGTATCCGGGCGCCGGGTTGACGGGGGGCGCTCGGAGCCGAACCACTGGGGCGAGTACGCAATGGCGGAACACCGGGAGTGGGCTTGCTTTCCTTGGCCCGGCGAATAAACCTGTCCGAGAGTACCGCGTTGCCGGTGGCGCTGGTGGGATCAATCCCCTCGGCCTTGCCCTCGGCAACGATCTTCTGCCACTCCAACGGCCCTTTGCCCACTAAGTGGGGGAAGTCCTGATCGAACTTCGTCCAGACCGTTGACTGCTGTACCACCTGCTGGACCTGGGCCGTGGCCTCGCTGCGGACCTTGCCGATTTCCTCGCGGGCGTCCTTGGCTTGCTGGGCGGTCAGTACCGCCAGGTCCTTGAGGCCCTTGAGAATTACCGCGCCCTCACTGTCAGGGTTCGCAGCGGCAATCTGCTGGTCCAGGCTGGCTACCAGGTCGGTAGCCCTCTTCTCCGCCTCACTGATCGTCGCAGACTGGGTCTGCTCGGCAGTAGGGGTGGTCGGTCTGGCGGTTAGCGCCTGCGTAACCAGCTTCGTCAGATTCGTGATCTGGCCACGCAGTTCGGAGTTCTCACGCTGTACCCGTTGCAGACCGGCATCGAAGTTACCACGCGCAGCCAGGGTGGTTGCGGGTGGCTCGGCTGCCGGCGGTTCGCTAGGCGCAGATTCCGGCGGTATCTCTACCGCGGGATCGGTTGCCGGTGGCTCTGGCGCCACATCCAACGGCTCAACCTGTGGAGCGTCGGGCAGGATCGGTACGGTTTCGGTGTTCTCGGGTGCCATGGGTTCGCCTCGGGGTTCCGCTCGTGCTGCTCGGGGTTGCGTCCCACGTCCAGGTCGGAGTCTCGCATTGCTGCGACTTGCTCCTGGATCGTGATGTACCTTCTACCGCGCCGCGCATAGCTCCAAGTTTTCTACACCGACCGGAACATCCGGCCGGCAAAACGTGACTTGCGGACTCGAACCGCATGGGGCCTGGTACCCTGTCACCATGCGAACATTATCCAGTGCCAAATCTTGCTGTCAAGACCCAACTGGCAATTGTTCGGTATTCCCCGGAATCGCCCCGGGCTGAACCGCCGGTGTTTCACCGGGCTGTGGCTGGCCATTCTCGAGTCGGATGTCCCGTGCCGTCTGAGCCGGCGCCGGATCGCCCGTGGCTTCCAGTGTCGCCTCCAGGGTCGCCAGGGGCCGCGAGGCCGCGTAGTCGGCGCGGGCCTGGGCCTCCTTCCGCTTGCGCGTCTGTAAACTTCCCGCCATACTCTCGACGTTTACATCCCAATCGGTGCGCATGAAGACTGTGCGGTATGCGGCCAGGACCTGCGGTTCGTCGCTGTCGCCTAGGACCTTCTCCCATTGACTGGCGGGAACCCATCCGCTGGTCAGTAGGTTTAAGGTCAACTTTCCCACCCGTCCGACCGCGTGTTCGGTACGCTTGGCCAGCAGGGAGAAAATACCTTTCGCCGCATTCTGCAACTGCTCGATGGCAATCCCGCTCTTGGCGTCCGGGGTCTGCTCACCACTCAAAACGTCCACGTGTCCCGATAGTTCCTTGAGCGTATCGGACAGCCATGCACAGAACTTGAACATCTCACCGGCCATCGGCGGCGGCGCGTGAAACTTCCGCACGTCGCCCTTGAACATAATCCACAGGTCATCGGGAATGACCGACCGCATCCCGGCGCTGGTGCCCTCCAAGGGCCGGCCCTCGTCGTCTTTCATCAACTTCTTCACGCTCTCGGGCATGTCCTCACTGGGACTCTGGTAGTATCCGAAATACGCCTTGATGATCGTCGCCATCATGTTCAACGTAACGTTCAAGTCGCGGATCAATGCAGCGTATCCACTGCCCTGGGGCTGGCCCGGGACGGGCCGGCAGATGTTCCAAATCAATGGGATATCCGGTTCCTCGCACCTCTGATCCGATAGCAGCGTGGTGTCCACCACCGTGATCTCACGCAGGCCGTCGCGCACCACAGGCCAGTTATCCTGCGCCGGGTCGGTGGGTGTGCCATCCGGCAGGGTGTATGCCCCATCAGCGGATTTCAATACCATCTGACGATCCAGCGCCACCTGCTCACTAGCCGGGTACTTCTGATGCTTGAGATACCCCTTGCGGATCGCCACCATCTTCTGCTTCCACGGCAGAGCGTTCAAGTAGCTGTCGCTCAACTCGGCGCCCTGAGGCCCTAACCGGATCAGAGGCGTGGAGCCGCTCTGCGCATGGGTGCGAAAAATCGCCTCGTGCTCCGGCCACAGATGGATAGCCTTGTCGAGTGCAAACGCCTGATCCGCCGCGATGCCGTCGAAGTGCTGCTCCAACTCGTGGCCCGGGTCAGGGTACACGTGCAGCGGGTGCCACGGCTCCAATGCGAATCCCCAATGATCCGGGTCGCGCCGCCACCACATGCAGCTATATCCACCCATCACGCACATCAGCACCGACACGTCTATGGTCATATCGGCGCCGGAAGTCTCCCACATGTCGTCCAGCATCGACTGCCCGCGATCCCTGGCACCTTCGACCGTGATTTCCTTGAAGTCGTCGGCACCAACCATCGGCTGTCCGGTCCGTGGGTCCGGCATGCTCATCAACGTCTTCCACTGGTCCTCGGTCAACAGCGAACCGTCACCGCCCGGAACATTCTGGCCCTGAAACTTCGCCATCCCCTGCGCTGTCAGCACGTACCAGCACCGCGACTTGTCGTGCTTGGCCGATAGCTGGGGATGCAACGGGGCCTCGGTCATCAGGTGCGCCACCTCCAGACAAATCTGGTTGGTGTGGTTGATCGTCACCAGCTTAACGCCCGGTATCTCCTGGTCCCACTGGTCACCAACGAACATCCGAAACGCCTCCGTCACATGCTGGGTGCCACGTGGGTAGCGGAAGTCCCTCTGATAACTCTGCCATACGAAGTCCTGCATCACCACCACCGCCTCGTCGGGCGTCAGCGGCTTGTCGGCCTGTGCTATCGTCTCGGTGCCTACACTGTCGAATCCCGGCTTACCCGGGTTCGGCTCCTGAGTCGGCACCGTCGTTTCGCCCGTGGGTTCGGCGGCATCAAGCATCGTATCGGGTTGGGTCTGCGCCATGGTATTACCTCTCAAGAACCGCCCGCCATTGTTCCGCCAGACGTTGGGCCGTGAAGGTTAGCGCGTATATCCTACCCGCAACGTCCGGTGCTGGAAATACCCAATCGCCAGCCCAGTCGTAGATCAGTGTCCTCGAATCCGCGCCGGCCTCACACACCGCGTCCACGTAGGCCGGGATCGGACTGCACACTACCGGCAGCCCCAGCGCCCAGGCCTTGAGCAACCTACCGGCACCCTTGGCCGTGCCGTACGGCGTGCTGAATTGCGGGATGATGGCCGCCCCGCAAGCCGCCAAACGCCGATCCTGATCGGCCAGCGTCCAGGCTGGCGCACAGATCGTGACCAGTCGCTTGCCCCGCTTAGCCAACGCGCCACGAACCAAGTCCAGAGTAGGAAGATTATCCACGCCACCCAGCCAGCCTACGGTGTCCATGCCCCGTGTCGGCTTGGCTATCGTACCGTCCCAGTCCAGGGCATCATCCACCAGTACGCTACCGGGAATCCTCGACTGTAGTTCCCTGGATCCGACCGTCACCACGTCGGCACAGGACAAGAGGGCCTGAACGCGATCAATGTAATCGTCGTCCAAATCGTAAACCACCCTCGCGCCTTCCCGCTTCGCCTGCGCCATCAGACACAGCGCCGTCGGCACCTTCTGCACCAGGAGAACATCGCCCGTCTTGAATTTGATGGGTAATTCGTAACTCCACGGTATTAAACCATCGGCGGCCATGATGCGCTGCCGAGTCGATGCTACGTTCCGATTCCCGAATGCCTGCACGTAAATCATGCCCGCGCACCTTCGATAGATAACCGGACATGCTCCATGAGCGTCCTCTTCGCCTCTACCCCCCGGACCCAGTTCGCGTGCTGCAACAAAACACCGACCGGAATACCCGGTATCGGCTCGCCTCGCGTCCAGTGCTTCCCGAGATTCCAGAAGGCCGGACGCGGCAACGTCGCTACCCGCACCGGAGACGCGGCCAGTAACCGATTCAGAATCTGCTGATCCCCAACGTAGCCCGCGGACCGTTGCAGCGCCGCCCAAACGGCGCAGAACAGGTCCCTGGTCGTCGGACTCACCCGAATCGCCAGGAATCCGGCACACACCGCGTCGCCATCCCGCATCGCCGCCAGGTCGTGGCCGGTCAGCGCCGCCTCGATCCCAGGCACGATCTCCCCGAACCACTGCACGTCAACATCGGAGTACAAAATCGTCCGGCCGTCCATTCCGGTCATCGCCAATACTATAGCGCTAATTTTGTCCTGCATCGCCCGATTCCAACCCGCGGTGTAATAATCGCCAAGCCCATGCTGATCGCAGACCAGGGCCTCCAACTCCATCCCGATCCCATACCGCTGCACGCTGGGAAGAAAAAACCCGTCGAACAGCACCCGATGCGATGGGCTGTAGACCGTCAATAGTTTCATGTCGGCTCCATCCCCTCGCGGGGCACGCTGCCCTTGGGCAACTGTACAGGCTCCAACCGCCGCGCCCGCCGCTCCGCCAGAATCCGCACCATATCCGGCACACCCGGACCCATCTTACCGTTATTCGAAAACCCATGCGTCGGGCTCTCGGGGCGTACGTGGCTCCCACGCTGGTGCGTCATCGGATGCTCGCTGGGCCCGCTCATAGCTTGGCCCTCGCATCGTCGGCACGCGGCTTGCCCGGCTTCTCGGACGCCGCCGGCGACCGCCACTTAACACCCGTACGCTCGGCCCGCGCGTCACCCGGCTGTAACGCATCAATCGCCGCCTGACGCTGAGTCTCGAGGTGCCGTGCGAACGCACCCACAATCGCCGCGGGACCGCTATCGCCGACGGCCCGCTCGATCCGGGCCAGGGCAGCCTCCATACTCTCGTGCTTGATGAGGAGCTTTCCCTGCCGCGCCTCCATCCGCCGCAGCCTATGTACAATCTCTATCTCGGCCCTCAACGCCGCCCACACCACCCACACCACCCACACCACCAACAGAATAGCACCTATTATCGCTAGGATCATTGCATTTTACCCTCTTGATTGTCGCGCTAATCCGTGCGGATCGTACCGATTACCACGAACATCCTGTAACCCCGTCCGCTCGACCCCTCCACCAGTACTACCCGCCCGCGCACCGGTACGCAGCACGTCGCAGGCGTAACTCACCACGTCCACTTGATCGTCGTGCGCGCCGTCGGGGAACGTCAGCATCTCGTGCTCCAGGTCCAGCACCATCTGCCCCGCTCGCTCGGGGAACCAGACGCGCCCATTCTCGAACGCCACACTAGCCGCCCGGGCCCGCGATAATTTATCCTTGTCCGGGATCAACTCGCGGATCATCATACCTTCCGCTCGCAACTCCTGACAATAGGCCATTCCGTAATGCGCCTTCTCGATTCCGACAAACCGAGGCTGATGCTGACGGTACAACTCCCAGATCTTGGCCTTGCCCACCGGGGCCTGTACCCGCGCCCGCCACAGATCGACCAGCACCAGCTGCATCACTCCGTTGAGCGGTACCACGTCCCACACGCCTATCACCGTGTAATCCGCCGACTCACGCTCGGACAGGGCCAGATCCCACACGAGGAATCGGTAGTCCGTCGCCAGCATGGGAACCTGGGCAGGCCCAAATCGGTAAAAACCCTCGGCGGTGGTGTAATAACGGAACATCGAGGCCGACCATACCGCCCCGCTCTCCGGGCTGGGCGTGCATTGATACAGGCTCGACCACGTCCAGGCATCAACCGTCTCCCTCGTTTCCGCCAACGCAGCCCGGCCGTAACGCTCCGGCCATAGCGGATCGCCCTCTAGTCGCCCCAGCGGGTCACTAGGACCGGCCAGGGCTGGCAGCGTCACCGTATCCCATCTCTCGCCGCCCCGACGCGCCCGATCAATCAGACGGCCATCCAACGAATCGTAGTGCCAAGGGGCAAGGGCGACGATTACGGAGGCGCCAGGCTCTAATCTTGTTCGCGCCACCGATTGCCACCACTCCCACAGGTTATCTCGATAGACCCGGGAGTGGGCCTCAGCCGCATCCTTGATAGGATCATCGACAATGAGAACTCGGGCTCCAAACCCAGTCAGCGCCGATCCGACGCCGGCCGCCACCATGCCGCCGCCCTGCACCGTAAGCCACCGGCCGGCCGTACCGACATCTGGCCGAACCTGAACCCCGTTGGGCCACTGCTCAGTGTTGAACCGCCAACCGTGTTCCCGCATGTCGTCGCGGCACTTGCGCGACCACTGCTCGGCAAATGTACTCCCGTATGTCGCAATTACGATGTTCCAGTCGGGGTGCAGGGCTAAACACCACGCTGGAGTATCATGCGAAACCAGATACGATTTACCGTGCCGGACCGGGCACCGTAGCAGCATCCGCATCCCCCCCCGATTTATCCCCGCCGCGATCCGCCGGCTGATGTACTCCAGGTGCCGCGGGATCGGAGCCGACCGCTCCGACGCGTGCAGCAGAATTCCCATCGCCGCCGGGTGTTCCGCCGCCGCCCGAATCAGCCGTGCCCGCCGCGGATCCACCTGGAATGTGGTCATGGGAGATATCCATCGCAGCCCGCCACGCTAATGCCTCGCCAGCATTGGCCGACGCCGACGCTACGTTTACGTTGTTCGTCGGTGCCAGCCCAAAACCCTCAACTCGCGCCGCCGCCGACAGGGCCGCAACGCGCGTCGCCGGAGGTGTGTTTTTGCGGTACGCCACGCGGGATAGCTGCGTCACCCACTCCTGCCTCCGTGCGGCGTCCAGGTTCGGCGCACGCTGCCGGTTAATCTCCCTTGCCTGCGCCAAATAGGTGATTTCAACCGAACGAGTACACATACCCCAAAGCGTCGCGCATTTTTTCACCGCCAAACCGTCGCGCCCGTGTCGTTGCAATTCGTCGGCTAGATACAACCGCCGCGCTGCGATCTCCACGTCCGTGACCCGTCCGAGGTGCATCGATTTCGGCCCAGGCGCGCCGGCTACGACCTCGGGAGATACCAGTTCCGCTAATCGCTGCTCTGGCGTCACGGCC
>QGNH01001653.1_pt1 | contig 14179 bp, 21 predicted proteins | sample 1735481 | NCBI WGS metagenome assembly QGNH01 (sample SAMN09239004, study PRJNA386568) | Viral metagenome, whole genome shotgun sequencing project. | reverse complement strand
TCGAATCCCAGGGGGCGCACCAGGTCAGAGCATGTTTCCGGCACGGGAGTCGAAACCGCAAACCCACAGGAAACCCAAAACGGGCGGTAGGGTGGTGGGATGCAAGGCTCTAAGCGACTGATCCGAGGGCGTGGCAAGACGGCCGTCTACGAGCTGCGAGTGTCCACCGGCCGGGACCCGGTGACGGGGAAGTACGGACAGGTGAGCCGGCGGTGGCCCGGGTACGCCGCTGATGACCCGAAGGTCGACACCGTCGACAAGGCCCTGGCGAAGCTCGTTGCCGAGCTCGAGGACAACCGGACCGGGCGCACCGCCGGGATCACGGTCGACCAGCTCCTGAAGAAGTGGCTGAAGCAGATCACGAGCGAGGGCCGCTCCCCCACCACGCTCCGGGAGTACCGCCGACTGATCGACAAGCGGATCGAGCCGGCCCTGGGCCACCTGCCGGCCGCAAAGGTGACGCCCGTCGAGCTCGACGACTTCTACCGCGGCCTGACCGACGAAGGCCTAGCGCCGGCCTCGGTCCGCCAGGCCCACGCCGTCCTCCGGGCCGGCTTCCGCCAGGGCGTCAAGTGGCGGTACCTCGCTTCCAACCCGGCCGCCGATGCCAGCCCGCCGAAGGCCGTCTCCCGGACGGTCGCTGCGCCCACCGTGGCCGAGGTCCAGAAGATCATCGCCGCGGCCGACGCCGACGACACCGACATGGCCGCCCTTATCGCCCTGGCCGCCGTCACCGGTGCGCGCCGGGGCGAGCTGTGCGGGCTCAGGTGGGGTGACGTCGACTGGGAAGGTCTCACGCTGACGATTGAGCGTTCCGTGGCGACGATGGGCCGGGGCAACCTCGTCACGAAGGACACGAAGACTCACGCAGCGAGGCGGCTCGCCCTCGATGAGTTCGGCGCCGAGACGCTGAGGCGACACCTGGCGATCGCCGAGGACCGTGCTCGGGAGCTCGGGGTGACCATCACCGACGAGATGCCGATCTTCACCTACGACCTCGTGAATCCGATCCCACCGGACACCGTCACCCACTACGTGAAGACGATCGCCGAGTCGGCCGGGGTGGACACCCACCTCCACGCCCTCCGGCACTTCGCCGCCACCCAGATGATCGGCGGCGGTCATGACGTCCGCACGGTTGCCGGCCGGCTCGGCCACAAAGACGCCTCGGTGACGTTGAAGGTCTACAGCCACGCCCTCCCGGAACGGGACCGGGATGCCGCTGCATTCCTGGGACGGGCCCTGGCCGCCGGCTAGCGCGAGGAATCTGTCGAGCGAGTCTCAGCAAGTCTCAGCAAGTCTCAGCAAGAAGGTCCAGGGAAGTCCAACGAAGTCCAACGAAGTCCACCCCGACCTACGCCAGAGGGCGCCAGATGGTGCAAGGCCCGATCGGAGGATGATGCAGGGTGGTGCACGTTGATGCAACGGCCCTGGTCGCCATTGGCTACGAGTCCGTGATCCGGGAGAAGGAGCTCGCCTCCGATGCGCTCCTGTCGGCCACTGAGATCGTGCGGCGATGCGAGCGCCGGGTAGGGGAGCTGGTCCGCCAGGGCCAGGAGGAAGGGACGATCGCTGGGCGCGGAGATGTAGGTCGGGGGCGCACCCCGCACCTATCGAAGCCGAGCGACATCGTGCCCAACGACGAGGAACTGAGGGCCGCCCGTGCACTCGCCGCTGCCGGCCCCGATGAGTTCGACCAGGCCGTCGACCAGGCCCGCCAGGAGGGCAACCTCAGCCGGGCCAACGTCGTCCGGAAGATCCGGGGCCGGCCTTCGCCACTCGCCCGAGCCACACTGATTCAGGTCTGAAACTCTAGCCACCCTTCATCCTCATTTTGCCGGGACCGACTCGGCCGAAATGGAGGACCGATGGCGAATTCCCCTCGGCTGGTGGTGAGGACCTCGACGGACGTCGAGCTGCCGATGGCGATGAATGCGGTCGACGCCGCACCCCTCCTCGGCCGGACTCCGGAGACCGTTCGGTCGGACTGCGAGGCAGGCCTGATCCCAGCTCTCCCCAGGGGAAGCGGCGAGCGCGCTCACTGGAGGATCCCGACGGCGTGGATCCTCGACCAGATCCGGGTCGAGTACGAGATCGTCGCTCCCCGGGAACCCGAGGGGGCGGCGTCGTGAGCCGCTTCCTCAGCCTGGCCGAGGCCTCGGAGCACTGTGGCGGCCGGCCGTCGACAGCCACCTTCTACCGGCTCGCCCGGGAAGGCCACCTGCCCGTCCGTCGGATCGGTCGCCGGCTCGTGATCTCGGAGCGGCTGCTCGACGAATGGATCGACTCGACGGGAGACGTCAGGGACACCGTGTACCCCGGCGTCGCTCTGCCGGCCCGGCACCAGGGCGAAGTGGCCTCGTGACCGAGTGCGATGTCGCTCCGTTCGGGCCCGATGCCGTCGAGGCGATTCCGTCGCGCTTCAGCCTCGCCACCCGACGCAAGTTGCTCGAGGCACTCAGCGTCGACGACCTCGAGCACCTGGTGGTGCTGAAGCGCACCGGCCAGGCCGTTCATGGTGCCGCCCGTGGCCTCAGCCCCGAGAAGATCGAAGAGCTCGCCGAGATGATCATCGCCGAGCGGACACCGACGATCGGCTGGTGGCGCCGGGCCCGGGCCGCCTCTGCTCAGCCGGCTGTCCCGGGGGGTACCTCATGAGGGCAGCGGCTGTGTCGGGCGCCGAGCTGCTCGACGACGTCGAAGCGTTCCTCGTCCGGTTCGTTGCCTATCCCTCCGACCATGCCCGGGTCGCTCACGTCCTGTGGATCGTCCACACGTACCGGATGGATCTCTGGGAGTCGACGCCACGCCTCGCGTTCCTGTCCCCCGAGCCGGGAAGCGGGAAGTCACGGGCCCTCGAGGTCACTGAGCCGCTCGTCCCCATGCCCGTCCACGCGGTGAACACCACGCCGGCCTACCTGTTCCGCAAGGTGGCCGATCCCGAAGGACTCCCGACCCTGTTGTACGACGAGATCGACACGGTGTTCGGACCGAGGGCGAAGGACAACGAGGACGTCCGCGGCATGCTCAACGCCGGCCACCGCAAGGGAGCGAAGGCCGGTCGGTGCGTGCTCAAGGGCGCCACGGTGATGACCGAGGAGCTCGACGCCTACTGCGCGGTGGCACTCGCCGGCCTGGACGACCTGCCCGACACTCTCATGACCCGTTCCGTGGTCGTCAGGATGCGCAGGAGGTCGCCCCAGGAGGTTGTCGAGCCCTACCGCCACCGGGTAAACGCCCCTCAGGGGGCCGAGCTCCGGCGACGACTGATGGATTGGACCCAGACCATTCCGATGGAGTGGCCGGACATGCCGGACGAAATCACCGACCGGGATGCCGACTGCTGGGAGCCGTTGCTCGCCGTAGCCGACGCCGCCGGCGGTGAGTGGCCGGCCCGGGCGAGATGTGCCGGTGTGACGCTTGTGACGGACGCTAAGGCAGCCCCTCCCAGCATCGGCATCCGGCTCCTGGCCGATCTCCAGACCATCTTCGACGAGGCCTCGAGCGAACATCTGTTCACCGACGACATCCTCTCGGCACTCGTGGCGATGGAGCTCGCCCCGTGGGGCGACATCCGAGGAAAGGCACTCGACGCTCGCTCGCTGTCCCGCCGGCTGAACAAATACAGCATCAGTCCTCGCACGGTCCGCATTGGGGACAAGACGGCCAAGGGCTATGCCAGGGCCGACCTTGCTGACGCCTGGTCGCGCTACGTGTCGGCGCCAGATTACGAAGGCAGTGAATTCCCTATGTATTTAGTAGGGGATAAGGGGATGGGACAGGCTGGCAATGGATCCGTCACATCCGTCACACCGTCACAGAGTTCCTTCGCCGGAGGGGAGTTCTGATGCCGGACCCCATCGACAACATCTTCAGCGCCGCGGCCGGCCAGGAGATCCCGGGCGGCTGCGACAAGTGCAATGCCGAGCAGCGCCTCGAGCAGGTTGCGACGAACGTCTGGACGCTTGTCGTCGCGCACGATGACTGGTGCCCCTTCCTTCGGGCCCGACGGGCCGGTTCGAACTGATGACCACCTGGCACTGCCCGAGCTGCCGGCTCGAGCTCGAGGCCGTGGCGATTGCCTGCGGTCACCGCTGCCCAGCTCGCCGGAGTCAGTGGGTTGACTTCGAAGAGTCGCCGGCCGAGACCGAGGAGGCGAGCTGACCGTGGACGACAACATCCTGCAGTACCTCCTCGACGACGTCTTCCGGTTCTGGCCGGGCCCGATGGACGAGCTCGAGCGCGCCCGGTGGTCGAGGGTGCTGCGCCCGAAGACAGCGCCGCCGCTCAGCCCCGGCCTCGTCGAGCTCGTCCTGGGCGAGCTGCGCGCCGATCCGAGGTTCGCCAGCGCCCGGCCATCCGTCGGCGACTTCGCCCTCGCCTACACCCACCACCTCACCGCACCAGCCAACTGACCAGGAGGAAGCATGACCATCGACATGATCGACACCGAGCCGCTCGACGAGGCCAACCGATACCGGGAGGTGGTCGTGCCCGGGGCCAGCGGCCACGTCACCGCCGTAGGCCGGATCGGTGGCCTCGGCTACCTCGCCGACTTCGCCCGCCTGGCCGACGCCGTCCACAAGACCGAGATGGTGCCCGAATCGCTCAGGGGTCGGCCCGACGCCGTCCTTGCGGTGTTCATGGCCGGCTTCGAGATCGGCATCGGCCCGATGCAGGCACTCCAGGGCATCAACATGATCAAGGGCAAGCCGTCGATCTCACCGGAGCTCATGCGGGCGTTGATCACCCAGGCCGGCCACCGGGTCATCGTCGAGGCGGCGAACGACAAGGCGACGATCCGGTGCCACCGGAAGGAGTGGCCGGAGGACCAGTGGAGCGACTTCACCTGGACGCTCGAGGACGCCCGTACTGCCGGACTGCTGCGCACAAACGACGGGACGTGGTCGAAGTACCCGAGAGCCATGCTGACGGCCCGTGTGACGTCCGAGGCAGCTCGAGCGGTGTTCCCGGACGTCATCGCCGGACTCAGCTACACCGCCGACGAGGTCGAGGAGTTCGCTCCCGTGCCGGCCGGCCTGTCGACACCCGGTGAGGTGCCGGTGATCGAGGTCGACGCTCCCGAGCTGCCGGCCGAGGCCAGCACGCCAGTGTCCGAGATGCCGGCTGGTGATTCGCCCGGAATCACACAGCGCCACGTGAACAAGATCCGCCAGCTCCTCGCTCGACAGGAGATCACCACCGACCTCGACGTCGCCCTGGTGGTCTCCCGCTACATCGGGCGTGACGTCGACAGTGTCCACGAACTGACCGAGGCCGAGGCCGTCGTGGTGATCGAGAAGGCGGCGAAGTGACAGCGCGCACGGGATCGTTCGCCGAGCAACTCCGCTTCGAGGCGTGGCTCGCCGGCCAGACGGAACGCACTGACGAGACCGGCGAGCTCGCTCGAGGCGTCGTCGACGGTCGCTACAAGATGACGCGCACCGAGGAGGCGTGGATCGAGGTCGACAAGGCACGGGCCCGCGCAGAGTTCGACGAGCTCGAGCGATCTGGTGATACAGCCACCGTCGATCATGGTGACGTCGAAGTCGACGTCGACACGAAAGGTGAACGATGCCCAGGGTGAGCGAGAAGTTCGGGTTCCAGTTGTGGCTGGCCCGCCAGTATGACCACCGTGGCAACCGAGGAGAAGTGGCCCGAGCCGTCGGTGCGGGGCGCGTGTTCGTTGGCAGGACGTACGAGGGTGCGATCGGCCAGGAGCTCGCCGCCGCCCGTGCTGAGTACGACCGCCTGCGGAAGGACGGCGTGATCTCACTCCTGCCCAATGGATCCGTGCGGACCTATCAGGGATCGAAGGCAGCGAGCCGCTCGTCATCGGCACCGCCGACCCGATGCCACACCACTGCCGTCCGCTGAAGGGCCGACAAGCGAGCCAAGCGACGGGAGTCCAGCGATGCCGAGGAGTGACGGCCGTGACTACCTCACGAGCACCGAGTGGAAGACGACGCTGCGACAGCAGGTGCTGGCCAAGACGGGCGGGCGTTGCTGGTGGTGCGGTAGCACCGGTGGTACTGGGCGTGGTCGTGGGCTGGCCCTGTGCCACCTCGTGCCGTGGCCGATCGGTCCCAACACGGTGGAGAACCTCGTGCCCGGATGTGGGCCGTGCCATCGGATCCACGATGCCGCCGGCCATCGCCGTGCGCGGCGAAAGGAATCCACACCGGCATCACCTCGCCTCGTGGCTGGCCGGCCCGCGTTCGCAGGATCAGTCAACCCGTTCGAGGACTGCCCCTCACCGGCGCTCGGACAGCAGATCGGAGTCGGACATGGTTGAGGCGACGCGCCACCTGCATACCCCCAGGTCGAAAGATCGTTTGGCGGAGCCTGCTGAAACGTGCCCCATGGTCCCGTGTGTGTCCGCGAGTTGAGCCGACATTTGCCCAGGTCAGAGGCCCAGTGGGCTGATGTCGGCCGAGTGCGGTCGGAATTGCCGGCGAATGGTGGGTGGATGGGCCGCCAGGCGGGGTCCCGATGAAACCAGGGCCTCGGCCGAAGCCCACCCACCTCCGCATCCTTGAGGGGAACCCCGGCAAGCGGGCCATCAACAAGAGCGAGCCGCGGCCGTCCGTCGGTGATCCGAAGCCCCCGACCTGGCTGAGCCGCGAGGCGGCTGCGGAGTGGCGGCGGATCATGAAGGTGATCACTCCCGGCCTCCTCACGCCGCTCGACCGCCAAGTGATGTCGGTCGCCTGCGAGTCGTGGGTCCGGTGGGTCCTCGCGTCCCGCCAGATCGCCAAGCTCGGCCAGCTCGTCCCGGGAGAGCGAGGCAAGGTCAAGAACCCTGCCATCCAGATCGCCAGGGACGCCGAGGGGACGATGCGCCAGTGCTGGGCCGAACTCGGCCTGTCGCCGGCGGCCAGGGGAAGGCTCGAGGTCCCGGAGGCGGACGACGAGGACGTCACGGGTCTGTTCAGCTGATCGGCCCGCTCTAGCCGGTTGAGACAGTGCACTCATGCAACCGGACGTGAGGGGCAACTGATGGCCGGCAAGTCTCTGATAGCGCGGTACCTCCTGGATCCGGCAGGGGTGAAGTCGGGCGTGGGCGTGGCTCGCGGCGAGCTCTCGAAGCTCGACGACGACACGGGCAAGCTCTCGGCCGGGGTCGACCAGGCCAGCTCCCGGATGGGCAAGGCGTTCCAGAGCATCGGTGGATCACTGGAGAACCTGGGCATCCCCTTCGCCGGCTCGATCGGCAAGTTCGGTGAGAAGTTCGACGAGGCCGACACCAAGGGGAAGAGCTTCTTCCAGACGCTGTCCGGTGTCGGGGGGGCGGCCGTCCTGGGCATCGGCGCGGCTGCCATCGCCGCCGGGGCCGAGGGGGTCAAGCTGGCGGAAGGGTTCGACACCGCCACCGGTCAGATCGCCTCGTCCGCCGGGATCAGTGTGAAGTCGGCCAAGACCATCGGTGACGCCTTCCTGAACACCGCCGGCACCACGACCTTCTCCGGAACCCAGATGGCCCAGGCCTATGCCGGGGTCGCCGGCCAGCTCGGTGCTGTCCAGGGCCACGCCCTGAACGCCAAGCAGGCCCTCGCCGTCATGACCGCCTCGACGGACCTGGCCGAGGCCTCGGGCTCCGACCTGAACACCTCGACGTCGGCGCTGTCGTCGACGATGCAGGCCTACGGCCTCGACGCCGGCCAGGCGGCCGGAGCGTCCGATGTCCTCTTCAACACCTCCCGGGACATGGGAGTGGGGATCGGTGCGGTCGCCGGCACCTTCCAGAAGCTGCACTCGACCCTCGGTGCCGTGTCGCCGTCGCTCGATCAGGTCGGCGGGATCATGGTCGACCTGGCCAACCACGGCGAGGCCGGGCGCAAGGCCCTGTCGGCCGTCAACACGGCGCTGAACGGACTCCTGACCCCGAGCAAGGCGGCGGTGACCGCCCAGCAGCAGCTCGGCGTCAGCGTGTTCGACTCCTCGGGGAAGTTCGTCGGGTTCTCCAACCTGATCGGCCAGCTGCAGCCGAAGCTCGCCGGCATGTCCGAGCAGCAGCAGTTGGCCACCCTCAAGTCGATCGGGTTCGGGACGGCCAACAAGGCGCTCTTGACGACGATCATGAGCGGCCCCCAGGCCTTCGACGCGGCCTCGGCGGCCGTCAGCCGGGCCAAGTCCGCCCACGACGCCGCCGAGAAGGCCACGGACAACCTGAGGGGCCAGACCGAGAAGCTGAAGGCCACGGCCGAGGACCTCGGGACGAAGCTCGGCGAGGCCCTGATCCCGAAGCTCGAGATGGTCGCCCAAGAGACCTCAAAGGTGATCGGCTGGTTCATGAAGCACAAAGGCGCGGCCGAGGCCTTGGCGGGCGTCGTCGGCGGGGTCCTGGCCGTGGCCATGGGCGCCTTCGCCATCAACACCGGTGCGAAGCTCGTCCGGTCCCTGCAGTCTGCTGGGGAGGCCGTGTCGAAGCTCGGCGGCATGATGCTCGAGAAGCTGGTCCCCACCAGTGCGGCCGTGTCCGATGCGTTCGCCGTCGAGGGGGAGGCGGCCGAGGGAGCGGGCGTCGCCACCGAGAGCGCCTTCGGTCCCATCGGCTTGATCCTCGCCGCGGTGTCGATCGCCGCCATGCTCCTCGTCACGCACTGGAAGCAGGTGTCGAAGTTCCTGCTCGAGACCTGGCACGACATCTCGAGCGTGGCCAAGTCCGTGTGGGGAGACATCACCTCGTTCTTCAAGAAGTGGGGCGAGGACCTGCTGCTCCTGTTCCTCCCGGTCGTCGGGGTGCCGGTCTTCCTCGCCACCCACTGGCACAAGGTCGAGGCCGACGCCAAGGCCATCTGGGGCGATATCACGGGGTTCTTCACGAAGATTCCGGGCGATATCATGAAGGCGCTGTCGGCCCTGGTGGCCGACGTCGAGGGCCTGGCCAAGGATGCCTGGAACGGATTCCTGAAGGCGCTGAACGCCGGCGAGGCGCTGCTGAAGGCCTACTTCGTCACCATCCCCATGAAAATCCTGACCTGGCTGGGGGATGCCACCCAGTGGCTGTTGAAGACCGCCGACAACGCCGTGCATGGCTTCTGGAACGGGTTCCTCAACGCCGAGACATTCCTGATGGGCCAGATCCGGACGCTGCCCGGCAAGGTCGCCGGCTGGCTCTCCGATGCCGGGTCCTGGCTTCTCGGAGTCGGCGCTCAGGTGATCTCTGGACTGTGGAACGGGGTCGTGGCCGGGTGGAGCGCCCTGGGCAACATCGGCAACACCATCTTCGGGTGGGTGAAGTCGGCCATCGGTGACGCCAGTGGGTGGCTCTACAACGCCGGGATGGCCGTGCTCACCGGCTTCTGGAACGGCATGAAGGACGCGTGGAATGCCGTCTCTGGCTGGCTGAGCGGGATTGCGGGCAAGGTGGGCGGCATCTTCGGCAGCGTCCTCGGGATCCACTCTCCGTCGACCGTGTTCATCGCCCACGGCAACTTCATCATGGAGGGCCTCGCCGTCGGCCTCCAGCAGGGCTTCGAAGGGAAGGTGGCGCCGTACCTGCAGGGTGTCGCCGGCCAGATCGCCGGCCAGAGCTTCACCTCGAGCGCCCGGGGCATTGGTGGAGGTTCGGCGGCTCAGCTCGCCACCACTGCCCCGGGTACCTCGACCGGGGGCCCGGCGGCCGTCTACATCACCATCCCGGTGACCGTGCAAGGGAGTGTCTCGACGGAGAAGGAGCTGGGCGACGCCGTCTATCAGCGCCTCCTCGAGAAGGGCATCACAAACGGCACCCTCTGGGGACAGAACTCGTGAACGAGCCGGCCGAGGTGGAGCAGACCATCCAGCTCGCCGACACGCTGGCCGTCGAGCTCCTCTCCATGCGACTGGCGTGGGTCACTGGCGGTGGGGCGATTGACGACCTGGTGCTCGATGCGATGTGGTCGGCGACCGGTGAAGCGACAGCCGACCCCCTGCTCGCCCGCTGCGCCGTCTTCGAGCTCGTGAAGATCGCGGGTGTACTCGTCCAGGACCTCGCCACCGAGACCGTCCGGCCGGTCTCGGAGCTCTTGGGGCGGCTGCCCGGACTCCTGCGCGATTGCGGGCCGCCTCGGACGCCGCCCGACTGACGCCCTGATTCCGGCCGAATCGAAGACGCGCCAGTCTCCTGGCGGGAGGAGACTGGCGTGTCGAGCTTCGGATCGATGCGGACGGCGGTTCCCGCTCCCCGAGGCGACACGAGCAAGTTATCTGAGGCTGACCCTCGCCGGCCGTAGGTGATTCCCCCCGATCGTTGACTTCGGGCCGGCCCGGCCGCATACTGCCCGGGACAGAAGTGCCCCCCGCACCTGCGTCAACAGGTCGGGGGGCGTGGCCGACGCCGTATAGGGCGGCGCCTGCGGTGACCAGGGTAATCGAACTCATTTTGTGCCTTGGGGACGTTGGCGGTGCTCCCGGTGTCCAACCGAAGGAGAGCACTGTGCCCGACACCGACACCACCGAAGTCCTCACCGAGGAGGATCTGATCGATGCCTGTCCCTCGTGGTGTGAGGGCCCCGGCGATCAGGACATTTGCGAGTCTCACTACTCGGAGATCCACACGATCACCCTGGAGCTCGAGGCCCCCTCGACACGAGAGCATCCGCTCTGCAGGGTGCCTTCCACGTCAGCGAAGAAGGTCGAGGTCTACCTCGAGGGACGACCGGGGGCCGTCTGGCCGATCGTGCGGATCGGCCGAGAGGGAGGTGGCGAGACCGACGTCATGAAGCTGTCTCCACTCGAGGCCATCGAGCTCCACGAGGTGCTGACCTTATTCATCGACGAGATCAGGACGGCCCATAAGGCCGCGGCGCATGCCGTCGCGAGCGGCGGGGAGGTGGTCTGACGGTGCCGATCTCGAGCACCGGCGATCAGCTCGCCGAGGTGGTGGAGCGAGTCAGCGCCCTCGACGAGGAGCTCGGCCTGAGACTCGGCGACCTCCTCTTCGACGTCATGAGCGCGGCGGAGGAGGGCCGGCCGGTGATCGGAGTACCGGGGGACCTCCGTACCGTTCGGAAGCTCCGTGGCTGGTCCCAGGCCGGCCTGGCGGCTCGGCTCGACGTCAGCCAGGCCACAGTCTGTCGGTGGGAGACCGGCAACGGGACTCCCAGGCCTCTGCGGATGATTCAGCTCGCCCAGCTCCTCGGCGTCGACGAGCGGTCGATCCTGGGGATGACGGTCGTCGGCTGATTCGTGGCGAATCACCGGTCGGGGCGCCGATGAGTGAGTGTCCGGCGTGCCTGATGAACGCCGGCGGCGCCCCGACCGGAGAACTAGAGGCCTGTGCAGATGGCGAAGGCCGAAGGGTTTCGGATCCAGGCGTAGGCCCGGGTGGCGAGCGACCACATGAGCATGTCCCGCTTGAGGAAGTCGAGGTGCTGGGTGCTGACTTCGATCGTGAGGCCGTCCTTCAGGAATAGAACAGCGCCGTTGAAGAAGTCGCCGACGATGGCTGACCCGACGGGAACGGCCGTCGATGGGACCCACGCCTCGATGTCCGGAGTGATCGCCTGGGGGCGGAACGCATAGTGGCCGACCGTGTCCTTCTCGACGCGCATGGCCTCGAGGGTCGTCGGGTGGGCGACCGCCTGGAGGGGGCGCTCGTACCAGCCGAGGCCCTGCACGGCGGAGACACCACGGGCGACGGTGTCGAGCCGGTAGACGTCCGAGCCGCCCTTGGCGACCGTCGTGGTGCCGGAGACGTTCAGGATCCCGGTACCGGTCGGGTCGGTGCTCGAGCCGGCGAGGAGCTTGAGCTCGAGGCCGAGGGTGATGCCCCGCTGGAGTCGGGCGTCGAGGAGCGATGCCACCTGGTTCTCGTCGTCGAGCACGGACCGGGCAATCGGAAGCGCCAGGCCGAAGCGGGGCAGGATCGTCGGGGCCGGCGTCGAGCCGAAGTTCATGGCCGGCTCGACGAGCGGAGTCCCATCGAGGGCGCCGTCGGCGGTGATCTGCTGAGTGAGCTCGTCGCCGAGCTCGAGGTACGGCTTCGTCGTGATGATCGTCTCCACGAGGGACGGCACCCGGGCCGGCGCCGGCAGGACCGACACCTTCGGCACGCCGTCGATGTCGAAGATCAGGAGGTTGGAGTAGGTCCGGAGCTTGAGCGTGCCGATCAGGTCCCGACCGGACAGGAGCGTCTGGTTGCCCTCCGGGATGGTGACGCCGCGCGACTTCCCAGAGCCCTTCCGGGCCTCGGCTACGAGTCGGCCTCGAGCAAACCGTTGGCCGGCCGTGCCTCGGGTCGCGGCGTCGCCTGTACCTTGCATCCGCTCGGCCAGGCGCTGCGTGTCGATGGGTGTGGGCATGGAGCTCCTTGGGTGGAGGACGGCGGTCAGTCGCCGGGCCAGTAGGGAAGTGCGTCGAGCTCGCGCTGGTAGCGCTGCAGGTCCGCGAGGCGCCGGCTGCCTGCAGCGGCACGCTCCTCCGCCTCCCACTCGAGGACGGTTCCGAAGTTGGGGAATGCAACGTTCGCTTCCCTGATCCAACGGCGGATCCGGTCGTTCGCCTCCTCGAGCCGGTCGATGGCGAAGCTCCACTCAATGTGGTCGTCGACGATCTCGGGCGCCGGCGGTGCAGGCTTCGGTGCCGGCTCGATCTCGGGGATGGCCCGCAGAATGCTCTCCCGGTAGGCACGCTCCTCGTCTCGGACGTGGGCTGGCATGGGGAGCCAGACCGAGACGCCGTTGGAGCTCTTGCGACGGAACAGCTCGAGCCACTCCGGCGAGGCGCCGATCAGGTACCAGGCGACTCGGAGCTCGGCCGAGCCGACCTCGAGGACCTTCCGGGTGTCGACCCGGACGGACTTCCAGTCGTCTGTCATCGACCCACCTCGCCGGCTGCGACGGCCTCCGCCACCTCGGTGGCATCGAAGCGCCAGACCCGGCCGACCTTGACGCCGGGGATCTTGCCGGCCTCGGCCCACCGGTAGACGGTCACCCGGTGAACGCCGAGGGCCCGGGCGACCTGATCGGAGGTCACGAGGGGCTCAGCCACGGCGCTCGGTTGCATGAGTGCACTGTCTCAACCGGCTAGAGCGGTGGCGCTCCGATCCTGAAATACTGCCGGCATGGCGAAGAAGAGCGCGGGACTCAGGGACTACACCCGGGTGTGCAGGAAGTGCGGCACGAGTCGCCTACTGCCCGAGGCGGCGGCCAAGGACAAGGGGCCGAACCAGCGCCAGGTGGCCAGCATGCAGCGGGCTACCAAGTACGCCATCGGCCGGCAGCGAGAGAAGTACTCGATGCAGACGAGCGCGCTCCAGGACCACCAGGCGAAGTTCATCGAGTACGCCACATGCCCGAGCTGTGGGTCGGCCGAGTTCGACCAGTACGGCCCGGACGAAGTCGTTCCCGAGAGCACCGCGACGCCGGCCGCCGCGGTTGACTCCATGCCGGCCTCAAGTCTGGCACCGCCAGCGACGCCGCCGAGCTGGAGTCCGGATCCACTCGGCCGCCACGAGCTCCGGTACTGGGACGGCAACCAGTGGACCGGTGCTGTCGTCGATGGTGGAGTCCCTGGCATCGACGCACCGGTCTAGAGGTGGGGGAGCGATCCCTTCATGACCTCGACCAGGAGGGCACTCGCCGTGGACTTCCCGATGTCAGCTAGGGCGGTCCGGAATCGCTCCAGCCTCCCTCTCGCCTCAGCGTCCGTCGTTGCTTCGAGGCGCCGCTCGAGTTGGGCCAACAGAGCGTCGTACATCTCTTCCGGCGGCCACTTGCCTACGGCGCGGGCCCCTCGCTCCTCGAGCTGTGGGTTGAAGACGTTGTACCGGGCGACCGGGGTCCCGAGGTACGGCGTGATCTCGGCGGTGAGGTAGCCGGCACCGACCAGGCGCACGAGCTCCTCGTACGTGTCCTCGGGGGAAGCGCCGACCGCATCGGCGAGATCGCCGACAGTGATCGGCCACCCCGTGAACTGGTTGGTCGAACCGACGTAGGTCATGATCGGCAAGGCGATGGCTTCCCACGTGTCATCGAGCATGGACCACCGTACGGCGCCGGCCACCGCCGGCCAAGCGGATCCAGAATCCGGAGGTTCGGCGACCCAAAATGAAACCCATAATTCTGCGTCTTTGGGTTAGTTGCGAACAGGGGTTCGATCCTGACCCTCAACGATAAGCCCTGGTCAGTACACGAATCGAGACCTTCAGTGCCCTGGTGACAGCGTTGGATTCACACTCTTAATCCGCAGGTTC
>QGNH01000009.1_pt1 | contig 14200 bp, 10 predicted proteins | sample 1735481 | NCBI WGS metagenome assembly QGNH01 (sample SAMN09239004, study PRJNA386568) | Viral metagenome, whole genome shotgun sequencing project. | reverse complement strand
GATAAGAGGACTTGAGATCATTGGTGGCGATTTGAGGCAGATATGTAGTATGGTAATTTTTAGAATCGAATATTAGAATTAAACATATTATTGGGTTAATTCTTTTTCTATTTAAATTTAGAATTAAAAATATTTAAGAAAATATTTTGTAATCATAATATATATATAATGGATTGTAATAAAGAAGAAGAAATAATAAAGAGATCAAGAGGAAGACCAACAAAGACAATAGAAGAGAAACGTGAGAAGAGAAGAGTATATATGAGAAGATATACAACGATACGATATCAACTGGATGATGATTATAGAACGATGAAAATAGAAAAGTCAAAAGAATATCACAGTAGAATAAAAAAAGATTAAGGAATAAAAGGATATTTTTTATTTAAAAGAATAAAAAATATTATAAAACAAAATTATTTTATAACACTATAATATATATGAGTAGTTTACCAAGAAAGCAAATAACGAACGTTAGAAATAATCCAGAAGGACAGACAGTTAAAACACTCAAACAATATCTTAAATATAAAAACATAAAAGGGATAAGTTCTCTCATAAAACCAGAATTAGTTGAATTAGCAAAAACAACTATTCAAACAAAAAAGAAGATATTGTCGACTAAAAAGAACAGAGGAATAAAGAAATCAACAACAAAGAAGCAAATTATTGAAGAGATAAAAAATCGCATAATTGTGAAGAAGTATGACCAGAAGAAGCTGAGGAAAGAGATTAAAGAGAAGGAAGAAGAAGGATATGATGCACCACTTGTTTTTAAATATGGAGAATTCAATGGATGGTCAAGATATAGATATATTTTTAAAAAGTTAAAAACAGCAACAGTGAGAGAAATGTATGACCATATGAAAGCATTTCTTGAGAAGAGAGAAAATGAAGATGGAAGATCAAAAGTTCCAGATTTTGTAGTATTTTATATTTATGGAAAAGGAGTAGACTCAGATAGACTTAAAAGATACATAAGTCTAAAGATTGATAGTATTGATTTTGACAGTTTACAAGATTTTAAAGACACAATAAATCAATTAATAGATCCAGATGATGGTGAAATTGGATCTGATGTAGTGACTGATGAAGAGAGAGTTGAATATTCTAGATTTGACATTGCATTTCAATCTCTACAAAACTTGAGAGGAAAAGATTCAATAAAATTATTTAAATGTGTAGGAATAAATGGTGAAGGTAAGAAATCATTATGTGTTTACAGATGTTTACAAAAAGTAATTAATAATTTTAAAATGACAGAAGAAGAATTTAATAAGTTAGGGTTATCATACCTAGAAAATCTTATTAATTGGCTTGATGAAAATAAGATAAAGATAAATTTATTGTATTCAACAATACAATTAAAAGAGGAAACTTTCATATTTAATCCACTTGAAAAGATAAGAATAAAAAAAAAGAATCATTATGTAATTCTTTATCCAATGAAGGAAGAAAACATTAATTTAATATATGTGAAAGATCACAAATTTGGAGAAGAATACGAGACATTATTAATAGATGTTAATGGTGAACATTGTGATATTTTTATTGAAATGAATGATATTTTTTACACAAAAGGATATTCTTATTACGTTTTAAAAGATGATAAATACGAAGAATTAGAATATGGTAACAAAGATGTAAAACAAGAATTTTTAAGATTATCAGAAGAAGGTAATTTATATTTTCCATCAGAAAAACGATGGCTAATTAAAAAAAAAATTATAGATAGTGATATTCTTAAAAATAGAAAAGAAGAATATGATGGTGAAAACGCTCATATAGAAGGTAAGGAAATGAAAAGAGCATCAGGTAAGGAATCTACAATAAGGCAAAAAGAACTCATAGAATTAAAATATATATTTTATGATTATGAAACTGTTGTTGATTATTCCAGGGAGGATGTATTGATTCCAATCTCATTGGGTTTTGTGGAAGTTGATAAAACCGATATAGAAACTCTAAGCCTAACTGATAGATATGATGTATTAGAAGAACAAATAGAAGCGAAAAAGAAAGCTAGAAAAGACTGTATGGAAAAACTGGAAACTAAAGTAGTGGTAAGATGTGGAGAAGATTGCACAGAGTCAATGTATGATGTTATAAGAAATTCAGTAAATACGATGTACACACTAGTATCTTTCAATGGAGCTAAATTTGATCATTATTTACTTTATAAGTCATTATTAAAAATATGCCCAGATGTTCTATCAAAAGTTTTCTTTGTAAAGAATGATTTATTAAATTTCAAAATACAAGGAGTGCACGAATTGTTTGATTTACATAAATACATACCATCATCATTAAAGGAAGCATGTAAAGATTTTAATTTAGGAGAATATTCAAAGAAAGAAATAGATTTCAATGAAATACAAAAACGATACGATGATGAAGTAAATGAAGAGATTTTTCTAAAAAAGTTAAGAGAAGATGATAAATTTATAGAATATCAAAAATACGATATATTATCATTATTAAAATTATTTGTGGAATACAAGAACTCATTATCTGAAATCATGGAGCATGTTATTAAAACAAGACAATTTGAAATGACAGACTACAAAACAATAGGAGGATTAATGAAGGAAGTTATGAATGAGCATGTCGATACAAAAAATATAAATATACCGATATTCAAAAAATCAATGATAAAATATTATAAAGATTTAATTAAATATAGAGTTGGAGGACGTGTTGATCTATTTAATGGAATTCAAAAAATAGAAGGACAAATATGTTCACCAGATTTATCAGGATCATATCCATATAATATGGCAATTAATCCAGTTTATTACCCGTGCGGAGAAATCAAAGAAGTTAATACATTTGAAGAAATGCCAGAGGATAAAATAGGATTTTTCTACGTGGATAATATTAATCAAAGGCATCTTAAATTAAAGATTATTCCAGAGAAAAATAAAGATGGAACAAATGATTGGAAAACAATGAACATATTAAATGGATATTTTTTATCAATTGTGAAAATAAATATGTTAAAGAAACTAGGATGTGATATAAAAATTAGGAATGGTATTTATTTTACTGATAAGATAAAGTCATGTGAACTGTTTGAGTTTATTTTAGGATTGATGAAATTCAAAACAGACCAAGACATAAAAAAAGAGAAAGGAGAAGATTATAATAATTCAATTAGAACATGTATTAAATCATTAATGTTGATTCTTTCTGGTAAATTAGCAGAGCAATTATATTGTACAAAAACAATGATAATGAGTGAAAATGAGATGAAAATGATGGGATTAACATGTAAAAGTATGGAATTAAAAAGTATAATTGGAGATAAAGGATTAGTTGTATGTGATATCGGAGAAGAAAAAGCACTACAGAAATCACAACCAATATATTTAAGTACATTAATTTATGATTATTCTCATGAATATATGATAAATAGTATTTGGGGGAAAATAAATTATAAAGATTTGATATATTGTGATACAGATTCATGTAAATTGAGGAAGGAAACTTTTGAATTATGGAAAGAAGAAGTAAAAGACAAAGAAGTTCCTCACTGGAAGGAAGTTGAAGAATATGATTCAAGATACAAAACTTCAAAAATGTACGCTGATTCAAATATTGATAAAGTGATAGGATCTTTTCAAGATGAGTACAAAACTAACGAAATAAATATCTCTTATTGGCTCCAGAAAAAGAGTTATTTTGTTGGAAACACGAACAATGAACTAATGAAAAACAATAAAATGATTTTCAAAGGAATTAAAGAAAATGATAAATATATTGATGGAAACTTATTAAAAGTAATAAAAGACAATTATATTAACTTTTTCGAAAATTTGTATAGGAAAAGAACTGTGGATGTTTTATGCTCATCAATTCATAAAGATAAAAATCAAATATCGCTTGTTCTTAAAAAACAAACTAAAACAATAAGAATAATGGATGAGAGAGAATTATACATTAAGAGAGAAATATGTAAAATTAAGAAAGATGTACAAGAATTGAATAAGCAAATCAAATACGTAAATGGACTAATTTTTTAAAAAGGATATAACTACATAAATTATATAGTTGTATTATTATTTTTTTCTAATATATATTTATAATAACAATATGGAAGATTTAGTCGAACAACGCGTTAATGAATATTTAATGGGTCATGGATTAAATGTTGGTGGAGCCTTTATGGGAGGTAAATTAACAAGAGGACAGAAATCAGTGCGAACATTCAATAAGAATGTACGTGAAAGATATGGTTGTACGAGAAAAACAAAATCAAAACCAAAAGCTAAATCTGAGCCTGAACCAATAGCTAAAACAAAAACAAAAACAAAAACAAAAACAAAAACAAAAACAAAATCTAAATCTAAATCAAAACCTAGAATAAATCAAAAAATCAAAAAATCAAAATCAAAATCAAAATCAAAATCAAAATCAAAATCAAAATCAAAATCAAAATCAAAATACAAAAAAAGAAATTTAGAACAATTTCTTGCGTTCAACAGTAGAGCAAAACAAATAGCAAAAGAAGGTGACATTAGTTTAGCAAAAGCAAGAAAACAAGCAAGACTCGAAGGATTAGGAGAAGGAGGATTTTTGGGACCTCTCCTCGCTTTATTACCATCTGCGATAGGTGCAGTCGGATCAATTGCAAATGCGGTTGGAAGAAAAAAAAGTAGTGGTGGACTTAATGTTGGTAGGATGTATGATCATGAAATGTATGATAATGAAATGCATGGTTATGGTTATGGTGATGGTTATGGTGATGGATGTATGATGGGATACGGTGGAAGAGGAACGAAAGATGGTGCAATGAAAGCGAAAGAAACAAGAGAAAGAAATGCAATGCGCGGATATATGTGTACTGATAGTCCATATGGAAAAAGAACTAGACAAACAGTAAAAAAAATAACAACAAAATCTAAAGGTGAAATACCTATACAATTAAGACCATGGTATAAACACTTTAGTTTTGTTAGACATACACATCCAAATCTTCCCTATAATGAAGCGCGTACTTTGGCTTCTCAAACTTACAAAAAAAATACTGAACTCTTTTACTAAGTCAAAATAAAATATGAACTCATATATTATATAATGTCATATAACATAGGAGAATTAATAACCGATGAATTATTTTCAGGAGGATCGTTGACAAATACTATCACACAAGGTGGTGTAATACTAAAAAGCATAGATTTAAGAACGAAAAATCCTGAATCATTTACAAAACAATTAAAAGAAAATATTAAATTATTATCGAAACAACCAGGTGATTCAAATATATTTGGATCATTCAATTATAGAGTTAGTTTATATCCTGGTGATATTGATTTAAACCAAGAAATTAGATATAAAGGTAATAAAGAGCATGTTGTAAAACTATTTGAGAAAGCATATATTAAAACGGTAAAAAGAATTCACGAAACACCTTATCATTATGTTGGAGAGACAAAAGTAGGATTGGATATTAGATTCATAATAAATATTGGTCATTGGAATAATGGTGTATTGCTAGATTATAATTTAAAAGATATCATAAAACACCTTATGATATTGGGTTCTTCACAATTATTAACTCAAGAAGAGTTTGACGATATGTTATTTTTATTAAAAAATATGAATCACGATAATTGGAATAATTTGCACGAAAAATTGAGAAATTTATTTACATTGAGATGGTCGTACGAAGAAATAATTAAAGGCGTAAAGATAATGAGAGGTGGTATTAGAAAGAAATTATATGATGCAATGCTTGATCCGACATTAATTAAATTTGATATCCATCTGCGAATGGGAGGTAAATACATTGAAATGTCAAATCATTTTATTTTAATTCAAATAAAAGAAGATGGAACGGATCATCTTCTTAATTTACCTCAAGATTATTTTACAGCTTTTGTTCAAAATTTAAGATATGAAGTTGAAAAATTATATTATAACAAACAATTTATAAATTACCTTAAAATGGCAAAAAGAGTATTTTCTATTGCAAGAACTGAAAGAACTGAAGGAAATCAAGATGTTGCCCGTAATATGATACAATTATTAAATAGTGATGCAGGTATTATGAATGTAATAAAAAGTGATTTAGAAACGATAATAACTATGTTGGAATATATAAAAAATCCACCAATTGATGATCTCATGCAACAATTAGAACAAACAAAAACGAGAATGGCACAAATAACGGAAATAAATATAAATTCAGAAGAATATTATAAAAAAATAAGTTATATTACAAGTCATTATAAAAGAATGCATAGAGAAACAATAATAGAAGATCTTAAACTTTTAAAATATGACATAAAGAAAGCAATTAATGATTTTGCTTATGCTTATCTAAAAAATAATGGATTTGCTCCACCGCCTAGACATTTTTTACCAATAAAATTAAAATATAAATATCCATAATTGAGTGTTTTTTCATATTTTTTGAAAATTTAACAAGTTTTCAAAAAAAATAAAAACCTCATAAAACTAAAAAATATGTATATAGTAGTTATATCAGATGTTAAGTTTAAAAAAAATAAATGAAAATTCAATCCCAATATGCCAGATATCAGGAGGAAAATATGATGAAAAAATAGTATATTTTAATGAAGGGGGTGATGAAAAAAATAATGAAATTGAATACAATATGAAATTAAATAGTCTCATAAATGAAATGATAGAAGATAATCAATATTTTGGTGATTTAAAAGGTTCTGCTAAAAAGAAAGCGAAATTATTGATGAGAGAACATGTCATGAAAAATATTCCTCCTCTTGATGATTCATTCAGAGATAAATATAATCGAGTAAAAGAAGATATTAACAAAAAAGGAAATAAACAAATTGAGATAGTTGATGGTGAAATGCTTCCTTATTGTAATAAGAATAAAAGATCAATTTATTACATTTGTGCTCCATCTGGTGCAGGAAAATCTTATTTTATGAATCAATTTGCTAAAAGTTACAAGAAACAACATCCTAAAAATGAAGTAATATTATTTAGTAAGTTGGACAAAGATAAAACTCTCGATGATAATGAAGATATTAAAAGAATGGAAGTTGATGAAGCTATTATAAGTGATCCTATTCAACCAGAAGAACTAAAAAATTCTTTAGTTTTATTTGATGATACAATGATGATAAGAGATAAAAAGATAAATAAAGAACTAAATGAAAATTTAATGAAAGATTTATTAGAAACAGGAAGACATCCCAACATAGATATGTGTATTTCTAATCATCTTATAAATGATTACACAAAAACTAGACCTTTAATGAATGAAGCAACACATTTAGTTTTTTTTACAAGAGGAGGAAATAGATATTCCATTACTTATTGTTTAAAGCAATATCTTGGATTCGATCGTCATCAGATCCAAAAGATATTTAAAATTCCGTCAACAAGATGGGTAATGATATGTAAACAAACTTTTCCTATGTGTATTGTTCATCAACATGGTTGTTATATATTAGATGGTAAAGATGACAATGAAGATAAAAATGAAAAAATTATAAAGAAAATTAAAAAATCAGTGAAATTTGATTCTGAAGAAGAAGAAGATGATGATGAATACGATGAATACTCTGATTAAATTTACATATATACATATATTATATATATAAATGGATCCCATATATCAATTAGAAAGTTATTCATTATCAGGAAATGATATGATCAATTATGGCCCAAAAAAAGCAAAAATATTAACGTACAAAGAATTAGCGGAATACGATGATTTAGACAATGCTCTTGGATTTGGTGGAATGTTAATATTATTGTATTTAACAACAGCAGATAATTATGGTCACTGGTGCTGCGTTTTTAAAAGGAACTCAAATACTGTTGAATTTTTTGATTCATATGGAAAAACAATTGATGAACCTTTAAATTACGCTAAAAAAGATGTTAGAATAAGAAATAATGAAGTTTTACCTCATCTAAGTAAGTTACTTTATGAGAGTGGTTACCAAATAGAGTACAATGATCACAGATTACAAAGTATGTCTGAAACAATTCATGTTGCTACGTGTGGAAGACATGTTTTGTGTCGTCTCGCGGCAAGACATCTTGATATTGATAATTATGTAAAACGCATGTTCAATAGTCATGATCATGACCCAGACTACATAGTGACAATGTTAACTGATTTTATACCTGAAAAATTATTATATTGATATAATATATAAATAATGTATGAAAGTAGATCAAATTTTAGATTATCACAAAATACTTACGATAAATATGAAGGTGCCGATGGAATAACATATTTGAATGTTGCAATAACAAATACTGATACAAATAATAATCCTGTAAATAATGCACAAGTAATGTTAACTTCTCTGACAGAAATTAGGGGTGAAAGTATTATTGATAATCCTGATGATTATTTTGTCACAGTTTCTCGTTTTAGTATTCCATTATGGGGAACAACTTTAATTAATATGGCAAATTACATAAGGGCTGGACAATCCGATGTTAATCTAACAAATTTTAGTTTCACGTTATCGTATAATGGAATTGATTCTGTACAAACATTTTTAGTGTATGTTCCAACCATCACGTCACGTTCAAGTCTTATTCCGACAAGTCCAGTTCCAGTCACGGGAGCAATCCAAACATTGTACTACTTTTTGTATGATTATACTTTATTTTTACAAATATGTAATACTGCTTTACAATCTGCTTTTGCTAGTTTATCTGGATTAACATCATTACCAGCAGGATCTTTAGCACCTTATTTTATTTATGATCCTGTTACACAATTAATATCTTTAATTGTCCAGGCAGATAATTATGATCAAGGATCATCTCCATACATACAAATATGGTTTAATAATTTATTACTGCCGTTCTTCCATGCGATTCCAAATTCTCATCCTGCTGGAAATCTTAGTAATGGTAAAACAAATATATTTACAGTTGGTGATTTACTCAATAATTCTTACACTTCTCCTGTTCCATCTTTTGGATCAGCTTTACAAATGAGTCAGCAATATGTTAGTTTAGGATACTGGAACTCATTCAAGAGTCTCCTTATCACGACCAATACTCTTCCCATAAAACCAGAAGCAATTCCACCAGCTCCATCAGTTCAAGGAGCTTTAGAAAGTAACTTAGCATCTTCAAATATTAATACTAGATTAATTTTAACTGATTTTGTCCCTGATTTATTGAATAATGCTGGAACTTATTCCACTATCGCAACATATACTCCCGGATTTTCTGATTATAGATTAATTAATATGTACACTTCACAACCGATAAGACAAATAAATTTAGAAATATTTTGGGTTGATACTTATGGAAATATTTTTCCTATAATTCTCTATCAAGGTCAAACAGCAAATATAAAACTTGCTTTTATTCCAAAAAAATTTTATTTACATAGATCTCCTAATAAAATTAACTACTAATCTAAAAATTATATTGTATAAGCATATTATATAATATAACTATGAGTTTGTCTTATGTTCCTATAGGTTCGATGGCAGTCATCGATCCTCGCTACAATTTAAATCAACCTAAAATTATGATAATTCAACAGGGTGGTCAGGAAGTTTCTTACCAAAGAATTCCTGCTCAAAATGTTCAAAGTACAACATCTACAACTTTTAATATAATTCCACCATCCACTGAAACTCTCGTTGATAGGCGTATTTATCTTCATATGCAAGGTACTGTCACTTTCACAGCCACTCCAATTTCTGGACAAACTATTCTTCAAAGTGGGGCAGATAGTTTCAGAGCATTACCATTCCAAAATGGTGTTATTTCAAATAGCACAATGCAAATAAATGATGGTCAAGTTAATATGCAACCTAATGAATATACTGATGTACTTCTAAGATTGCATAATGAAATACTTAACCAACAATATAATCTGTCTTTGTGTCCAAATGCTCTTGATGTATCAGCAAATTATGCTGATCTTTTTGGTTCTCCTTTGAATTCTCTTGGTGATTACACTACATCTACTCCTGCTTTGTATCAAAGAGGAACTTTTCCATATGTTTCTATTACAAACGCTGTTGACGCATCAACCGCCGTTGTAACTTTTGATATTTGTGAACCGTTGATGTTGAGTCCTTTTATTGCAACTTCTCATTGTGATCATTCTGCTTTAGTCGGTATTAAAAATATGATTTTAACTCTCAATTTTGCTTCTGATCTAAGTCGTGTTTGGAGTCATGCAATAGTTGGAGCTCTTACTCAACCAACAATCACTAATATTAGCGTTGCTTTCACTAATCAAGAATTATTAGTTGCTTATCTTACTCCCAAACCATCTATGCATATTACTGATATTAATATGTACAATTATACTTCTATTGAGTACTACCCTCAACCAAATAGAGTTGTTGCCAGTGGAGCTGCAGATCAGGTATCTGTACAAAACTTACAATTAAATGTTGTCCCAGATACTGTTGTTGTTTGGGCTAGAAAAGCAGATAATGTTAGAACTTACAATGATACTGATTCATATCTTGCAATTACTGGTGTAAATATTACATATTTTAATAAAACTGGTCTTCTCGGAACAGCAAATCCACAACAATTATGGCAAATTTCAAAGAAAAATGGACTAAATATGCCGTGGGAACAATGGTCTGCTCAAAATCAATTTAATTTTGGTGGTGGTTCTGGTGGTAGCAATATTCCCATGTGTGGATCTGTTCTTGTTTTGAAACCTTCTCTCGATTTTGGTTTACAAGATGATGTTTCTAACGGTCTTCAAACAAATAATCAACTTCAAATGACTGTCAATATTCAAAATCACACTGGAAGTTCATACAATTATGTGTTATACGTAATGACATTAACAGAAGGTGTTTTATCTATTGAGAGAGGTCATGTCGTAACTCAAATCGGTACTGCTTCAAGAGCAGATATCATGAATGCCAAACTTAATATGTCACCATATCTCGATTTTAATGATCTTGAATTCATTGATGCTAGTTATCAAGGTGGTAACTTGAAATCATTTTTCAAAAATAAAGTACTTCCTTTTGTCCAGGAACATGGAAATAGAATTGTTAACGAATTTGTTTATCCTATTGCTCATCATAAATCAAAAGAACATTTTGGATATGGTGAAGGTGAAGGTATATCAGTTGGCGGTGCTTTCATGGGGGGTCGTAAAATGAGTAGATCCGCTTTGAAAAGAAGAATCGCATAAATATAGTTCTCATCATTAATTTTTATCTATTACTAATTTATAACATGTCTATTAGTAATCTATTTTCTCCCAATAGTTATTCTATTTACTCTAAAAATTCCTCTACTAAAAATAATCTAACAATTGGTACTTTACTCATTGAAGGTGATAATGTAAATAATAGTATAACTTGTACTCAACTTTACAATGCAGTTGTTGGTGAAAGTTCTGGTGCTATTAATTCATTATCTGGTTATGATAATGAAGGAACTCATGCTGACGTTGAAGTTGGTTCTGGTTTATCTCTCAGTGGAAATGTTTTAACTGCTGTTGGTTCTGGTTCTGGAAATGTTATTGGAACGCCTCCAAGTGTTTCACAAACTCCAGCAATTTATACCAGTACATCTGGTTTAGTTATTGGTTCTTCTTCTGTCACTCCAACAACAAATACATTAATTGGGTACAATGGTTCATCTATGTCAAATATTACTGCTGGTACAAATATTAGTATTAGTGCTGGTGTTATTAGTGCTGTTGGTTCTGGAACTGGTGATGTTAATGGACCAGTCTCATCTGTAGCAAATACACCTGCTCAATATTCAAATACAACTGGAAAATTATTAAGTCAACCATCTGTCACAGCAACTACAAATACTTTAATTGGTTACAATGGAACATCTATGTCAAATATTACTGCTGGTACAAATATCAGTATTAGTGGAGGTGTTATTAGCGCAGCAGGAAGTGCTGGCGATGGTGATGTAACTGGTCCTTCTTCATCTGTCACTGGAGCATTAACCATATTTTCAGACACAACTGGAAAGAACATTTCTGAACCTTTATTCACACCTGCAAACAACTCTTTGTTAGGTTATGGATCATCTCACACAGTTGCAAATGTATTAATTGGTGATGGTTTAGCTTTATCTGCTGGTACATTAAGTGCAACTGGTTCTGGTTCTGGTGATGTAACTGGTCCTATTTCATCAGATACAAATACTCCAGCAATTTACGGAGATACATCAGGAAAGTTAATAACAAATTCAGCAGTTACAGTTCAAAATAACACATTGATAGGATACAGTGGTTTGGGTGTTATGTCTAATATTGGAGCTGGTAATGGAATAACAATTTCTAGTGGATTGATTTCAACCATAGCACCATTATCTGCCAGTTATGGAAGATTTTACACTGGAAATAATTTTATAAATAATGGTGGAACATCTAATCTTTATATTCAATTCACTGATTATGCATTAAATGGTCCATATATTAATACAGATAGTACAGTAAAATTTAATACAACTGGATTATACTCATTCACATACAATGTGAATTATATTCTCGGCAATACTGCTTCAGGATCTATGACGTTTAGTTGTAGAAAAAATGGAACGATAATTTTTGCAAGTCCAGCAGTTATTTTATCTACTGGTGTTTTATCTGCTGGTGATAATGGTTATTATTACACAGTAACAAATTATGTTAATATTACTTCCACAAGTGATTATCTAACATTAAATATTACCAATAATTCTGGTACAACCTTTACATATGATCAAGCATATATAATTTTGAATAGAATTGCATAATATCTCTAATCACATACATATTATTTATGTATTTATATATTATATAAATATGTCAATATCGAATTTATTTTCAAAAAATTCGTATTCAATACATTCAAATAATAGTTTTACAAATGTATCAAAAATAGGAGATGCGACAAATGGATTAACAATCACAAATAACGCGACATCTCCATTAGCAGTTACAACACAACAAATTTATAATGCTGCAACAGGTGGAAGTGGAAATCTATCTGGAACTTTAACAACTGGAAAAGTTCCAGTTGCATCTGGTTCTAATACACTAGTAGATAGTACTATTGCAATTTCAGGTAGTTCAACTTCTGTTACACCATCTTCAGATGATTCAAGTGCTTTTATTGTAAATAATGCAGAGTCAACAGCATTATTTACAATAGATAGTACTTCAAAAGCTATTTATTCTTTTAATAATACACTAGATGATGGTTCGGGTAATATGACTGTAGAGGGTCTAAATGTTACACCATCTACAGATAATCCCGGTGTTTTTGTGGTAAAAAATGCAGAATCAACCGCAATATTTACGATAAATAGTGCTTTAAATTCAGTACTATCTGTTTTAAATACATTAGATGATGGTTCGGGTAATATGACGGCAGAGGGTCTAAATGTTACACCATCTTCAGATAATTCAAGTGTTTTTGTGGTAAATAATGCAGAGTCAGAAGCAATATTTACAATAGATAGTACCGCAAATACTACATATTCTTTTAGTAACATACTAGATGATGGTTCAGGTAATATGACTGCCGCTGGTAATATGACTTGTGGCAGTGTCATTCCATTATACCCTAACGAGTTTGTTGTTGGAGCTCCTGGAAACAACTTTAGCACAATATATGCACAAAATTTTAATATTGATGGTACGATAAGTTTTTTAGGACCAGGAACCATAAATGCAGTTGGATTAGTTAATTTAGGTAATGGAGCTAATGTTTTTAATCAAGTAGCATGCGTACAGGTAGCTACAGATAACTTGTATGTTAATTCTGCGACAAGTATTAATGTAGGTGCACAACTAGATTTTGCATCTCCAATTTTATACAACAGCACAAATTCAAGTGCTGGAAGTGGTTATGTAGCAATGGAACCGCTAAATACTTATGAATATGTTTCTAACCATCCATCTGGAATACCTGCTGGAACAGATATACTTGTTCCTATTCCAACAGGTAAAGCATACACGAATATTAGAAGATTAGAATGCATAGCAGTTGTGAGTTCTGGTACTTATCAAGGAGTTTGGACACAAAATGATTCTATTGACATAATAAATGGTGTTTATTTCAGTACGTGGTCGAGTTCCACAACTGTAGTTATTAGAACACAACCAACATGGGCAGTTACAACTAGTCCTGTCATATTTTATTTATGGATTACTACTATTTAATTAATTTGAGCTCAAATTGATTAAATTAATTTATGTTAAATTATATCCCTTTCTGTGATCATATCTTCT
>QGNH01001428.1_pt1 | contig 14209 bp, 13 predicted proteins | sample 1735481 | NCBI WGS metagenome assembly QGNH01 (sample SAMN09239004, study PRJNA386568) | Viral metagenome, whole genome shotgun sequencing project. | reverse complement strand
GGGATATATGCCCGTGGGTCTGGGTACATGCAGAACTACATCAAATCCGGCACGTTCTCAACGACGGTGAATCGCCTCAGCTTTCCGATTTCGTACAGCAGCATAGGTAATGTTAACTCTATAAATAAGCAGGGCGCGTTCTATATCGGCACCTACGTTAAGGGAGGTGGAAACGTCCAGAATGTCCATAACAGTCCAGGAATGCACTACTATCACTACGGACCGCCCTTTACGATGTATCCCGGCCGCAACATGAAAGTTGAGGTCAATGCCGCTCCCGACCACCAAGTGGGAGCAAGCGGAGCGGCAGTGTGGCCTAACGACCCATCCTATAACGGCGTTTGGCAGTATTCGGGATGGACGGGATATGATTCGACCACGCACTTTCACTACTTTGACGGCTTGACTTCGTGGTATGTCAACGGCGATTATGGGCAGAACGGTACGCCACTGACGATGACTGTGGGAGCCGAGACTCTTTACACCACGCTAAACGAGCCGGAAGAGCTGGTTCGCACACGGACGATTGTTTGGGCACCTACACGGGTCAGTGACAGCCAACCGGGCTATGAGGTGGGATGGATCACCCCTAAGTACACGAATCTGAACTATGAGGTCCGCTATTCTACTACTGGGTCACTGAAGACTGCCGGATTTTCCACTGGCACGACCGGAGGAACTCCGTCTCCCGTTCAAAGTCAGGGTTCTCCGTATGGTGGAACGCTTTGGGTTTCCCCCACGATGAGCGAGCGGGCGAATATCTGGGTTGGCATACGGCCAACGGATTCTATCGCGGGCATGACTCAATCAGGCCAAGGCCCAATCTGGATTGTCACGCAGGATGATTTGGGGATGTCGGTAGGAGATCATGTGACGGTCTCGAATGTCAGTGGAAACACCAACGCCAACCAGACTAACGTAGCGCTTACGGCGGTCCAACCGCGTCAGATATGGCCACTTTGGAACGCGATGCAGTACACGATCACATCGGCTGTGGCTGGGAGCGGAATCACCACCATCACAACGGACCACGCCAACCCGTATACAACTGGTAACACCGTGTTGATAGCCCAGGTTACGAGCGCTCCAAGCTTGAATGGCACATGGACGATTACCGTGACGGGTCCAACCACTTTTACAATTCCCAGCGCAATCAGCGGCTATATCACAACCGATCAGGCGACAGTGCAGCAGGCTGGGACATTAACCAGCATTGTTGCGTCTTCCTCAGTTTGCACGGCTACAACCACTGTAGTCCACAACCTGCTGCCGGGGTGGAAGATTTATGTATCCGGTGCAAGCGATTCCACGCTAGGAGGAGGGGCTAGCGCGCCAGCGGCTACTTGGACTGTCGCCTCAGTGCCATCGAGTACTACATTCACATTCGGTTGCTCTGGGGTTGCGAACGGAACCTACAATAGCAGTCTTAATTTTGCCAACCCGCTTCTGATAGCTTCCTGGCCTGGGGTGGCTTTAGCCAGCGGCACGGCTGGTAATGGCACATACAGCAACACGTGTACGTCCATCGTGACGTGTGGTCAGATCGTCAGCACCGAAAATAATAAGAACTTCGCCGAGGTGACTATCGGCGCTCAGGGTTCGGCCACGACCGCCACCCCCTCCAGCGTGGTAGGCGGGAGAATGGTGGGGAGCGGGGTACACTGAAACGCAACCGCGAACGCAACCGCTTGACATTCCCTCCCGTTCCATCGTAAGGTTATTGGCGAAGGGCGTTCTTTTCGGGTAGATCGTCCCCGGAAGCAGCTAGGCTCCCGCGCTTCATCGTTCGGGTTCCTCGTTTCAGCGGAAGGCGGATATCGGCTTTAACCGGCCGGTATCCGCCTTTCGTGTTTCTAGGGCCTTTCGCCCGGATGGATAGTTCAATCTTGAGTACCGATAGCCGGTTTGAGCCGGTCGTCGGGGAAAGGATGGCGTTATGATCGGTATCCGCGAGGATAAGCAGGATCGTAGCCGGCGCGGTCGCAAAAAGCACCGCTAGAAACCGTTCGACTGGAGGTGCATCATGGCAAAACGCCGTGGCAAAATGCGTCCCCACAAGCGGAAAGGGTCCCGCCCGTAACTGGTAATCGCTTGTGACGGGACTAGGTAGTTAAACCGGGAGGCGGTTCGGTAATACGGACCGCTTCCCATAGCCCTTTGTATAACCGAATGGATCTTTTTCCGAATGCCTGAAGTCAATTCACCCGCGTCCGCGTCCCCTACGCAAATGGCTGGCATGAACGCTCCCTCCCCGCAAGGCGGCGGAGGTGATCTATCGGCTCCTGTTCCAGGCGCCGGTTCTCCCGGCGCAGGAGCGGAAGGTGGTACGCCTGTGGGCGGCTCGTCCGCCGACGCGAAGTTGAAACAAGACATTCAGGCGTTGCGCTCCATGGAAGCCTCGCTTCTCGAAATGGGACAGTCCTATCCGACTGCGACGAAGGCTCTCCGTTCCGCATCGGAGGCGATCCGCTCCGCACAAAGGCAGATCGTATCAAGTCCGGGGCTGGCCGAACAGCCGGTTCCGAATACGACAGCGTAACGCTTATCAGCAATCCGTACCGTTTAACGATACGGCCTGAAAGGAACGAAACGAATGCCGGTAGATAAACAGCTTTTGGAACAGTGTATTGCCGAGGCCGCTGGCGACGACAAGGAAATGGCGGATTTTCTCCGCACGCGGTACGCCGCGAACGACGCCCTTGCTGTAAAGTTCGTCGGCGGCTTCACGCGCACTGCGGATTACAGCAGGAAAACGCAGGCGCTCGCTGACGAACGAAAGCAGTTCGAGGGTCAGGGAGCGCAGCTCGAAACCCTTCGCAAGGCCCTGGAAGCGGCCGAAACGGAGAAGAACGGGATCTTGAAGGAACTCGCCGGTCAGCGGATCTCGACCGCAAAGGCGCGTGAGCTGATGAAGATCCTTCAGGACAAGTATAGTCTTACCGACGACGACCTCCCTGGAATGAGCGATCTGATCGAAACCCGCAAGAGCGGTAAGCCGGTCGATAACACGGAGGATCTGGATACCCGTTTCAAGGCATTCGGCGACGACCTGATGAAGCGGATGGAACAGAAGTTCGTAACCGCCATGACCCCGGAACTCGGCTCGATGGCCTCTATCCCTCTTATATGGGGCGAGATTGACCGCGAGCATGAGGAACTGACCGGGAAACGGCTCACGTTCGCCGAAAAGCAGGAGATCCTGAAGGCCGCTCAATCGGGTAGCGATTCCTCGATGGGCAAGGGGTCGATCTACGGGATCTGGCAGGACAAGTATTCGGTTGGCGGCGATACCGGCCTGCGGATGCAGAAGCGCGATGAACGCCTCAAGTCCGAGTGGGCGGCGGAGCGCGAGAAGGCGGATGCCGACAAGCGCCAGAAGGAAGCGCTCGAAGTGGTGACCCCGCGCCAGGCCGACCTCGGCGCGGGCGCCAACATATCGTCCGCTTTCAAGACGAAGTTCCGCACCTTCGAGATGGACCCGAACAAGAGTCCCGTGGCGGACGCGGGCGGCGTCCCGTCGCTCGACGTAAAACCCGGCCAGCACGTAAGGCAGATGGGTGATCGCGGGCCTACCGGCGCGCAGCGGGCCGCCGCGAAACATTTGGAGAAGTTAGCGACCGGAGGTTACGGTCGTAAGTCAGCATAAAAGGAGAGTGGAAATGCGTTACCGTTATACGCACGAGGATCTGATTAAGTGGCTACAGGACCACGGGCCTATCGCCGGTGGCGCGGACCCACTCTTAGATCCAATCAACGAAACAACGCTTCCGGAAGTGAACCAGGACGCGATCGAGGATGAGTTTTTCCTGTCCTCGGTTTTCCAGGCCCACCTCCGCTCGAAGTGTCTTGTCCCGTTTGAAGGCGGCGCCTTCATGCGGAACCTGCAACTGTACGCTCCGCTCATGGGCGGCGCCTACGCGAAGGGAATCGGCGGATTCAACCTGACGAAGCCGCTGACGATCTCATCGAACATCTTCGACCCGCGGTACTACGTGGTGATGGTCATCGAGTATCTGGAAGATATTTCGGTTCTCAACACCGGCGACCTCGCGGTCTTCTCGCTCCTCGAAACGGATATGGCGAACGCCTACCTTACGATGAGCACGATCATGGCGCTCGATCTGCAACAGAACGGCCAAGTCGCACCGCGTACGATCAATATGAACGGCTGGCCGGAGTTCCTGAACAACGGTGTTGATCCGTCGTACGATGGGAACGCCTACGCGACATACGGAACGGCGCAACGCAACGGCGCGATCGGCGCGGCGCTCAATGGCAATACCTACTGGCTCGGTCAAGCCTCTGGCGCCGCCGGCACAATCCAGTATGCGGCCATCAACGCCATGTACATCACAGCGAAACGCGGCCAGGACGAACCGGACCTGTTCACCATGAACAAGCCACTCAACAACTTCGTCGAGAACCGGATTCAGCAGCAGCAGCGGTTCGGCCAGGAAGGCGCGGGTGTTCGTGATCCGTTCTTCGGCGCGATGGGGTTCCGCTTCAAAAACCTGATCGTGATGATCGACGACTACTTCCCGTCGAGCTTCGCGGCGTACGGCAAGACAAACAATCCAGGAGGCTCCAACCTAACCGGCGTCTTTACCACGCCCGCGACCACGCTCTCGAACTTCCCGGTGAACACCTCGGTTACGGTCGGCGAAGTAGGCTGCATGTTCAACCTCTCGCGGATCGCCTTCCGGTTGAGCGCTTCGAGCGAGTTCGGCTTCATGCCTACCGACTTCATCCGCGCTCCGGATAATACCCGCGTCGCCTCGCAACTGAAGGCCGCGGTGAACGTGGAAGACGTAGCCCCCTGGACCGGTGTGCAGGGGTACGGAGTCACTTCGTAAGGAGAAATTACAATGGCAAAAGTTCATGGCGCAAATCAATCGCCGATCGTCACACAGCGATACCTAAACACCGCCTCTTACGCCGGCGACCCGGCTCCGGGCGTGCTCGTATCGACCGCGCAGGTAAGCGGCTCCCTCGTATCGTCTTACGGCGGCATGGTAGGCGGTACCCTCACGCTCGCCGAGGGAGTAGCGGCCGCCTACTCGGACCCGGCCAGCTCGCAACTGTACGGCGGCGACTACCAGTACGTGCAGTTCGACCCAGCCAGCTCGGCTGCCGCCGCGGTCCAGGGTCAAGTGGTCTTCTGGACCGACCCGGTGGGCACTTCCAACCTTGAAAGCGGCAATTTCAAGGTAACGCCCGACTACGCTAACCCGCAGGGGCCGGTGGCCGGCATCGCTCTCTCGAACACGGCGAGAGGGAACTACTGGTTCATTCAGGTAGCCGGTATCGCCGAAGTCAAATTCAAAACCGGCGTGCTCAACAACTTCTCGCCGCAGGTGGGCGACCTCGTGTACGTAGACTCTACCAACAGCCCGTACGCGGATACGGCGGCTGCTGGCGTCTCGGTCACGGCCGGCATCCTGAAGGACGTGCTCGGCCGCGTCTGGGCTAAGGTACCAGCAGTAAGCGTGATCAGTCCGGTTATGCTCGGGCTCGGTCCGGGCTACTTCCCCGGAGCGTAAGGAGAAACGATTATGACACCTTTTGCAGACTCCCCACGCAACGGAGCGTGGGGGGATCGGCCGTACGCGATCATCGACTGGGCGGGACCGGCGTCGTATACCGCGGTCACGAACAACACAAGCAACCCGCTCGCTCCTCCAACCGGAGGACAAGCGATCACTCCGTCCGCATTCGGACTGGTCGCCGGTCTGGAAGGCATCATTCCGGTAGGCGGTTCCATCAGTGGCACCTACGTGGTGCAGGCGTTCCAGGCTACCGCTTATAACCAGGGGCAGCCGAATCCAACATGGCTGCTGCGGTGGATCGTCGCCGCTACCGGCGCGGAATACGGAGGCGGAACCGGGACGGCTGGCGAGATTGTCCGGCTGATCGGTTTCGGTCCATACTAGAGGTACGAGCGACGTCTCTACGAGCTGCCGGTGCCGGTCGTAAGTTTGATCCGGCACAGGCTTTTTGGTAATCAGCGATGCCTGCCTTGCCATATCCGATGCTGACGTTCCAGCAGCTCTACAAAGAGCTGACCGGCGAAATATCTTCCCTTCCCGATCCGATGGCGTCGCGCATTATCAATCGCGCCTGGAAGCGGGTGAACGACTACCGTATGTGGTCGTGGCAGGTCGTATCGAACGCGCAGATATTCGTGCCGGCGGTCGTATCGGTAGGGACTTGTAGTGTAACGTTCAACTCGACGGCGGTCACGATGAACGCCGCCGCGACTGCCGCACTGAACGCGATCGTATTCGGCAATCCGCCTCTCGCATCACCAATTCTGGGGGTAGGGTATCAGATACGCCTCGGAACCTCGCAAAGCGGGATGGCTGCGCCGATCGGTCCGAACTACTCGATCGTGACGTGGGACGGAGCGGGAAACCTCACGATCGACGCGCCGTATGGCCAGGCGAGCGGCATCGGTCTCTCCTACCAAGTTCTGAAGTGTTATTACGCCGCGCCGTTCCTTCCTGTTACCTCGACTGGAGCGGACGGACAGTTCGCCAGGTATCTTTCGATTACGAACCTGCTGGACGGGTACGCGATCACCGGGCGGTCGCTCTACTTCAGCCAGGAGGATTTGAACCGGATCGACCCGCAGCGGGGAGGGCAAGGAGACGCCTACATCCTTGCGCTGTACGGGACGAACTCGCTCGGCCAGCCCGTGTACGAGATGTATCCGAACCCGGTGAATCCGGCTACGTACCAGGTGAACATGGTTACGAAGGGTCCGTTGTTAACGATGACGACGCAGCTTCCTAGCGTATCGTACGCCTTGGATGATCTCGTGACGTTCCAAGCGAAGGTGTTCGCCGGTCAGTGGGCGCTCGCGAACACGCCACGATTCAAAGATCTGCAAGGTACGAACTGGGTTACGTACTGTACGATGATGAACGAAGAGTACCGTGCGACCCTGCGGTTATGTGTCAAGGAAGATGATGAACTGATGCCGTCGCCAAAACCTTTTGTATTTAACGGCGGGTTCTCGTTCCCGTTGGGCGGCGAGTTCTTGCAATCGCACGATATCAGTTCGATTCTTCCGCCTGTATAATGAATTGATTGAAAGGAGTTTACCGATGAAACTTTCACGTGGAGCGAAGGCCGGGATGATCGGCGGCGTCCGCTCCCCAATGGCGACGCCGGCGCACGGCCTCGTAGCGAAGGGTCCGATGCATCCGGCCGGAACGAATATCGCGAAGCGGAAGTCCATGAGCGGAGGGACGACGATCAGTTCGCCGCGACCACGTTCCCAAAGCGTTTAATGATCTCTGCCTTGGACCGCACATTCTGAGGTATCTATGGCAGGGGGGAGTCGGTGCGGCGGCAATGATCCCCGGTCTTCAATTTCCTTGGACGGGATTTGGCGTTTTGCAGACGCCAGGAGGTTATAACGATGGCAAAGAAACTAACGACCGGCGGCCACATGTTCGGGCCGCTCAACTCTCCGATGGCCGCCTCGCAACACGGCTTGATTCGGAAGTCGCCGCTGCGGCCGAAGATCGCGGCGAATACGATGCGGACCGACATTAAGACCGGCGCCGCGAGCGTTCGCTCGGCGCAGACGGCGGGAAAAATCATTAAACCTTTCTAGGGGGACAAAACGATGCGTTGCAAGGTCGCATTAGGCTCCAAAGTCAATCTTGGAGACGGTGGTTTCAGCCTTGGATTCTACGCTGTATATGCTGGTTCCGAGGAAAACGACAAGTATTTCAAGGCAACACCATCTGCCCAGTTCAACGTGCAGACTGTGAACGAAGCGGCGGCGTCTAAGTTTGAAATCGGAAAGTACTACTACGTCGATTTCACTCCTGCTCCATAGCTGATCGGATGTGGCTTATAGCTATCTCACGTTCGCGCAAGCCGTTGCGGCTTTAGCCAGCCGCCTCCAGGACACGGGGTTCGTCTACTGGAATCAGCCGGACGAACTCCTGAACGCGATCATCGAATCGGTTCGCTTCCATCAACTCCTGACCGCATCCTACAAGCAGAAGATCGCTTTCCCTACCGCCGCCAACGTTCTCTATTACGATTTACCGAACTTGACCGGAGCGACGAACAACGCGGCGATCGCCTATACCGCGACCGACGTAGAGGTGGCGAACAACGTTCTCGCCGCGCTCCTGGAACCGGCGCTCGCTCCAGGGTGGGTTGGCACCGGCCAGTTCACGTTCGCGCAGTTACAAGTTGCGATGCAGAACCGGCTGAACCGCTTCCTAGACGATACGGGATGCCGCGTCACGCAACAGATGATCGCCGGTCCGTCGCCGCCGACCGATATCGCTCCGCTTCCCGAAGGAACGTTCGATGTAAGGCGGACCGCCTGGATACCGCTTCCTCAAACGACGCCGCCCGCGAACCCGGCGTACCCGCTCGGTCGGTTAGACGAATGGGCGGAACAGGCGTACGTTCCAGGAGCGGAACAGAATCCGGATCAGCCGGTCAGCTACTCGGTGTTCGGCGTCGGACCGCAGCAGATCAGGATGGTTCCGCCTCCTCTGAATGAGGGATTTCTGGATTGTCTCCTTGTAACGAGCGGAGTGCAGCTAAACTTAAACGTTGCCACACCAGTTCTCTTGCAGATTCCAGATGATCTTTCACCCGCTCTAAAGTGGGGCGTGCTCGCGGACATTTTAGGATCTGACGGTCCATCTCGCGACTTTGTTCGAGCAGCTTACTGTGAACAACGTTATACAGAATTCGTTCAACTAGTACGTCTTTATCCATCGGTTCTTACCGCCGATATCGACAATACCACATGCGGCATCGGCTCGGTCTTCGACATAGACGCCTACCTTCCGGACTGGCAATTGACAACCGGCGCTCCGTCGTTCGTCGGCATGTGTGGCCGCAACATGGCCTGTATCGGTCAGACGCCGGACGCGGCGTACGGTGTCGGCCTCTGGATGGTGGTGAACGCGCCGGTAAGCGGTTACCTCCAGGTGCCGCGAGGCCAGATCGACCCGGTGCTCGACTATGCTCAACACATTGCCTCGTTCAAGATGGGTGGCGCGGAGTTCGATGGAACGAGTCGACTGTACGCGAACCTGATCGCGGCGGCTAAACTACAGAACGCGAGGTTAGACGCGATCGCCTTCTATCGTGGTCAACTCCAGCAGCCTGCGTTGAAATCTGAGATGGAGGTAGCGCGTGCCTGAGTTCACTGGAAAGATCAAAAGGTTTACGGATTACTACGAAGCTCACGCCAACGATCCAGTTGACGAATTTGCCAACTTTCCGCATCAAGATGCTGAAGGCATTTGGATAAAGCCGATGCGGATCGAAGCTGGCAAAACTGTATACTCAGTTAAAGTTACGGATCGGAATGGAAAATTCCTGATTTACAGAGATCAATCGCATCAGCAATTGCATACATTGATAACTCGGTACAGTCCCAGGAGTGAGGAAGAAGGGATTATTTTGGATGCCTGAGTTCAAACGCATCCCCGGTAAATTCTCGTACACCGGGATGGACATTCATCACCCGCCCGATTCGCTTCCTCCCGGCCGCTGTTCGCTCCTGTTCAACCTCCAACCGGACCTGGAGGCAGGCGCCCTCGTAACGCGCCCGCCGATCACCGCGCTCGCCTCCGTTCCGAACGCCTCTCCCATCCATTCGATCGCGCGGATGAACGACTCCGTTCCGGAAGCCGTAAATCCATTCGCGCGGTTTGTAGGTAGCGGCACGAAGCTCTATAGCGGAGCGTCCAGTCCGCTTACCGAAATCGATTCCGGCTTCAGCGGCAATCCGCTCGCGCTCGTATCGTATCGCCCTCCGCAATCCCCCGAATCGTGGCTGTACACGTATGATTCCCTGAAGCAACAGCGTTACAAGACGGATGGTGTTACAAAGCAGAATATCGGTATTGCCTCTCCGGTTTCCGAACCGCTTGCCGTGCGCTCGCAGCCGCTTTACAAAGTAATTTCCGACACCGAAACGGATAACTCCGTATCCTCTGAGTGGGCGGCGATCAACAACACGGGAGGAACGGGAGCGACACCCGTTACAACCACCCGTATCCCTGTCGGGACGACCGTGCTCGTTATCCTGTACGATTCCGGCGCTCCCGGCATGGCCTCGATCGGCGTCTCTTCATCGGGCGGATACGGCTGGATGACCGCCGGCGCGATGATCACGATCGACAGCGAGCAGGTGTTTATCGAACAGGTGTTCGTGCCGCTTTCCGGCACGACCGTCGCGGCTATCCAATACGATACCGGATCTTCCGGACTTTGTACGATCGTGCCCGCCGCCGCGCTTCCCGGCCTCGCGCGTAATCAACTCCTGTGTTTGAACGGCATCACGTACGTTCGTGTGTTGAGCGTGACCGCTGCTCCGGACGGTACTTACAGCTTCCGCTGCGACACGGGAGCTGTAACCGTATCCGCGACCCAAACGATTACGAGTCCTCCCAACTTCCGCACGTGGACGGCCAGTACGCACGCGGACGGCGCATCGATCAGCGGCAACGCGATCCTGGCGAACCTCGCCCCTACCGTTACGGGTGGTTCGATGAGCGCGGTCCTGTTCTCGAACGCCTATCCTACCGCTGGCTACGTAGACGCAACGCAGCTTGCCGACCGTCCGATCTCCGGCGAAGATTACATGCATGTCGGCCTGCTGTTCGACAACCCACAGTACGTAACCGAAGTGCATGTGATGGTTGACATCGCCACGACCGATGCCTCCTCCGCTTTCACTACTGACTTCCTCTATTTCGTACTGAGACAAAGCGACTTCGCTCAATCTGCACTTGCTGGAGTACTTCCCGGCACGGTTCCGACGATCGACGCGCAATTGAGCGCCATCGAATATGGCGTCGCCGCCGAACTCGCCCCTACCGTTGTAGCGCCAGGATCGCCGAATCCGGTGATCTTCAACACAGGCCAAAGCGCGTGGATCGACGTAATGTTCAAACTGTGCGAGATGACGCGGGTCGGGACCGATCCGACGCTCGGGCTGAACAACATCCAGTCGCTCGGCATCCTGATTTATACGAGCGGCGGCGTGGTGAACGCGCAGGTGTCCGGCTGGTGGGTCGGCGGCGGATACGGTCCGGACTGTAATTTCAACACGGCCGGTAATCAAGCGCCAGCGATCCAGTGGCGGTATCGGTATCGTAATTCCCTAACCGGCGCTCACAGCACGGTCAGTCCGGAGACGCGAAATGGTGAAATACTACGCCGTCAAGCGATTACGCTCACCGCGTCGGCCAGCGGTGATCCACAGGTTGACACCGTTGATTGGGAGCGTCGAGGTGGAACGAATCCGGACTGGCATTACGTCGGCTCTCAACCAATTGCGTCCGGTTACGCATGGCAGGACACCATTACCGAAGCCGCCGCGCAGATCACCGATCCGCTTGAAGTAACCTCCTACCAACCCTGGCCGGTGACCGACGTACCTCATAACGGCACCGCGCTCGTAACGGGTACTTCGATCGTCTGGGCATCGGGTGATCAGTTCAACGTCCGTTGGTTACGCGGCACCGAAATCGTTATCGGCGGCAAGACGTACAGCCTGTACGCGCCGCCCGCGAGCGTGACGTTCCTCCAGCTTGCACAATCAGTCGCGCCGCCCTCCGGAACGTATCCGTTCCAGATCCAGGAGGCGACGATCGAGGGACAACCGCTATACGCCGGGTGGCTTGACGAAGCGAACAACCGGGTGTTGAGCGTTGGCGACCCGCTCAACCCCGGCTTCCTGTACTTCTCGAACGTCGATAATCCGGACGGCGCTTCCGACAGCGGCTATATCGAGGTCACTGGGCCGAGCGAACCGCTGTTGAACGGGTTCTATCAGGAAGGATCGAACTACACCTTTACCGCGTCCTCGGTTTACCGCGTAGAACCTACGCCTGGCGCGGCCAACCCGTACCAGTCGTACCGTTTGAGCGGCGTCGAGGGAATCGCCGGTCCGTGGGCGTTCGATGCGCGGCGCCGCGTCCTGTTCTATTGGGGACCGGACGGGATCTACGCCTATTCGTTCGGTCCGTCCGCCGAGAACCTGACCGAAGCCGACCTAGATCCGTTGTTTCCGCATGACGGACAGGCGGGCGAACCGGGTGTTCCGGGCGTACCCGTAACGATCACCGGCCAGACGATCTACCCGCCCGTGTACGCGGCGCCCGCCGCCTCGCTCCGGGTAGGGTACGCGGAAGGCTTCGTGTACGCGACGTACCTGAATTCGCAGGGAACGTACGAAGCGCTGGTCTACTCGCTCGCCATGAAGGGATGGCGGAAGGATACCTACAATCCCGAAGCGACCTTGTTCGTTCTCGAAAGGGGCGTACCGAACCCGCTGTTAATGGTAGGTGGTGTGGACGGGAATCTGTATCAGGTTTCCTCAACCACTCCGGAAGGCGCGATCGCCGACGCGGGCGGTCCCGTCGACTACGTCTGCCTGACGCCTGCCGTGGACGCGGGTGATAGCCGCGCCGTAAAGCAATGGGGCGACCTGATGTTCGATTACATGGGGTCGCCCGGCGTCCAGATCCTTTGGGATAACCTGCTCGTATCCGGTCCTGTCCTAACCGTGCTGTACGAGCCGCCGCCTGTCACGCGCGCTCGCAACATCCTGGACCTTGTTTTTGAACCGCCTGATACCGACGACGAACCACTGATTCATTTCAACCTGACGCTGCTGATTACCGGCACCGGACCCGTGGCGCTGTACGAATGGCAGCCGTCGTTCCTTCCGCTGCCCGAGATCACGACCGCCCGCGTTACGGACTGGGGCGGCGGCGGGGCTGGCCTGCATTATAAATTCGTTCAAGGTATCAGGCTGCATTTCAATACGTTTGGTCAACCGAAGCAAGTGCAAGTGCAATACGACGGGTATCAGACGAGTGCGGCGCTGGTAATGACCGTGAGCGCGAACGGAGAGCAGACGATTCCCTTTTCCTTTTCCGCTCCGTTCCGCGGCCACATGATGCGGCTCGTACCGATGGACGACGTTCCCTGGGAGGTATGGCCGGATTCGGAATGGGTCTATGAAATTGAACCGGAGCCGGCGAACTACTGGATCTCGCAGCCTACCGCGCTTGGCCAGTCCGGGTATCTACATTGCCGCGAAATCTGGACTGCCTATACGTGCGGGATAGGAGGCGGGATCGTAAGCGTGATCGTGGACGGCGGCGCGCCCGTTACGCTGGCGGCGTTACCGTCTTCCGGAACACCGGTCAAGATGTATAACCCGTGTCCGCCGTTCAAGGGCCGCTACTGGCAACTCAGCGCGACCGGTACGAACCTGCAACTGTACGAGCGCGATATCGAATTCCTTGTAAAGTCCTGGGGATCGACCGCTGCGTACATGCGAGTGAAGCCGTTCGGGGATACGAGCGGTGGTGGTGGAACAAGCGGGGCTAAAATATAACCGATGGCTGTGAACACACAATCGAAGCGTCCGCCCGTGGCGCTGAACCCGTCGATCCCTCTTGAGGTTGCGCGTGAACTCCGCAAGGTGGCGTCGTTCGCGTTTAACGCGCAGGACAACGCGAACTCCGCTCTTGCTCAACTTCCCGGAAAGGTTTCCAACACTCCCGCCGGCCTGACCGAAGCCGCGCAGGGAATCGGGCAGCAGCTTCAATCGGGCGGATCGTATCCTTTGAAACTGTTCGGTCTTCCCGGTCTTACGCAGATCAACGGTTTGAGCGGCGGACTGTTGCTATCCACCGGACCGGGAGTGACGATCACAACTAACGGCCAGCAGGTCGAGATCGCCCTCCTACCGCAAGGACCGGGCGCCGGCACTTACACGGTAGGAGCGAAGCTGACCTCCGGAGGATCGCCCGGAACGATTACGATCGACGATTACGGAAGGATCACGGCGATCCATCAGGCATCATGATATGAAAAGACTACTCGTTCTCGCGCTTCTTACAATCCCGTTCCTGAAGGCGAATGATCGCGCGCAAGGCTGGTGCGAGGCCGGCAACCAGACGATCTCCGTCATGGGCTACCAATCCTCAACCACCACCCCGGTACAACGCTCCTACCCAGGCCCCGCCGCGCAGGTCTACGTTTACCTTACCGGGACCGGATCGCCCGGAACGCTCGCCACGATCTATCAGGACAACCTTGGAACGGCGCTCGCCAACCCCTTCAGCGCATCCACGCTCGGCTACTGGTTCTTTTACGCAGCGAACGGACGGTACGATGTCTCATGCGTAGGGGCCGGTAT
>QGNH01000551.1_pt2 | contig 14215 bp, 17 predicted proteins | sample 1735481 | NCBI WGS metagenome assembly QGNH01 (sample SAMN09239004, study PRJNA386568) | Viral metagenome, whole genome shotgun sequencing project. | reverse complement strand
GGGCGAATATGGACCTTGCGACGTGGAACGCAGCCCCGAATTCGACGGTATTGCCGCCTGACCAACAGCAGGCCCAGAACGATCACGCTCTTGCTATGCAAGCTGCCAAACCTGCGCCGATTGTAGCGCCTGGTGCGCCGTCGACGCAGGCTAAGCAGACATCCAAGTTCGATGACGACCGCTTCGAGAAGTGGATGGAGACGTTCAGACGCGAGCCTGTGAATATTCACGTTGACGCGCCTGCGATTACGATGCCTGCATCGCCAGCGATCAACATAGCTCCCGCGGCCGTCACGGTGAACATGCCCGAGATCAAGCAGCCCGACGTCTTTGTCGACGTGGGCGGAACGTCAGTCCGTGTCGATGCCCAGCGCGGCATTGGAAAGACTGTAACCGCGACTCGCGGACCTGATGGCAAGTTAGTGGGGACTATCACGGACGGCGTTACCAAGACTGTAACCGGGACCCGCGACGAGGCGGGGAAGCTGATTGCGAAAATTGAATGACCATCACCGTCACGCATGCTTTTGTCAGCGGGGTAGCAGATGACCCCGCCGCGGCTGCCGCGGGTGAAGTTGTCCCCTCCAACTGGAACGCCCAGCACGTCGTTACCGGCGCTAGCGATACCGGCCCAACAGGGGCAACAGGCCCTACAGGTCCTGGCGGCGGGGCTACTGGATCAACTGGTCCGACAGGCCCTGCTGGAAATACGGGAAATACTGGGCTCACCGGAGCTACAGGCGCGGGTAGTGCAGGCGCAACAGGCCCGACGGGAGCGGCTGGAAACACTGGTCTTACCGGAAACACGGGCGCGGGCACTCAGGGCAATACAGGTGGGACCGGCAATACTGGTACGACAGGCCCGACTGGTGCGATTGGCGGGACAGGAAGTACTGGCCCGACAGGTGCCGCAGGAACAACCGGGAGTACAGGTCCAACTGGGGCTGTCGGCGGAACAGGGGCAACTGGACAAACGGCTAATACCGGATCGACAGGGCCAACAGGCGCGATCGGTGGCACAGGCGGAACTGGCGGAACGGGCAACACAGGCAATACTGGCGCGGGACCGACAGGTAGCACAGGCCCTACAGGATCGACTGGTTCAAGTGGATTCCAGCTCGAGTTCCTCATCGGCGACGGAACGAACCTCATTACAACCGGGCTCAAGCCTACCGCGGTTGTTAATGCGCCCCGCGCCGGCACGATCACTGGCTGGACGATTCTTTCGTGCGATGGGGCGAGCCCTATCTCAGGCTCGATCGTCATTGATATCTGGAAGCAGGTTTACGCCTCCTATCCTCCTGCGGTGGGGCAGACGATTACAGGCTCAGCTCTGCCGACTGTTACTAGCGCGATCAAGGCTACCAGCACAACGCTTACCGGATGGACGACAAGCTTCAGTCTTGGCGACATCTTCTTCGTCAACGTCAACAGCGCGAGCGGATTTACGTCCGTCAAGCTGATTATTAGTTACACCGGATAAGGAATATTCATGCTTGGTTATACGTGGTCATTGATAACAGCCCAGAGCGACGGCGCTGCGCTGACAAATTCAACTGCGCCCACCTCACTGTTGCCGGGTCAGGCTAAGTACACATTACCTGCCAATTTTCTGGCGATTGGATCGAAGCTGAAGTTCCATGCTACAGGCAGGATTTCAACGCTAACAGCCGCGCCTGGAACGTTGACGCTGGATATTCGATTCGGATCGGTGATTGTGGCGACGAGTCCAGCCTTTGCGTTGAATGTGACCGCGCAGACGAACGATACCTGGGTTCTGGATTGGCAATTGAGTTGTCGAGCGATCGGTGGCAGTACTACTGCGAACTTCATGCATACGGGCATGTGGACGACGGTCGCCGCGATCGGTGGTATTGCTGCTGCAACTGGCGGTACGGGCTCTCTGCTTATTCCTGCGACGGCACCAGCAGTTGGTACAGGTTTCGATTCCACCGCAGCCCAGCAGATCGACTTCTTCGGCACTTGGTCGATTGCCGATGCCGCTAATAGCATTCAGGTTCATCAATACGAGATTATTTCCCCGAATTGATCGCATTCCAACAAAACGCCTTTGAAGGATTCGACATGGCCTCAGTAACGATATACGACCCCACAAGCCAGGTAACGCTGATCGCCACTGCTCCGCCGGTCGATCAATCTGGTCTGGTAGCGACTTTGCAAGCTCAAGTCGAGACGCTGACGACTGAACTCGCCGCGGCGAATACTTCGCTTGCTACAGCGACCGCGGAGAATACGACTTTGCAAGCCAAGATCACTGCGGCTCAGGCTGCTCTCGCATGACCGTAACGATTTACGATCCTACGGGTTCGGTGACGCTGATTCATTCAGCGCCGCCGACGGGCGCTACAGGATCGACCGGAGCTACGGGTACGTCTGGAGTATCGCCTGACGGGACAAAATGTCCGCCAGCAGCATCGATCGTCGATTCAAGCCTCGTCGTCTGGTCCTTGGGCGTGCTATCCGCAGCCGGGCAGGCCGTTCTCAAGAATGGCACGCAGTGGGCTGGCGGCAGTGTTGCTCTGCTCGAATGGAGCGGCGGTAAGATGTACGGTCAGAACAACGCTGCCAACGGCAGTACGTGGGTTTTGATTACCGCTACGGGTTATGCGTCAACGACGAACCCGAATCCCACTGGAGCCACAGGTCCAACAGGCAGCACTGGCAGCACAGGCTCGACAGGATTACCGACGACAGGTGTCTTGACCGCCAAGCTAGACTTTGGCGGCGGAAGCGTCGCTAATTTTACGATGGCGACCGCGACGGATAACGGTGCGTGGCACGGCGAGTTCACGAATCAGCACTGGTACACGGCGCACGACCCGCTGTTTCCTGATTGGCGCGTGCAGATGCGGTTCGACACCGATGTAGCGGGGAACAGACTTACCGGCGTAGGTGTGCGCGACGAGTTCGTTGTCGAGCTGGGAGGGCGCGAAGCCGCCGTACCTGCTGACTGGACGACGCCATATACGGCTACGTTCAAGAAAGATGGTGTCGTTCTCTACACCGGGACTGCCCCGCGTCACCGCACGGCTGGTCGCTGGCGTTGGCCGTTTGCTGATCGTCCGGTTGTACGCACCCCGGCTGTGCTCAAGCAGCGCAACTTGATTTTGAACTACGGTCAGTCGGGCTTGTTTGGGCTGCTGCCTTGGGCCGCGACTTGCACCATACCAGTCCCAATGGGTTCGGTGACTGAGGATGTATCTCAGGGATATGGGAACAACGCCTTTTATCAGAACAACATGGGCGTGGCTGGCGATCACACGCAGATCGGGTTCGTAACCGAGGCGACGGCCGATTACATGATCCGCGGTGGTGAGCCGGCACGCATTACGCTCATGACCGAGGGCGAGTGGTTTGGCCGCGCGCCGTTCCATCACCGCGACGACGCGACCGGCGACATGCTGGATATGCAGACCGGCTACAAGGGATTCGTCAATTCTGGCGGCACTATTCCTGATACCCCGGCGTCAGCCGATCCTACCGATATCGTTCTCGACTCGGCGCATATGTATCCGCTTGCGCTCGGAGCGTGGCTGCTGACCGATGACCCGTACTACGCCGAGGAGCTCGGGTTCAGCATCAACTGGTCGTTGTCGTACTGGCGCAATCGCAGGCAAAGCGCGAATCTGCCAGGTTTGGCGCCGTTCTATCAGGGCCGGGACTTCACCTGGACCATGCGCGACATCTTCATCGCTGCCGCGACGATCCCAGCGGTGACGCCAATCGGTCTGCGGAACAAAGCGTATTGGGAAGCATGCGTAGCCGATAACACCACGCTGGCGATGGAGTATGTCAATTCAAAGTCGGTCAGTTGTACGGTGTTCAGGACGTGGCCGCGTACTGAGACAAACGCTGGCTGGATGGCGTGTTGGCTGTCCACGATCGCGGTTCAAGCGGCCCAGCTTGGATTCGCTCAGTGGGACGTGATCGCCGCGTGGTCGATCGAGCAGCAGCTCGCGTTGACTCGCGCCGGATCGCGGTGGCGTAGCTGGTTCTCCCCGTACTACTTCGCGTGCGACAAGAACTGGGTGAATCGCGTGGCAACTGGCTCCCTGTGGTTGCCTGACTGGGACGCGACCATTACCAACGCCACGATGTGCGCGAGTTGGGACGGCGTGGACTCGTTGTTCGACTATTACATGAGCGGGTCTCCTAGCGGCACTCCTGTTCAGCTCGGCACGGATGAGCACGGCAATATCACGTACCCACTGGTCCCGCCTGTAGCCGACGGCAAGACCATGATCGAGCAGATTTACGTCTTCGGCGGCTACCCCGCTTCGGGCACTGCTCCCGCTTATGTCGGCGGCACGATCATCGGCTACGTGCAGTACATGCACGCCTGCCTCGCGGCGGCGACGGCGCTGCCGAACTTGCCCGAGGCGTTGCTCAACTACACGTATGTGCACTCGCAGATGCCGGCGATTTTGGCTTATCCATTCCCGAATGCCGGCCTAGGTTCGCCACAGGCCAGATATTCGATAGACCCAGTCGCGCCGTCGACCGGTAACACGATTGAACTCGTTGGCTCGAACGTCATGGCCGACAACGATCCGGACCCGACGCGTACCTCCGTCTACCGCGGCGTAGATGGTTTTCCCGGAATTCTGGCGTACTCGGGCATGGCGATTGCACCGAATCTCGGCGCCCAAGGCTCGCTGATGATCGTCGGCGGCGGCGACGGCGACCGCTTCGGCAACGACGTGCACCGCTACGACAAGGCGACAGCGGTTTGGTCACGCTTCAGCGAACCATCAACCGCACTGAGCGGTCTCGGCTTCTCGGTGGACCCAGCCTATGACGCGGTGCATAGCGAGTACGGCGATGGAACTGTCGGCATGTCGCACACGTTCAATCATTCAGCGGTCGTTGAAGGTGGGACGAACAATCAAGGATTGTTGATCCTGACGTGCAACGTGTGGACCTACGGCCACAACATGAGCGGCTGGGCGCACTCGATGGACCTAGGCGCGCCAGCTCCCCGGAAGTGGCAGCGCTATTCGACGAATGCAGTGCCGAACATCCAGACGCCGCAGGCGACGTGCTATGACGCGGCGAACAAGCGGATATGGGTACTTGCGACCTCGGGCTGGGCCTCGCAGATTTGCTATCTTGACCTTGACCCGACAACGGCGACGTTCAAGTCCTACGTCACTGTTGGGATGGCGTCAGGAAACGCAGTCAACATCGGCGATGCCGCCTGTTCCTGCCAGTTCCCGGTCAACGGGTTCATGATTATTGCGGCATGGAACGGCGGCTATCAGGCGCCGCAGACGTTCCAGTTGTATGCGATCGATTTATCGGCCGCGTTGACACCGATCCCAATAGCTGACCAGCAACCAGGAGGCCCAACGCTACAGATGGCCGGCCCAGGGGCGACGCAGTTGACGCTCGCCGGCTTTGCACTGCCGCATCCGGGTGGTCAGGGCGGCTCGATTGATTATGACCCAGCGACGAACGCGCTCTATTCCTATCTTCCGCAGATCGATCTGAGCCACGTCTACAAGATGCCGTGGCAGTCGACTAATCCACTGACGAGTCAGTGGCCGATCGAGCAAATCACGTTGCCGTCGGCGTTTGCGGCCGACAATAGTTCAGGTATCTATTCTCGCTGGCGCAACACCGGCGGCAAGTTCGCGCTCGTAACAAACGTGACCGATCAGGTTGCGCTCTGGACGCCGCCGCAATGAGCCAAATCTGGCGCGACAGGATTCAACAGACCGTTACCGGAACTCCAGGAACGGGTGCGTTCACGCTGAGCACGGCTGTCGCCGGGTTCCAGGCGCTCGGTGCTGGCGACGATGGCAAGACGGGATTTTTCTGCGCGACCGACGGAACGGCATGGGAAACGTTTATCGGAACGTACACAAACAGCGGAACGAGTCTTGCGCGAACGACGCGGACGGATTCATCGACCGGGTCAGCGATAAGCTTCACGTCTGCTGCTATCGTATTCCTTGATCTCACCGCTAATATCTCGGGCAGATTGAACTTCGAGACGAACTTTATTACTGGCACTGACGCGGCGGTGACGTGCGTTTCCAATGCGACCTACATAGTCGATATGTCGGCGTGGGCTACGTCGAGTCGCCTCTATACGATGCCGGCAAGCCCGAGCATTGGAGATCGCGTTAGCATTCTCATTCAGTCGGGTAACGCCACTTACGCGCTGGAAATCGCCGGCAATACGTCGCAGACGATCAACGGCGGTTCAGCGGCCTCGGAATGGTCGCGATTGTTTATTACCGGCGAATCTGTTGTTCTGCTTTACGTGGCGAGCAATACTTGGATCGTTGAGAGAGATCGACGCATTCCGATGAAGTGCCTGATGCACCTATCAACTTCGGCCACGGGCGAAAGCGTAAGTACGTGGACGTACCCGACGTCAAACAGCGGCGTATGGACAATTGAAAACGATAACGCAAATTGTGGCTTGGCATCGAATGGGAGGATTACAGCGCGACGGGCGTGTATCGCAGAACTTGCCGTGCGTGGATATTCAAATTCCAACGTGGCTGACGGTCAAGCCTTTGCCATTCAATATGAACTGAACGGAACCGCGTCGCCGCAAATAACATTTGCACAGATCTACCCCGGCGCAAATGGATTCGTGGCAATGAGCGTATTTAGGAATTATGGGCTGGTGACAGGAGACTACGTTCGTTACCAGTATCGCTCAGCGCAAGGTTCGATTGGATTAAACGGTGGGACTGACGGCCTTACCAGTATGTCAGTAGTGGAGATGTTCTAAATGGCCCTAGGACTACGCCCATTAGCTTCTGCGCCGCTCTCCACTCTCTTGAGTGCAGTTGTTCAGGCGGCTGCAACACAGGGACTGGTTCTGCCGCAATGGATCATGCCAGGTGTCGGTCCGAATCCAGCGCGCGTCGGGCGTCAGTTTGCGTTCATGGGCTCGACGTTTATCCCGTCGGCTCGTAAGGGAATAATTGCCGTTGGTAGCTCGGGGGGGTTCGGCGGCGGCATTGGAACATCAGCGGTAGGGAGTGCGAATTGATTACGATCACCGCATTTCAGATAGGAGGATTCCAGTTCACCGGATTCCAGGAAGCGCAGACCGTATCCGGTTCTGGTGGGCGCAATTGGTTGCGATTCCTAGGTCAGATCAAGCGCAAGCCTAAGCCCAAGGTTATCGAGGAAGAAGTTGTATACGAGCAGATTCCACTTCCTCAACGAGTCCCGCTTCACTTTATCGCGCGCCCGGTCATTACAGACCTGTCAGCGTTGGCAGCAAGAATCAGTCCGCCGATTCTGGATGAGAGCAAGGAACTAGAGGACTTCCGAGAGTTGATGCAGATGATTGCGGAGATGCATGAAGAAGCTTAGCGCAAATATCAAGCGCCCGAGTCTGAAGCGCTACCGCGCTCGGCTGGGACATATCGTGCACGTCTTTCTGATGCGTCAGGTACAGAAGATTGTCGGGCAAGTCATTGTGCTGCGCGGCAAGCAGTCGTATGTCAAAGCTGAGTTGTCGCAGGATGAGATCGACAAGATCGAGGAAATCCTAGCCGGTGTGGATTTCTACGGCTGGTCAGTCCTAGCGGGCGATATTGATGGCGTCATGGAGGAAATAGTGCAGGACGGCGGCTATGAGGCGCTGAAACTACTTGGGCTGGATGTGACTGCGGACAGGAGCATCTTTAACGTGGTCAACGAACGCGCAGTCGAATACGCGAATACTCGTTCTGCCGATCTGGTGACGATGGTAAGCGACAGCACAAGGGAAATGATGCGCGGCGATATCTCCGAGGCTTTAACCGAGGGCTGGAGTAATGCAGTCCTGGCGTCAAAGCTTTCCGATAACTACGCATTCTCTGCTGACCGCGCGATGACGATTGCACGAACAGAGACGATACGCGCCTCCAACCAAGGCACGTTGTCAGGATTCAAGGCGAGCGGCGTCGTTCCTCAGAAAGAGTGGACGACGGCCGAAGATGATTTAGTGAGCGAAGATTGTGAAATGAACGGGGACCAAGGGCCGATCGACATTGATGCGGACTTTGAGAGCGGGGACGATGCGCCTCCTGCCCACCCGAATTGCAGATGTGTACTAGTAGGACTAACCAGTATCGCGGCTGAACAGCCGGAACCCGAGGAGCAGGAAGCATGAAACTATTTGCCCAGATCACCAAAGTCGACGAAGCTAAAAGGCTCGTCATCGGGCGCGCTGTTCAGGAGATGGTGGACCGCGCTGATGAGGTATTCGACTATAAATCCTCCAAGCCTCACTTCGAGGCTTGGTCCAAATCATTCTCCGACGATACCGATGGGAAGTCCCTCGGGAATCTTCGGGCGATGCATAGCAAGGTCGCCGCTGGGAAGCTGACCGGGATCGACTTTAACGACACCGATAAGGCCATCGACATCAGCGCCAAGGTCGTGGACGACAACGAGTGGAATAAGGTCATGGAGGGCGTCTATACGGGCTTCTCCATCGGCGGGTCTTACATTGGCGAGCGGATTACCGAAAAGGTAGACGGCCGCGACGTGAAGCGCTACACGGCCTCGCCTACCGAGATCTCGCTTGTCGACAGTCCTTGTATTCCTTCGGCCAAGTTTTTCCAGATTCACAAGGCGGACGGTGCTGATGTGCAAGTTCCGTTCAAGGAAAAGCCGATCGAGGTTACTGGCACGGATGACGAGGTAGCAAAGTTTGCCAAGGCGCTAAACGACAACGGGCTTGGTATGTCGGATGCGATCCGGCTTATCCAGGTCGATGCCGATGCGAAGCTTGCCAAGGCCGAAGTCGATACGATGCTCGAGAGTCTGGAGGATTTGACCAAGCGTGAATTCTCCGCGGACGAGCGCAAGAAGGCATCGGAGTCGGGAGCCGCATTACCGGATGGTAGCTTTCCGATTGTCACGGTATCCGATCTGGAAAACGCTGTTAAGGCTTACGGACGGGCCAAGGACAAGGCGAAAGCCAAGGCGCATATCGAAGCCAGAGCCAAGGCTCTGGGCGCGACTGACAAGCTGCCTGAGGACTGGGGCAAGACGATACAGGCCGAAGTCCAGAAGTCGGACATCGACAAGGCGATTGAGGAAGCGATGGTTATCGGCAGCTTGCATAAGCGGCTGAACGATCCAGATCTTCCGTTTGTCGAGTTCACCGAGATTGCGAAAGCTAACCTGACCGCGGAGGAAATCGGATTGTGCAAGACAGCGGAGCAGGTCAAGACTGCGGTTCTGACCAAGGCCAAGATGTCTGCGGCGAACAAGGACCGACTCCAAGCGGCTCATGATCATCTGGTAGCGATGGGCGCTGATTGTGACGGTGATGCGGACAAGTCGACGCCGGCGACGTTGCAGAAGCTTGACCTAGTGGTTACGGAACTCGACAAGGTCAAGACTGACCTCGCCAAGCTCCAAGCCCTGCCGATGCCGCATCCGATCCAGTTGCGGACGATTGCGAAAGTGGAAACGACCAAGAAGGCGGCTGACAAGGCCGATGATGACATTACGGTTTATGGAGACAAACCAATCACCTGGTTTGAAAAGATGGCGGATGGCGTCTCAATTGATTGGGAAGCATCCCGTAAGAAATTGGAACAGGCTGGGGCCTAAAGCCCTTTTCGATAACCTTCAACTAACGTAGTCAGTAGTGGAGTAACGATCATGGAACTTCAGAACTTTATCAATGCAGGGCTGCAAAAGCGCTTGCCCTGGGGAACGCTTGCCAAAGGTGCCCCGTTCGACGCCGATCCCATCAAGGGATTGACGATGCTGCGTCAGGCTCGTGAAAAGAACATGAGCGCGGAATGGGTCGCCAAGGGATTTATCTCCCCGACGTCTGCTGTATCTGGTCTGGCTCAGTATGACCTTGAGCAAGGCGCACGACTGCTCTATCCGATCACCACGATGATCCGCAACATGATCCCGCGGGTCACTGGTGGAACGGGCATTCAGGCGAATTGGCGTTCGGTGACTGCGGTTAACCCGTCGCGTATTAGCCCGGGTCTTTCCGAAGGTCATCGCGGCGGTGCAATGGCACAGACCGTGACTGACAACCTGGCGAAGTTCTACACGCTGGGGCTGGATAACTTTGTGACCGAACAAGCTTACCTTGCTGGTCTGACGTTCGAGGACCTGATGGCGCTGGCGTCGACCACGACCCTCCAGGGTCTGATGGAAGCCGAGGAGATTCTCGACATCGGTTCAAACAACAGCATTCTGCTCGGAACCACGGGCACGGTAACGGCCGCAGCTTCAAACACCGGCGGGAAACTGCCGGATGCGACCTACAGTGTTATCTGTGTAGCCCTGACCTATGACGGGATGATCCGCTCGACGGTTACGGGTGGGGTGATGCTTCCTTATGTCCGCGCCAACATGGATGGGACGACCGATACGATCAATGGATTCTCGGGGATCAAGTCGGCGGCGACGGGTAGCTTAACCGTCAATGGCGGTACGACCCTCGGTTCTGTGACGGCGAGTGTTGCGGCTATTACGGGTGCCTTCGGTTATGCATGGTTCATGGGCACGGCAGGTAATGAAGCGCTGGTAGCAATCTCAGGTAGTCCTGCGACGACGCTGAAGAATCCTTCAGCGGGTGGAGCGCAGCTTGCAACAGCTCTGCCTGCAACGGATACGTCGGAAAACCTGCTTCAGTACAACGGTCTGTTTACCCAAATCCTGCAACCGGGCTCGGGTGCGTATCACGTTGACTTGGGCGGCCAGCCGATGACTACCTCGGGTTCGGGTTCGGGTGGTTTGACCGAAATTGATACAGCTCTTGCATCGTTCTTTGCCAACTATCGTTTGGTTCCAACGGACATCTTCATGTCGGCAGTGGATCAGGTGGCAATGAAGGCATTGATCTTGACGGGTAACACCAACTTGGCTCCGTTCTTTATGAACTCGGACTCGGAAGGTGGCCTGTCGGCATCGACGCGATTCACGAAGTATGTCAATCCGATCGGCTTTGGATCGCCGACCTTGGATGTTCATGCTCACCCGTTCATTCCGCCGGGCACGATCATGTTCTACAGCCGTACCAATCCGTATCCGCTGTCGAATGTGTCAAATCTGGTGCAGATGACCTTGCGTCGGGATTACTGGTCAGTGGATTGGCCGGTCGTGACGATGCAAAGAACGCTGGGCGTTTACTTCGATGGTGTATTGCAAATGTATTTTCCTCCCGCATTTGGTTTGATAACCGGCATACGTTCAGCAGGCCAATAACATGCTTGGATGGGTCTACAGCATCACGCACGTAGCGACTGGTAGGCACTATATCGGCTCGTCTCGTAACGTGCGCCACAGGCATTCTGCGCACCGCTCGTTGCTGCGTGCTGGGAAGCATCATTCTCCGCATTTGCAACGAGCGTGGCTCAGGTATGGAGAAAGCGCTTTTGCGTTCTGCATTCTTGAGGAATGCGATGTTGATGACCTGCTGCAGATGGAGCAGGTTTGGATTGATCGTTTGCATGCTGGCGATCCGACGCGAGGATTTAATACTGCGCTTGTAGCTGGTACTCGTGCTGGCGTTCCTCATTCCGAGGAGTCTCGCAAAAAGATGTCTGATGCGCGGAAAGGAAAGCCAAAAAGCGCAGAGCATCGTGCCAAGATAGGTGTCGGTAATACAGGAAAGATCAGAACGGAAGAAGTAAAGCATCGCATTGCCAAGACCTTGAAAGACGCCGTTACTGACGAGTACAGAATTCGCCAAGCTGAATATGCAAAGCTGGGCAATGGGACCAAGGGAAAGAAGATGTCTGTTGAGGCAAGAGCAAATATGTCGGTCGCGAAGAAGCGGCAGGCAGCAACGCCTGAAGGTCGCGCAATGTTGTTGCGAAATCTAGGAACGAAACATTAAGGAGTCATCATGGACACAGTAAAGCTTAGGGTTCCTCCGGGGACCACCTCCGTTAATCATGGAGGCAAGGTCTACAAGGTTTCAGAGGGCGTAGCCGAAGTCCCGCGCGATGTCGCGGACGCGGTGATGCTTTCTCATGCGGGTTATTCGGAACAGAAAACTATCACGCTGCCGAAAGGTTAATCATGGAACGTCTCGTACAAATGAAAGCGCCGCTGGGCGCGACAGACTCGGTTCATTACGGGCAACGCTCGTATGAAATCAAGGAAGGCTATGTCATGGTTCCTTCCGATGTCGCGCCGGAGCTGGAGAAGTTGAACTACACGCGGGTTGTCCCTGTTGGGCCTGCCGAACCTGCCTGGAAGCGTCCTTATGGGTTCACAGGCCCGACTGGAGCTACGGGGCCTTACTGGGATGAGCGGGATCGCACTAATGCGACAGGTCCTTACGACTATCAGAGGCAATGGGTGCGTCCGCCCGGCTTTACAGGTCCAACTGGCGCGACGGGTAGCTATCGGTGAGTGGTGATCTAACAACGCTGGCGAACCTTGAGGAGTATCTGGGCCTCACGGTTCCGCCGCTGACTAATCCACCGAGCGCGGCAACGGAATCGATGTTGTCGCGGCTGATCTCGGCTGCATCCAATTACATGCAGACGTGGATGTCGCGGACGATTGCTTTGCAGTCGTATAGCGAAGTCAGGAACGGGATCAACGGTAATCGGATAGTGCTGAAGGAAAGCCCGATCGTTAGCGTCCAATCGCTGAACATTAACGGGACTGTGGTTCCCGTTCGACCTCCGCTAGGACCGGGCGCTTCGATTCCGCCGCCGTGGGGATACGTCAATGACGATATCAGCATCATGCTCACTGGCTATAGATTTTGTCAGGGCTATCAGAACATTTACGTTGTTTACACAGCCGGGTACGCGACGACGCCTCCTGATATCGAGCAAGCTTGTATTGACTTGATCGGGGACTGGTTCAAGTATCGGGATCGGATTGGGAAAGCTTCGGAAGGAATAGAAGGCCAGACAATAAGCTTCTTGAATCCCGCGATCAGTGCGCGGGCCTTGGGTGTGATGCAGACGTACAAACGTGTCTACCCTGTTTATTGAGGAAAACCATGGTTACGTTGGGAACAATTCTAATCGTTGCGGCATTCATTCTGTTCCTGCTGTCAGCGATTGCTTGGCAAGTCGCTGTTGATCCGTACCGCTTCCGATTGCTCGCGGCGGGCTTGGCTTGCTGGACGCTCTCGATTCTGATCGGCGGTGTTCATTTGTGAACGAGGACGACCTTGCCGCGGTTAAAGGCGTCGTCTTTGGAATAGCACTCGCCTGCATTGTGTGGGCGATCATTTGGAACTGGCTGTGATTACAGGCTCAATCGTCGGGGATAAGGAAGTCATCGCAAGGCTGAAGGCCATGCCGGATAAGGTCTTCGACGCCGTGGCCCTGACTGTCTATCAGCTCGGCGTACAGCTTCAGAGGCAAGTCGTGACCGGATACCTGTCCGGGCCTAGACCGACGCACCTGGGCCGCGTGACGGGCCGGCTGGCGGCATCTATTACAGGCGGTGGAGATACTCGGTCAAGGTTCGAGCGCAATGGCTTGGTAGCGACCTCCTACGTCGGAACGAACGTCAGTTATGGCGCGGCATGGGAAAACGGCTTCTCGAAGAAGGTAGGCGCCGGTGCTCGCGGCGGCCCTAGGTTCCTGACGAGCGCGGCCGAGATACAGACCTACTTCGCCAAGCATCCGCCGGGAGTGAAGCAGGTTCCGGCCAGACCGTTCCTGACGCCGGCCCTGCAGCAGATGAAGCCGATGATAATTGCCGAGATCCAGAAGACGGTATTGCTTGCGGCTCAGAACGCGATGAAAAGCTGATGGCAACCCGTGAACCTATCTATGCAGCCCTTGCGAATCTGGTCTTCAGCGATCCGCGCATTGTCGCGGAGTTTAAACAGACTGGACGATTCCTCTATCACCACGCCCAGATTCCCGGTGGTAGTGCTGCGACGCCTGCAATCTTCCTTGTGCAGAATCCGGGGGAGACGCATTTCCGAACAGGCAAAGGGATTGACGATAAGCGGACGCTCAAGTGTCATTTCGTCATGTATTTCTACACTGCCGACATTACCAGCAATCTCCCCGCAACCGCCTGCAATACGGGTCTGGATGTCATCGACGACGTACTCAATCAGCCGGGAAACCCTGGAAACGTCCAGACGCTCGGGGGCCTTGTCGAGCACGTCTATCTCGAAGGCGAGGTCGTTACCGGAGAAGGACTGCTACAGGACTACAGCATTGTCGGCGTACCGATCACCATTCTTATCCCATGAGGGCAGATGACAGTCCCA
>QGNH01001355.1_pt2 | contig 14217 bp, 13 predicted proteins | sample 1735481 | NCBI WGS metagenome assembly QGNH01 (sample SAMN09239004, study PRJNA386568) | Viral metagenome, whole genome shotgun sequencing project. | reverse complement strand
GCTGTAACCTCGCAACAAAGAATCTTCAACTTGGAAAAAGGTGAAGAAGATTATATGCGTGTGTTTGGTAAATCCTTTATCGCTGCACTTGCTACGCAGGTTGAGGGTAACGTGGCGCTTAACTGGGCTTCTGGCGTTCAATCTCAGCTTAATGGTCAATTGAATACATTTTCAGGCCCATACCGTTTCTTCGGTAACGGAAGCACGGCGCTGAATAGCTATCAACAATTAGCTCAAGCAATCATGTATTTCAAGAACTATGGCGCAGTAAGCGAAGGTATTAAAGTATACCTTCCTGATACCGTTGTTCCTGCAATCGTTGGTAACGGGCTAAACCAATTCGTTCCTCATCGTAATGATGACATCGCAATGTCTTGGGAAATTGGCGATTTCGGTACACCTTTAGTGAAATATTACCAATCAAACTTAATGCCAATTCATGTCTCAGGTAATACTGGTGTGAATGCTCAAACTTTGACTGTTGTTAGCACTAACGATCCTACTGGGCAAAACGTAACTCAAATTACCGTTTCTGGCGCTACCAATAGTGACGTTAACGCTGTATTTGCTGGCGACTTGTTCCAGTTCGCTGACGGCGTAAGTGGTCAACCTAATATGCGTTATTTGACGTTTATAGGTCACTTCCCATCTGCTAACCCTGTTCAATTTAGAGCTATTGCTAATGCCGGTGCAAGTTCTACAGGACTTGTAACTCTGAGCATTACACCTGCATTAAACTGGGCTGGTGGTCAAAATCAAAACTTGAATAATCCAATAGCAGCTGGAATGCAGATTCTTACATTCCCATCCCATCGTTGCGGCGGTATTTTGGGTGGTGAAGCATTCTACTTAGCTATGCCTCAATTGCCTGAACAAGCACCCTACGACACGGCTAATGAGTTTGATGAAGAAACTGGCGCGTCACTGCGATTGACTTATGGTTCTTTGTTCGGTCAAAACCAGACTGGCATGATTTATGATGAAGTACACGGTTCTGTGATTGTTCCTGAATACTCCATGCGCTATATGATTCCTCTATCTCAAGGCTAATAAAGTTCAGTCGGTTACATTGAGTAACCGACTTAATTAACGATTATTAAGGATTAATAAAATGGCCACAGTTCAAGTACAAAATGACCCAATCTTTAGATTGCCTTTTTTATATATTAACGGTTTAAATATTTCCGTTGCTTCAAATACAGTTATTGCGATTGCTCCTGGTCAGGCGCGTGATTCCAATAACATGATTGATATGCCTGTAAGCTTTCCTAATATTGATAATATTACTTACCCAGCTCCTTTGGGCGCAAGCGCAACAGCTACAAACTTTTATCCACCAATCAATCCAAATGGTTATGGTGTTCCTAACCTTTTGACCTATCCAGCTCCTTTGTTTGTTAATAGTGCTGTAGTAGGTGCCAATGGTATTGATAGTGGCGTTCTTGCTGCAAGTTCGTTCTATTGCATCTATTTAATTGCAGATTCTAAAAATATTCTTCCTACTGCCGGTATTTTGACACTTTATAGCAATGCGTTTCCTTTGCTTCCTAGGGGATATGATTCTTATCGTTTGTTAGGATTTGTTCAAACTGATGGTTCTACGCATTTTGTTGCTGCTGATGTATTAAATATGCAATATGCAAAACAATTTTTCTTGCAACCTGAGGGCTCAATCCAAGCGGGTGGTAATGCGACTACCTTCACAGCAAAAGCATTAACAACTTATGTCCCTACTACCACTGATCCATTTGTAATTGTAGTTCTTGATGTGTTGTTTACGCCTGCTGCTATAGGCGATGTGGTTCAGTTTAGGCCAACAGGAAGCTCTGCAACAGCGGGTCTTGTAACTGTAACGGGTATTGCTGCTGGTGTTCCGCAACAACAATTCGTTCAAGTTATTGCTGGTGTATCAGGTGGTGAACCATCTATTGATTACTTAGTTACTAGTGCTAGTGACTCTGTATCATTTTTGGTTAATAACTACACTTACACTCTGTCCTAACAATTAATTAGGGGCGTATTATGACTTATAGAAACTATAGTAATCAATGCGGCCCTTTTGATGCGTATGGAGAGCCTCGGTGGAATAATAATAATTATGTTCCACCGAATCCTTTTTGTGTCCAGGCTAATCAGGCATGTGTCTGCAATCAGCCTTTAGGGTATTGTTGTTGCCCTCCTCCTTTGCCAGGGCAACTTTGTGTGGCACCTAATAAAACGTGTCCTCCGCCAACGATTCCTCCTTGTAATTGCCAAAGTGCGCCTTGTGGATGTGGTCAAAATCCATGTCGTTGCGTGGCCAATCCATGTAATTGCAACGATAGTCAGCGCGAATCACAAAACAATTGCTATCCATCTTATCAATGGTTTCCTAATGTTCTGTGCCCCGTGTGCTCTAATCAGTGCATTTGCAGTACTTGTTCACGATGCAGTGTTTGTAATCCCTGCTCTTGTAATCAGAATACCAATCCCTGTGAGTCTTGTAATACTTGTGGCAATAACTCCGAAAGATGTGGTTGTACCAGATATAACAGGAACCAAAAAGGGCCAAGGTTAAAGCCTTATCTTGCTCGTGATTTGATTAATAGGGCATGGTTTTTATCTGGAATTGTGGGGCGAAACTTGCAAGTTCCTACAGGGGAACAAACTTCTGATGGCTTGTTTCTTTTGAATGCTCTTCTTGATTTTAAACAGATTGAAACTGATTTAATTCCTTATTGGACTTATATTGAATTTGAAGCTATTCCGCGTCAGGAATATTACTTTTTACCGTATGTTGCTGCTATTGAGTCATTGACCTTTAATATCAATGTTATTCGCTATCCTATGGAGTCCGTGACGCGCCGTAATTATTATGGTTCTGCGCGCGTAGACAATATCTCTACATTGCCATTTTCTTGGAACTATAATAGAGCATTAGGTGGCGGAAATTTGGCGCTTTATTTTAAGCCGGCTACCTGCTACCCATTAAAGGCCATGGTTAAGCTGTTTTTGACCGATGTGTGTCTAGATACTGATATGAGCAATGTTAGTGAGTGCGTACCTTATCGCTTTGTTAATAGCTCTAATCAGGGATATGACTCTAGTTACTTGGAGTACTTGAGATATGCTTTGGCCTCGCTAATGTGTTCGGAGTACGGTATAATTTTTAATCCGCAGTCAGCTGCAGTATTAAAATCGTATGAAAGAAAACTAATGTACATATCACCCCCTGATTTATCGATTATAAAACAATCTATATTGAATAATAATGAACAAATTGGTTATAATTATGGCGATGCGAATTTGGGTAGGGGGTGGCGCCCAAGTTAAGTACAATTAGTATATATTTTATACGTTTCCGGAGTTATTATGAAACTTATAAAAATATGTGAAAAACATGAAATAGAGAAAAGATATCTGGAAGGTTCTCAAAAATATCAATGTGATATTTGTAATAGAGAAAAAATGGCTGAATATAGATTAAAACATCCAGAAAAAGTTAAAAAAACTATGAAAGAATGTTCACAAAAAAGAAGAGACTTTGTAAAAATAGACAGGATTAATAACCCTGATAAGTATATAAAAAAGATTAAACCCCAGAATTTTTGTGAAAAGCATAAGAGGCACCATGTTTTAAACAGTGATGGGTCACTTTCCTGTAGTTCATGTAAAATTGAGTATCAACAAGAATATAGATCAAATGATCCGAGATATATTAGGAACGTATTAAAAAGAAAATTAAAAAAATTTGGAATAAATGAAGAAATATATTTAAAATTAAAAGAACAAAGCGGAAATAAATGTTACATTTGTGATAAATTTGAAACTAAATTGTTCTTAGGAAAAGTGATTCAATTAGCAATCGATCATTGCCATAAGACAAAAAAAGTAAGAGGTCTTTTATGCCATTTTTGTAATACAGCTATAGGCAGTTTTAAAGACGATACATCACTACTAAAAAAAGCAATAAGTTACCTAGAGCAGCACGAACACTAAGTTATTTGGAGAGGGGAAGCACCAAGGTGCGAAGGATGACAAGGATGTCATACAAGGACGTTTTAACTAATGATTACACGAAGCCAGAATTCACAACCTCAAGAATTAAACATTGTTGGCAGTTCAACATTTGGACGCTATGCTAAAATTAGCACCGAGAAAACATACAACATGTTTGTGTCTGACAACTGGCTCGTGCCGTATTCAGGCTATAAAATCGCTATAGGAAGTGCGAAATTCAACGGAGGCATAGAAGGTCGTGGCATATTCACTAGTACTAAACTTGACCGCTTGGTTGTAGTCATCAATGCTAATGTGTATTTAGTTAACGTTGTATTCTCGCAGCAAAATCATAAAGTCAGTTATTCTCAGGTGATTAAAATTGGTGAACTTCAAACCAACACAGGTATTGTTTATATTGCTGAAAATAACAAACCACAAATTGGCATAAGCGATGGGACAAACTTTTATATTTATGACCCTTTGTTATCGCCTCAGTTTCAGATTGTTACCTTAAATTTTACTCCTGGTTATTTAACGTTTCATGATACCTATTTTATTTTAGCAGCATCTAATGATAATACGTATGCGCCGCCCGCCAATAATACATGGCGTTTGTCAGATGAAAATGACGGCTCACCCGGTCATTGGCCTTCAACTGCTGCCTATGTAGGCTTAATACAATCCAAGCCAGATAACACCCAGGCAGTAGTTAGGTTCCCTTCCAAAGGTAACTTAATATTCGTTATGGGTTCGATTACAACCGAAGCATGGTTTGATACTGGCGCCCAGTTATTCCCATATCAAAGACAAAACCAATTTAACATCGATTATGGCTGCCTAAGTCCCGCATCTGTGGCCTACATGGACGAACTCGTTGTCTGGCTTGCTGCCAATGAGAAATCAGGCCCTATCATCATGTATAGTGATGGCGGTATGCCAAAGAAGATTACAACGGATGGTATTGATTACTTATTGTCTACGTTTCAAAACCCACAAGATTCACAAGGGTTCCTATATCGCCAAGACGGGCACTTGTTCTATCACATCAATTTTTATTCAGACAATGTGTCATTATTCTATGATTTTAACCAAGACAAGTTTTATCATGCATCAGACCAGGCACTAAACTATTTTATTGCTTCTGAAATCGCCTTTTTCAACAATCAATACTATTTTGTTTCACGAAACAACGGTGAATTATTCTCTTTTGATACAGGATTTTATACCTATCAAGATACGGATAAAGCCGGAAATGTATTGACCCATGAGATACCACGCATAAGAAGCTGCAAAAACATACGAAGTCCAAACCAGGATTATTTTATCATTAATGATTATGGTTTCACGATAGAAACGGGTGAAACAGATTATTTGCAGCAAGATATAGGCGAGATAGTTTTAGTTACTCAGTGTGGTTGTCCTTTAGAGACTGAGCCAAGTGATTATTTATTCCTAGTTACCCAAGATAATATGCCTCTTATAACGCAAGATGGACAGTACCTGACTGACCAACACTTTGGAGCTATCGATAATGGTGAAATTTTAATAGCACAACAAGATGCCTATATTTATTCCACGCCAAGAGTTGATTCGTCTTTATCCTATGACGGTGGAGCAACCTTCGGCCAATCATGGGGATATGATTTAAACCCCATAGGACAGCGTAGAAACCGTTTAATGTGGTGGCAAGGTGGTCTTAGTAATGATTCGGTGATTCAGTTCCAATTTCACGGCTTAGGACGCTTTGTAGCAACCAACGGCGTTGCCAATATAAGGACTTAATATGCCGTTAACTACACAAGAGAAACAGCCATCCTCGATATTCCCTGATTACCCAAGGGAATCACCTACCGTTGATAAAGATGGAAATTTATTGCCTATTTGGGAATTGGGCTTAAGTTCTTTATTTCAGGCTTTACAAGAAAATTTTAAAAATGAAGGTATTTTGTTTCCCCAGCTTACAGCGGCTGAATTGTCGACAATTCAAGCAATATATGCACCTTATATAGGCTTTCCTTTGCCACAGAATGAAACGCCAAATAGAAGCCAATTGGTAATACCTGACATTAGTGGGCAGGCAGTATTCGATAGCACCAATAGAGTGCCAAAAATGTTTGTAATTACTTACGATGGAGCAACACCGCCAAACATTGTTACTGCCCGTTGGATGTCTTTCACGCTTACTTATCCCTAATATTGGTGTATATTAGTACGAATTAAGATTCAAGATGAGCGCCATTTATTTGGCATTTTAAAAGGATTTATTATGGCCGGTACAGGTTTGTTTGGATTTGGAAGTGGGATTAATTTTAATCCAGTCGGAGCGGCTGCTGGCGCTTATGGCCTTTTTAATCCGGGCAAAAATCCCGCGGATGAAGCAAATAAAACTCTTGGACAAATACCTGGCCAAACATCTGGATACTTTGACCCTTATTCGCAAGCTGGTCAAAACCAAATAAAGCCCATGGAAGAGGAATACCAAAAACTTATCGGTAATCCAGGGGGGAAACTCAATGATATAGGTTCTAATTACCAGCAATCACCTGGATTTCAATTTGCACTACAACAAGCCTTGCAAGGCGCTGGCCATGGCGCTGCTGCGGGCGGGATGGCTGGCTCACCGCAGCACGAACAAGAAAATATGGGCATAGCCACAGGAATGGCAAATCAGGACTACAATAATTGGCTTGGTCAGGCAACTGGACTTTACGGTCAAGGGCTGCAAGGTTCTCAAGGCCTTATGAATAATGGACTACAAGCAGGAACCAATCAAGCCAATATGATAGCCCAGACTTTAGCAAACCAAGCAGGAAATCAATTTAACGGTCAAGCCGCTCAAAATAAAGCCCGCAGTGACGCATTGGGACAAATTGGTTCTGCTTTCTCATTCGGTAATAAATAAGGATTAATCATGTCATTTACCTTTTATACAAGAAAACTTGATTCTGACGAAGTTAATCCTTATGCAACTATGATGCAAAAGGCATTGCATAATTATACTCAACAGCAAAATGCAAAATATTTGCCACAAAAGATTCAAGCCGATATTTTGGGAAAAACCCTTGGGCCTTTAGCTGAATTAGGCACAAGTACTAAAGGTCAGATTTTTGCTGGCCCACAAGGCGAACAGGCAAGACAGATGCTTTCTCAAATATTAGCTCAATATGCACAATCACAGCATCCACAACAATCTCAAGGGTTCATGGATCAAATTTCTAATTTATTTCGTCCTCGAGCTCCTGATCAACAACAAATGAATGGTCAACAACCACAAGGTCAAATGCCAGGGCAAGCACCTGAGCAGCAACAACCGATGAGCGATGGACAACAACAGCCTCAAGTTTCCCCTGAGCAAATAGCAGCTACCGCCAGACAAAGGGCAATTGATCCAATGACCGCCAATCAAGTACCCGGTGGAACACCTTATGGTGTAGAAGGGAATCAAAAAATATCCCCTAGCGCGAATCTTTCTCAGCAAACAGAAAATGCAGTCGTTGGCGGTAAAAATACCGCTGATCTAGTTTCAGGTTTATTGGGTGAGGTTAAAAACCTTAAAAATGATAAATCTTGGACAAGTTGGTTTCAAAAAAATGCATTAGGTGCGGAGGCCACAGGTATTCCATATGTATCTGGCATAGGTAGTGCCATTGCGCCAAGAAATTTAGTTAATTTTCAAAATAAATTAGCAGATTCATTAATTAAATATCATAATTTTTCATCTGAAACAGCAGATAAAATAGTTCACAAAGGCGTGAATGAATCTTTAAACAAATATAGTGAACGCATAAAACAAGAATTAATTGATTTACAAAAAAGAGAGAAAAACCTTACTAAAACTACGGGGTCCGGTGGAGTTTCGCTTGAAGGAAATAAAAATTATGTTCCGTCAAATTCAGAGCCTTCAGGTGCAACGGCCATCTATGTTGATCCGGTAACTAAAAAAGAATGGCCAGTTCACACAAGTCAAATTGAAGCTGCTAAGAAAGCAGGATTAGTTGAGGCGAATAGAGCATGAACGAAAAAAGAGATTATTCATATTTGGCTAATGCAGCACCAAAAGAAAAGCCTAAGGATCAAGAGTCACGCGATTTCAGCCATTTAGCTTATGCGTCACAACCAGATGACCAAGAAGAATCGAGTGGTGGGTTTTTTAGTCCTGAGCAAATGAAAGCTGGTGGAAAATTAGCAAAGAAAGGTGGGTTGGTAGAATCAAATCCATTCAAAGATTTTAGTTTGGCTGAATACAGTAAAGGCTTTTATCCATCCGTAGTTAATACTTTAGCCAATCAATCTGCCTCATTAAATAATTTAGTCGGCGGCAATGTTCCTCATCAACCCGAATTGAAGAAATCCAAAAATAAATGGGAAAATGTCGGGCAACAGGCTGGTGAAATTGCACCTGATTTTGTTCCAGGAGCCACAGGATTTAAAGCAGCAAACTTAATTAAAAGAGCTCCTGAAGGCGCTAAGTTATTACAAAAGCTATTAACTGGTGGCGCAAGGCTTGGGGTAGGAGCAGGAGCTGGAGCAGCCACTGGCGCCGCATTAGATGAAAAAAGAATGCAAGGAGCAGAGTCAGGCGCTATGCAAGGTGCAGGAGCCATCGCAATTCCCGGAACAATGAACTATATCGGCAATAAATTTGGTAAAAATGCAGTCACTAAAGCTGAAGAAGCCGTACAAAATGCAATGAAGCAATATGAAGAGCATGCAGCTAATGTTGCCAAAACCAAAGGCGAATCAGGTGCTAAGTATAATCTAACGGATGTAGAGCGTTTTCCACATCGTATTGAGGCAAAGCAAGAGGCATTACAACAAGCGCAACAGGAAAGACAAGGATTGCCAAATGAGGAATTTCCTCAAGGAGTTTTGCACCCTGCACATACGCAATTAGAACTGCGTGCCCAGCAAGAAGCGCAAAGAACAAATGAGGCGATATCTAATGAGTTGCAACATGGGCAGCCTAATGATGAGCATTTAGCCCAAGACATAGCGCATCATTTTGAAGGGCGTCCAACGCAAACTCCAAATGGTGAGCGTAGAATGGGTGGGCTAAAACAAGAACTTGGCGATGAGTTTCAGGCTATAGATAAAACTTTTGAAGGTAAAAAAGTAAGCACGCCTAACAAAGTAAATGAAAAAGAAATTGAAGAATTAGCAAAAATCCATTTAGGTGAACATTCAAGCCCATTGGCTTATAAATCATTTATGGAACAAACAAGAAATTATTATAAAGACATGGCTGGCAATGGCATTGAAGATGCGCAAAAACTATATAAAAAGTACCGCGCTCTTACAATGCAGGCTACAGAAGACAGAATGAACTTGGCCAAACGAGGTCTAACGCCTGAAGATGTAGAGAAATATAAAGGATTAGCAGGCGCCAAAGAGGCTGAGGCCGCAGAGATTGAAAAGGTTTTAAAAGAACAGGTAGGTGGTGAATCATTTAAGCGCTTACAAGCTGTAAAGAAGCGATGGGCGACAGAATATGCACCTGTAACAGAATTAAAACATTATCAAAACTGGGTTGAACATGAGCGTGTGAATGAAAGAAACATACCTTCTTTATTGCGTGGAAGTCATAAAGGGAATGTCATTTTAAGAAATTACATCCAATCAAATCCTAATACAGCAAATTTATTGGCATCTCATGAATTTGCAGCAAGACCAGAAGAGTTAATGAATCTCAATGCGACACAAAGAGGATACATCAATCCTGAAAGAACACCTGATTTGCATAATTTAATGATGGAGCAGCAAAGAGCTCATGAAGCAGTTCCAATTGCTAGAGCGCAACAAGAGCACTTTTCTGAAATAAATAAAAATGTTCAACAACAATTGAAGCTACATGAAGCAGAAAGGGCTAAAGCAATTAAATTAGACCAACAAATACCAAAGTTGCAGCATGAAATTTCGGATTTGAATCGATTGGAAACTAAACTTAGAAAAGAACTTGAAGCAAAAGACTTGTCTAAAAAGGCAAAAGATGAAAAAAACAAAGCTCTTGTTGAGGCTGTTGCTAAAAAACAAAGATTTGAAAAAAGAGTAAAATCCGCACGAAATGTAATAGGCGCAGCATTTGCATTAGATTTGTATGGAAGAAAACACAGATAATGCTTGTTTATTGTTCATTATCATGTAATATAGCCAACAAATGTTTACTGATGAGGGGTTTAAAATGGGTTTGATTTTATTTATTGGGTTTGTGATATGTGAACTTATACTTTGTAATATGGATTAGAGCAGAAAAAAATCATTAAAGCCGCTTAGCGGCTTTTTTATTACCCAAAGACAACCCAAATCAAAAAAATAAATATCGCTGTAACCTCAGTGCTCAAAATCCACATCAAAAGTTGTTTTATATCGTACAAATCGCCTCGGACATTCTTTAACAAAATTGCATGATTAAGGATATGTTCTTCAATATTTTTATCATAGGCTATTTTATTTATAGTTTTAAATAAGCTTTCCGTGTCTTTTGCTTTCTGTTTATCTGTGTTCATAAATTGACAACTTTAAGGTATGATGCAAAAAACAAAGCCGAACATATGGGCGCTAACCCGTTCGGCTTCTCTCACTTGCTGTACAACAGCGTGCCGTACCATCACGAACAACACAGGAACAGTATAACAAATGAGCATTCCCCTAACAACCCTTTGTTTAAATATATCCGGCTTATCCCAGCCACAAAAACATATTCTTACTATTCTTTGCTTTAGAGCAAACCAACATAATGAATCTTACTCTTCAATAGAACGTCTTTCTCATGAGTGTTCATGCAGTATCAAGACTGTCGAACGTGCTTTAAAGCAATTGCGCGATATGAACTATTTAATTTATACAGATAAAATTGCACCCAAATCGACAAGAATTCCTATTTACCGTATTGATTTAAATCACGGACTCTCTGGGGGTGATAAAATTTTAATCACGGACTCTGTGTCTTTTGATCACGGACTCTCAGTACTTTTAAACACGGACTCAGAGGGGATACGGATAGACAATGTAGATAAAGACAATAGGAAAGACATAGATTCGCCTTTTTCAGAAGAGCAATTACAAAGATGGAAAAAAGAAAGAGAAGAAAGAAAGAGGAAGTTGGCGTAAACCCACAGCCATTGAATTCAATACAATTAGGTGTAGAATAATCCAATAAACTTTGAAATGGATTTTCAATGGACTTGGACACAAAGTTCTTAGTAGCTGCGCCGATGTTGCAGGATAGCCTGGTAGACAAATGCGGGAACCCGTTGTCCTATGGAAAAATCACCTGTTACAACAACAATTCAAGATTAATCTTAAAGAATTGGTACTACATGACCAGCGCGCCAGGACTTCCCCAATTCTTACCATTACCCAATCCATTATACTTAAGCGGTGCAGGAACAATCTGCGATTCCTCTGGTAATGACACCATTCCGTTCTATTACATCGTCAGTGAAACAGATAATGTCACGCCAGAGCTCTATTACATCACCGTAGAGGGCCCAATCGACAATTGCAGTGGTCTAAGGTCATTACAGTTCACGCGTTCAAATTTCCCATGGGAAAATGGCGAGGGGGGCAATGGCCCAGTAGAAGGCAATGGGAATTTAGACAATTACATTATCAATGGCAGATTTTGGCGTAATGCATTTACAGACCCTAATGGACTCGCAGTATCAGGCTCTACGCTAGCAACATCAAATATGTTTTTATGGACGACTCAATACGGGACTTCGGGCCCTTATTACCACCGAGATTTAGCGCCATCACAGCACGATACGTTCAGTATGCCCAATATCCAATACATTAAAAATATTTTGGGCTCAACTGACTCAATTACTTTTAAAAAATTTGTGGCAACTACTGCTCCGGTTATAACTGGTGATATAGAGGGTGAATATTATTTAAACTTTAATTGTACAGTTCCTCAAAATGGCGAAACATTAAAATGCATTCAGATACCAATTTCATTGCATAACCTAACTCTTGCCAATGTTCCGTTTACATTCACGATACAAGCACAGAGCATCAGTGGAACCAATACAATATCAGCGTCTATTTATCAGTTTCCTGGAACTGGTAATGCGGCGTCTGTTCCTGTGCCAATAGGTGAGGGAACATTTACAATCAACAACAATTGGACTAAATACACGTTTACTTCGGTTTTTCCAGATACGGTAGGGCTGTCCGCGGCAACAACCAATGATGATGCGCTGTATTTGCAGATTAACTTACCAATGGCCGGTGAAGGATTATGTAATCTAAATATTGCATTGCCATCAATCTATCTGAGCACAATTGATATACCCACAAATGACTTTGAAACGTACGACCAGATTGACGCGATTATTCATAGCCCTAGAACTGGTGATATTCGAACGAGCTTAAATGATTACTATCCCTTCGGATGGATTCCTTTAAACGGTGGAACTATAGGGTACAATCCCATTGGAGGCGGCTCTTATTACCCATTTTTGAATGATGTAAGTGCATGGCCTTTGTATAATCTTTTATGGACTAAATTTTCTCCTTATACAGTGGGCAGCGTCAATCTTTTGGCGCAAATGGTCGACACGTCAGGAATGAAAATTGCTTATGGTTCTACTGCACTATCAGACTGGAATGCAGGAAAATCAATCACTACTACCGATACCATGGGCTCGGTAATACTGGGGACTGTACCTGTTTCCGCATTATTAAGCACTTATTCAACAGCGGTAAATGCGGTTACTGGTCAAAACTCATTCACGGTAACTGGAACTTCAAGCCCCTTATTGCTAAATGGAACTGCTACTTATTATGACGGGATGCCGTTTTATGCTACGGCAACGGGGGGAGGCGCAACATTGCCCGGTGGTATGAGCCCGGGAACCACGTATTATGTGGCAAACTGGAATGGTGTCAGCACATTCAATGTCGCCTTATCACCGGGTAATGTGGCCAATAATACGCTTATTAATTACAGCGCTGGCTCAGGAACATTTTTAATATCCAGAGGTCAAACTTTTACAGCCATAAATACAGTAGATTATTTTAATGGAATGCCTGTATACATTACCAATACCGGGGGAACATTACCCACAGGGTTTTCGGCAAATACGATTTATTATGTTTCTAACTTTAATGGCACAACTACGTTCACGCTTTCAACTACGTTTGCAAATGCCATCGCAGGAATAGCGATTATTTATGCTAACAGCGGGACTGGAACAAATTTTGTAACAGCCGCATTCAATGGCACGTCCGAAGGCGAATATGTCCACACACCAAATATATCCGAATTGATTAATCATAATCATCCAGCCGCCATTGCAGGTCAATTGTTTATGCAGTCAACCACACTTACGAACCAAGGTAATGCAGGTAGCACCAATCCAGCGGCAAATAGTCCTTCAAATCCTACTACTGGATTGAATGGAGGAAGTCAGCCATTTAATGTCACACAGCCGGGTATATTCCTAAACATGTACATGAAGTTATAAAAGGATTTTAAAATGACCACAATGTTAGAATTAGCAAGAGACGTCCAGGGTTATCCTGTATTTGCGCCACAAGCCTGCACTAATATTTACAGTGCTAAATTAGCGTCTGGTGCTGCATCGAGCATCACTGTTCCTTCAAATTATCCATTATGGATTGCCATTATTACGCCGCAGCCAGCAACCGATATTTGGTGCGATTTGAGCGGCGCCACAGCGGTTGCTCAAACAAGTGGTACATTGGTTGCGGGCACAGCAGAATTAATACCTACCGGGTATATGTATGCGCGCACCGTTGCCGCAGGCAGCAATATAAGCTTAATAACAGATTCAACAACTGCTGAAGTCTCTATTTCTCTTTATGCAATTGGATATCCACATTAATTTATGATTTAAATAATCAAGGACTGATTATGCCCAATGAACGCTTTACGGATTTGCCCCAGGTAGCAAGTGCCCAACTAACTGATATTATTTGCGCCGTACAAGGCTATTCAAGCCCTACAAGCCTAGGATTATCGGTGCAAGAGACTTTGCAACAGATTTTTAATTTGTTTCAAAGCAACATCATTCTTTATTATCCTGGAAATCCTAATGGATTTGTAGCGGGAACTACTTATCAATTCCTTTGGGACACAGTGCATAATCAGTTGTGGATTGTTACAGCCAGCGGCTCAGATCTTACTGCTATTTGGACGCCGGCTTTTAATACTCAAAGCGATTGGATTCCTATTGCGGCCTCATCTTATCCGCTTGTAGCTAATTATCAATA
>QGNH01001479.1_pt1 | contig 14234 bp, 13 predicted proteins | sample 1735481 | NCBI WGS metagenome assembly QGNH01 (sample SAMN09239004, study PRJNA386568) | Viral metagenome, whole genome shotgun sequencing project. | reverse complement strand
AGGTTTGTCGCTTGAGGCGTCGCCGTATCAAGCTGTGCCTGAACAACCCCACCGAACGTTGAAACCACGACTGAGTTCGTTATGCCATTGTAGTAAGTTGCGCCGGTAGCCATTATCGAAGAGCCAGCACCCTGCCACACCAGCGAGCCATCAACAGTGCTGTAGAGAAAGAACGGCGCCGTCGACTCTTCACTCTCTTCTGTAAACCCGATCATCCCTGCATATGGCGTCGAGAATGCTGCTTGCGGCGGACCACTGAAACTCGAAATAGGTGTCGACCACATGATCGACGCAGAATCCAGGTCCCACTTGAACATCATCGATACGGCGGTCCCATTCGCAAGGGTGCCAGACACACAAAAGATCAGGTTCGTATCCGCCGGGTCGAAGATGACGGAAGTGACGACCATGGTATTCCAGCCAAAGGACGAAGCAGGGATGGAAGCGGTCAAAGTCAATGTGCAACCGTCTACGATCTCTCCGGGAGAAGAGCTATACAATAGCGGATAATCCAGGGTGATCATGACCTCATACACGTAGACCATGTTGCCTAGAAAGGACGAGTTCACCACAAATGCAATCGGGCCTTTCCACACGGTCGTCGTCGATCCAAGGGAAGCGTTACATACCTGCGTAGCGCCCCATGTCTGGTAGGGCATGGGGACAAAATTTGATCCATCCGAATCCCCATACATATAATTCAGTGTCTCGTTGAGTATAAGAATACTCTGTCCAGCATGAGCAAATATCAATACCGTATACAATTGCGGCTTCAAAAACATGGATGCAATACTCATGCCAACTTCTATCCCCTGCACGACAGGTGATATTTCACTCATCATAATGGATAGCAACCCACTAACTATTTCGTCGGTCAGGTCGGGGGGTCCTTGAATAAACGAAACAACGGTGATTCCACTGACGTTCGGGCCAAGGTCCTCGATCCACGGCATCAGCGTCGCCGTTGACGGGTCTTCGTTGGGGGCAAGAAACTCGCGATTCCATACATGCAAGCCGGTTTCGCCAAAGGCCCAGAAAATAGTCCCCAGCGACGGAATCTGCTTCATCGAACCGGTGCTGATTGCGACGATCCGCCCAGACTGCCACGGATTGAGATACAGCCTGCCGTTCCCACTGACCGCCAAGTAAGCCATCTTGGTGATATTCATAGTCGGGTCAGTCGCGTCGGCACCTACATAGATGTCCTTTTGATCGACGACGCGAAGGAGAGTGTTCCCTATGAGGTCCCAAACAGCAATACCGCCATCAACTGGCTGGTAAGCATATTCATTATTCACGTCAGGCGAAATGGGAGTCGCGGTATACCTACCGCCGAAATCCGGCGTCGGAATGGTTGATGGAATGGCTGCCGGCATCACGTTGGCAAACGAGACACTGACTGGTGCGACCACCTCAGCGGTGATGCTCGGGATGCGGTTAGCAAAGTCGTCCAGACGGATGTTGTCGAAGATGACGTATGCGAGCCCACGATATGCTGGTGCAGCGCTCCGAGCCTCGCTGACATTTGCAGCACACCACTCGGTGATCAGGTAATCGGGGAGTTGATCCTCGGTACCCAGATAGACTCGGAACCTGAAGTTGAACTTCGAAATGGCATGGACAATTTGCTGTGCGTCGGACTTGTCGAAGATCAGCTTGCCGTCAGCCCAAATCCGCAGCACGTCCGTGATCGGACCTTCACACAGGCCGACAGCGAACGAACACGTAAACGTGGGTCCGGTTGCCGAGTTTCCCCCCTTACCACCATTGGCATTCTTTTCACTCAGGACTGTTGACCAGAAGCAGTTCCCGGAGATGCGCGTGGTGCCGTAGACGGTCTGCACCGCAGCACCGTAGGTGGAAGTGGTGACATTGAGATCGGGGCGGTTGGGTCCGTTGACGGGGAACAGCATTCCCCCGACCACGCCACCGATCATCCCGCCGATCGACGTGCCAAGAGCCGTGTTGCCCGTCTCGTAACCGATCGCAGCGCCGGCAACCATTCCGCCCGCTGTGACTGCAAGCTGCCCCATCTTAGTTCTCCAACCCAGGGAACGCGAGCACCTGGACCAGGACGAAGCCGTTTCCTGGAATCCACGGCTCCTCCACCACTTTCCTGATGTTCGCACGCGCGTTGATCAGGTGTGTCACCCCGTTGAGCGAAGAGAAGATGCCCGTATGCAGGGGGTAGCGTGCTTGCAAGAAGACCCCTACCGTTCCTATGAGGTCTCCCTTCGGATCAGCGGGTTGCAGAAACTTGCGCATGTGCTTCAGGAACAGAACGCCGTCTGGCGTCTTGGAATAGCCGAGCATGTCTTCGTAGTAGACACCGAAGGCATGCCCCACACGCTGAACGAGACCGATGCAGTCGACGGCGGAGGCCGGGCCGTTACCGCGCCCTTGGTGAACCCAAGGCTTCCCGATCCACTTCCTGGCTTCAGTGACAACCTGATCCCTGGTCATGACGCATCCGGGTAGTAGAGGTATTGATCCATACCAGGAATGTCAGGGAACCCCCGGAAGTTCAGAATGTTGTTGAACTTGTTGCAGCAGGTCTCCCGGGTTTTGTCGCAGCCCGGTGCGTAGGTGAAGGTATCGCCTACCTGGATCGCAAACGGCATCGCAAGCCACAGGAGAATGTCCTCCGTCGTTTGCGTGTAGGTCTTGATCTCCATCGCCATGCCCGCGTTGTTTCCGGTCAGCCATGTGATCAAGCCACCATTCAGCGCGCCATCAGCATAGCTGTAGATCACCGCAGTCATGCCCACTGATGTGATCGTCGCGGTTGAACTCGGGGCAGTCAGCGTGATGGAGACTCCTGATGTGTCCACCACGACCGCAGTGCCTTGAAAGGTGCCGGCGGCGTGTGCATTGTTGATCGCTGTGACCACGAAGTTCGCTGAGTCCTTGGCGTCGTAGTTGCAAGGCCACACGATGCTGAGAGTGTTTGTGCCATCGCCGATCGCGATTGCGGCATCCTCCGCGACCTCGATCGAGAAGAAGATCGTGGCAGCCTGCGTTTGGGCATACGGCGGGTAGGTGATGCTGGTGGACTGAAACTCCTTGGTAGGCTGTATGACGGATGTCACGGTTGCGGTGCCGGTGTATGGCGGAACGGGAGAGACCTTGCACCGGGTGTCACCAAGGTCCGCATCACAGAAGGCGGAATAGGTCCTGCCGAAGTTCTGGGTCAGGAATTGCGTGAGCCCACGAATCTCCGTTGTGAACACACCCTCTGTCGTGACGGTCACCTCCCCGAAAGTGCCATTGCGCATGCGCATGATGCCCTGGGTTAGGTCCGCCCAGTTCACCGTGAAAATCTGGACGGATGCGTAATCGAAAAGTCCTTTCTTCAGGTCCAGTTCTGGGATTCCGTTCACGTCGATCAAGATGCCACTGATGTCCATGTTGTCCACGGCGAGCGTTTGGCTGCTCTTCATAGCGGTGCGGACGTAGCCAGACGCAGACTCATAGTCGACACCACCGATGGTGAGATCGGCATCGTGGTCCGTGAACGCAAACACCTTGCCGTCCGTCCGCGTGATCAGCCAGCATGTGCAGATTGTTGTCACGTCCTGAAGGAGATGCGCCTTCAGTGTCCCCGAGATGGTTTTCATAACCGCACCTCGATCACCGGAATAGACGCGATCGATTCGACTTCAAAGAAGTCCTGGGAAATGTCGAGCTTGTCGACGTCGAACCGGGCCGGGACGTCGAACTCGACATACGAGACAACGATCGGAGCGGCGAGCACTGGAGCAACGCCAGTGAACGTCAGGATGCCCGTGGTGGTATCGATCGTGGGCTGCGGGGCTGCCAGTGCGCCACCGACGAGCACCGTCGTCAGCGTCCCTGCAACGGGCTTGATAATGGTGCGGGTGAAGCCGTAGGGGCCTACCTGATAGGTTTTAGACAACTGGAACGATGCCGTCTTCCCGTCACCCACGCCGATCTGCTGATTGGCGATCTGGAAGTCAGCCCAGTCCTTGAACCGAAAGGCATATGCCTTCCCCATCATCGCCATGAAGAAGGCGATCAGGTCGCTCATCTGATCCACTGTCTTGACGCCGTAGGCGACGTCCCACGATCCCTTCGACTTCGACCAGTTGATGTTGCGCTGCTCAAATCCAGCAGTGGTTGTGAACACGCTTGTCTTGAACCCAGACCCGCCACGCGACCCGTAGCTGATGTCGGTCGGAAACTGCTCTTCCCGGAACGTGCTGGTGCCGATCGTGTCGCTCATCCGTTCCTCCCCTGCGCGCGCTGGAGAGCCATCCCGACCTTCGAGGCGATCTGTCCCTGGCTCCGCATGAAGCTGTCCGCGTCGGTTGCAGTGACATGCATGGTCACGTTCAATGGCAACTGTCCACCATTCTGACCATTTGGACCAAGATCAACCGGGATTTTGCGCCCACGGCTCAGTGGGATCACCGCTTCGTCGGGGTGCAGGATAGAGGGCATGCCACCGGAGGTGTTCTCAGTGCCATCAGCGTAGTGAGGTGCGTTCGCCCAGGCAGTAGCGGGAAGCAGCGAGTGCGCGACCGCCTGCCCTGAGTAGCCACCCTCTGAAAACAAACCACCGAAGAAATCGGCTGCTGAGGAGAAGGCGTCACCAACGCCAGAGGCGACGGTCTCGATACCATTACCGACCCCGGACGCTATTGAACCAATGCCACTACCAACGTCGGACACGAGATTCGAGGCGCCATTCCAGATAGCAGTCCCAGCGTTGGAGAACCCAGTCTCCACGTTGTCAAAGAACCCTCCGGACGTAGCGGCAGTTGTCGTCCTCGTCCCATCAGCCGCTATATGCAACGTCGACCCATCAGGTGCGGTCGCGGTCACTGTCCCATCCGGCAGCCGAACGGTGCTGTAACCCTGGCTAGACGCCGTGGCGATGCCTGTCGTGGGATCAACCACCGTGTTAGCCGCAAGGCCTGAGCGGAGCGAGGTAAGACTGGGAGTAGTGCTCCCGCCCAGCGACTTCATCCCGTTGCCAATCAAATCGGCAACGCCATTGACGACTTTCGGAAGAAAGCCCATGCCGCCGCTGAGCGCTCCCCCACCACCACCACCACCACCACCACGATTGCCACTAGAGCCCATGGTGGCAGCCGCCCCACCGAACGACTTCATATCGCCGCCGACGTCGTAAGGGTCGGTCGTGCTGGCGGTAGCGCTGCCGGAAGTCCAATCACTGGCGCTTGGAGCACTGGAGTAGCTGGCATCGGTCATGAAGCTCGCCGGCATGGTCGTCTGCTGAGTGAGGGCACCAACACCACCGTCCGCTGCACTCGGCGTGGTGTCCTGCCAATCGCTGGCGCTGGGAGCGCTGGAGCTTGGCACCCAACCACCACCACCACCACCACCGTTGCCACCGCCACCACTGCTTCCACCGGTAAGCCAGTTCCACCCCCGGCTGAGGAGGCTCGGGCCCTCACCGCCACCGCCGTTGCCACCCAACGTGCCACCGCTACCTGCGCCAAGCAGGGTCTTCGCGCCACCGATAAGCACGCTGCCATTCGGGTCGGACCCGGGCGAGCCAGACGGCTTGATGATACCAAGCGCCTCCATGCCCTGGCGCATGATCTCCTTCGAGAAGGTCTTCATCAGGTCGGCTTCCAACTCCCTGGTGACCTCCATGATGGAAATCTTCCCGGTTGTGACGAACTTCGCCCACACGTCCGAAAGCATGTCGGGAATCTTCTGCTCGATCTTGCCGATCTCAGTGCCCAAATCCTGGAACGAATTTCCCCAGGCCTGAAGCCCAACGTTCTTATTTGCATCCTCCTGGCGCTCGCGCTGCTGAAGTTCGAGCTTCTGCTTTAGTTGCGCGATCTCCTGGTCGGTGAGGGGGATGCCGGTCTTCTTTATCTCCTCCTCTTCGACTTTACGCATTTCCACAGCAATTTCGCGCGCTTTGGAGCCGAGCTTCAGAAGCTCGTTCTCCTTATCGAGATTCTTGATGTAGTGCCCAAACGGATCGAGATCAGCAGCCAGCGCCTCGCGTGACCGGTCTATCGCCACCGTCGCCTGCGCCTGCGTGATGCCATACTTGCCTTGTGTCTCGGTGCCGATCTTCACCAGAGCGTTCAGCTTTTCCTGCTCCTGACTCAACTCTTTTTCCGCGTGCGCCTGTGCCGTCACTGCTCCGGCAGACTCCAACATTGAGTCGTTCACACCAGCCCGCGCGCGGTCGTATTCCCCGCTCACGTAGGTATCGACGTCGGACTTTGACGCGCCACTTTTCTTCATAGCATTCGCCATGTCGAGCGTGCCCTTGCTGTGTGCGCCTGCCTTCTGAGCCCGCGTGATCGTGTCCATCTCCTCGTTGAATTTCTCCAACATGGCGATGGCGGGTGTCAGGCTCTTGAGCATGGAGTCGAATGCGTCCTGGGCTTTCTCCAGTTCGGACTTACCGTGCCCCGCTTTGCCAGGGAGAATGGTAGGCGGCGCAGGCGTGTCGGCGCCGGTCGACTGCACCCTATCTTTCTTGTCTTGCAGGTCGTTTTGCAGCGCGGCTACACGCTTCGCTTCAGCCGTATCAGCAGCATCCTTACGCCGCTGAGCATCGTCCTTGCCCCAGTCCCGCTCAGTATCACCCCACTGAGTCGTCGGCCCGGTATATCCTGCCCGGAACAAACCGCCCTTGAAAATCTCCATAGCGTTGTGCGGAAGGTTCTGAACGTCCTCGATTCCCCGTTTGATCGCGTCGATGGTCGTGCCGATCGCATGAATGATGTCTGCTGCCCAGGAGCCGATCCACTCGCCGACCGCACCGAGTCCGCTGCTCGACATGGTCCCGATGCTGTCCCACATCTTGCCAAAGCGCTCAGCAAAACTGTCCCAGCGCCCCGCGCACCATTCAGCGACGGTCTCATGTTCGTTCCCAAGCTGCACGACCTGATCACGCCCCAGGTAGAGCGATGCACCTACAGCTACCATGCCGGCAACAACGGCGGCAGCGGCGACTGTGCCGGCAACAGCCAGGGCACCGAAACCAGCGGTGGCAGCAGCGGCGCCTGCGGTGGCAGCAGCAGCCCCTTCAGTAGCGGCAGCAGCACCGGCAGCGCCTTCCGCAGCAGCAGCCCCGCCTCCAAGAAGGGGTGCCCCTGACACAAACCTAGAGACAAGCCCTCCGACCCCGCGCGCGGCGTTGGCGGTCTGCGCAGCGGTGAACAAGATCATCTTCTCCGTCGCGCGAGCGAGCGGACCCACGAGACCTGACACCAAGCCGGTGAGGCTGCGGAACGCACCGCCGATGCGCAGAACCGCCTCCATGGCGCCGAGAGCAAGGAACGTCTTGAAGGCGGGGATCAGGATGTTCATGTGATCCGCAGCCCACACGACAGCGTCATCCATCATGCGCAGGCCGTCAGCAATGCCATAGGCCAGGGCGACAAACATATCCTGGACGTCGGAGCGCCGCAGCAGGTCCGCGAGACGGTTGAACTGCTTGCCCATCGCGTCCCACGCGCCGTTCGCATTCATCTCGTCGAGAGTGAGCTTCCACTGAGTGCGCAAACGAGCGAGACCGGACTGCGGAGAGTTCAACGCCGTCTCAAGGCCAGGAGCGTAGGTGCTCTGTATCACCCTCGAAAGGGGGAGAGCCGCTCCGGCACCGATCTGCCCCTTCGAGGTCATCTCCATGATCTCGGCGGGTGACTTGTTCAGGGCCTTCGCCATGAGTGCCGACGCTGGCATGTAGAGGCCCATCTCACGATGCAACTGCATCATCGAGAAGTGCCCGGTCGACATCGCCTGATCGAAGGCGTTGAACAGACTCTTGATCTGCGTGTCCGTGAGGCCACGAGAACGCGCGCCAGACGAAAGGTTACTGAAGATTTCCTGAGACTGCTTGTCGGAGAATCCGGCAGTGCGTGCCGTTACTGCAAACCGGCCCCACTGCTGCCTGACGATGTCGATGTCAAGACCGAATTTCATGGAGATGTCGGTGGCGAACTTCATCGACGCCGCAAGGTTTTCCATGCTCTTCTGGACGTCACCGTTGACCGTCGTGACGTTCTCCAAGGAGTGCTGGAACAGGGTCAGCGCCGCACCTTCCTGGTAGAGGCTGGTAAGCCCGGCACCAGCAGTGATGGCGGGCACCACGGCGCGCATGACGGTGCCCATCTGGTAGCCAGGGTTCGCGACATTCTCCATGCCACGCATGGCACCGGTCGCCCGGTTGTTCCCGGAGAAGACGCCGTCGTAGGGACCCGGAGTGAGGCTGCTACGGGGACCGTAGCCACGGTTGCCACCGCCATAGCCTCCACCTGACGTGCCACCACCGAACGAACCTCGCAGCCCGTTGGGGATGGATACATGCACGCCGCCGATCCCGGTGAGCGCAGCGCGGGCTTCCTTGGCAGCGATGGTGATCTTGGCAAGCTCGGTCACGATGTGGTCGACGTTCGCGTTGATCTTCATCCCGTTCAGGGTCGTGACAAACGCCCGGAGGTTCGCGGTCTGCTGCTCACTCGGAGCGCGGAAACCTTTGATCGCCTGCGCCAGTTCAAAAATCTTGCGCGTGTCGCCTGCGGGCACCTGAACGCGCCGGAGCGCAGCAGCAAACGACGAAAGCTGCGCCGACGTCCCGGCATTGGGCACCGCGCGCCGAAACAGCGCCAGGGACGTCCCAAGCCTTTGGAGATTGGTGGCGGAGGTCGCATTGACATGCACGGACCCGAGTTGTGCGACGTCCTTCGCGATCTTGGAGAAGTCGAGCCCACCCAGCCGAACCTTGAGAGACTGGAACGCCTTCTCGGAAACGCGCTCCATGTTCTGAACGGCGGTGCCAATACGCTGGATCGAGGCGGCAAACTGGTCGGACCCCGACTTTGCGCCGGAGGCGTCAACGTCCAGCTTCATCGTATGGATTTCAGTCGACATCGCCGCGCTCCTCTACCTCCTCCTCTTGGGTGCCTTCGGGGTATCGGTCTCCTTTTTCCGATACGATTCTGCTATCCACACGTCGTCAAGGAGGGGGATGACATGCAGATAGAGATCGACGTCGTCCTCCCTCTTGATCCCAGTCATGGTGAGGTAGGCCAGCATCGCCTCTGCGGTGATCGGGAGGGCGCCACCCATGCCGTAGGTGCGCCTTCCCGAAAGCCAATTGAATGCAAGCCACACCCAGCGCAGGTCGGGAAACAGGGTGGGCTTGTCATCCAGGGTTTTCGACTTGATCCCCTTTTCTTCCCGGAGTTTTGCCAGCCATGCGGCGTTTTTCGCCGCCGGCTTCAGGCTCCACTTCAGAAAGTCGAGGAGTTTCCCTCCGCGTCCGCCGTGGTCTGCACCTTGAAGTTCTCGCTGCTCACGGAAACGGCGAAGATTTCGTCGCGGAACTCGGGGAGCGCCTTGAGAACCCTGTAGGCGTTCGCCCCGGTGTAGGGCAGCGGCGCACCATCTTCATCGTCGACACCTTCCCAGTCCGCGATGACGCCGGAGGCGATCTGCTTGACCAGGAGGTCCTCGGCGGTCTTGGTGTCGAGCGAACCACGCCGGATTTCGTTGGTGAAGGGCTTGTCCAGTTCCTTGCGGACTTCCTGGCTCTTCCGGCTCTTCAGCCGACGCACCTTCACGCGGATGCCGTCGCCGAAATTGACCCACACACCATTCTCTTCGGTGTCTTCGTTGGTGGCAAAGCGCTGCCACAGCTTGCTGTTGCTCATAGTCACCTCATCGGGTTGGAGGAGATAGGGGGTGGGAAGCCGACCCGACACGACTTCCCACCACAGGCTGCGCAGCAACCAAGACGTCGTCGTCGGGTATAACGGTAAGGCACACTGATGTCGGTCAGTGTGCCTTACCCGTTTAGACAGGCAGAAGGCTGCTGAAGCGATCGACCTGGAGCATGCATGCGGTCGCCGGATCACGGAACGCCGAGAAGGTGATGTCTTCCATGACGTCCTGGTCGACACCCTTGGCGTTGATGGGGTCCGCCGTGAGCTTGACCGCCGGAATGGCGAACTCGTAGTGCTGACCTGCCGAGTCGGTGAACGAGAAGCCGAGCGACACCGAGTCATGATTCAGGAAGTTGTTGAACAGGTCGAAGTTGGCGAAGTAGGCCTGCACCGAACCGGTCAGTTCGAAGCGACCGAAGCCCAGGCCGACCGGGAACTGCGAACCGACAGCCATCTGGTTGCGAAGCTGTGCCTTGCAGTCCATCTTGATCTGCTTGACGGCGGTCGTCAGCGGCAGACCATTCTTCGTCACGGTGCCGGCGTCGGTGGTTGCGTTCATGGACTCGCACGTAATGGCATCCAGAGCGGTGTAAGGCGCCGCGCCGATCACAGTGGTGCTGCTCGTGGTCGTCGCACGGCCCATCAACTCGACGGTGCCGTTGATGATCTGCGAAGCATTGACGTCCAGCGTGAAGCCGGAGGGGGTCATGCCGTTCTGCACGAAGTAGCGCCCGACGTCCTCGTAGCCTGACTCCATCGTGTAGCTCTGCGTGATGATGTTGCTGGACACGCCCGGGTTGCGCAGCATGCTCCCCCGGATGGTGACGGCAACGGCACCCGCATTGGCGTTCGTCCCAGGAGTGGGGCTGACGGTCAGCACGTCGTTGCTTGCCGTCACGATCGTGAAGATGCCGTGCTCAGACACGTTGCCGCCAGCGAAGGGAGTGACGGTCATGGCAGTCCCGGCGTCGACGCTCTTGGTCAGGGTGCCCCCGGTGGCGTTGAAGTTCTTCACGGTGAGGGTGCTGCCGGACACGGTCGCGGCCACGTTGACGTAAGTGGCGGCGATGCCGGGCTCCGCGCCGATGCCAAGCACACGCGCGGTATTCATCGCCCAGGCGAGATTGGTCGCCGTCATGGCAGCGATGGTGCCGAACGCGAAGTCGGTCCCAGCGACGAAGGTGTAGGTGTTCACACCGTCGAAGATGGTCACGCTGTCACCGGCCTCCAGCGCCTTCGAGAAGGCGATCGACCCAACGTCGTAGCCAAGCCCTTCGACGTGAATCTTCTGCCCGGTGACGATGTTGCCGGCAGTGATGGCGGAGGCGAAAGCGTTCGTGCCGTTCGAGTCAAACTCGGCTGCACCCGCCGTGCCGGCGCGGATGGCGGTGTCGCTCAGCACAATGATGTCGTTGGCGTCCGACAGCCGCGACTTCAGGTTGCCCGCCTCGATGGTGCCGGGCGACGTGGTGAACGTGATCACGCTCTGATTGGTGGCGGCGTTGAAGGTGACGGCGCTGATCTGGAAGAAGCCGTTGTTCGCCGGATTGATGAAGTTCTCGGTCTTCATGCGCCGACCGACCGTGAGGTAGGGGACGATGGTCGGCCCGGCAACGGCGACTTGGTTGATGGCGATCCAGGAAACATCGGTGCCTTCCCAGGAGTCGAAGGTCATCGGGCGGCTCCAGGTGCCACAGACGAATGCCTGAAGGACGTCGTCGCTGCTGCCTGCCGCGAACTCGAAGTTGATGCTGCCGTCCGACATCATCTCGGTCTCGATGATGTCGGAAACCATCCGGTCGTCCCGGATTTCGTTCGACATCGCCGTGCTCTTCTTGGTCGTCAGGCTGTGACTCGTCATCCGCAATGCGCGGGACACACCACTGGTGGGGGTCTGGCCCCACTGGGCCTCCGGGAGAAGCCGGAGGATCGACCGGTTGCTGTCAGCAAAATATGGCATCGTGTGACCCTCACCGCCCGGGGGAAATTGATTTCGACTGCATGCCTAAATGGGGTAAGGAAAACTGTCAAGAAAACCGGCAATGTGGCTCACGATGGCAGAGAAACTACCTCCGGACTTCGTCCCGGATATAGGGGATACGACAGACAAGACGGTAGAAACCGCTCTGCTCGCCCAGCTTCGTCATGCTGGGGACACGAAAGCGCACGACGGCGCCGTCGCTCATGGTCGCAGTCTGCCTGCGAAAGACGTTGCCCACGAACTCCGCGATCGTGTTTGCCCGCGAAGTCCCGGTGTGCTGCGGAACCAGGACGTCCACATGCACCAGCCCGGTGTGCCGATCGACCGTCTGCACGCCAAGCTCCGTCTGGAACGCGGAGCCATCCAGGATGAACAGCGCCACCCAGGGCGTCTCTGGTTGGATGAAATGGGCGTTCTCGAACTTGATGGGGACCGCCGGATATTGAGCACCAATTTGGTTCTTGAACAGGGTCTCCACCCAAACTCGTTGCGCTTCAAGACTCATGTCAGACTGCTCCCTGCTTCCAGCTTCTCCATCACGAAGTGGACGGAGAGATCAAACATGCCCTGCGGCGAACGTGGGGTGAACGGCGCTTCCGGAAGCTCTCCGTGTTCGAGGCCTCCGATGTGTGGCGCGTTGTTGTTGAGCCAGAACGCCACATAAGGGTTCGAGAAGGACAGGCGTGCGAGCGAAGCGTCCGCCACTGCTTGGTTGTCAGCCCGGCGCGGCTCCGGACCAAGAGGCATCCTATTCGTGTTTCCGGTCGGCCCTATGTCCACGGGCTCGGTCGGCATCCCGTCGCGGGGAGCCCCAATCGTCCATTCGTATGAGGCGAGCGCCATGCCGGACCACACCGGGGTGCGCATCGTGATCTCGTGATGGAGCGTAGTGACGATCCCTTTCACGGTGTTGGCAAAACGCCGCTCCTGCTCGCCCACAGCGGCGCGAAGCCCATTCAGGAACTCCGTCTTGTTGGAGACGATGCCCACTTAGACCTCTCGGATGTGGATGATCCATAGGACGTTCCCCGGCGTGCCGATGGTCCTGATCACCTTCCAGTTCTTGCCCTTGCCCACGACCGTGTCGTTCTCGGTCGGCGTGACCGGCAGGTCGAGGTATGCGACGAGGAGCTTGGCATCCGTCTTGACGACCACCTTGGCGTCAACCTCGTCCAGCCCAAAGCGCACGATCGGCGCAGAGAGCGGGCCGTATGTCGCCGACGTGGGAGTGCTCACCCCCGCCACCGGATCGTAAGTAGGCGCGGAGTTGCTGGAGTAAACCACGGAGTCTATCAGATCACCACCGATCCCCATGGCCTGCTGGACGAGGCCTTGTGCCATCGCCTGGAACGCATTGACCATTACACCCTCCGAATCTTGGAGAAGTTGGTGCGCCCGCTGGAGATCGACCCCAGGCCCCGAAGGATGAAAGAGATGTCCGCCGGCACGTTCGGCAGGGTGTAGTCCGGCGCAAACTTCATGGTGACCACGTCGATCTTCAGTTCGAGCAGCCCGTCCTGCGGGCGCTCCACGCTCCGGTCGACGTCGATCAGGTAGCGTGCCATCTCGCACGTGGCCTGGATCAACTGAAGCGGAATCTTGTTCATGCCGATCAGCCTGCCGTCGATGTCCCGAACATCGACGCGGGGCCACCGGAGAGCTTGCGGTGACGTTGTGTTCGCGAGTGGAGAGACATTGGCCCAGGTCGAAACGACGTTGGTCGCGGTGGGCGACGCCAGATAATCGGATGTCGGGATGCCTTCCCAGATCGCCCGGTGATCGAGGTAGCGCGTCGCCCAGGCCAGGAGCTTCTGCTGTGAGTCGAGCGTCAGTGCTTCCCACTGCGGGCCGACATGGATGTTCTCGTCCAGGTAGTCGCAAGCGGTCTGAACGGCGACATAGCTGTTCGCATTCGGCACGATCGTGCCATCCTCCACGATGAACGTGAACGCCATGTCAGCCTCCTGCTGCGTGCGACACTCCCGAGTAAGCAAGAATGTCGCAATTGTCAAGAACACTCACCTCCGGCTCCGCGCAAAAGCCCCCACCCACCCGCGAGCAATCGCACTGCGCACCACGTCCTCCGGCTCGAACTCAATGACGTCAGCGTCCAGGTCGAACTCCTCGACCATATCGAGCACCCTCTCCAGTCCGGGATCGTCGATGTCAATTTGGTCCAGGTCACCATCGACGATCACCTGGGAGCCTTCACCGATCCGGGTCAGGAAGAGCCGCAGGTCGCCCATGTCGCAGTTCTGTGCCTCGTCGAGGATGACCACGGCATTCCGAAACGTGCGCCCGCGCATGGTCTCAAAGGCAGCGAACTCAATCTGGCCTGCCATCTTCATCTTTGCGATCGTGGTGGCTCCGCATTCGTCCTTGAAGCCGTCCATGATCGGAACCAGCCAGTCGGCGACTTTGTCGTCCTGATTGCCGGGACGAAATCCCAAACGGTGCTTTGGCTTGGCGACGGTGGGACGGCAGATCACCACGCATTCCTTGCGCCGATCGAGCACCTGACGGATTGCCCACCGCGCCGCTAGGTAGGTCTTGCCGGTGCCGGCGGG
>QGNH01001640.1_pt1 | contig 14239 bp, 14 predicted proteins | sample 1735481 | NCBI WGS metagenome assembly QGNH01 (sample SAMN09239004, study PRJNA386568) | Viral metagenome, whole genome shotgun sequencing project. | reverse complement strand
GATATTACGTTACGATCAGTGCGCTCTCTGCGGCCTGACAAGACGCTGCAGTCTGCGGAGCGCTGGCCGGGGCTTCTTGGGGCAGCGCCCGCCCGACCTCGCTCCCCTCGCCGGGCGGCTCTTGCCGTCTGATCGCCCATTCCATTAGGGAACGTATCGCGGAGTTTCGATTATTGTGATCGTGTCACGGGCAATCCGGAACTTGGGCAGAGGGGGTCAAGTTGACGAATAACGCCCCATCCCGTGCTCTTTAAGAACTCCACCGGGTCGCGGCCACTAAGACGGAACGCCGACAACCCGTCGAACTGGATTCCTTCCGGTTGGCCGACCATACAAACACTGGTGCAAGTCCTTGTCCCGTCAAGACCTCAAATCGATTTGATCAAGAGCTAGTTGCGGAATGTGGATATCGCGGCTGCTTCTTTATCCCTCACGTCGAAGACGGTGTAGAACTTGGTGAGTTGCGCCACTTACGTACCCTTTTACGCACGAGCAATGCACAAACAAAAAGGACAACCATAGAAAGGGTACAAACATCGAGAGTAAACAGGATTAATGGCGGGTTCGAACCGCCGTATCGGTTGGCCTGGCTGGGGCGTTGAGAAGGGGCGCGAAGTGGTGTGTGGGGTACGCGCCAGCCGCCACTGCGAATTAGACGTTCAGAGGAGGGATATATGTGCCCAGCATGCATAGCAAGCGCAGCAGTGGTGCTTGCCGGAGCTGGATCCGGCGGAGGAATTCTGGCTTTGTGCATCGGTAAGTTCAGGAGATTTTTCAGAGCGACTGGTCTTGGTCTGTTTCAGAAAGTAAAGGAGAAATGTTATGGCAACCAGTGAAGGAAAAGACAAGGAGCAATTAAAAGGGCATATCGCAATGAAGACACCTCCGATCGTCTCGGAGCAGGAATGGGAAGTAGCACGGCAAAAGCTCCTCGTGAAGGAGAAGGCCCTGACCCGCTCCCGTGACGCGCTGGCCGCCGAGCGTCGCCGGATGCCGTGGATGGCAGTGGAGAAGAAGTACGAGTTCGATGGTCCCAAGGGAAAGGTAAGCTTGCTCGACTTATTCGAGGGACGCAAACAGTTGATCGTCTATCGCGCCTTCTTCGAGGCCGGGGTGTTTGGCTGGCCTGAGCACGCCTGCCGGGGCTGCTCCTTGGGCGCCGATCAGGTCTCCCATCTGGCCCACCTGAACGCTCGCGACACTACCCTCGCCTGGGCCTCTCGCGCACCGCAGGCGGACATCGTGCGCCTGAAGGCACAGATGGGCTGGGAGATGCCGTGGTACAGCATGACCGACAGCTTCGACAAGGATTTCGGCGTCGATGAATGGCACGGTCACAACGTATTCTTCCGCGACGGCGACCGGGTGTTCCGCACATATTTCATCAACAGCCGGGGCGACGAGGCGATGGGAACCACCTGGAGCTATCTCGACCTCACACCGCTCGGCCGTCAGGAGACTTGGGAGGACTCGCCAGAGGGTTATCCTCAGGATCCGCCATACAAGTGGTGGAACTGGCATGACAACTATGACAAGGAGGCCTCACCCAACCCGAAGTGGGTGGATATTATCACCGATCCTGAAGGAGCCGCAGTTCGAAGGCGCGAGGAAGAGGCGAAAGCGAGCTAATGACGGGCTCTTGGGAACGCGTCTTTTCCGTTTCCCGATTGCTTTTTGGCCATGGTCGCGGCCATCGTAAGCGTCCGGAGTAGGCCGTGTGGACAAAGCGTATAGACTTAGTGCCTTGGGTTTGCCGTGCATGTCATAGAGACCCCAAGGGTTTGGTGGGCACTTCTCACCGTTGCTGGCCTAACCGGTCTTGCCCTTCCTCGACTCTGACGCCTCTCTTCTTACGAACGCCTCTGCGGGAAGGCCTGTGGTCCGCAGCATCGAACTCGACGGTGAGCTTGTACCGATGGGTGTATAAATGGTGCATGTTACGGCGCTCGATGTTGCTGACGAGCTTTTGCGGTTTGCTCGCCTTCATCTCTCCCCTGGCCTTCGCTCAGCAAAAGCCAAACATCGCTGGCGACTATGTAGGATCGCTCGGTCCTCTGCATCTCAAATTGCACCTGAAGACCGGCGCTGACGGCGCTTTGAGCGGAAGCCTGGATAGTCCCGACCAAGGCGCGTCAAATATCGCGTGCTCTGATTTTCATTTCGACGGACAATCCCTAAGCTTCGCCGTTCCTGCGGTAAATGGTACATGGAAGGGAACCGTCGGCAATCAGGGTGCAGTGCTGACCGGCACCTGGAACCAGGGCACTCCTGTGCCTCTGAATTTCAGCCGTGACACATTTCTTCCAGCGGCCACGCCCTCTGTGGTGGACGGGATATGGCTGGGGACGCTGAAGGCTGGTTCGCAGTCGCTGCGAATCCAGTTACACGTCAAGAGCGATGTGTCCGGCAAGGAATCTTGTTCCGTCGATAGCCTGGACCAGGCGGCAATGGGACTCGAGTGCGCGCATGTTCTGCTCGAAGGGAACAAGTTCTCTTATGACGTTCCTGTCGTGAGCGGCCACTGGAGTGGAACCATTTCCGCCGATGGCAAGACACTCACCGGTACATGGACTCAAGGCCAGCCGTTGCCCTTGAACTTCGAAAGGCAGGCGGCCGCGAGTTCACTTCCGCCTGTCGCTCCTCCCACTTACGATGCGGCCATGGCTCCCGTGCCAGCAGCCGAGTTGCAGGCTGTCTTGAGCAAGGACCTGGCGCAGGCGCTTACCAGCGGAGCACTCGCCCCGTCGACAGGGGCGGGCGTCACCATCGGAATTGTGGACCATGGCGAAAAGCAAGTCTTTAGCTATGGAACGGCCAAGCCGGACTCAATCTTTGAAATTGGTTCGATCACGAAGACCTTTACCGGACTGTTGCTGGCGCAGATGGTCGAACAAGGAAAAGTGAAGTTCGACGAACCGGTGCGCGAACTGTTACCTGCGGGAACCGTCGCCAAACCCGCGGTCAGCGAAATCACGCTGATTGACTTGGCTACGCAGCACTCCGGGCTGCCACGGATGCCGGATAATTTCAAGCCCACCGACAGCAGCAATCCGTATGCTGACTATCGGGCGGCCGATCTGTACGCCTTCCTGACAAAACACGGAGTCGCAAGACCGGCAGACGCAGGTTTCCTTTATAGCAACCTTGGTTTTGGACTGCTCGGGCAGGCCTTGGCTGAGCGCGCTGGCACTACCTATTCCGAGTTGCTTCAGAATGAGATTACCGGCCCACTCGGGATGAAGGATACAGTTGTTGCACTTTCAGCCCAACAACAACTGAGGTTCATCGCCGGTCACGACGGGGCGCATCATCCTGCTCATGCCTGGGTTCTGGATGCGTTGGTCGGGGCGGGAGCGATTCGTTCAACCGCCGACGACATGCTTACGTACATGCAAGCGAACCTGCATCCGGACATGCTTCCCTCCAGCGCTACCAAGACGCCGAATGGTAAGACGCTTCCGGCGGCGATTGCCCAATCTCATGAGCTTCGTGCAGACGCCATGGCAGGCATGCGTATTGCACTTGCCTGGCTGTACGTCCCCGTTACCGGAACCTATTGGCATAATGGCGGAACCGGCGGATACAGCAGCTTTGCATTCTTCAATCCGAAAACCGATTATGCGGTGGTCGTTCTAGTGAACACAGCGGGAGACTTTGCTGATCGCCTCGGCCAGCATATCGGTCAGAGATTGGCTGGCAAGGCCGCCATTTCACTGGGCAACAGTAACGACAAAGGCGACTATGATCGAGCCATTCAGAACTACGACGAGGCCATTCGCTTGGATCCAAAATCTGCGGATGCGTTCGCTGGCCGTGGCTCGGCTTACCTCCTCAAGGGAGACTATGACCTCGCCATTCAAGACTACAACGAGGCTATTCGCCTGAATCCGAAGGCTGCGAGCGCCTTGAATGGCCGTGGCGCTTCTTACTTCGCGAAAGGCGACTACAACCGCGCCATTCAGGACTACAACGAGGCCATTCGCCTAGATCCAAGAACTCCGCGCGCGCTTCTGAACCGGGGCCTGGTAAATCTCTATGCAGGTCACTTCTCTGACGCACAGCAGGATTTTAGTCAGAATCTGCGGTTGGATAAGACAGATCTGTACGGTGTGATCTGGCTTTACCTGTCGCGCGTCAAGGCTGGAGCGGATGGAAAAGATGAATTGAAAATGAATACTGCGGGCTTGGACTTGTCAAAATGGCCGGGGCCGCTGATCCAACTTTATCTTGGTCAAAGTACGCTGGACGATGCCTTCCGGGCGACTGGCGGGGACAGCGACCAGAAGTGTGAATATAGCTTCTACGTGGGTGAGTATCGCACACTGCGCGGCGAGCACCCGGAAGCTCTGGCTCTGTTTCGCAGCGCCAGCGACGGGTGTCCAAAGGACTTTATTGAGTACGTTCCAGCCGTCATTGAACTGAACAACTTAGAGAAGCAGAAGTGAACGGGCAACAGTTCCACGATGTTGTGGGCAGGAACAAGGATGTACCTGCGGAGTTCTTTCGGCTGCAGTCTTGTCTACGCTGCCGGTTCGACTGCTGGCGCTAGGCTTGCGGCGATCTGCCAAGGCAGCAACTCCTCAATGTGAGTGATGGGGTGGTCGGCGATGCGCGTCAGCACCTCTCGCAGGTACGCTTCCGGATCAAGTCCGTTGAGTTTCGCCGAGCCGATCAAACTGTAGATGGCCGCGGCGCGCTCGCCACCGGTGTCCGATCCCGCAAAGAGATAGTTCTTCCGGCCCAGAGCCACGGCACGCAAGGCGCGTTCGGCGGCGTTGTTGTCGATCTCAATGCGTCCGTCATCGCCATAGCGCACCAGCGCCTCCCAGCGCGAGAGCGCGTAGCGAATCGCCGCGGTGGTGTCGGATTTCCGCGACAGCTTGCTCAAGCTTTCTTCGAACCATTTCCGCAGAGATTCGAGCAACGGTTTGGCACGTGCCTGGCGGACTTGCTGCCGCTGGTCCGGCGGGCGCCCTCGGATCTCTCGTTCGATGGCATACAGTGCCCCGATGCGCTCCAGGGCCTCGCTTGCCAGCGGCGAAGCGTGCGCCCGTTGCAAGTCATAGAACTTGCGCCGCACATGCGCCCAGCAGGCGGCCTCTTGCATGCGGCCGCTCGCGTAAAGTTGCTGGAATCCGGCGTAGGCATCGGCTTGCAGGATACCGTGGAACTGGCGCAGATGTTGCTCGGGATGCTCTCCCTTGCGGTCCGGCGAGTAGGCAAACCACACCGCTGGTGCGGCAGCGTCGCCTGCAGGACGATCATCGCGAACATAGGTCCACAACCGCCCGGTCTTGGTTTTGCCATTCCCCGGAGCCAACACCGGCACCGGAGTGTCGTCGGCGTGCAGCTTGCTGGCCGCCGTCACATAGCGGAACAGCACTTCCACCAACGGCTCCAGCAAACGGCTGGCTCCACCTACCCAATCCGCCAGGGTCGAGCGTTCCAACTCCACGCCTTGGCGGGCATAGATCTCGGACTGACGATACAACGGCAGGTGATCGGCGTATTTGGAAACCAGCACGTGGGCCAACAGTCCTGGTCCGGCCAAACCGCGCTCGATCGGCCGACTCGGAGCTGGCGCCTGCACGATACAGTCACACCCCGTGCAGCTCAGCTTGGGACGCACATGACGAACCACGAAGAAACTGGCAGGCAGGTACTCCAGAACTTCGGAGACATCCTCGCCGAGTTTGCGCAAAGCACCGCCGCAACCCGGACACCTCGCTTCCCTCGGTTCGTGCCTTTGGGTTTGACGTGGTAGATGACCGGGCAACGCGCGACGTACCGGCTGCGGAGTGGAAGCCAAAGTCGGGGCTGCGGAAGAAAGCTTAGCCTCCGCCTGGCTTGCGTTGTCGGCGGGGTGCGCTTGCAGCTCTTCTAGCCGCAACTCCAGCTGCTCGATCTGCCGATCCAGTTTCTCCGACTTGCGCCCAAACTGGCCGCTCCAATCCGGACCGGGATAACGTGCTAGGGCCCGGCGCACGAGATACGTACCTTAAGTTCAACTCCTCTAGGGAGTGGGCAGCGCCATCCGGGTGTCCGGAGACTGAACTGTTCGTGGTCATGCAACACAAGTCAAGTTTGCATTCGCCGAACGATCGGTTTGTGATCGCATTGCATTCGCCTGACGGAAATTGTTAAACCGGACTGCGTGTTTGCCCTCCAGAGAAAAAGGCCGCAAAGCTTGCCTCTTGGATCCAGTAGGATACTTTCTCCGAGTCCGGTTTAAGCGCGAAAGATGCGGAATTGCGGGGATTTTCGGCGATTTTCAGAGGAAAGCCGTAGCGTTTCTCTGCAGTTGAGACTTGCTGGCGGAGGATGCAGTCACGTGCGAACCCTTCTCCGGCTGAATTCCCTGCTAACAGGGAAAAATACAGGGAATTTCGCCCTTTCTACCATCAAAAGTCTGGCCTCGATCGAGTGTAACTGCTTGCTGAGCGGGGAGTTCCGTTCCGGAGACTCACTTCAATCCCGAAACGGAACAGGGAAGTTTTCCGAAGCTATCAGGGAATTAAATGCTCTGTTTAGGTAATAACAGGGAATTTTCCTTTACCCTCAGCGAAGGCTGGGTTTTTCTGTTACTGGTGAAGGTAATACTTGAGAACCGCAGTCGGCTTCGGATAAACTACGTATACCGTGGAGGGTCGTCAGATCAGATAGGTCTGGCGTGAGGCAGGAGGATTGTCAATGCAACCCCACGGTAAATCTTTACAAGTTCGTCCAGCCCGCACCAACCAGAAGTCATCCCCCTCCAAGCTACTCGATCCTCCGGCTGTTGCCGAGATTAGAACTCTGACTTGCCCGGTCTGCGGCAAAACGGGGATTAACATCTGCCCGAGCTGCCGCAAGAGTCCAGGGTATAAGACGATGATTGCGCGGGCCAATCCCCTGCGGGAGCGCGAGCCGGAGCTTTACAAATTGCTAGATGAGATGTCTCGATCGTCGCTGCAAGAAAACAAGCGATTGTGGGATGAGTTGTGCGTAGAGATCAATGCAGGAGATTACTATGAGCACCTACCAACCTTTGTGGAGATACTCCAAGAAGGAAAGTGGCGAACTGATGCGCTGAATGTGAGGCGATGGTTGCGTCAGAATCTTGCCAAGCGGGTTGAAAGGATGATGCCCGACGATTACGGTCCTATTGGGCGCCGCTCCCTAAGGCGTCGCTCGGTCGGTCCCAAGTTTGATCATCGGAATGGTGCGTTGATCGCGCCTGCCACGCTGCCGTTTGTGGAATTTGAGGGACTCAACCAGGAAGGGGAAACCATAACCCCCGAGGAAGCAATCCAAGGTCGGATTGAGCGAGAGAAACTGCAAACGGCCGGAGGCGAGGATGAGAACATTGTGCCGATGCCCGCAGACAGGGACAGCCTACAGTTCTTAGGCCGTCGCACCTACGCCGAGAAATGGGAGGCTCTTCGTTGCGCGCAAATGGTTGAAGCGCTGAAGAATGACAGGCCAACGTTTGATCGCGAACTGGCTAAGGCCGTGCACGAGCAGCGATGGCTGGCTAAACGTTTCGGGCTGGATAGGGACGAGGCAGAAGTGGTTGCCGTCATATCCCTCCTGTGGGACGCCGGGCCGCGAATGTATCTTAAGTTTCTTGACGAGACCAACAAGCGGCGGATGCGTAACGCCTGGGACCGCCTGGACAGGCGAAAAAAGAACCCGGACTTCCGTCGCGCGCTAAGATGCACAGAGACAGAGGAAGATGATCTCTGATTGGAGCCAAAGGGAAGAGTCTAATCCGCGTTGTGGCGTCGCGAAAATAACCGCGTCTGCCAGCTCAAAAATTTATCCCGAGTAGAATCAGCATTTTGGCATTTTTTTACAACGTAGGATACGTATTGTGACGCCCGATCTCTGCACTACATAGTAGGGGAGAGAAATCTCCCACTGGGTCCGTTGTCCGACCATGCGCTAGGCTGAATCGAGCTCGGCGCGCTGCGCGGTTCATTAGTCCTTGAAGCGCGCTTGGCCACCAGCGCCCAGTGATTCTCGGTAGCCGTCCGATCAAAACGCGCACACTTCGATTCGAGAGGAGATCTTCGCTTACTCGCGCGGACCTTTCTAGCGTTCTGCCATAATCAAATTGTTAGCCGCCGTCAATCTGAGCCGTCCTTGGGACGGCTTTTCTTTTTTCCGCAAGTAGAAAACCGCTCAAATAATGGAGTGTCGATAGGTTCCACTCGCCACCGGATCGTATGAGTTTGAAAACGGTGCCAGCCCCGGAACGGATTCACAGCCATGCGTAGAAATTTGCTGAACGATCCGACCCTACGGGACACCAGAATTCGATTCTCCATCGAGCTTCACGTACTAACGAATCGCGATTCCAAGTTCCAAGTAGCACCCCAGTTGGCGTCAGTAGCAACGACACCACAACCGTAGCATTCTCTCTGCTGCCCAGAGCAGGTTTCTCCGTGGAGATTTCCAACTCCGTCAAGAAATGACGTGCGGCCATGCGCTGCGCGTCATGCAGTAACAGCAGGATTTCTCAGTTTGTTGCTCCATTCGGAGGGGCTGTACACAGGCCCCCCAGGATGATGCAAGACCGCATTCTCTCCAGCTCTGCAGTTCTGTGGAGAGCCTCAAAGTTTTCTCAGACATAAAGCGCAGAACTTTAAGTAGCATCCCCAAATTCGTCCATATCTCAAGTTCCCTGCCATTTTCTACCCGAACGTCATTCGAGACGGTCCGACAGGATCGTGTCGGTCCTCAAACCTACCAACCGAGAGAGATTCAATAGGAGCTCTTGTGAATAACAGCGCTAATTCAGAGTTACAAATTACATACCAATCGGTCGCAGACCTGAAGAACAATCCCCGAAACGCCCGTACCCACTCCAAGCACCAGATTCTCCAGATCGCCCGTAGCATCGACGCGTTTGGGTTCACTAATCCCGTCCTGCTTGACCACGACAACATGATCGTTGCCGGTCACGGCCGGGTGGCCGGCGCCAAGAAACTTGGGATATCTCTGGTGCCCACGATCCGACTAGAAGACTTGTCTCCTGATCAGATTCGGGCGTACGTCATTGCCGACAATCGGCTGGCCGAGACGGCCGGCTGGGACAAATCCATTCTTAGCATCGAACTGCAACATCTGCTGACCATCGACAATGACTTCGACGTCACGGTGACCGGTTTCGAGATCCCCGAGATTGACTTAGCTCTGGCCACAGAGAACGACAAGGCGGATCCAGACGATACCTTCGAAGTTGCCGAAACGCCCCAGGCGGTCACCCAGCTGGGAGATCTGTGGCATTTGGGCAAGCATCGCGTTCTGTGCGGGAACTCGCTTGAGCCACAGTCTTACTCGACGTTGATGGGTAGCCGGCGCGCCGACGTGGTGTTCGTGGACATGCCCTTCAACGTCCATATCAATGGCCATGTGTGCGGCAATGGCTCCATCCGCCATCGTGAATTTCCGATGGCGTCGGGTGAGTTGACCGAGTTTGAATTTATCTCTTTCCTAAGTTCCAGCCTGCGGCTGCTTGCCCAATACAGTACCGTCGGTTCTGTCCATTTTGTGTGCATGGATTGGCGGCACATGAGCGAGCTGCTTACCGCCGGGAAGCAAGTCTATGACTCGCTTCTCAATTTGTGTGTCTGGGTCAAGAACAACGGTGGAATGGGGTCGTTCTATCGTTCCCGGCACGAGCTGGTTTTCGTCTTTAGGAACGGCCACAGCCAGCACCGAAACAATGTGCAACTCGGCCGATATGGCCGCAACCGCACCAACGTCTGGGAGTATCCAGGGGCAAATACTTTCTCAAAACAAACCGACGAAGGCAATCTGCTGGCTCTGCACCCGACGGTGAAACCGGTAGCGCCCTGGTGGCCGACGCTCTACTCGATTGCTCGGCCCGCGGCGACGTGGTTCTGGACGCATTTCTGGGCTCCGGGTCAACCCTGATCGCAGCCGAGCGGACGGGCCGGGTCTGCCATGGCATCGAACTCGATCCGATTTACGTCGATACGGTGGTCAAACGGTGGCAGCGCTACACCGGGGACCAAGCCATCCACGCGGGTAGCGGAAAACGATTCGACGAGATTGCGACCAGCGACATGGAGGTCAGCCATGGCTAAGCAAGACGATTCCAAATACACAGTTGGCTACAAGAAACCGCCGCGCAACACCAGATTCAAACCGGGCCAGTCGGGCAACCTTAAGGGTCGTCCTAAGAAAACCAAAACTGTCGAAGGAGTCATTAAAAAGGAGTTTTTTGCACCCGTCACGATCGTGGAAGACGGCAAGCGTCGCAAGGTCTGCAAGCTGGAAGCTATCGTGAAGCAGCACAGCAATAAGGCAGCAAGCGGAGATCCAAAGTCCGCAACCATGCTATTCAATGAGCTCCGGTTTTATAAATCCGATGAGGGCGACAACCTCGGAGAACTGCTCCATCAATTTCGTGCGGTAAACGCCAGCCACTTGGCCGCCGACCAAGATCGAATTCCCACGACTGACAATGACGAGTCGAACGTGAGGTCCGGACGGTGACGGCCCCTTGGACAATTCCATGTTTGCGACCCATGAACTGCCCCTGCACACATCTTTTGGGTGAGTCTGAAGGAGGTCATAGTGCTGAGTTTTAACTTTGGGTACCGGGCTGAACGCTTTGCCATGCGCCCACCGGAGCAAGACTGGGCGATTAATATCCTGGAAGGGGCAGTCCGCAGTGGCAAGACCTGGTGCCTTCATCCCAAGGCACTCTACTGCTGTGACTACAACGTTGGCGGTCGTAAGGTGATTACCGGCGTCTCCAAGCAGAGCGTCTACAACAACGTTCTCACCGACCTGTTCGACCTTGTCGGACAGCGAAATTACAGCTACAACCGGAACACCGGGCAGCTGAGGCTCTGCGGCAGTGAATGGCTGGTCATCGGCGCCAAGGATGAGGGATCGGAACGGTACATCCGTGGCTTGACGGTTGGGGTTGCACTCTGCGACGAGGTCAGCCTCATGCCGCAGAGCTTCTTTCAGATGCTGCTCAGCCGCATGTCCCCTGAGGGCGCGCGGCTGTACGGGACGACTAATCCAGATAGTCCCTACCACTGGCTCAAGGCTGAATACCTGGACAATCCCGAGCTGAGATCGAAGAAGATTCTGTGGTCAGACCATTTCACCATGGTCGACAACCCGAATCTGGTGCCGAAATTTGTCGAGTCACAGAAGCGGCTCTATACGGGGTTCTTTTACAAGCGGTTCATCGAGGGGCTGTGGGTGGTTGCTGAAGGCGCGATCTACAAGGATTCCTGGTCCGAGGATCTTCTCTACGATCTCAAAGACGAGCCGGTTGTTTTCAAGAACAAGCGCTTCCAGCGTTACATCGCAATCGACTACGGCACCACGAACCCGATGGTATTTCTCGACATTTACGATGACGGGAAACTCTATTGGGTAACGCGCGAGTACTATTGGGATTCAGCAAAACAGATGCGGCAGAAAACCGATGCCGAATATGCCGACGATCTGGCTGAGTTTATCGGGCCGCGACGCAACGCAAAAGTGATCATCGATCCATCGGCGGCATCGTTCAAAGCCGAGATGACCAAGCGGGGCATCTGGCATGTGGACGCAGATAACGATGTCAACGAAGGTATCCGCATCGTTTCCATGGTGCTGAATCAGCGCATGGCGCGTTTTTGCCGGCAGACGGCTCCGAATACCATCCAGGAAATGCAAACCTACGCCTGGGACACGAAGGCGGTACAACGCGGCGAGGAAAAGCCATTGAAGATTCACGATCACGGTCCCGACGCATTCCGCTATTTCGCCAAGACCGAGGTTCCATACTGGAGGCTGGCAGCGTGAGGTGCCAGGGTGCTGACTACATCCACAAGCTGGTGTCTCATCTCCGGCTGAACAGCGATCCTTGATCGTGCCAGTTTAGGGGCAAGCTGGTTATGAGGTGACTCAGCGGCCAGCCCGCCATGGGCCCATCGAGAACAACTTCATCGACGATTTCAGGCGACAAGGTGGTCAACCGCAGAACGCGGGCGGCGTACCTGGAATTTAGCTTGGCTTCGGAGGCCAGTTGTTGGACGGAGTAAATCTGTCCGGCGATGATGCGTTCTTTCCAGCCCTGGGCCATCACGATTGCTTTCAACAGCGGTGAGTTCGACTGGTTGCTGTGGGTTGACGAATCAGGCAGCACCAGTCGCAACTCGCCTCGTCTCCGCGCCAGAGTGAACGAGCATTTCACCGTGAGTAGATGTCTGCCACGTGGCTGGCTACGATCCTCATTGCTGGCATTCCATTCCTTGTGTAACAAGCCAGCGGCCAGGGCTTCTACATCAACCTCAATCTCCAACTCCGAGCCTCGGAACACAACTCGCCTTACCACGCTGCGCACCAGCTCTGCCGACTGCTGCGACGTCAGCTCTGACCATTTCTCCGCCCTCGCCTGTGCAGCTTCGATAACACGACCGAGGTCGTTCGCCAACTCGCTCGACTCCAGGCAGGAGGCGGCGAGTTCCTGAGGCGACGCCAGCAGTCTCTGGATTCGGGACGAGACCACCTGCTCCAGCTCTCTTGCCGGTATACGACCCAGTGAGGATGGCTTTTTCTGCTTTTGAATCACAGCCTGCGACGTGTAATACCGGTAGCGCCTGTCCTTCTTAACCGCGTGCGTCGGGGTGTAGCGATTGTCGTCCGCATCGAAAACCAGGCCGGCCAGAATGCTCGGGGCGACTCTTCTCCCTGGTTGCCGGTGCCCCTGGTTGTTGGCGGCCAGCAAGGCCCGCACCTTCTCCCAAGTCTCTGGCTCGAGGATCGCCTGCTGCTCACCACTGTACGATTCTCCTCGGTGAGCAATCCTGCCGGTGTACACCTGGTTGTTGAGCAGTTTGTAGAGTCCGCCCCGCGAGTAAGGCTTGCCCCCGAATGCATGGCCGCTGGCCGACGTGCGAAGCTTTGTCCGCAGCTTCTTCTGGTCCAGGTACTGCTTCAGGGCTGCCACTGATCCCAGGCTAAGGTATTGACTGAAGATCTCCCGAACCACTTTCGCCTCTTCCGAGTTGACTATTAGCTGCCTGTCTATGACGTCATAGCCTAGAGGAGCGACCCCGCCCATCCACATGCCTTTCCTTTAATTAGAGGCGGCAATCTTGTCCCGAATCCGCTCCCCCGTCACCTCGCGCTCGAACTGGGCAAACGACAGCAGCACGTTCAAGGTCAACCTTCCCATGGAGCTGGTGGTATTGAACTGCTGTGTGACCGAAACGAAGCTCACCCCTTGCTTGTCGAACACCTCGATGATTTTGGCGAAGTCCGTGAGCGAGCGGGTGAGGCGGTCCACCTTGTAGACGACAACCGTATCGACCAGACGGGCAGCAATATCGTCCAAGAGCTGTTTGAGAGCGGGTCGGTTCATGTTGCCACCGGAGAATCCGCCGTCGTCATATTTCTTAGAAACCACCTGCCAGCCTTCATGGTGTTGGCTGGCAATGTAAGCCTCACAGGCTTCGCGCTGAGCCTGGAGGGAGTTGAATGACTGCTCTAGTCCTTCCTCAGAGGATTTACGAGTGTAGATAGCACAACGCACCCAGGATCGAGGACTGGCCGTCATTGAGCCGACCTCGCTTTCTGGCTCTGCTTCAGGCCAAAAAACAACGGGCCTGACCAGCGCGTGCCGGTGATCTGGCGGGCGATCTCGGACAGGCTCTCATAGCGTTTTCCTCGATACTCAAACCCCTCGTCGGCAACCAAAACCTCGTGCATCTCGCCCTGCCACTGCCTGAGCAGCTTTGTGCCGGGCTTAAGCTGTGGCGCCAGCAGGAGCGGAGCTTTACGATTCTGCTCCGGATTCGCAGCCAGCTTCTGCAGGCATCTTCGCGTGAAGGGTGTTAGCCCTCCATAAGCATTCTCCTGTATGCGATAGGCCAGGATCGGGATCATCAGGTTGCGGCGCAGTCTGGGGTGAGCGGGTTGGGCGAATAGTTCCTGCCACAAAGCCCGTAGTTCGGGCTTCGGCAGGCATGGCAATTCCTGCAATTTGGTGCTGATTTCTGTGGACATGCGAGTTCTCGGGTTCGCATGACATTGCCGCTCTACCGGTGCTGGAAGTCAAGCGAAACCGAGATCCGAGTTCGAATTCACCTCCTTGCGCCACCTAGCCTCAAGTGCAGAGAAACTGTAGTCCTTTGATCCTGAAATGCGCCAATGAGACCGGACTTTCGAACTGGTTGACTTCCGAAACGCACACCGCTAACCCGCATTATTCATGATTGTG
>QGNH01001433.1_pt4 | contig 14245 bp, 14 predicted proteins | sample 1735481 | NCBI WGS metagenome assembly QGNH01 (sample SAMN09239004, study PRJNA386568) | Viral metagenome, whole genome shotgun sequencing project. | reverse complement strand
GTCGGCTGGGTCTCGGTCTCCTGCGGGAAGTGCTCCTGGTTCCAGCTCGGGAACTGGTTCGCATCCATACCCGCCTTCAGGTACTTCGGGACACGCTTCGCGGAGTCCAGGCTGTACTGTGCCATGCTGGACCCCTTCGCTATCATATCACGTAACGCCTCGGGCTGCATACCCGGGGAAGGCGACAGCTCCTTCGTCATCATCTTCGCTTCCATCTGCGTCATCTTCGCGAAGATCCCCTTACCCGACTGCAGGGCCGCGGTCCCGAGCATCTTCACCAGCTCCTGGTAGTCGCCGGTCTTCGCGGCGTTCTGGAAGCCGACGGGGAGGTACTTGCCGGCCTCACGGGACAGCTTCTCGTCCCAGGCGCCGCCATCGTACCGGCCCTTCGCCAGGATGTCCTGCGCGGCCTGGTACATCGTGAGGGCCGCGGAGGCTGCCTTGACGCCGTCGTTCGTGTCCTTCGCGAGGCTGTTCCGTGCCGCGGTCTGGTTCTTCATGTCTTCGAGCACGGCCGTGGGCGGGGTCTTGAACGGGCCCGGGATGTACGGGACACCGTTGTTCGTAGGCTTGTAGTCGTACTTCGGGTCCTGTAGCGCCGCCGTCAATTTCTGGTCCGGCTGACCGAGCGAGTTCCGCGCGGTGCCGACACCGTTCGGTGCCGCGGGCGCGTTCCCGTCAGCGGGTGCGCCTGCGGCGGCGCGCTGCGCCTTCGCCTTCGTGAGCGCCGACTGGGTCGTCGCCTTCGACTCTTGTTTCTGTGCGCTGTTCGGGCTCAGGGTGGAGGCGGCGCCGGGGAGGTTCCTCTGCGAGGCGCGCATCTGAATCCAGTCCTCGGGCCCGTTCATGTTCTTCGCGCCACCGATCTGCGCAGCCTTCCAGGGTGTCACCTTCATCGAGCCACCGGACCCGTCCGGTACATCCACGGACGGGGTCAGGGCCTCGTGCGCAAACTTTAGGTACTGCTCGGTGGAGAGCCCGACCTTCTCGACGCCTGGGATCGTGATCCCGGTCTCCTCGTCACGGTAGACGCCGTCGTCACCCTTCACTGCTTTGCGGCCGGTGTACTGGTGGACGGCGCCCGCGGCGTGCGCAGCGAAGAGGCGCGCCTGGTCCTCCTCGTCACGGTCCTCGTTGGGGTCGTTCTTGAATTTCTGTTTGATGGCGGCGGCGGTCTCGGGGTGCGAGCGCTCAAGCACGCTCAGTGCCTGCCCGTCGGGTGCGTCGGTGACCGCGTGGAGCGCATCGAAGTCATCACGCGAGTCTTGCTGTGCGGCCTGTGTCTGCGACGCCTTACGCATCTCAATCATCGACAGTACCCGCTTCGGGCCCATGCCGTTCTGGTCCTGGGGGTCGACGAGGTACGCGCGCTGGAGCGCCTTCATCTCTTGGGGCGTGTACTGCGGTACAAAATACTTGTTGCGGTACGCCTGGTCTATAGCGTCCTGGTTGAGGATGCCCGGCTCGGCGGAGCCGGAGTTGTCTTGTGCGGCCTGCAATTTATCGGACGGGCTGGAGGCTACGTTGCCACCACCGCTCCCGACACCGGAGGAGTCGCCCGCACCGACGGACTCGTCGTGCAGCTGCGAAAGGATCAGCGGCATACGCGCCGCCATCAGCTTGTTCTGCATCGCCATCTGCTGGCCCTGCTGCTGCTGGACCTGGGTGTTGGCGGCGGTGTTCGCGTTGTTCGTGACCGCGGTGTTGCCGTAGTTCTGGGAGGCAATGTTCGCGAGCCCGAGATTGAATGAGCCGTTGTCGGAGATGTCAGCCATAGTTAAAACCCGAACCCGTTGTCGAGGATGTCGCTGCCGGTGCTGGCGACGTCGCTGCCGGCGCCGCTGCTGTAGTCAGTGAGCCAGCTGCTGGGGTCGGACCCTACCCCGGTAAGGGTTGGAGTCGAATCGATAAAGCCTCCGCCGTCTCCTACCGGCCCCTGGCCGATGATGTTCCCGTTCTGGTCGAACTGGTAGTTGCTGCCGGGGTTGTATGCGGAGCCCGGGTCGGTCCCGGTAAGCTGTGCGTTGGTAGGGTCCGTGTACCCGCCGCCGCCGCCGCCGCCGCCACTGCTTCCGCCGCCGCCGCCGCTGCCGCCGCCGCCACCGCTGTTGCCATTGCTGCCAAAGAGATATTTCCCGGCCGCATTGATCAATCCGGTCCCGGCGCCGTTGTTGCCGAACAATCCGCCGACGGCGGTACCGGTCGCGTTGTACGCGCCCGCCTGCGCCTGCCCGATGTTCACCTGTGCCTGGCTGATGTTGTTCGCGGTGTTCTGGTTCGCGGTCTGGAGGCCCTGGTTCGCGGTGGTGCCAAGACCGGCGGCGCCCATCAGCTGGCTGATGTAGGTGTTGTAGTCCTGTGCGGCGGTACCGGTCACGTACTGACCTACCGCCGCCGCCGTGTTCGGCGTGTACGCGCTCCCCATCGACGCAGCCTGGCGCTGTATCGCCTGCGTCCCCTGCTGCACAGCGAACTGGTAGCCGGGCATGTTCAGGAAGTTCGAGGGGTTGGCCGCCGCGCCGCCGAGACCGAGAGAGGACTGGAGCGCGCTGTTGGCGCCCTGACCCGTCGCCTGCTGGTTGGCCCACACGTTCTGTATGTTGCCGAGGTTACCCTGTTGGGTGGTGATCGCGTTCTGGTTCGCGTTTACCTGAGCGTTCGATCCGGCGAGCGCGCCCGCGCTGGTGGCGCCCGCGCCCAGGATGCCGGGCAGCGCGCCCGTGATAGTTGACGCTAAACTTGAGTCTGTGCTGCCGCTTGCCATGTTGCCTATGTTCCCCAAACTTGATCCGCTACCGTTCATGCCCATGCTGCCGGTCGCCATCCCACCCGCCGCACCGAGCGCGAGCCCGCCCGCGAGGCTCGCGCCGCCGCTGATGCCAGCCTGCCTCGACGCCGCGGCCTGCTGCGGTGAGCCGCTGTTTCCTAAGAGGGTCCCGGCCGCGAGGCTCGTCCCCGCCTTGATGGCTCCGACCCCGAGCGCGCCCGCTACCTTACCGAGCGTCCCGCCACCCACTGAGTTGCTGATGTTGCCCGCGGTGTTGGAGCCGGCGAGGTACCCGCCTACGCCGCCACCGATAGCTCCGAGGAGGGGGTTACCGCCTGAGAGGCCCGCGCCCGCGGCCCCGACACCGGCCCCCACCAGCCCGGTCGCGGCGCCGGTACTAAGCCCGGTCGCGCCAGCGAGCGCCGTCCCCGCGCCGGGGACGAATGAGCTGGCGAGGTTACTGAGCGCCCCACCGTAGTTCCCCTGCGTGAGGTCGTACGCACCGACAACCTCGTTACCGAGCATCGGGTCACCGATGAAGGAGCCACCGATGTCGCCCACCGCCGTCGCGATGGCGCCACCGTACTTACTCAAGAAGCTCTGCGTCGGGCGCTGCCCCGCGTACCTTGCGACGTCCGGGGCCCCGCCAGCCGCCGAGTTATTGGAGGCGGCGGTTGGTATGGACGACGCCTTAACCCACAAACCGGACGGGTCCTTACCCAGCGCCTCAATCCCGCCGCCCTGCCCGGTGATCTGCTGCCCGTGGTAGGCGCCCTGCGCGTTGAAGGCGTTGTAGAATGCGGTGTCCTGCGCGCTCGTCCACTGCTTGCTGGGGTCGAGGGCGGACACGTTATTTTCCAGGGTACCGAGGAGCGGGTCGGTGGTAACCGAGTGCATGGCCGCGTCGTAGCCCTTTGTATCGAAGAGCCCAGACGACTGTAGCGCAGTAGACCACGCACCAGTGAAGTCGTTGTTTGCGATGTCAGACTCTACGGTGCTGACGTCCTGCCCGAACAGTTTCTGGTTCGCCGCGGAGAGCCCAGCGAGCGGGTTCGCGGCGGCGGCGGCGGCGGCGGGCGCGGGGGTTGGTGCGGCGGCTGCCCCACCCCCTGGTGCCATCGGTGCTGCGCCCGCTAGAGCCATAGGCTACTTCTGGGTCGCTTCGTAGACGTGCATCCCACCTATGCCGAGTAGCGCCATCAGCATCGTGGTGCTGGTGCTCGTGTCGACGGAGGGGAGCGTAACCAGGTGCCCGGAGAGAGCGCACCCCCACTCGATGGGGGACTTCAGTGCCGAGATCGCGAACGCGGTCACGCAGACCCAGCCAGCCCCATCGCGGAAGCTAAGGCCCGGCTTCGCCGCCTCCGCCGCATTCGCCTGGATCTGCGCGAGCTGTATCTGGAACTGGTCGTCGATGCTCTTGAGGTCGCCCGCGAGCTGCGCCTGCTTGAGTGCGGCGAGCGCCTCCGCGGCCTTCGTCTTGTCGGGAAATATCTTATCGATGACGCTGGTCGCAAGGTCCGCGATTGACCCTATTCCGGTGATGTCAGCCACTTGGGTATTCTCCCGTCAAAAAATATCCTGCGATACGTGTCGCGCGCCCCGGCTTATCGAGCCCGTGCGGCTGAACCTCCTTCGCCCACAGGCTTGCGAGTAGGTGATCGTGCACGGTCTGCCAGTCTTTCGCTTTCAGCGCGGCACGCGTCGGGGAAAACTCCTCCCACCGGCCGCCCATGTTGAACGCGATCTCGTAGAGCGCATTCTTTCGGCAGTCGGTGTCGCACGACTCAAACTCAGGCCACCGCTGCGCGAGCCGGATAGCGTTCAGTATGTCAGTGACGAACCACCTGTCACTTGTCGTCTGCGGTACAGTAAACCCCTCCCACGATCTTCCCGCCGCCGCGCGCGGTAGGAGGTGGCCCCGGCCACATGTCCAGTTGCCGCGCGTGTCAAGGTACGCGGTAAGCTCATCCCTCTCCGCAGCGTCAAGGTCAACCGCCAGACGCCGATCAATCGACGGATCGAGTAGGGTCTCATTGGTTATCGCCATGTCGTGTTTTCCTCACCTGTGTCTGGATGTCGTGGACGGTGTCCTTGATGTCGTCGACCGATTGCTTCAGGGCAGAGTTCTGCTGCTGGATACTCTGCAGCTGCTCGTCGTGCTTCGAGATATGTGTATCTGTCTGCGACGTCTTCGTTTGCAGCTCCTCGATCTGCTGGTTGACGGTGCCCCAGTGGTAGCTGGTCGAGTAGATGCCGCCGACGGCGCTACCTACTACGGCTATCCCTGCGATCACTGACTCCATCGTCCACTTGAACATGCTCATCTCTGTCTCTCATTTTACGGGCGGCGGCTGCGGGACGTGCTGCTGCACGTACTGGTATGCCTCAACCCACGCGACGGCTTCCATGCCGGTTGATTGAACGCGCCGCAAAAACTCTAGTATGTTCTTTGCGATGTGCTCGGGTATCGGGGGTAGCACCGTCGGGTTGATGCGCACCTCGGCCGGGCCGGGGCGATCCTTCAGTGCGTCAGCGATGTGCTGCGCCAAGTTCTGTTCGTCTGTCATGTTGCTCACCTCGTCGTTTAAGTGTAAAACGGAATCCTGCGGGCTACGCCCGCTATCGTGATAGCCATGTAGCCTGCCGGGGTTGCCGGGAGGGCGCCCGCGCCACCAGCGGCGGGGGATGTGGTGGTGACTGTGACCGCCGATAGCGATAGGGCGCTGGCCCCGCCAACCGTCAGCGTCGTGCCGCTGCCTGCATTGATCGTGACGCCCGCTGACTCAATAGACATCTGCGTGGTTGCGCCGTTGTCTAAACTGAACCTGATACCCTGCGAGTTGGAGCGTATGACAAGCTCGTTAGCGCCCGACCCGGTAACGATACCCAAACCTATAGCCGCCTCCTGGGTGCCGCCAGCGGACCACGTCTGGTACGCTGCGCCGCTGATCGAATTTATATCGATCCCGGCTGCCCCACCGGAAGCGTTGACTTCCAACGTCGTCGCGGTCCCGGAGGGGTTCAGGGTTAGCGTCGTGCCGCTGCCTGGTGCATTAATAATCACCGGGCCAGGTAGCGTCACCGGGGCACCGAACCCAATCGTCGCGTACGGGGACGCTATGGTACCGCTCACCGTGATACCGTTCGCGCCCACCGCATTCCGGACGTCGGCGCCCTTCAGCATGTTGCCGATGAAGTTGCGGAACCAGGTCGCATCCCAATCCTTCGGGATCGAGAGCGCGGTGGCGCCCGTCAGGCCAGGCTTCGATTTGAGTGCTGTCGCCACGCTACCACTTGCACGGCTCGACCATCGCCTGCACGTCTACCGTGAAGGTGGTCGAGGCATCCGTCACACGGAACTGGCACACGAGGCTGTAGTGTTGCCCCAGGTTCCACCAGATCGCGCGGTTGTCTGTATCGCCAGGTACACCAAGAGTCTGCGAGTCGTCACCCGAGGAGTCGAAGGTCTGCCCCCAGTTGTCCGAGAGCAGGAGCGTGATCCTTGGCGCTACGCCAGGGGTCGAGCCCGCGCCCGCGGTGACGACCGCCTCTATGCGGCGCACGGTCTGGCGGTTGTTCGCGTTATAGATCGGCATCGTCGTGAAGGCACACACCACGGGCGCGTTCGCGTTACCAAACTCTGTCTGGACGGTGTCGTCAAGGTACCCGATGGTACCGCTCTCCGAGTCACCCACCAGCTGCTTACCGAACGCGTTCAGGTACACAAGGGCCCGGTACTGCACCTCCTGCCCGTTCAGGACCGACACCAAATCAAACCACTGCTGTGTCACGCAGTCGTAGACGAGTGTCCGCTCCGCGAGCGGGATCGTCAGAATATAGAACGGGTGCCCGGCCCAGGTGGGGCACCCCGCCGGTGACGCGACCGCGTAGGTGCCCGCCAGTAGCCCGTTCTTCTCCGCGTTCGAGAGCACCAGCTCCACCCCCGGGGTAGAGATCCGTACCGGTGTCTGCCCGTTCCGGCGGCGGACGGTGAGGTCATTGCAGACCCACATGATCGAGTTGTCCTGGTTCGCTATGCTGTAGGGGCACTGCGGGTGGACACCGTAGGGCATGTAGGTGTCGGAGGCCGCGCTGAAGGGTGACCCGGTAGCGTTCCCGGTGTTCACGAAACCTTCGGAGGAGCGTGACCCAAACATCAGCACCTCACGGTGGTCTACACACATCCCGTAGAATGGGTCGGTACCGAACTGCCGGTTAAAGGACGCGGCCGTCGTGAAGGTGATCTGCGCGTTACCTGAGACCTGGCGCCCGTCGTCGTTGAAGAACGTGTAGGAGCCCTGCCCCTCGTTGTTGTTCGCGAGGAAGACTATGTAGGTGTCGACGTACCAGCAATCAATCGCGCCGCCGAGGTTCAAGAAGAACGTGCTCGCCAGCTGCTGCAAGCCGCCGCCACCCGTGAAGGGTGTGTAGGTGAAGCAGGTGTCGGTCCCCGGGACCAGGATCACGAGGCAGGCACCGTTGTCCGTCATCCGGACGAAGCCGGTACCGATGATGCTGCTGTTCGATCCCGGCACCAGCGTGAAGGCGCCCGCGGCGCTCAGGGTGTAGAGGTCGAACCCGATGACGACGTAGACGACGCCCGCCATCTCCCATATACCGCGGACCGGGTTCGCGAACCCTGCCGGTGTGAAGGTCGAGATCCCCGGCCACCGGCGGAGCACCGCCGGCTGCTGGGACTTCATGTCGTCCGGCTCCGTCTGCTGCGCGGGCTCCGGGTAGCACCCGATCAGCCGCTTCGAGGCAGCCCGCAAGTCTGCGAGCTGGTAGGAGGCGAGCGGGAGCGGTACCGTGTAGGGTTGCGCTGGCATTTAAAACCAGTACGATCCGCCCCAGAGGCCGCCGTTGGCTCGGGACAGCTCGCCGAGGTCGCACTCGGTATACCGTAGGTAGCGCTTCGTCAGCCTCCGGTTCGCACGGAAGATTTGCGCACCCAAGTCGTACCCGTTCTCCGGGTCCGGCGAGGGCGGGATCGTGATCCCGTACGCTGGAGAGATCCAGCCGGCGAGCACCCACTTGATGTCGCCGATGTCTTCGTCTTTGAGGGGCGCGATGCTGTTAAGCTGCGCAACTGTTTGCGGGTACCATCCGATGTTGCCCCATCCGTCACGCATCTGCGTGAGGAGGTTATCGTTCAGGATCGTCATACCGTTGGCGGACTGCGTGGCCGTAGGTGCACGGCCCTCGCGTACGACGCCCAGCTTCTGGAATGCTTCGGTGATGATCGCCTGGTTGGTAGTTGCCACTCGCGCCCCTTGTAAAATTAGTGGGCCCGTTGCTCTGAACGGTTTCCAAAAGTCGCGTCTATCTTAAATAGGAGGACGTTCTCCGTTATCGCCTACCGGGTGAGGGCGGCGGCGAATTTTTTCTTATTGCACTCGAAGCCACGTCCTCGGATTCACAGCCGCACCCGAAGCCGGCTGGAAGCCGTTCAGGGTGTACTTGTATCGAGCGCACGACGCGGCTTGAGCCGCCGCGGTGATCGCGGCCAAACTCGCCAACGCAGCTCCGTTGACGCTGTCTCCGGTGTTGGCGTTGAGGGCCGTAACCGTAATCACGAACGCGGAGGCGTTGCAGATCTCAGCGACCGCACCGTCCACCGGGTTCAGCGGAAGGTTAATGGTCAGAGCGATTGCACCGGGAGGCGTAAGGACAAGGACGCCGGTCTGCATCGTGATCGTCGACCCCGTCACGAGCGTGGCGCCCGCGTAGAAATCGAACGGAACGCCGACAACGTCACCGTGCCCATATCCAACTTGGTAGTTAGTCATTTTCTATATTCCTATGGGTTAGGCAGCCGACGCGACTTCGATGTTCCGCACAGCCAGCTCGGGGTAAGCGAGCACGGCGCCGACAATGGAGTCGAGGCGAGCCGGGAGCACGTCGTTCGACGCGTCCCACTGTTGCGCGAAGCGGATGTTGTACCCTTCGAAGCTCTCGGCAGCCGTCATCTTGACGAGGGGGCTGAGGTCGAGCATCGGGGGGTTCGCAAACACAATCGCGTCCCGGTACCAGCCGAGCGACTGCTTGATCAGCGCGCCGTTGAGCGCGGTGAGGGCAGCGGAGCCACTCTGGCCGAATACGCTGATGGCCGCACCCGTGGCCGGAACGTTGTCCACGTTCTGGTAGGCGCCGCCAGTGATGATACCCGGAGCAATCGGGATCGCAATCGCGCCAGCGGTGTCGCTGATGGTCGCGGTCACGACGAACTGCTTGGGTCGGCCCAGGGACGCCTTCGTCTCGGGGTCGACTTCGTTCACGCCCGCGATGCTGATCACGTCACCAGCGTTGAGGGTGGTGACACCCGCCTGCCAGCCGTTCGTGTTGATCGTGAACGTCGAAACGAACGCGTTGCCCGCGCCCGGGTTCGATTGACCGGCACCGTTCACAACGGGGACGGAGGTGGTGCCGAAGGTTCCGATGACGTGCGTCGGCAGCTTCGTGTTACGGAAGCAGACGTAGCCCGCGGCCTTGTCGGCGATGACGCCTTCGAGCCACTGGTCGGAGATCGTCGACTCGGGGTTGAACAACCCCTTGTTGTCACGCACGAAGTACCGCGAGGTTTGCGGGGTCGCGGTGAAGGTCCGGCGGTCGTCTTCCGGCGCCAGCGCTTCCGTCAGATACTGCTCGTTCTGGAGCAGCTGGTCGTAGGTCGCGGTGGTGTTGAAGGCGCCCGTGAACTTCGGGACGTTGTTGACTTGGCCCGTGGTGAAGTTCTCGATGCCGGCCGCGAGGCGCGCCATCGCAGGTTCCAACACTTGCTCTTCGAAGTTGTTCAGCAACATCGCGCGCTCCACCGAGGTGAAGTTGATGTCGACGCCGAGCTGCTGGTTGACCAGCAACGTGGCGAAACGCTGGACGCTGTTTTGCGCGTTCATCTGCGGACCAGTACGCAGAGTGTACTGGAACGGGAGACGGATGGAGAGCTGTTGACCCAGGATGACCCCGTTGATGGGGCCGGGCAGCAAGCTCTGATAGTCACGGTTCGTGCGACCCGTGAAGTTGCTCTTGGCGTGCAGGAGGACGAGAGCCTTCCGTGCAACCCATTGAGCGGTGATGAGTGAGTTAGCCATTTATACCTTTTCCGATATTTTAGTTCAGCCCGCGCATCTTCCGATGTTGGTCGCGGGCCGATTGTTTGCTTCCCCTGTGCATTCTCGCAAACTCTTCCATCGACATGTTAGGGTCGACGACGTCGCGAGACTGTGCACGCCCGGCCGCCCTGGTGGGGGTCGGGGGAGGAGGCGCCTTGGTGATGGACTTCGTTTGTCCTGCTTGCGCAGAGGACTTCGAGCCGTTTCCGTTCTGTTTGCCCTTTGAGCGGTCTTCGTTTTCGCATTCCGCGATCATCCGGCCGATGGTGATAAGCTGCTGGGCCGGGGACTGCTTCGCCGTCCTGATGGCGAGCGCGGTGTCCTTCCCAAACTTGTACAGCAACCGGGCGGTGTACTCAGACTGCGCTACGGCGATACCTGCGTCCGGTGCCAGCTGGTTCTGAGCCAGGACCGGGTTCTTGGTGACGACTGCCTCGTAGTCGGGGGTTGCCTTCGCAAACTCCGCGATCTTCTTCTCGACTTCCGTGCGGCGCTTGGCCGCCTCGTCAGCTCCCGACATCTCGCGAATCAATTCACGAGCAGCAATCTTCGCCTGGTCACGTGACCACTTCTGCATTTTGGCGCGGTACTTGTCGTTGTCGAAGGCGACATCCGGGTCAGCAAGGTCCGGCATCGGCTCGTCTTCCACAACAGGAGGTGCAGCTGCAGCGTTGGCTTGTGCGGCGGTCGGTTTCCCTCCCCCCTTCAACCTCTCCAGCTCCGCGAGTGCGTCTTGCAGCTGGGTCTGCATATGCTTGCCAAATATCTTCGTGCCTTCGAGCAGATCGTTCAGCTCTACTATGCGTTCCTCAGCAGACCCCTTCTTGGGCGCCGGCCGAGCGCGAGGTTCCTCTTCCTCTTGCTCGCCAACCAGGTCCTTGTTGGGTTCCGATTCGCCGCTGAGATCGGCGGGTGCGGTGGACGGGTCCGCGTCTTCGTCCGAAGTCCCCTCACCCGAATCGGTCGGGTCGCCGAGTGTGCCGTCTTCGTCGACGATGGGGGTATCGTCATCGACTGACGTCGCGCCCTGGGCGGTGTCGCCCTGGGTCGCATCAACTGACTGGCCGGCGGCGACCGCAGCGATAGCTGCCGGGTCGGCGGCGCGGGCCGGTGTAGCACCACGGAACGGGTTGACTTTGTCGTCTACCTGCTTCTGCGGTTGCTTCTCGTATTTTTCCAAATCTTCGCGTGAAAAGGCCATGTGTTGTCTCCTGAATTACACGACGTACGCCGTCGCGAGGCGGTCCCACCAGACATCAAAAAATCAAGCGGCCTTCTTGGCCTTCTTCGGTTTCGCAGCGGCCAGCGCCTTCGCGGCGGCGACCTTCTGCTCATTCAACTCCTTCGTGTGCTGCAGGTTGAGCGCGTGCTTCTGCTTCTGGCGCTCCATCTCAGCCTCGTGCGCCTGCGCGGCGCGGGTCATCTCCAGCTCGTGCTGCTTCTGGGCGCGGTTCGCTTCCATGATCGCCTGCGCGTGCTTCAGGCGCTCGGCGTTCGTGGTCTGCGCCATCACCTGCTGCTGGTCCTGCTGGTGCTGCTGCGCCTGGTGCGTCAGGTCCTGTAGGTTCCCGACGTGCTTCGCGGCGAGATCCATCTGCGCGGATTGCGCGTCGGTTTGCTGCTGTTTCTGGTCAGCCCCGATCTCGTGCGCCAGCTTGATGTTCGCGAGGTGCTTCCCGGCGGTCTCAAACTGGATCTTCTGCTGCTCCATCGGGCTCGCCTGCGCGCGCGACTGCGCGATCTGCGCGTCCGCTGCCATCTTCTGTGTCTTGCCCTGGAGGAGCTGCATCTCAAGCTGCTGCTGCTGCTCCTGCATCTGCTGCTGCTGGCTCTTCTTGTTGCCTACGCCGGCCGCCTTCTCTTTCTCGTTCGGCTGGACGATGCCCTGCTGGATCAGCGGTATCCGGAGACGGTTAGACATCTCCTGCGCGTCCGGGGAGTCGATGTTCTTCGCGATCAGGTCCTGGATGACCGGGGCCGCGCTCGGCATCGCCTCAGCGAACGAGATCAATGTGTCGAGCGCCTCCTGCCTGGCCGACTGGAAGCTGGGCCCGATGACCACCTCGACGTCGTACGCGCCCTCGGAGAGGTCGTTCATGATGTCGCCGGTCAGGTGGTGCTCCTTGTTGATCTCCACCATCTTCTCGGCGCCGTCCTGGCCGATGATACGGACAACCTGCTCCGTGTCCATCACGGTAGGTATCATGTCGACCATCATCTCCCAGGTCAGCTGCAGCGCGGAGCTGAAGCCGTCGATAAACTCGAAGCTGCCCAGGTCCGAGCGCTTCGTGTGCTGCACGAGCGCCTTCCCCGACACGCGGTTCATGTCCTCCGCGTTACCAAGCGCCGGGTCAAAGTACCCGATGGTTGCCTGAATATCTTGGATCGACATCTGCGCGAGCGCCATAGCGCCTTGCGGTAGGTCGAGGGGTGGCGTACGGAAGGGCATGCCGCCCTCCGCGTTCTTGTCTACGTTGTAGGGCAGGTACGGGCGGGAGGCGACGTTCGCNNATCATCGCCTCGGTGACGAGGTACGGAGCCTTCGGCAAGAGCGCGCTACGCTCGATCATGTCCGAGGCCCGGGAGTTGTAGCTGCGCTGTGCGTCCTTCGAGTGGCGCACCAGCGACTGGAATTTCTTGCGGCCCTCGATGTTGATGTAGCGCCCGGGGCAGCGGATGACCGGGATGCGCTTCCAGTCGTAGTAGTACGGTCCTTCTAGAACGTTCGAGCCGTCGACCTTGACCCACATCACCTGCCACTTGACGGTCTTGCGGATCATCTTCTCGCCGGTCTTCTTGTTCTTGGCGATGCGGACGACGCCGCGCGACTCGTCGAGGCCCTTCTCGTCGAGGTGCTTCTCGGTGGCTCGTAGGTCGGCGTCGTACTCGACGACGCTCCCGTCGGTCATCTGCGCGATCCACTTCTCTCGGGGTACTCGCTCGAAGTATTCCGCGATACGAACCTCCTTGTCGGTGAACCAGCCGTAGCTGTCACGGGAGACGTTGAAGCTGGAGCGGTTCCCGCGGGGGTTGTCGCCGCTGGCGTAGAGGTTGTCGTAGATGTCGTCGGAGATCCGCTCCGCGACGATGCAGCGGTTGGCGTCTCCCGCGCAGGCGTCGGCGCACTGCGGGTCCCATATCACCGTCTGCGGGTTCGCAATGTTGATGACGCGGAGCACCTGCGAGAACGCACCCTTCCCGTCGTCCTGCATGTAGGTCGGCATGATGCGCCAGGCACCGAAGCCGCCCGCCACCGCGAACTTGAATTGTTCTTTGTAGATCTGGTCCGCGCGGCTCGCCTGCTCGATGGAGCGGCAGAGGCCGGCGAAGATCTCTGCCACCGCCTCGGAGGCGCCGTCTGACGCTGGGCGGACCTTGCCGGCGGGGCGCGTCTGCCGCATGTCGGCGACCACCATATTCACCGGCTGCAGGCACCGGTTGAAGGTGTAGCAAGGTTTCCCGCGGCGATTTTGCAGCACCACGGGGTCCCATTGACCTTGCGCCTCGGCGTTGTAGATGAAGTTCAAGTCTTCCGAGTGCATGCGCCGGTTCTCTTCCCAGGCGCCGACACCCTCGTCGTAGAAGTTCTTNNATGCGCGACATGAGCGCGCCCTCGTCCTCGATCTCGAACCCAGGCGAGTGGGGGAGACGGCCGCGCTCGCCCGGCACGTCCCCAATCAGATCCCAGTTGTCGCCCGAGTTGCCCGTCATTACGTCGGGCACTCATCCAAAATTGCGCGTTGGCCGTCGCCGACGTAGACACCGTCGAAGGTATTCGCGGGGACGTACTTCGCCGGGCCATCGTTCTTCCACTCGTGCACTTCCTTCCCGTCCTTTGTTTTACGTCCGCTCTGGAGCAGCCGCTGGTGCTGCACACGGACCTGGTTCCGGATCGCCGGGTTCTTGAAACTGTACGGCGCGACCTTACCCTTCCGCTCGATCACGAGGTTGTTCATGCCGGCGGTGATGTGGAGGGTGTAGGTGCCCAGCTGCAGCTTCCGGCCGTGTGAGTCAACGCGGCGCGGGTCCTCGTCCTGGGAGCACTCCTCGGTGATCTTGCCGTCCGAGCCCGGCCGCTTCACGAACCGCCACTCGGTGGTGGTCGACACCGCCCCGGTTTTTTCGTCCTTGTGCTCGGTCTTGTGGGCCGACTGCTGACGCAGGCGTAACCCCTCTTCGTGCTGCAATTTCAATGTAACGCTCATGTGGTCTCACCCTTACCTTTCGCTCTCGCGATTAAAAAATTTGTCATCTCGTGGCTGCGCCCACGCAGCGAGTCGATCATTTTGTTAATGTCGACCGTGTTCTTCTTGTAACCAAAGAACATCAGCTTCTTGTCGTGGACGTTCACTAGCATGAACAC
>QGNH01001649.1_pt1 | contig 14257 bp, 24 predicted proteins | sample 1735481 | NCBI WGS metagenome assembly QGNH01 (sample SAMN09239004, study PRJNA386568) | Viral metagenome, whole genome shotgun sequencing project. | reverse complement strand
GAACAGGCCAACGTCGGTGGTCGCCGCGGACCCGGCACCAAGCCCGAAGTTCCCGTTGCCGCTGTTCCCGCCGAGCCCCCAGCCCATGTCACCGGGCACGGTCGCATAGGTGGCGTTCCCCGCATAGAACCGGGACCAGAGCATGTTGCAGCCGGTCCGGGTGACGTGAACATAGTTCGTCATGATGGCCTCGCCTTGTTCGCTCGCCTGATGCGCCGGTTCGCCGCATGCTGACCGATGAGAAGCCACCACAGGCGCCGCCGTGGGGCCGGGTAGTTCCCCGCGATCACGCCGAGGTCAGCGACCTCCGGCGGGTCTGGGGTGCCGCAGCCGGGACACGGGGCGTCCGGGCTGGGGCGGGGGCTGCCGCACTCGCAGGCGCGGATCACGACAGCGGACAGTTCAAGCGCACCGAAAGGGAGGCGGGTGTCCTGGCCGCTCACGGGTGACGTGTCTCCTTTCGGTGCCTGCGATCATGTGCGGATGGATGAAGCCCCTGTAACCGGCGAGATCGTGGCCGCCCCCGTCACGGACATGCGCTACGAAGACGAGGACCCCGATGCCGTCGCCCGCGTGCTCGTACGGGTGGAGTACGCCGACGGCCGTGTCCGGGAGTACGAGGCGAAGGAACCGCAGGACTTCCAGATGAACGACCCGGAGTCCATGTCATCGATGGTGGCCCGCACGACCCGCCTGTCCCTGCCCGGTGGTGGCGGGTTCAGGCCGCTCCAGGCGATGGTGTCGTCGCTGCGCTTGTCGTTCGCGGCCCATCCGCGCCACAACCTGCACATACGGACCGAGCGGACAGCTAGCAGTGCGCCAGGCCGACGGCAGCCTTCAGGGCCCGCCGCACCCGCTTCACATCTGCCAGCAACTCGCTGCGAACCGCCGGGTTGTCCCTGAGTTGCCCCGGATGCCACCAGGCGAGCGCCTCGATCTGATCCCCGTCAGGATCATCCGGGTTGGTCACCGCGTCCCGGTCACCGAACGCCGGAACCGCATCCTCAGATGGGACGGTGAGGACGAAACCCCTGTAGTGGCCATCCGGGGAGTTCCAGATGCCGTCCAGGTCCCCGTCCGGGACCTCGCAGCCTGTCTCCTCCGCCCATTCCCGGCGGGCCGCCTCATAAGCCTCCTCGCCGGGCTCGAGGTGACCGCCGGGGAACTCCCAGTGACCGGCCGCGTCATCATCCTCATCCCACGCGCGCTGCAGCATCAGGACCCGGCCGGTGTCGGCGGCGCGGACAGCGAGCCCAGCCACCCCCGGATCGTGGCCCTTCGCGCTCTTACCGTGAGCGTTCGGCGGGCGGCCCCGGTCCCCGCCCCCGATGGAGGTGACCGGTGCCTGCCCAGTGCCGTGGCCCCCAGCCGGCCAGTACCCGTCCATGTAGGGGGCGGGCCAGTCCCGGCCCGGTCTCGGCGGGACACCGCGATGCTCAGGCCATTCCGCGTCGTCAGCGTCGAGAGGTTCCCCGACATGAGTCTCGTCGCTGCGATCCTCGTACGGCCCGCCCACGGTGCCACCGCCGAGAGTCTGCACGTTCCCGCGGCCCTCAGAGTCACTGCGAGGGCTGGCGGTGACCAGGTGCTCCGCTTCGCTGCCGTTCCAGCGCGGCGGCTCCCCTCCGGCCGTCGCACCCGGCACCCCCCCGGCGATATCAGTCTGGATGCCGTCCGCATCATGGATGGTGGGCATCGGCCCGCCCATACCCGCCGCGGTGCCCTGCTGGCAGGAGTCGACGGGCCAGTATTCCTGACCGTTGCTGTCCACCGTCCGGGCGTACTTCTGCGCGGCGCCCGGGGCTAGCCTCCCCAGAAGACGGCACCGGCACCGGGGGTGATTCGGCGGTGACGGGTTGCCGCTCTGGAACAGGGCATCGAACGCGACCCAGCCCTCATTCTCATTCGCCCGGCAGATACCGCAGACCCTGGCGTCCTCACGGGTCTTCCAGAATTTCTGCATGACCCCGGCGAGCCGGTACGCATCGGTCATGCCACCGTTTTTGCCGCGCTCCACTTCGGAGACCGCAATCAGGTCCGCGCGCCCGTCAAACCCGAGCACAACCGGGATCGCCGCAGCCATATGCTCCGCGGTCTCCCCCGCCGCGGATCCCTGGCTGAGCATGTCCGCGAGCTCGGGGATCCGGGTGGTGATGATGCCCTCAAGCGTGTCCCGGCCATGGGAAGCGATCCAGGCGTCCATCGCCGCGGATGTTCCCGCCGTGCCCGTGTCACTGGGCTCCCAGTCCGGGTCCTCGTCGCGGATGACAGCCTCAGCGGTGTCCGTGCCGAGACGCCACGCTTCCCGCCACAGGGTGTCCAGGACGGGAGTGAGGTTCTGGCGGATCAGTTCCTCGACCATCCCCGCCAAAGCGACCGCGGTGATCGCGAGGGAACCAGTCAGCCACATGCGGATCAGCCGCAACGCCGCCCTGGCAACCGCGAGGAACGCGGCCCGGATCCGCTGCGCGAACGTCGTCGCGATCTGCTGCGCCCTCACCTGCGCCGGGGTCTGCTGCTGGCTTTGCCCCTGCTGCGGGCCGGCTTTATCCGCCCACTCGTACGCTGCTTTTGGGAGCACCACCGCGCCGACGGCCTCATCAACGGTCAGGCCTTTGGTGAGGTCTTCGGCGATGCTGGCGAGGATCGCACCGGGAATGTGCTCCGGCTCCCACGTCGTGATGTGGCGGCCCTTACGCAGATGCCGGGCCAGGGCCTGCAACTCGGACTGAACGGCTTTCCCCTGCCGCATGGTCCCCTGAGCACCCTCGGCGGCGGAATGCGCCGGGGTGCGGGCACCACCGCGGCCGGCCCGCTGCGGGGGTGTCTCCGCACGCAGGTTAGTTCCCGAAGGCAGCCCGAGACGCGGGTTGTGGGTGCCGACCGGACGGGACGACGGCGGGTGATGCACCCCCAGCGGGCGGGTGTCACCACGGCCGCCGACCTGCTGCTGGCCCTGATCCTCCGCGGTGCTGGTCTCCCCCGAGTACGCGCCGCCGGGAACCTGCTGCTCCAACTGCGCGCCAGGCACCCACTCGAACGGCACAACACCCATCTGGGTGAATACCACTGGGCCGCTTGTCTCCGGGAGGCCCCAGGGGGTCATCTGCAGTTCTTCGCGGGCCTCATCCACCGACCGGATACCATTCTGGACTTGCTTCACCAGAAGATCCGTTTGCGCGGCCTGGTCCTGCGCCTCATCCATTCCCGCGAACGTGAACTTCATATCGTCCTGGCCAGCGGTCTCATGCAGGACGGTATTGAAAATGTTGCACAGGAACTTCAGTAGCGGTTTGGTGCTGGTCCGCTCGTGGACGGTGCGGCTGGCCTGCGCCATCTCCTTCGCGGCGAACGGGGACACGACCGTGGAAACCTGCGGGATAATACCCAGGCTCATCGGGTCAACGTCATAAACCATGGCCACTTCGGTCATGATAATTTCATCGAACTGGTCCGCGAGATCCTGCGGCCTTTGCGGATCCACTTTCGACCCGGGCGGCAGCACAATAATCTTGTGATGCCACGCCTGATCCCCGGCATACGCATTAAGCGCATCCTGCAATTCCCGGACCTGATTCGGGGTGATATTAACGTCGCCGGGGGAAATGTACACGGCGGGAACAGTGCCCTCGGAGTAATATTCCAGCTGGTAGGCCTGCTTCCGCAAACCGGTCATGATGACGATCAGCGCCTGCTCCGTCGCCCCGAACCCGTAGGGGGTCTGGGGCCGCGGGTTCGTCGGCAGGTACAGCATCTGGTCGCTATGAAACGGTGCCCCGGCCTCAAAACCGCGCAGGCCGGCTTCCTCGATGTCCCGCTCGTTCCACATGGTGGTGAAATCGCTGCGGGGCACACCCTTCAGGTACTGCTGTACAGCAGGTGCCGGGGGGCGCGGCATCTCGCCGTGGAGTCCGAGCAGCGGCCGGATCGTCGCCCCGTCGATCAGCTCAAAGCAGTCCAGGTCGGAACCGCAAAGCCCCCGGCCGGCGCCCCGCGCCCATTTCGGCCGCATCAGCAGCGACAAGGCGTCGATCGTGAACACCTGGTCGAGCAGCGCCTTCAGGAACCCGTCGAACCCGAAATAGTTCGGGTCGGGGCGCTTGAAGAACTTGACGGCCTTCGCGCGGCGCTCCCCGAAGTCCCGCATCGCCGCATGGTCACCCTGATACGCCTTGCTGGCCTCATGGGTGGGCACAATGTCCCAGTCCAGGCCAGCGACCTCATCCTTACGCCGCTGGATGCACGTACGTGCGATCGAGTAGACGGAGGCGATCGACTGGAGCGTCGCGAACGACGCCAGCTTGAACCCGTCATTACCCGGCTCGGAGGGGAGGTTGAAACCGACCGGGTAGTCGAACCGCCGCGGTGCGGGCAGTTCCGCACCCGGATCGGGGGCGTCGACCGGCACCGGGAGGATCGGGCTGAACGGGCCGAACGCACCCTCAGTGAACGTCCGCGACGGCCGGGGCAGGAACGGGCCGTAAGTGTTGGCGTACGGGTTCTCGTTTGCCAGCTCGGCGGCCAGCGGCGAGATCTGCCCGATGCCGGGGCCTTGCGGGGCAGCCGTCGGCCGCGCGCCACCGGGAGCCGCCTTAGAAGCGCGGAGGATGGCGCGGGGGGAAGCCAATTAGCTCACCCGCTCTCGCTGCCTTGCTCTGCCTCGGCGTCGTCTTCCTCAGCCGCGTCCGCGACGGACACGACCTTCTCGGTGTCCCATTCGTCGTGCTTGTGGAACGTCACCGCCCGGACAGCACCCTCGCCGTCCAACTCGACGGCAGAATCGCTGACACCCTCGGGCCAGAACGCGCCTTTGATCACCTGGCCGTCGCCGTTGAGCTCGAACGTTGCCAGCCGCGGGCAGGCGGGTGTGGACGCACCGGCATGCAGGCCAGCGCAGAACTTGCACGCTGCGCCTTCCTCAGCGGCTTCCAGTGCTTCTTTCCGCTGGTCCGGTGTGAGCGGTGGCCGGGGGCGGGTGAAACCTTCCACCCGGGCCCTGGCCTGCGCGATAGCTGACTGGGCGACCTGATCGAAGATGGGAGTGCCGGGAGAGGTGGGGACACCGACGCCGGGGTGGGTCACGCAGCCTCGCCTTCCGGCTCGTCTAGCGGGGAGGTCGCCCCCGGGACAGAAGGCGACCAGACAGAATGCTTTCCTGTATCTGGCGCTCCCGCGACCTCGCGAGCGCCTGAGTGTCAATGTCGTGACTTACGGTCATCTTCAGCCCGGCCGTGTGGGCGATGTCGAACATCATCCAGAAGATGCGTTCCCACTCCTCGAACGTGGAGGCCTTCCCGGCCAGTACAGCTAGTCCCCGGATGGCTGTCATTGCTTCTTCGGTGCTGGTGGCCTGTGGCTGCATGGCGGCAGCGTACAGGCCGGCATTTACGCAGCTTCGCCTTCCGGTTCATCGAGGGAGGTCTTGCAGTGCGGGCATTCAGTGCGGGCCTTGCCGTCCGCTTCCCGGAGGAACGCCCGTGAGCATGACGGGCAGGCCATGGTGCCGTAGGCGTCATGCCAGGACCCCGACGCGCCGTAGCAACTCTGCATCACAGCGTCACCACGGTCGGTGGACCTGCCGATACGCTTCCTGACGTCATCCTTGGGCTCGACCAGGACCCTGCCGTCGGACATGAACTTCTTGTGCAGCGACGTCAGGTCCCCGGCCAGCTCGTCATCGGGCGGGAGGGCAAGCGTGGCCCCGTAGGCGGGGTTCAGCATGTCCGCGAGATGAAACCAGCCGTAACTGCGGAGGTTGACGAAACCGAACTGGCCCGTCTTATCCTTCAGTGTCGTCTTGCGGGCCGCGTTGAACGGGTCCGTTTTCATGCCCTGCTCACGGAGCCGGTCGAAAACCCCGGCGCCGAGGCCGATGCTGTCGACCATCGCCCGGCATTCCGGGTCCTTGTCGAGGATGACCTTGACGCGGCCGGTGGTTTCCATCAGGTCCCCGCGCGGGAACGCGGTGATCGACACGATCACATCACCGTGCCGGACCGCCACAACCGACTTGTCTTTACCGGAGCGGGCGACGTCAACACCGGCGACACGGGGCCCGTCCTGCTCGGGCCTGCCGTCAGTGTCCCAGGCCCGCCACCGTTCCATCGCAGCCTCAACCCACGACAGGCTGATGATGGCGTCCTCGTCGTCGGCGCAGAACTCACCCAGAACATGGTTCTGATACAGGGCCGAGTTCTCGCCCCAGAGCCGTTTCCGCTGATCAGCCCACTGCTGGGACATGCGGCCAGCGGCGACAGCTTCCTGGAGGGTGACGTGGCGGACATGCCAGTCCTCAAGCCCCGGTGCTTTGCGGTGAATGTCGTAGTACCGGCCCGACGGCTCCCCCGGCGTGCTGATCGCGAGAGCGTACGCCTCGAGGTCGGAGTCTTCCCCCGCACCGGACAGGATGCCCTCAGCGGCGTCGAACGTGTCCGCGGAGACGATCTTCGCCTCATCCACAACCAGCATGATGTGGTCGGCGTGGGCGCCTTCAATCTTCTCCGGTGTGTCCGGTGACGCGGCGTCCGCGTCCCCATGCCTGAGCCTGAGCTTCGTTTTCATGAGCTCGTTGCGCTCATTCGGTGCCGGCCGGCCCAGTTTCTCCCAGTCCACCCTGCGCGCCCACTTGGTGATCTCACGCCACAGGTACGACTCCAGCTGATGCCACGACCCGGCCGTCGTCATGATCTTCCAGTCGATCCCCGCAGCGTCCCGGGTGATCGCGAACCAGAGGACCAGCAACGACGCGAGCGCGCTCTTGCCCAGCCCGCGGGGGCCGCGTACCGCGAGACGCTTGTCCTCCGGGAACTCACCGATGATGTCCCGCTGATACGGGGCCAGGTCCCGGCCCGGCGGGAACCTGATGTACGTATCGATGAACGCGACCGGATCATGCACCATCGTCGCAGCGCCCTTACCGCGGGCTTTGGCGAGCTTCTCCTCGATGCCGAGGAGCTTCTCCTTCAGGTCAAGCTCGAGGTGCTCCAGGCCTGCCAGTTCCCCGGCGTCTTCGGTGTAACCACCGAACCAGGAGTCAGGGATCTCGACCATGATTCACCTCGTCTCCCATCAGGGCATCATGGGGCGCATGACCCGCCTCCGCCGCCCCGGCTCTCCCTGGCGACTGCTCGCCCATGAATGGCTCGGGGTGAACAGCGGCACCGGCTTCCGCTATGGCCGCTCTTTCGATGTGAGCAACAATCCAGGAGCGCCAGCCCGGCGTGCGGCGACCCTGCGGCGCCTCAGCGAGATGAAGCCCGGCGCGGAGCCGCTCACCGATGACACGAGCTACACCGTCTGCGAAGGCGCCGAGTTCGATGAGCTCGTGGTCGGCCGGTGGATACATGTCGAGGCGATGGACGCCACCGTCTGGTGGATGAACGTCGGCGGTGTCACGATCAATGTGACCGTGGACCGGGACGGGCGGCCGAAGGTGGTGGACGTGTACGGGCCCGGCGACTACGCCGAACCTGTACCGGGATGCAAATACGTGCTCAGCTGGTCAGCGGAAGAGTAATACCGGCGCTCCAATTTAGGCGCTACGCTTCCCGTATGGCAGGAAAGTCTAAGGAAATGGGAGCGGTTAGCCTCCGGGTCGCCGCCAATGTCCGCCGCATACGCCGCGAGCGCGAGATCACGACCGCCGCACTAGCCAAGCACCTCGCCGCCCTCGGCCATCCGATCGCTGACACCGGCATCACCAAGATCGAGCACGGCTACCGGCGGGTCGACGTGGACGATGCAGTGGCACTCGCGCAAGCACTGGACGTCAGCGTCGGGGACCTGCTAATGACTGACTTCGTGCTCGCGCCGGTCACGACAACAGCGACCGGCGCGGGTCTTCCCTCATGACCTATTCGCGGGGCGGCATGAGCGAGACGCTTCCACTGCCGTTCGGTGGCCGGCGTGGCGGTACAGCCGGGACACTCGCCCCCCCAACGGGACCGTCATCCCCGCCGCCTTGCTCGATCGCCGCGAGTTCCCGCTGTTTGCGTTCCACCTCGGCACGCAGATCCTCAAGATTCCCGCTGAACGTCACCGACTGTTTCGGTGCGTCGACCCCGAACAGTTTCCGGCGTTCCTTATGAATCTCGAGCAGCAGCCGGCGGGCGGCGATTTCCGCTTGCCGGTCCGGCATCGCCCGGTTCGTGTCCGGGTCCAGGATCAGTTTCCCCGACACGGTGGTCGCCAAGCCGGGGTTGTCGATGACTTCCCACGCACCCCGCGCCATCTCATCGAGCTCATCAGCGGCTTCACGGCGCGCCTCAGCGAAATTCTCCGACGGCAGCAGGCCCAAACCCACCGACACGGCCTGTTTCGCCGCGATCGGGGACGACAAGCCCAGTTCCGCGGCGATGTCGGTGAACGTCATCCGCCGGGTCCGCAGGCGGGCAGCAAGGATACAGATACGCGCCTTCTCAGCCGCAAGAGGAGTGATACGGGCAGGGTCAGAGGAGGGCATGAGCACCTCCCCTGCCGGGTGAGAGCATGACGGGATGAGCGACGGCGAGGCGCGCATGGAGGACTTCTACGAGGTCCCGGCGACTGAGGTCGCCCTAGTCGGTGGCCCGCACGCCGGTAAGCGGATGTTCGTACCGGACGATCGCCTGGAATGGCTGATGCCCGATCCGGAACCGGAGCCGACGATTCAGAGCATGCTTACAGCCGCGTTGCGTGGCCCGCAATCCGCCCTGTCCCGGACCACGCTCTACCGCTGGACTGGCAGCATCCGGGATGACGGCCTCCGCGTCTTCCGGGCCTCCTAGCGGTGCCCCTACTCCCGCCAGTAGCCGCCCGGCTCGATCAGGTGCTCACACGTAGGGCAGAACCCGCCGATCATCCGCGTCCCCGGATGCGGGCACTTCGTCCGTGTCGCAGCAGGGGCCGGGGGGGCGTCCGTGACGACCCGTTCAGCACCCGCATCCTGGAAGACAGCCGCACCAGGCGGAGGGGCAGGAGGACGAGGCGGGGGTCCTGCGGGAGGTTTGGACGGCGATGGTGGTGCGACCGGCGGCCGATGACCATTCGCCCGGGACTTCCGCCTGGCCGTCTTCACAGCCGGGATCTGGGGCGGCAGACTGTCGATCGGGGCTTGGGAAATCCCCTCAGCCTCCAGCGCCGCATCGATCAGGTTCCGCAGCCACTGCGCGGGAAGCAAATCCCCCCGCGCCGAATCCACCGCAGCAGCCGTACCCTCAGACACCTTCACCGCAAGCAGAACCCGCTTACCATTCGGGGTCTTCACGCGGGACATCAGCGGAGTCCCGCTTCATCTGGCCAGTAGCAGTCTTCCCCGGTGCAGTCAGTGCGCCCGCAGTCCCGGCAGTGGTCCCAGCCGTGGACCGGGCACCCGGCATCACTGCATGATTCTTCCGGCGGGTCACTGCACGCCGTCCAGTCGCCCATCAGGGCTCCAGCCAGTGCGGGTCAGCGTGCGCCGCCCGGATCTCCTTAGCCGCCCGCGTCTGAGCCTTCAGCCGCTCGCTCGACGCCTCACAGGCCAGCGCGTCAGCGGCCGAGGCGTGAATCCACCATCCACTCCCCGGCGCCGGAATCTCGCTGACGAGGCGGTCGCAGTCCTGGCAGATGTACTCGACGGTGCTGCTCGCCACCACCCCGCCGGGCGAGACCGGGGTGAGGAACTCGCTCAGGCGGGCGATCCCATCCGCGATCACCGCATCCGACAATGGCGTCCGCGGCCCCCACTCGGGGAAACCGTCACCGAAAAGTGCGTCGGACAGCCTGACCTCGGGAAACTCATCATTGGGGTTCGTCATGAGCCCAATATAGCGGTTAACCGGTAACCTGTAAAGAGGGCTGTTTCCGCAGGTCGCACCCAAACTAGCGGGATCAGCGAGTCGTACCCCACGCCATCGCACCAAAAACCGCGAGCGCAGCCACCCCCACGGCCACCAGCAGCCACGCACCCATGATCACCCCGAACACAATCAAGAACACGACCAGGCCGACCATCCCCAAAAACGCGACCGCCGCCAGCAAGCCCCAAACCGGATCCATGACCGAAGTCTAGGCGCACCCACCGAAACTCACCCAGCGTAGTTGCCGGCCGGTGAATGACCCTAAGAACGATCTTGAAACCTCTACACAACGTAACCAAGACGGTCAGTTGGCCGCCACACGCACCCGAGGCCACGGATGCACATGCGCCCCATACCCCCTACACCGCATCTGCCTCTCCTCCCAGCCCGGCCAGCGGCGACTCACATGCGCAGAACAGAACCGGCCCTCATCACCGGCACAATCATGCGGCTCCTGCCCCTCCGGCACATCCAGGCACCAGCACCACCGCCCAGGACGCTGCCGCTCGCTCGCATCACCGCTCATGAAACCAGCATAGCCACAAACCGGTTAACCAGAACGATTCCGCTTACCCGCCCATGAGGAAACCGCACCCCTGGGCCAAACGGTTAACGGGAAAACAAGGGGGAAATGAAAAAATATCCCGTGAAAATCGGAGGGGTAGTCGTGGAAAAATTCCGAAATGTCCGGTTTGATGATATGAGGGCGATATGCCCGGTCTGCCCCTAGCCTGGCCCAGCCCGAACCAGCCGACCCTAGCGGGTATCTGCCCAGCTCAGCGCGTGCCTGGCCAGCATCCCCTCGAGCGTGGCACGCGCAGGCGCGTGGGATATCGCCTGCCCTGGCTGGTGAGAATCTTCATTCTCAGCCTTGACACACGTTCCTAGGTTCGGTATGGTGTGTATATCAGCACGTCAGGCACGGGGAACCGGCCGGTGCGAGATACCGAACCTTGACAATCTGACCGCAGGCACACACACCGGCGGGACATAGCAAGCCCGATGTGAGCTCGAATCACATCTGTGCGGCAGGTGACTAAACCCTTAAGGTGACCATGCCTAGTCGCTCACTCCGACCGATGTACGGGTTGGGACATGGTTTGAGCTGCGTGTTTGCCGTAGGGCAAATGACACACGTTCCTTTGCTCAGTGTGCACTATCGGTGCACTGTGAGTGAGGAGTGAGTGAGTATGTACTGGTTCACGGTGGAGATGTGGGATGGCAAGCGGTACGTGCGTGTTGGTGCGCCGACGTTGGACGAAGATGCTGCTACACGGTGCAGGGATGCGATCCGTGCGGTTGGCGGTACCGCGATTCTGGTCAGTGAGTGAGTGCAGGGACCTAGTGTCCCTGCCTTGCCTTGAGCGCACAGTCAGGAGGGACTGTGCGTGCAAGCGTGAGGCAGGTAGGCATGAGTGAGCAGATTGAACGTGAGTATGAGCCAAGGCACTTGGCTGGGACGGTGGTGCTGTGGAAGCAGAACAGCACCTATGTTCCGCGGCATGCGAGCGAAGTTGAGCGTGACGCTCGCTATCAGGAGGCTACCGAAGCGCTTACAGGCGCGCGCTAGCGAGTCTCGAGCGGCCAGGCCTGCGAGGTCTGGCCGTTCGGATGCCCGCTAGGGGCAGTGATAGGGAGGCACAGAACATGGACCCGAATGTGGCACTTGAGGACGCGCGCCGGCTGGCGGCCAACATTGTGGACGGCGTTATGGCTGGCGGCCTGACCGCGGATGACATGGCGAGCGTTGGCGAGGATCTCGCTGAAGCGTTCCAAGGGCTTGACGAGTGGCTGTCGCGCGGCGGTTTCAAGCCTGACGCATGGCGCTAGCGGCTTGCATGGTGCGCGATTCCGGTTAACCGGATTGTGCGCTGTGTTCCCCGCTAGGGGCAAGGGATAGGGAGGCGGACGTGACGAAAACCGAAGCGGTGAAGCTTGCCCGCAAAGCACGCGCCCATGGGTACTTTGACCACGGGCTAGCTGGGATTGAGGTAGCTTGCCCGGTTTGCCGGGAGAGGCAGCGTACACACTGTAACTACCGGCGGTTTCCCGCGCGTAAGGGCCAGCCGGCGAACGTTGACCCTGTTACCGGGGCGCGGACGATTTACCGGCAGGAAACCACGGCCGAAGCGCTTGACCGTACGGTAATCGATCACCTTACGGGCTACTGCGCCGGCTGAACGCTAGCGGCTTACATGGCCAGGATTCGGTTAACCGGAATCTTGGTTGTGTTCCCCGCTAGGGGTACAGGCTAGGGAGGTAGCCAGGATGGGAACACGTACGGCAGTAGCGAGGTACCGCGCCGGCGAGACGTTCACGTGTGTGAAGCGTAAGCCGCTTAACGTCGAATGGACCGAGTTCAGTGACCCGTGCGGCGCTGAGATCAGGATGCACGGTTATTACTGGTGCGCTCAGGTTTGCCCCGAGTGCCTAGCCAACTATCACGTTGGGTTCGGCTCTGACATGGGCCTTTACCTGGATACGGCGGGGTACTACCCGGACGACACAGCAAAGCGTGTGCGGGCGAATATCGCAGGGAACGGTGGCCAGTACATTCCCACGTTCTAGCGGTAGCTAGGTCCCGAGCGTGCGAGCTCGCGAGAGCACGTGCGTTCGGATGCCCAGCTAGGGCTACGTGACCAGGAGGGGTTACGGCAATGATGCGATACGAGACAGAACAGACAGCAATCGCAGAGTCCGGTGTCGGTACTGAGAATCTGGTGACGTTGGCGCTTACGCTCACGACACGCGATTTTACTAACGTGCTGTGGGGCCGGTCGCATGCCTGGTATGCGATTGCGAGCACTCAAGCGCAAGCGCGGGACTTCATTACCGCACAGGGACCGGATGAGCAGCGCCGCATGGCATCTACTGCTCTTGCCAAGGCCGGGTATACGGCTAGCGACGTCAGTAGGGGTTAGCTATGGCGAAAGTGATGACGGCACGTCGCGCGGACACATGCCGGGAATGCTCGGGTCCGATAGCGGCCGGAGAGAAGATCAACTACGGCGGGCCCGGTGCGGTATCGCACGCGGGATGCCGGCCACTGCAGACGGTTCGCACCAGGTACGGGCGGCGGACGTACGGGGGCGCGTCCTACACGGGCAGCCGTTGTGAAGATGCCCCGTGCTGTGGTTGCTGCGACTGAACCTAGCGAGTCTCGAGCCGGCGGCATGTCCGCCGGTTCGGATGCCCGCTATGGGGCGGAAACACGGGAGGTAAGACGATGGCTGGATACGAGCCATGCGCCGGTTCAGGTACGTACGCCGTGAACCTGTGGAGGTCACCTTCACAGCGTGACGGTCTGGGTATGACGCAGGCTAAAACGTTCGGTGAGTGCGAGGCGTGCGGGCGGACGGTTATGCAGCGCGGGATCACGTCGTTTATCAAGGTCGCGCGGCATAAGGCAAAGGAGGCGGAGCAGTGAGCAACGCGATACGGCTGCCCGTGTTTTGCGGGCCGATTGACTTTGACATGAATCGTGATTGGCCGTGTAAGCGGCTAGCCAAGGTGTATCACCTGCACAGTTACGCGGATGAGATCCAGCGTTACCGCGGGCTACGTGATCGGGCGCGTAACGAGCGTAAGCGCCGCAACCTGGGCAACTGGGTTACGGACGCTGAAACGCGGCTAGCTCACTACGTGGCGACCTGGGACCTCGGGGCGTGCACGTGCACGCGGCCGGCGGAGTATGCGACGTTGGCGGAGGTCCCCTTGCCCGATTGCACGTGCACGTCCTAGCGAGTCTGCAGGGTACGGCCGGTTAGGTCCGCCCGTACCTTGCAATGCCCAGCTAGGGCAAGTCACGAGTGGAGGCGTGATGACAGCAACAGTGCCTATGGACATGCTTGCAGAAATTCAGGGATGGGCGCCGGCGGGTGGTTTCGTCCGGTCGGAGTGGCGGCACGGGGCCAGGATCGAACCAGGCGACCTTATCCGGCATCACGGCTGGTCGGTTGTCGTGGCGTGCGATGACGCGGTAATCATGAGCGCGGCCGGGGATGTTCTGGACAAGTCGCCGGCGTTCGCGTGGCGTGATTGGGACGGCAACCGCGGCACGCGCGTTCTGTACGCCGGCGCTGGTGCGGAGGTCCGCACCGATACCCGGATCGATCCTGGGACGATACCCGCACCGTAACGGTTAACCGGTTAAATACGCTCACCCGCGCGGGTATGGGCCTGCGCGGGTGAGCTAACCAGGAGGAGGCCTGGCTATGGCGATAGTAACGAGCGTTCGGCGAGTCTGGCGCGTCACGCGGGCACTGTGGAGGTTCGCGCGGGCGCACACACCTAAATGGCTGGGGCCCGTGCTCGCCGTGTGTTTGCTAGTGCCCGGGCCGCTAGATGAGCTCGCGGTGCTCGCTGTGGTGCTGGTGCCTGTGCTGAGGTCACGGCAGGCACGCGGCGAGCTGGGCGCGTCGGTTAAAGCGGCGTGGCGT
>QGNH01000936.1_pt1 | contig 14269 bp, 22 predicted proteins | sample 1735481 | NCBI WGS metagenome assembly QGNH01 (sample SAMN09239004, study PRJNA386568) | Viral metagenome, whole genome shotgun sequencing project. | reverse complement strand
CGGCCTGCTCGGCCTTGCGCTTCGCCCATGCGATCCACGCCTGCGCGCCGTTCCCGTCCAAGAGCAGCTCCGCGAGGGCCTGGCTGGTGGCGTCCACCTGGTCATCGTGGGCGTCGTTCGGGAAGGCCGCGCACTCGGTTACGTACGCTTCCGTATCGAAGAGGGCGATCTCGGCAGCGGGCAAGAATGCGTTGCCGGCCTCGATGAACGGGGCGACCGCGGTAGCCCGCGCATACTTCGATTCGGTCGGCGTGATCGCGACGATGCCGGGAATCTTCGACTTCAGCGACGAGATCACGGCCGGGCCGTTCGCCTTGTTCTCGACGAGCTTTCGCGTTGCCTGCGGCCATCGCGCCACCATCGCCTGGAATGCGACCAGCGTGTCCGTGAAGCTCAGCCGCTTGCGTACCTGGTCGAGCAGGTAGACGCTGGCGCCGCGGCGGCACCAGATCTGGCCTGCTACGTAGTCGCTTCCCTTGGTATCGGCAAAGGCCATGTCCCACGACGCGATTACCTCGTCGCACTCGTGGACGAGGTAAGCGTCCGGGCGGTCAGGATGCTGTGACCACAACGGCGTGCCGTAACGCCGCCACCATTGCCGCTGCCACACGTTCCCCGCATCGGGGGACGGACGACCCTGGTACAGGGCGGCGAACACGCGGGACCCGGCCTGGATCCGGATCTGCTCCCACTCGGCGACCGTCCGGCCCCGGGCGGACTGGAGCCATTCGCCTGGCTCGCGGCCGAGCGGGTCGCTCTGGCCCTTGGCCGGGTCGTGGTCGGCGAGGGCGGGGATGTTGATGACGCGCCACCGGTGGCCGTCCTCGGCGGCGACGAGGCGGCCGGCCAGGTCGTCTTCGTGCCAGCGGGTGAGGATCACGATCACCGGGGCACCAGGGGCGAGGCGCGGGGCGCCGACCGAGCGCCACCACTCCCAGACCCGCTCGCGGTAGTAAGCCGACCCGGCCTGCTCGGCATCGGCGAACGGGTCGTCTATGGTCAGTGCGTCAAGCGGGCGGCCGGTCAGGCCCGATCCGATGCCGACGCAGACGACGCCGCCGCGGTGCCCCTCGAGCTGCCAGCGGCGGGCCGAGCCGTTGTCGCGGGCAATCCTCAGGCCAAGGTTGAGCGTGCCTTCGTCGCCGTTGAACGTGGTGATGGTGTTGCGGACCTCACGGCCGAAGCCCTCAGCGAGGGACTGCGCGTACGACGCGATGCCGAGCCGGAGTTCGGGGTTGCGCTCGAGCGCCCACAGCGAGCTGGTCTTCGTGACCCTGCTCGACTTGCCTTCCTGAGGTCCGATCGAGATGATCAGCCGCGCGCCGGGAGTCGTGTACGCCCAGGTGACTGCCTCGTCTATAAGGTCGAGCGCCGGGGTCTGCACGGTCGTGGGGTCGATGGCTACGGCGAGTTCGCCCGGTGTCTCCCATGTGCGCTCAACGGCCGGCGGGTCGAGCCTGTCGGCGAGTGAAGCAGCGAAATCAACCGTCATGCCCGCCCGATGTCACGCTCTGCTGATAGTTACCGGCTAGTACGGGTCTCGGCCCCGTCATCCGGGGCACCTCTACCCGCCAGTAACATGAATTCGGTCACGCAACGCTACGGAGATGCCTCGCGAGACGGCCGCGGGCGTCTCGCTGCTGCTCGGCTGGCAGGCCCATCTCGCGGAAGGTGGCCGCCAGTGCATCACTGACGAGCCGCGCCTGCGTCTCCGTGATCTTCGCCAGCCGCTCCTCGATGTTCAGCTTCGCGATATCCACCAGCAGCCGCCCGCACCGGTCCATCGCCCGCTCGAGCACCGAGACCTCAGCGCGGAGCTGCTCCCCGCCTTCCTCGCTGCCGTAGCGCACCGACCGGAGGTTGTTGACCAGGCCGCCGATGGTCTCCTCGAGCGCCAGCGCACGGCCGGCCAGCCGCTGCAAGGCTTCGAGCGGGTCAGTGACGGGGGCCGCGTCGTACCTGTACAGCAGCCGCCGGGCTTCCTCGTTCAGCGCGGCGACACGGCCCGACGGGGTGCAGCCGCCATGGTTCTTGCAGTTGCCGACGCCTTGGTGATCCGTGCCCTTGCCTGCGCCGTTGCCGCACGGCTTGCCCTCGCGGTTGGTGCCGCCGCACTTCGGGGCAGCTCCATGGCCCATGACGTCACCGCCTTGGTTCCATGGCCAAGCGTTTGCCCGGCATCACCAGAATGAGCACCGGGCGGGCTCGTCCTGCACGATCTCGCCGCGGTAGGGGCCGGCTTCGTCCGCCTCCGGAGTACCGGCGGGATGGCCGCACGGCTCCAGCTCGTACAGGTCCGTCATGCTCCCCCGCACCGCGCCGAACGCGACGATACGGTCACCGGGAAGGTGCACGCCCTCGGTGTGGCAGAGCGTCCGGTCTGCGGTGAAGCCGAACCGGTGGTCGTCGTCCACGGCGTCGCAGCCGGCGAAGTCGCCGGTCGTGCCGCCTTCCCTGACCTTGGCGAGGGTGCAGAACTTCACGGGCGCCGCTCCGTCATCGTGAACGCCGGGTGGTCCGGGGGCCGGTAGAGCAGCTTCCCTGACCAGGTGAAGACGGCTTCCTGCGGCGGGATGATGGTGTGGGTGTACGGCGGTCCGGGCGCTGGCTCGGCGAGCAGGCTGGCGAGGAACGCCCCGGCAGCCTCGGGCCAGAAATTGAGGCTGTTTTCCGGCCAGTCTTCGGGCAGGACCCATCCGGGCGGGGCTTCGAGCGGGCCGTCCGGGTACTGCCTGCCGGTGCTCTGGGTGCTAACGCGGCCAGCCTAGCCTTCGGCCGCCTCTTGCGGAGCGGCCTGCGAGGCCACCAGGAACTGCCGGCGCGAATCCCGGTCCAGCAGGCGGACGGCGCGCTTGGCTTCCTTGCCGCTCATCTTCAGCCCGGCCCCGATGTCCGCCCAGGAGGCTCCCGCTGCCCTGGTCTCAGCGATGAGACGGAGGCGCTGCATGGCGGAGCCGAGGGTGGCGGGCATGGCAGCGGGCGCGGTCATCGCGGCCGCGATCCCGGCGCCCAGTTCGCGGCGGAACGGCGGCGTTCCCGGTCCAGCAGCTGCGGCAGGACGCGGCCAAGGCGCACGGTGAACTCGGCGTCCGTCTCGGGCTGCACGACGGCCATGTCCAGGTGCGGGACGACGAGCACCTTGACCTCGGGGGCGTTCTCGGCCAGCCACCACGCGGCGTACTCCTGCATCTCGCCGGCCTGGTCCGGGGTCCAGCCTTCGGGGCAGCGCAGGATCAGCGTCTCGCCGGGCTTCACGACGGTGACGCACTCGCGGAGTAGCTGCCGGATCTCGTCCGGGCTCAGCTCAGGTGCCACTCAGTCCCCCTGTCCCGCGCAGCACCGGCAGTCCCGGCTGGTGCACCGCTCGTGCTTGTCGCGCTCGCACTGCGGGCACACCCAGTCATCGGCGGGCACGGCTACGCCCGGCCCCCTCCGCCGGGCGTGGCCGGCGACGGGGCGGGCTGGAGGACGTCGACGGTGACCGACGCGGTAGCCACCAGGCCGGCCTTGTCGGTCACCGTCGCCGTGATCGTGAGGGTGGCGCTCATGCCGCGGCGGGAGGCGTCCCGATCGTGGCGGTCAGCACCGCGACGCCGGCGGCGTTGGATACCTGGGTGTAGGCATCACCGAAATTGTCCGTGACGCCGATCGTCATCGGCTGCTGCTCGGAGGTGTTCACCGTGACCGACAGGTCGGCGTTGATGCTGTTGCCGGCCGCATCGGTGGCCGAGGCGACGATCGACAGGGTGACCGGGGCGGAGGTGGAATCAGAGTAGGTCGCGGTGAGAGTCAGGACATCGCCGACGCTGTAGGTCGCCTTGTCGGCGGCGAGGGTGAGGGTCGGGGCGACAGCGGGCGCGGGGGTGGTCATGGGGGGCTCCTAGCTGGGGGTTTCGTGGTTGCTGCGATACCGGGCGCGAGATGGGCGGCCGGGATGTCTTCGGGGCGGGCGGCCAGAACGCGGCGAACTTAGGGTCAGGCCGCTATGTCCTGCCGGCGGGCGCCGTTCGCCATGCGCTCGCCACGCTGCCGGGTCTCGATGTCGGCCCGCGCGACGTCGCGGAGCCGGTACTTCGGCCGCCCCCGGCTGTCGCGGATCTCCCGCCCGTTCTTGTCCGTGGCCACCGGAAGGTAGCCGCGGTCCCGCCAGTTGCAGATGGCCGGGACGGACACGTGCGCGTACTCCGCCGCCTGGGTCGCCGTGATCAGGGCGTCCATGTCGAACGTGGGGGCGTCCAAGCATCCTCCCCCGGGCATGAAGAAAGCCCCCGGAATCCGGGGGCCCGTGGTGCTTGCGGGACGCCTGCGAACATGGCTGTCCGGGAGACAGGTTAACCCGTGAAGCTGCCCGCCGGCAAGTAACGCCACGCGCTTCTGCTCGGCGGCGAGCCGTTCCACTTCAGCGTCGTACTCGGCCAGCGAGAGGATGCGGTTGCAGACCGGATTCGCGCAGGTGACCTGCTGTTCGCCTTCGGTCCAGATCAGGGTCGCGTACTTGCAGGACGGGCAGCGCAGCGGCTTGCGAACCGTCCTGACCCCGGCCTTGGTGCTGCCGGTGAACTCACGGTGCCACTGCAAGATCTCCAGCCCGAAGTCCGCGGCGACACCGGAGCGGAGGACACCGTTCAGGTGGTGCATCAGCCACGCGATGCATGTCGTCTCGGCGGATGCGAGTTCGCCACGGGGCGGCGGAGACGGCCAGCGGCGCAGGTTCCGGTATACGCGCTCCCAGCTGATCAGCATCGAGGCTAGCTCGTCCTCGTCGTCGCCCGCCTGCGACGGAGACTGGGCCTCGTCGGAGGATCCGGAGACGCGCTCGGCCGCGTCGGACTGCTTCTGGCCGTCGGCCGGGGCTTTCCTCAGGGCGATGAGGTCATCGAGCTGGACAAGCCGCTCGCGGATACTCGACGCGCACGCGCCGCACCAGACGGGATCGCCTGGCCACGGCACGACCTCGGGCGGCTCCGGGCGGGACTGCGACGAGTCGAGCGGGTCGTAATCGGCGAGGGCCTGACGGTGGGCGTCGCGGGCTTCCCTGAACCTGCGGTTGCACGGGCCCGGACAGGCTTCCTCGCTGCTCATGGCGCAATGATGGAGTACCGGGACCGATGGTGCCAACGCGGCCCGCCCCGGGTCATGCCGCGAGCCGGATCTCAGCCTGTTGACGGTCCGGTCTGCTGCCGTGCCTAGGGTCCTGGTCTTCGCTGCTGCTATCGGGGGCCTCATCGTCGACGGGCAGCCCGCCTTGCTCCTGGCGGATCGCATTATCCGGCTCCTCTCCGGCATACAGGCGCAGCAGGACGGGGAGCACGACGAGGATGGCGGCAGCGGCGATCCAGGGAAGCCAGGCAGGCATAGCTGTAGCAGGAACCGTTCAGAAGTTGGGGCTTGACCAGCGGAAAGGGGCGGCCGGAGGGCCTGCCTAATCCTATCGGTTCCGCCCGCGCCTGATGACCTCAGTGCCCCCCTAGCGCCTTCCAGATCTTCCTGGTCCCCGAGGCCTTGATGGCGGCGGAGACCTGGCGGCCGGCTCGTTCCTTACGCGCAGCGAATTCCGGCGAGGCCTCGGCCGCCTCGGCCTCCCGCAGGCGCCACAGCCGCATGGGCGCGGCGCTCTTGTAGTGCGGATTGTCGACCCGCAGAGCCGGCTCTCCCAGGAGGTCGCGGATCATCGCCTCAGTCCAGCCGCGTTCCCTCAGTCCGGGGGCAGCGATGCACTCCGCTGCTGCCGCGATCTCCGGCCACCGGGCGCGGATCTTATCTGCTGCTGCGGCCGACCAGCGACTGCGGGCCCGGTCAGGCTCCGGCAGCAGGCCAAAGTCGCGGGCCCGGTCTACCTGGCCGTAGAACGCACCGAGGTAGTCGGCTAGCTGGCGGGGGCCGTAATCAGGCCGGGCTGTCACCCTGCACCTTCCCTGTCAGCAGCGCCAGCAGGGTCGGGTCAGTCGCCTGACTTGTCCCCTCGCCGTAGTGCACGAAGGCCCAGTTGTCGTTGACGGACGTGATCACGCCCTCTTCCCCGGTGGGCAGGTACACCACGCCGTGGCCGATGTGACCGCGGCACTGGTCAATCGTCATCGCTGCCATCCTCCCGCGCCGCCAGGTTCGTGGTCACCCCGGCCGCGTACTTCAGGTCCGCCCCGAGATGCTCAGCCGACAGCCTCGCAGCGTCCGCCCTCATCCGCAGCGCGATCACGGCCATGGCGGTTGCGGCCCGGTCCCCGGATACGACCCGGAGTCTCCCCGCAGCAGCCCGGCGCTCGTACCAGGAGGCGATCTGGTCCAGGAGCTGAGGCATGCGCTCCGCGGCCGACTCCAGGTAGCGGAAAAGCTGATCACCCTCAGCCGGGAACTCCAGGGCCTCAGGGTGGCGGGTCAGGTGATTCAGCGCGCGGATTATCTCGGCGGCGGCCTCAGCGAGCTCAAGCACGTACCCAGGGGAAGGCGGCGCGTCGATGTTGATGGCGACGGTGTAAGGCTGCCGGTCTTCGTCGGTCACGATTCCTCTTCCTTCAGCCCGGCTCTTCGGAGCCGGGCACGGCTGTTGCGGGAACTGCGGTGGTCGCTGGGGGTGGACGGGGTTATCACCACGGTGCCGTCCGGGGACTCCCAGCGGAGGTGCCCTGTACCGGTCAGGGTGATCGACCAGCCGGCTCTGTGCGCTGCGCGGGCCAGGGACCTCAGGGCACCGGGGATGCGGAGACGGGAACGGCCCATGGTTGCCTCCTCGCCGTGATCGGCGAGACGTTGGCCTCGCTGCGGATCTGCTCGAGTAGCGGCCTTACCCGGTCACGGCTGCGGTTGAGATTCTTCGCTGCGGCGTTCACGGACACGGACGGGTCGGCGTCGAACTCTGCCTTGACTTCCCGCTTCAGGTCAGCGTCGGAGATGCGCGGCGGCCGGGCCGCTGGCTTGCGCCGGGGCCTGACTTGAGGCGTGGCCGGAACGGTGACTCCGGGCTGACCTGAAACAGGGGCCGGGGGCTGACTTGAAGTCAACTCCGGGACCTGACCTGAAACTTGCTCCGGGGTGACCTGAACGGGTGGCGCGGCGGCGGCTTCAGGCGTGGCGTCTGCGGTGACCTGAACTGCGGCCAGGGTGACTCCTGCCGCGTCCTCCGTAGTGCGCAGCAGGTGCGTCAATGCCGCGCCAAAGCCGAGCGTCACGACCGGCATGCACGACACGGCCACGGTGACAGGCCACGGTGCGCGAGTGCTGTGCGCGGCGGCGAGCAGGTGGTAAATGACCTGACCGCACATGCCGAGGATGAGTGACCCGACGGCTGACCGCCGCGCGAACGCCCGCGCCCGCTCCGGGGTGCCCGGGATAAGCCACGCGCCGAGAGCATAGGCACCATATGCCTCGACGCCGACCGGGAGCGTGATCGCGGTATTGACCGAGAAGCCATGCCCGATGCCGGGCAGCAGGTTGACGACGCCAAAGCCGCACATGCCGCCGAGCGCCACCCACCCGGACCACACCGCGACGGCAGCCGGGGAGGCTATGAGGAACAGGGGCCAGCGTGGCATCCCGCGGCGCGTGCTCATAGTTGTCACGGTGTCCCCGTCTCCTGATCGGTTGCGAGTGCTTGCGGGCATTACGCCGCCCGCCGGCTGGTCACGCTGCTCCATGGCGGGCCGTCCCTTCTATCCACCGGGCGTAGTCCGGGAGCCGGCCGCCGTTGCGGAGGAACGTGTGCACCAGCTCGTACACCTCGCCGAGATCCTGCGGGACACGGCGGACGCAGGTAAGCACGGCTTTCACGGCGGCGGCGAGGCTGTCCAGGACCTCGGCCGCGGTCTCGCAGATGGCGGTGGACTGCCGGGCATCGCGGGCCCGTGCGTCCGCGTCCTCGACAGCAGCCTGAGCAGTATCTATGGCGGACTGCTTCGCGCCGTGGCAGCCGGTGCACGGCTCATTTACCGGCCATGCGATCGCGGCAGTGAGCTGGCGGTGGGCGGCATCAAGGTCAGCCTGGGCGACGGTGAGGGCCTTCTGTGCGGACTCCTGGAGTCCCGCGACCTCGGCGAGCAGGGCTGCGGCGGCGCGGCGGCGCTGCTCAAGCTGGTCTTCGGCGTCGCTGACACCTTCCAGGAACTCCCACTCTGACCGGTAGCCGGTGTTAATGCGCCGGTCGGACTGGCTGCCGGCGTCATAGCGGACGGCCATGGCCGGGTCGAGAGCCCGGAGCGCGGCGATCAGGCCGGTGACGGCGCCGCGGTCCGCGCCGGCCTGCTCGGCGCCGGCGAGGACTTCGCCGGCCAGCTCGGCCAGGTCGCCGGTCTCGGCGAGGATCTCGGCCTGGATGTACAACTCGCGGGCCTGCTCTGCACCCATCACGCTCACCCCTTCCCGGCTACGTTGAGTGATGGTCCACTCCCCCGCTGATCGTTCGCGGGATCGTTCGCAGGGATCGTTCGCGAACGTTCACAGCGCTGGTCAGTGACGCCGCGAACGTTCATGTGCCGGGACGCGGGCCCGTCCCCTCTTCTGGTCACTGAACGTCACCCGTCCCGGCATCCGGCGATCCGTCATCCCCGGTGCCCGCAGGCAGCAGGGTCAGGTGTCCTCGCTGGCGGGGTCTCCCCATCCCGGCTAGCTCGCGGGCCTTCAGCAGCATTTCCCGGGTGTCGTCATCGCACTCGACCAGGCCGCTGGCGACCGCATCGGCGAGCATCTCAATCGTGCCGTATGGCCTGGTCACAGCCTCGGAGTCCAGCCCGGCCGCCTCTGGCTCCGCTGTGTTACCGGCCAGTAGCCAGCGGGACGCCTGGCCGCTCTTGACCGTCACGGCAACCCCGGCCTTCCGGGCGGCGACCAGGTACTCATACGCCTTCGTCTTGCCCGTGCCGATCGCCGCGGCGAACTCCGTGGCGGTGGTCCCCTTCTCCAGCAGCGGGAGCATCTTCGACACTGCGTGCGCGGGAACGCCGGGGATCATCCGCGCTGTCCGCGCGGCCGGAGCCGGGACGGAAGGGGCTTCCGGGGGAGGGGTCGCGCCGGCCGGCCGGGCGTGCCACCGCTGGTTACCGCCAGGTAGCAGGCCGACAGCGCGGGCGAGGCGGCCCCGCAGGCTGTCCGGGTCATCGGACGCGGGTAGTCGACCGCTGTCGTCAACGTCCTGCTGAGGCTCGGGCTGCCCGTAGCCGTCCAGGTCGAGCCCTGGCCCCGGGAGAGCAGGCCGGCCCGCCGGGTCGCGCTGCCAGATGATGTTCCGCTGCTGCTCGCCGATCGTCCCGATGTTGAACGCCCGGCCCCGGGCCACGACCCGCTTGGCCATCGGCTTCCAGTGCTGGAAGTAGCCAGGCTCGCCCTTGGAGTACTCGCTGATGTCCGGCATGTCATGCTCGGCGCCGGTCGCGTGGCGGGACTCCGACGCGCGGGTCATGTTGCCGATCAGGACGTCGGTCAGGTTCGCCCGGACCCCGCCGCCGCCGGTCCACTGCTGCACCGCCCGCTGGCTGGCCAGGACCAGGATAACGGCGGCCGAACGCCGCTTGCTGGCCAGGAACTCGATCCCGGACTGCGCGCCGGGGACCTTCAGGGCCTCGTCGACCTCGTCCACCAGGATCACCACGGCCGGGTCTGCCGGCGTCGGCTGGAACACCGAGTCCCCGGTGATCACGTGGGTGGCAGACCGGGCGGTGATCAGCTCCTGCGCGTACTGCAGGACCGCGAGGATCTTGTCGCACGTCCCGGCCGGCTCGTCGGCCAGGACCGACCCGGCCGCAGTCCCGGCAGCCAGGTCAGCCCACGCCAGCTCATCGCCGACCTTCGCGCCGTTGACCTGAAGCATCACCGCGTCGTCCATCGCGGTGATCCGCTCGCGGAAATTATCGAGCACGGTAGTTTTCCCCATGCCGCCCGCCGCATACACGCCGATGACCTTCCCGCCGTTCTCATCCCACAGCGAGATACTGGCGACCTCGCCTGTCTCCGGGACGACCAGCAGCGGCACCGGGTCGCGGACCGAGGCCACGGCGGGGAAGTAATCAGCGAACTGAGAGCCGGGATCGATCATCGGATGCCGGACCGGCCCCTCGATCGACGGGTCCTCATAGCGGATGTCGACCAGCAGCCATCCAGGTTTCGGGGTGGTGATGTCGATGTTGCCGTAGTCCATGCCGAGATGGTGCAGCAGGTTCTCCGCTACCCCCTCCGGGTGGGCGGCGATCTGGGATGCCCGGCCGCTGCGGCTCCCCGGGGAGCTGGTCAGCAGCAGCTGCTCGCCGAGCAATGTCGGGATGACGTTCACGAGGTCGAAGCCGCCCAGGCCGATCAGGTGGGCGATCAGGTGCCACCAGGTTTTCCGGCGCACCAGGGCGGCGGCAGCCTCCCGCTGGTCCCGCGCGTCCTGCACGGCCGGATGGCGCCGCAGCCACCGGTAGCCGAAGTAAGCCCCGGCCACGTAGACGACGGTCGGCCAGAAGCCGGGCGGGGCGAGCGGGCCCCAGCGGGCGGCGGCGGTGATCCACCCGCCCGCGGCCGCGGCGACGCCGGCCGCCTCACTGGGCAGGAATCGCTGCCGGGCGGGCCGGCCGGCGGCCAGCGCCCGGTCATACCTCCAGGTGTGCCACGCCCACACCAGCCATGTCAGGACGGTGACGGCAGCCGCGGCCAGCACGGTGTCCAGGAGCCGGACGCGGGCCAGGTACATCAGCCACGCGGCCGGCCACGTCACCAGGATCCCGGTGAGCGGCATCCGCTCGGCCGGCGCAGCCATATGCCAGGCGCGGAAACGCCGCCACGCCGACTCGGGCACCATCGGCCCGGCCGTGTCCTGCAGGTCCTCAGGATGGCCTGGGACCGGGGACGGCCGGGTGAAAGTGTCCGGGTCGGCGGACGGCATCGCTGGTTTCCTCTTCCTGGTTTCAGTAGAAGGCGTACAGGGATTCGGTCTCGGCCAGGAATTCCCCTGCCGAAACTTCGGGCTCGGCGGCGAACACGGCCAGCTGACCGGCTGCGTGCGGCAGCTTGCGGGTCACCTGCGGGGTGTTGGCGTACTGCTGTTCCATGGCCCGGACCCGGTTCCGCAGATCCTCGCGGTCAGCCGCGCGCCCGGCCCATTCCAGCAGGGGTCCGGCGGTCGCCTTGACGCCCCCGGCCGACCCCCGGTCGGCATACGGGGTCAGGGCGCTGGCGATGCGCAGGATGGCTGCCCGAGCCTGCGAATCTACGATGACCGGAGGGGCTGGCTGCTGTGCCCGCTCCCGGATTTCGCTGAACGTTGTAGCGGTCTTCATGGCGGTTCCTTATCTCCTGGTTAACCGGGGCTGCCCTGATGCCACCTGCCGTCGTGCGCCAGCTGGCCGCCGCTGTCGACAAAGGCGTCGGGGAGCTCGAAGTAGGCGCAGAACGCCCCGACCGCGCCGGCCATCGTCTGAGCGCAGGTCACCCCGGCCTCTGCGACGTCCTGCAGCATGGAGATAGCTGCCGCGTCGACACCCTTGCCGCGGTTGGTCTCGTGCTGCTCGACAACCGACTCCGCCCAGGCGGCCAGGCCCAGAACCTGCGCGGTCATCCACTGGGCGAGCTCGATGTTGCTGTCAGCCTCGAAATCGCTGGTCCCGGCGACGACAGCCGACCATTCCGCGGGCACCGCCACCATCCCGGCCGCCGCGGCGATGCGCCGGGCCCGGATGGCGGGCTGCTGGACAGTTCCGTTCGCTGGCGGCCTGGTGCCGTTTCCTCCGGTGTTCCTTGATGGCATGGCGCTTGCTCCGTTCGGGCTGGGCTGGATGGGTGGTGCGGGCTCGAGGTCTGAGTCCTCGCCTGTGCGCAGTTCCTGCCAGCGGCGGCCCAGCCAGCTGGCTGGCCGGCTGGTCAGGCTGCGGGTGTCGCGGGCGAGATAGCCGAAGCCCGCACCTGCGTGGCCGAGCACGCCTCTTGCTGCCGCCAGCCTCCAGCCGGGCGGCACGCCCTCTTCATCGCCAGCCGCCAGGGCTTCCGTCACGGCGAGTCCCGCCGCGGCGAGAAGGGCCAGGAGCGCCAGCACCGCAGCAGCGGCGGGACTGAGGGCACCGACGGCGGCCAGCAGGACCACGGCGGCGCAGGCATACAGCCCGGCGGCGATCCACGGGCCGCACCACTTGTCGCGGATGCCGTGCCAGGCCGAGGACAGGCAGGCGGCTAGCAGGCCGAGAGCGGCCAGCCAGCCGATGGTGGTGAGGATCATTGAGTTCTTGCCTTCCTTAGCAGTTAGCCGTCAGGGTGCCGTCGTAGTGGCTGGCCGCCCACGGGCTGGCCATGATCGCGTCACAGACGGCCTGGGCGGAGTTGCCGGCCCGCAGGGCGGACAGGATCGCGCCGTAGTAGCCGTCGTTGAGGGTCTGGACCGTGTACCGCAGGCCGTCCGCGGCGTCGGGGAATGCCCAGGCACCGGTGGCGTTGCTGCCGGGCCATCCGGCACCGGGGCCGGGGTTGACGTTCAAGGGATTAAAGCTCGCCTGGTTCCCGAACCCGCCGCCTTCCCTGGCCTCCCACTCGGTGACCGCGCTGAAGTCGCAAGACGTCCGCGGGTCGCCTTCCGCGGCGAGCAGGGCACTGGCCCAGCCGGCCGGGGTGTTCAGGTTGCTCCCGGCCGGGACGATCACGGCGGTGACAGCGGCGGTGCTCCCGTGACCGCCGCTGGTGCCGTGATGCGCCACCTTCGCGCCCGACCCGGCCGCCAGCACGACGAAGGCAGCAACGGCGATAAGCGGGCCCTTGTCGTTCTTGCCGTAGCGGCGGCGCAGGCGGTAGTTGTACCGGCGGTAGGCGGCCATCAGCGCTGCCCCCACCCTCGCTCGCAGGTCCAGCAGCAGAAGTAGCGCCGGTAACGGCGGGCATTGTGACCCCGCCGGCGGCAGCCCCAGTAGCGGAACATCACCGCAGCCCGAGCATCCTGAGCAGGCCCCAGAAGGCAAGCAGCAAGGCGAGGACGATGACCGCCCAGGCGACCACGTTCGCGGTGTGGGCAGACATGTGGCCGGCAGCGAGGACGAAGTCGGGGTTCACGACCGGGCCTCTCTCGTCATGCGCAGGGTGACGATGCAGACCACGGACAGCACGCCGCAGATGACGACCGCAGCAAGGCTTAGGTGGTACAGGTGATCCCAGGGAAGGCCGGCAGTGGCGACGGCGAAGGCCCAGGCGGCGACAACGGCCAGGAGCATGCGGGACAACCTGGACCAGGACCGGAAGTACGCGGTTAGCAGGAGGGCCACGATTGTCACGGTTACCGCCAGGACCGCTATGCGCCACGGTGCCCACCAGGACGGCGAGGCCAGTGCGGACGTCCACTCGTAGCAGGTGCCGGGATGCATGGCCGGGCTGAACGCTCCCGGAGGGGCCGGGGCGGGCAGACAGGTTTCCGCCGGAGCCGGCCCGGGGCACACTGCCGGGTTCGCACCGGGCGGGCAGCCGCGGGCGAGGATGCTGATCATGGGCGCGCTTACCTCCGCCGGGCCGGGGCGGGGCGGCCGTACCGCGGGCCGGCTGACTCCGGCTTGGCCGGCCGCACTGCCAGGACGAGGCACACGATGACGAACAGCGCCAGGACGATGAGGGCGCCAAGGGCGGCGTAGTGCACGTCCTTGTGGTGGGTCATCCACCTGACCTCCGCCGGCCGGGATGCCAGCCATCCGAGGACGAGGAAAGCGACCGTGCCTAGGAATGCGTGAAACAGGTTCTTGATCATGCTGCCGCCTTCTGGGGCCTGGTGGTGGTGGATTGAGCCGCGGACTTCGCGGCCTGCCGGTCGTATTTCGCTTCCTGCCACCGGGCTCTTTCGCCGGCGTTCGTGCACGCGCGGCACCGCTTCCACTCGCCGTTCGGCCCGGCCGGGATGGTGTTCTCCGCGTCCATGACGTGCAGCCTCTTCCTGCACAGGCCGGGGCCATCCGGGGTCGCGGGCCTCATGCCGTGCCGCTCCTGCTCGGGCAGGCCGCCCCACGTACCCCAGCGCTCAGGGGATGACAGGGCGAACTGGAGGCACTGAGCGGACACGGGGCAGCCGGCGCAGATGGCCCTGGCCTCGCGCGTGGCGGCCACTCCGGTGCCGTCGTCCGCGGGGAAGAACAGCCCGGGGTCCTCGTCGCGGCAGGCTGCGCGGTCGCGCCAGTCCTGGTGGCGGACGCCGGAGCGCTGGGTGAACTCGTGCTCCCGCAGGTAGGGAGCGACGGTGTAGGGGCTGGTGCTCATGACGAGCCCCCCGCGGGCACTGGCTCCGGCGCGCGCTCCGGGGAGTGCAGCACCTGCAGCGGTCCCCGGTCAGGCTCCGGGTAGCCGA
>QGNH01001225.1_pt1 | contig 14273 bp, 9 predicted proteins | sample 1735481 | NCBI WGS metagenome assembly QGNH01 (sample SAMN09239004, study PRJNA386568) | Viral metagenome, whole genome shotgun sequencing project. | reverse complement strand
GCCTCCACCGAAATTTCGCAGGTCAGTGGCTCGCGGGGGTCACGGGAGCGGGTCGTCTGGCGGATTTGACCGCCAAGTTGACCGCCAACGCTCACTGGTCGCCGCGGTCCGACAACTCTGACCCTGAGGTCGGGAGGCGGAAATGGATCCAGAGACGCAGGCCATGGGCCTCCAACTCGCCGAGGTTGGGAGCGAGGAATCTGGCGAGCACCGTCACCTCTCGGATTCGTGCCTCCAAGGCTCGGAAGGAGGACCAGGAGACGATCGCTGAGCTCGATCAGATTGTGAACGACCTGCTCGCCGACAAAACCGAGCTTGTGCGGATTGCACAGGCCTATCAGCAAGAGCTGGTGGCTCAGCGAATCTCGGCCGCAGACATCGAATACATAACCACCAATCTCGTCCCGAAGCTCAAAGAGCTGGTAGCCGCAACGGCCAATGAGACCGACAAGAAAGCTGCGGCGACTGAGGAGATGATCGACCGCATCCGACCGATCCTCTCGATCGAGTCCGTCACTCTCTTGCAGATGATCGGATTCAACTTCAGGGCTGCAATCGGCGAACCCCTGACCCATTTGATCGCCCGGCTCATCTCGTCCGCCAAGTCCGACAATGAAGAACTTGCGCCGGAAATCAGACGGCTGGAGCTCGCTCGAGAGGTGGCATATTTGGAGGTCGTCAGGGACCCCGAGGCATTTGCTCGGTTCGCAAAATTCAGCGGTGCGGCACCGCAATAGCCCATGACCTTCGACGCGGCTCGGGTCCTCCAGGAAAGACCTCGATGTCGCTGACGAGCCACCTCGCCAACTCGTCGAGCCCAGTGCGGGAATTCTTCGCTCGGCGCCTCCCTAACACCCCGGCGGCTCCGTTCCTCATCCTGCCGGCAGATCCGCCCTCGCCGTCCGATCAGTCGGAAAGTCGATTTACGACGCACCAAATCTGGAGGCCGGGCGACATCCAGGTGTTTCCAGATGCTCCCGACGGCTTCCCGTGGGGCGGGGTCGGAACCGCATTCGACTACAGGGTTCGCTTCTTCTATAGCGTGACGCCGGTCGACGAACTGGTTGCAGCACTCGGCGCACTCAGGATCGGCGATCGAAGCAGTCGAGCCGGTCCCGTTGCATTCGGAGAGCTGAGGGAGGAGATCGAGCCGCTCATCCGCAGTCAATCGGATTTGTGGGCCAAGCGCCCCCAAGCGGAAGAGCGCCGATTGAATCAGCTTTGCTATGTCCTCGCGCTCTATGAGCAGTGCTTCCGAACATTGGCCAGTCCGGACTGGCCGCTTCTCAGGCTTGGGCCGAAAGCGTCACTTGCCGAGGTCGCCAAGCTGGCGGAACCCCGCATCGTCGACGACCTCGTCGCACTTTCCGAGCTCTACAGGCAGTCTCCGGAGCCGGTGCTTCGGGGATCTCCGGCGATCTTGAATCCGACCTTCGCAGCAAGCGCCGCCCTCGGTGGAGCAGACGCAGACCTGATCCTGGGTCGGACGTTGCTGGACCTGAAAACGACGAAGAAGGCCCGGCCGGATCGGCCAACCCTGTGGCAGCTGGCGGGATATGCGCTGAGTGATTTCGACGATCGATACTCCATCGATTCCGTCGGGTTCTACTACGCAAGATTTGGAAAGACAATCACCTGGAGTCTCGGAGAGTTCCTCACCCAGCTCGCGGGCCAGGCCGTCGACCTCTCCGAGTTGAGGAAGAGCTTCAAACGTGTGCTCGGTCCGTCGATTACGAATCGGTGAGCGCCTTCCACGCGGGCACCAGTGGCCCTGACCATGGCAACAGGGGGCTCGAATGAGTCCACTGACGGCATGACGAGGGTGATGCGGGGGGCGCCTGGATCCTGTGTCATCCGTCGACCGTACGCCCTGGGTGCGACAGGGTCTGCCGAGTCCGATTGCCGACGATCAGCTCACGCCGTAGAGCGCTTCCCCGATCGCGTCGGTGGCCTTCCGCCGTTCACCGGCCACCAGGTGCCCGTACACGTCCTTCGTGACGGAGATCGACGAGTGGCCGAGGACGTCGGCGACGATGTGAAGGGGCACATCCCGGGAAAGCATCAGGGATGCTGCGGTGTGGCGGAGCTCATGGGGATGGCACTTCTCGATCCCTGCGGCCGCAGAGACCTTGGCGAATCGGCGACGGAAGTTCGAGGGATCGACCGGAGTCCCGATCTCCGTGGCGATCACCTGTCCGCTTGCGACCCATACCTCACCTGCGGCGAGCCTTTCTGAAGCCTGCCGAACCCAGTGCGCTCGGAGGGCTTCGATCGCCTGGGGACTGAGCTCATACGGACGCCGTGAGGACGCTGTCTTCGGCTCGCTCAGGATTATGCGCCCGCCGAGTGACGAGAGCGTCTGTCGGATCTGGAGCTGTCGCCCATCGAGATCGACGTCCTCCCACCGGAGCCCGAGGAGCTCGCCCAACCGCATCCCGGTCTCCACCAGGAGGACGAAGGCGACCTCATGTCGGTCGCCCTTCGCCTGGCCGAGCAGTGCCCGAACCTCGTCGATCGTCAGGGCTCGGGCGTGCCCCCGTGGGATCCTCGGACCCTGGGCCAGAGCAGCCACGTTCCGGACGACGAGCCCCTGGCGCTCGGCATGGCCGATCGACCGCCGGAGCACCGACCGGACGAGCCGGATGGTGTTTGGCTTGTAGCCCTCCCGGGCCATTGTGGCCAGGTGCGCCTCGACGTGGCGGACGTCGAGCCGAGCCAGCCGGTGCCTCCCGAGCGCGGGGATCAGGTGCCGGCGAGCCAGATTCGAGTAGTTGGCCGCGGTCGTCTCTTTCACCGATCCGGGCAGGACGTTGTCGAGCCAGTGTTCCAGCCACTTCTCCACCGTGAGGCGCTCGTCGACCATCGGGAGCCCACTGGCCAGCGCGGTCCGTCGCTGTCGAAGCTTCTCGACGACCTCAGTCCGGGTAGCGCCGTAGACGAACTTGCGGCGGCGCTTCCCATCGACCCAGCCGAGGTCGATGGACCCTTCCCAGCGGCCGTCGGCCCGGTGCCGGATGCCTCCCTCGTTGTGACCTCTTCGCTTAGCCACTGGTGGGCGCTCCCCTCTGAAAGTGCGAGCACAAATCCGCACCGACGTCTCGGATCGGCTCGACAGGCGACCTTCGGACCTGTCCGGCCAGATGGCTCGAAAATCTCCCCACAGGCACCGGCCTGACGGCCGTTCTCGGCGGCGCCGGTACGACGGCCGAGAGGGCGCCTTGCCCGGCTCCTGCGCGATCTGGTGGCGCCTCAAGAGGTCGGCTCTGGGCGGCGTTCACGGATCCACTCCGAGCGCCTCGACGGCCGATTCCCGGTCCTCTTGAGTCGGCAATGCGTAGCGGCGAGTCGTCTCCAGGGACCCATGGCCGGCGAGCTCGGCCACCAGGACGACGTCGACGCCCGATCGGACGAGACGGGTCACGAAGGTGTGCCGAAGGACGTGGGGCGACAAGCTCACGCCCACTCCGGCGCCGAGCCGAACGACCATCCGATCGACGCCGCGGGTGGAAAGCCGTCCGCCGGGCCCGGGAAACAGTGGCCCGGTGCTCCGGGCGATCGCGTAGCTCTGCCACGGGCTAATCAGACGACGCGCCTCGGCTCCGAGCGGCACCAGGCGACCGGAGTCGCCCTTCCCCCGGTGGACGACCACCGATCCCCCGCGGGCCGAGATGGTGACGTCGTCGACGTCGAGCCGGACGAGCTCGCCGACTCGAAGTCCGGCGAAGGCCATGAGAGCGATCGCCGCGGTGGCCCGGTCGTCCCGGGCCTGGAGCGCCGCCCGGATGACCGTTCGGAGCTCCTGGTCCGACAGCGCCCTCGGCGCCCGGGCCGGGAGTCGGTCCCGACCGACGTCGGCCGGCCCGAGCCCGACAGACCGGTAGAAATCGTCCACTGCGGCGAGCGTGGCATTCACCGTCGCCGGAGCGCGCTTGCCGTCCTTCAGCTCCCGTCGGAAGTCCCGGACGGAGAAGTCCCGGGCCATCGGGTCGGCGAGCGCCTCGGCGGCATTGGGGCGCACCTGGAGCCACGTCAGGTAACGCCGGACACTGCCGCGGTAGGCCCGACGGGTGTGCTCGGAGATCGCCGAGCGATCGAGCTTGGCCGCGTAGGTGGCGAGCAGCTCGGCGACCGGGATCGACGGATCGACACAGTCTCCACTGTTATCGGACACCTGCGGACCGCGATCGACAGGCCCGGCGACTCCGTTATCGGACACCGGACGGGTCCCAGGCGTCTGATAACTGGGACTATCAGACATGCTCGGACTCGGCGTCCTGGCCGTCGTCGGCGATGACGGACTCGCCGGTCGGCGGGAACGGCACTCCCCCGGCCTCAAATGTGGCCAGGAGCGCCCCGAGGCTGTTCACGTCGGGGAGGTCCCACCAGACGACGTCCTCGGCCGTCGGGCCGACCTCGCACTCGATGATGAACGTCGGTGGCCGGCCATTCGTCCACGTACTCGCGTGGGCCGAGAGTTTGCCGGCACTGTAGGCGAAAGCAATGGTCCCACCGCCGTCGCCGCTCCCCCTGAGCCGCCATCCCGGCCGCTGTCCGAGTGTGTCGGCCAGATCCGACCAGGCCTCGACGGCATGGGGACCCTCCACCAGCGCCACCAGGTCGGCGAGTGGGAGCCCGGGATGGCCAGGACGTGTCGGAGCGAGCTCGGCTTCGGACCCCTCCGGGCACTCGTAGAAGGCGCCGATTGCCTGCGACACCGCGACCATTCGGCGTTTCGTTGTCCGCGTGTATCCCGAGGTCGTGGTCGGCTCAGCATGGCGGGCGAAGTCCTGGACCGATCGGAGGTCACCTGTCTCGTCGTTTGCCGTGGCAAGTGCGGTGTGCCGGAGGATATGCGTCGAGACCTGGCCGATCCCTGCCTCGGTGGCCACCTCCCGTACCCATCCCCAAAGCGTCGTCGGATTGAGCGATCCACCGGCCCGACCTGGGAAGACAAACACCGATCGATTGGAGACCCGGTCGAGGTAGTCGGCGACCACCTGGTGGACTGGGATCGAGGCTTCGACGTCTCCCTTGCCCACGATGTGCAGCCATCCGTCGGAGAAGTCCGCCCAGCGCAGTTTGGCGATCTCGAAACGGCGCAGCCCGAGATAGAGACCGATGATCACGGCCAAGCCTTTCCGGTCGTTCCTGGCCAGGGCCGCTGCCTCCAGGGTGCGAGCGTCGTCGTCCTCTAGAGCTCGACAGACCATCCGGCGCGCCTTGGGCACCCGGACGGCCCACAGCGGTGGCTCCGGATGGAGGGTCATGGCGAAATAGTGCGTCAGGGCCGATCGGAGCGAGCCCCGGGTCGACCGAGACCTGGGTAGCTCTTCCGCAAATTCCTCCAAGAGCCCACCGGAGACAGTGTCGATGGTGGCGCCGCGCTCGATGCACCACTTGGCCAGGGCAGCGAGCTGCGTGGCATAGACGTAGGCCGTCTTAGGCGCCAGGTGCCGAGCCCGGAGTCGGGCGATGAGCCACTCCCGGTCGTAGCCCATCTCCGACCACGTCGGTTGCTCAGAAACGGCGGACCGGTCTTGCATGGCTCGGGCCATTTCCCTGGCCGCGAGACCCTCCAGCGGATCCTTCGAGGGGACGCCTAGGAGCTCGGCGAGGTCGAGCCGCGGGAAGCTTCGCCGACCGGTGCCCTCCCAGAAGTGACCGAGCGCGGCCCGGGTATTGCCGAGCGTCGTCCGGCTCTGCGGCAGGGTCGCCGCAAACCGGGCGAGGTCCTCGGCGCTGAGCTCGTCGAGCGAGACTCCCTCGCTGCGACAGAACGTCTCGGCTCGGACGATGGTCCCGACGTACATAGCGGCCGTCCTCGGAGCGAGTCCCTGCCGGAGGAACAGCCCCCGCAGCTCGTCGTCGGTTCGCTCTCGAACCGGTACGGGCGCCGAAGCACCGGATCCGGTCGGCTGGCCAATATCCTGGCTCACTGTCGCCACCTCCTTGGGGTGTCGGCCACGGCCCGGGGATGTTTCCGCATCGCCCGGGCCTCTATTTTCGGCGGCGGAAGAGTACCGCCATCCCGGGCCCGCCGCCCGCCCGGTCATCGGGGGTCCGCACTGAGGGCCATCAGGGCACCTGGGGCAAACCCAGAGGCACCCGAGCGGACGAGGGCGATGTGTTGATCGGATTCGGCGATGGCGACGGCGAGCGCCGCCTGAGGCCCAGAGTCGGTCCACTGGCCGAATGCCGTCACGGGCCAACGTCGGCCATCGAGAGTCTCGATCCACTCGTAGCGCACCGCCCTGTGAACTGGCACGATCTCCCGCTTTCGAACCTTGGCGACGAGCTCGTCAAACGGGTTGACCGGGAGCTCCTCAGTTCGATCCTCGAAGTAGTGCGCTACGACTCGGTACTCAATGAGCTTGTTGAGGACTTCGCCCGGCGACGTCGCCTGCCGGCGACCTTTCAATCTGACCAGTTCGCCGCGCATGGTCCGGAGAGTCGAGAGGTTGGCCTTCCGTTGTCTCCCTGCCTCCGCTGCGGCCTGTTTCGCTTGCGACTTGATTTGGGCGTCAGCTCGGCGACGCTCAGTCTCCCGGTCCCTCTTGACCTGAGCGTTGCGCGCCTCTTGCTCTCGCTCCAGCTCGATCCGCTGTCGGAGCTCCTCGGCTTCGACGATGGTCGGCCGAGCCAGCTCGGCCAGCTCTACGAGGTCGGCCATGGACCGGACGTCGCCCGCCCGCTCTCGGAGGCGCCTGGCCACTTCCCGGATCCCCCGTGCCTTGACGCGGTGTCGCTCGGGTACTCGCTCAATCGACCGGGACACTTGGGCGAGACTCTCGACGAGCTCGGCGCGGAACCGGAGGGTGTCTAGATCGGTCGTCGTCGCCTGGCGCCTGGCCACGACCGCGCTTCGCTCGGCGCCCAGTCGCTCCCGGCGACCTCGATCGACCCGGGCCAGGATCTCGCTCCCGCCTCGGCTCTCGCCCAGCCATTTCCGGTAGACCCCTTCGTTGGCAGCGATCCCATCTCTCCAGTCGGGAAGCACCCATCCCGACACCGTCTCGGCACAGGTCAGCGCGTCGATGAGGACGCCGGCAGCCGCGCCTCGGAGATCGTCGTCCTTGCCCACTCCCCAGCGAGCCGCCCTACCCAGCGCGCAGAGCTCCAGTTTCGGCGCATCCCAGATTTCCTGGCCGGCATCCTCCAGCGGGCCGCCGAGCTCGCCTGCGCTCCGAATGAGTCTGGACGCGTCCCGGGGCATCTCCTGGTGATGGAGTGCCAGCCGGCCAAGGTCGACCAGGGGTACCGGTGGCGATCGGTAGAACTCGTCAGTCGCCGCGTCGAAGGGACGGAGGGCCCGTCCTACGGTGCCTGTGTTGAGGGTGATCGACCGCCGATGGATGGCCTGGGGCAGCACGTCGAGCGGTGGCACCTTCCCGCGGGGATTGAACAGGACCACCACGGTCGGCCCGATCCGGACCTTCGTTCCCTCGATCAGGAGCTCCGGCTCACCCTGCAAGAGCTTCCGCGATTCACGACGGAGGTCGGTATCGGCGTTGGTGAATTCGTCTAGGCAGAGCAGCCGGAGTCCCAGGAGCGGGGACGGTTCGAACACCTGGCGCCCACCTTCGACGGCCATCCGTCGGCCCAGGAGCTCTCCTCGAGCTAGCGAGTCGAGCAATACCTCCTCGGATGAGTCGACGATCCCAAGTGCCCGGGTCACGAAGGCCACGGTCGTCGACTTCGCCGTCTTGGGCGGACCGAAGGCAACGAAGCCGGGCTGGAGCTTCCGATCTGGGAGCAGGCAACGCACCACGACGGCGTCGGCCAGGAGCCGGGCGAATGCCGCGTGCCACTGAGGGAGCAGCTCTGCGGAGGCGACGTCGAGGGCATTCCACGGGAGCTCGGGAGCGGCCGGGGCAGCGTTGGCCCGCCCCGCCAGGGTGAACTCGATCCTCGAATTGCTTCGGGTGATCTCTCCCGCCTTGGCCATCCGGTCGAGCCCCGCTCGCACTGTCCGCTGAGGGATCCCGGTGGCCGTATAGAGCTCGCCCGGAGAGCAGCTACCGCCCAACGAGCTGAGCGCCTCCCGGATCCGCTGGTCCGTCTCCAGCCCCTTGCCCGAGCTCGTCACGGGAGGTCCGCCCGAGCTGCCGGTCGTGGAACGTCGCCCTGCCGGAAGCCCAATCTGGCCATCCGTCGGCCACTGCCGGGCCTGCCGAAGCGATCGACAAGGGGAGCGCCGTAGCCTCCCGACCAGGGCTTTCCCCTGTGCCGGCAGGCCCGATCCTGCCGGAACCCACCGGATCTCGCACCGCTCGGATCCGACTCTTCCGAGAGTCCCTCGAAAATGGAGCAATCGCCCGGGGCGGAAAGCGGGGTGCGATGAGGCCAGCTCAGCTCGTCCATCACGGCGCCCCCTTCGACTCGGCGTCGAGCCGCTCGATCGACGTCCGCGCTGCCCGTGGATCGATGTCGCAGCCAATGAACTGGCGCCCGGAGCGAAGCGCCGCAACACCGGTTGTCCCAGATCCCATCATGGGATCGAGGACGAGCTCTCCCGGCCGGCTGCAGTGCTCGACGAGCGTCCGAACCGGCCCGAGGGATTGCTCCCACGGATGGAGCTGTTTCGCGGGGACGAGCTCGCTCACGACGGTGTCGAAGATCCACCCGCCCGGTCGGTAGTCACCGTTCGAGAAGATCAGAACAGAGCGGTGCCCAGAGCGAATCATTCGCGACCGAATGATGGAGTGCCGCCCAGGCTGGACGACGACCGCGGTCCAGACGTAGGCCAGGTGCTCCCCGAGCCGGGCGATCACTTCGGGCAGGCGCAGTGAGCCCGCGTAACAGACCAGGAGGCGACCTGGTCGGAGGACGCGAGCCGCCGTCGAGCCCAGGTCGGAGAACAGCACCAGGGACGCGTCGTCGTAGGGAGGATCGGTCACGATCAGATCGACCGACTCCGGCTCCAGGGCAAGTGAGCGAAAGTCGGCGCACTCGGCGGTCCACGAGGCGCCAGAGCCGACGCCCGGCTCGGCGATCTCGGCGGAGGGCATCTGCCGGGCCCGGGCCTCGGCCCGGCGAAGGTCCATCGGACGACCGGGCGCAGTTTCGCCGAGGGTGGCGAGCGCTCCCCGGGCCCGGGCTTCCTCCCTGTCAGAGTGAACGACGATGGCCGGTGACCGACGCACGGCCACGCGATAGTGCTTCCCGTCTGCTCCTTCGACGACGTCAGGTGTTGCATCTGCAACACCTGCGAGGTCCCGCCCGATCGTGGAAGCATCGGCCCCGACTTCGGCACCGATGCGCCGGAGACTCCAGCCTCGCCGCCGGAGCTCGGCGGCGACCGCTGCCCGAGCTGGCCTGTCCAGATGGCGCCGATGAAGGTTGAGCCGGAGAGCGTGAGCCACCTTGGCATCCTCGGAAGGCAGACTCCGGACGACCCGTGGATACGGCGCCACCTTCGTCCCTTCGCGACGGAGCTCGTCCCACGCCCGGATCCGGTGGTGTCCGTCGAGCACGTTCCCGAGCTCGTCGAGCTCGACCGGGACCAGGACGCCGCGCTCAGCGACGTCGCGCTTGAGCGATGCGAACTCCTCGGGCGAGAGACTGGGCATGACCTGGTACGGAGCCGCCCCGGACCCTGAACTCACGTCGACACTCCAATCGACGTCGCCAAATTGTGGAGATGGGCCGGAACAACCGTCCGCACCGTCCGCACCGTCCGCCGGAGACTCAGATCGGCTCTTGACCAGGGATTCCAGTCCGGAGAGTGGGCGGACGGTCGCGCCGACAGAGCGGACGGTCGCGGACGGTCGCCAGTAGGCCCGACTGCGGACGGTGCGGACGGTTGGCGGACGGTTGTCCAGCGCGACCGTCCGCAGTCAGATTCGTCACTGACCTGGACGCAGTCCGTCTGATTCGGCTCGGCGGACGGTGCGGACGGTTGTCCCTCTCTCTCCAAATCAGAAAAGAGAGAAAAGACTTGCGGATCCCGGCTCGAAACGTCCTTCACAAACCGAGCTCCTGGTCGACCGGAAGGCCGGCAGGGTCGCCGATTACCCACAGACGGTTCCGGTCGTGGCCCTGCGGACCTCGGTGGTCGACAGGAATCCCGACGTCTCGCAAGCTCGGGACGACTCGCGCAAGCGCGGAGCTCAGCCCTTTGGCTGTGATTGGCCATCCGCCGGGTGCCCTGGCATCGCCTCGATGGGCGTCGAGCCGACGGAGCAGCTCGGTGGCCGTTCCGGACCACGACCCGTGGGACTGGTACCAGTCCTGAATTGCCTTGGCGACAGGGGACGCCTCGATCGCGACCGACGTGGCGCTCTCGCCGGCCCGCTCGACTGCGGCCTTGATGGTGCCAGCCGGGAGTCCGAGGCCCTCCTCTGCGGCATGGGCAAAGCGAACCGCGTCAACCATCCGATGCGAGCTCTCCAGCTGGGTCGTCTCGCCCTCCCTGATTCCGTCCGCGAGGCCGTCGAGGAGACACCCGAGAATCCGTGGCCGATCCGCCTCGAAGGATGCCAACAGCTCTCGCTCCTGGCGCCGCTCGTTCGTCGGTCGTCGCTCCGTCTCGATGAGAAACGACCGGTCGAGAAGGTCTGGGCGACTCGCGGCCTCCTCGATTCCGGTGAGGATGATCGGGCGGGCGCCGCCAAACACCTCTTCGTCCCGGTCTGAGTACATGGTGCGAACGGCGAACCCTTCCCCCGTGGCGATTCGGCACAGCGCATCGGATAGGGCGGGCGGCACCACCGACAGGTTGTCGAAGCCCAGGACGTGATTCGAATGAGCACCGATGACGAGGGTGCGCTCGTCCTGGGGAAGGGCCCGAAGCATCGGGGTCGCAGGATCGACGAGTCCACGCAGGCACTTCGCCGTCGTCGACTTTCCTGATCCTTGCTCCCCGTACATAACGGCCAGGGGATTCGGGCCCTTCCCGCTGAGGGCGCTCATGAGCCAGGTGAGGGCAAGCGGGAAGTCCTCATCGGAGACACGCACGTAGTTGCGCAGCAGATCGAGCTCGCCACCGCTCTTGGGGATCGGGAGTCCGAGCATCCTCTTGGACCGCCGAAATCGCACTGGAGGTTCGCTCACGACCTTCCATCCCGTCCCGTCGATCACGACCGCAGCGCCTGTCGAATCTCCCAAGTCGAGGACGACACTCGCTGGCAGGTGGGCTACCCGCAGATAGACCTCGGCCTCCGGGCCATCGTGAACTGCGACAGTCTCAAGTGTTCTGAGCGCGTCAGCGCGGCTGGCCTGAGTTAGCGCCTTCAGGGACTCGCCCCGCGCCTTGCGCTGTTGGACCAATGCACCTTCGAAATGGGAGGAGCACTGCCGGTCGTCGAGCCGGAATGTCCGGACCGAACCAAACATCGGAGGCCGAAGGGTGGCGAATGCCGTTCCCTCGCGATCATGGAACAGCTCGACCATCCCGCCAGAGACGAGATTGTCGACGAGCGACAGGAGCTCGTTCCCTCCGGACCCGCGAGACGACCCGGATGGATTGCCCCCGGGCTCGCTCGGCTCCTGGCTCGCCGGCAACCACCGGGTGGCCTCTTCAGCAATTCGGTAGAGCTGGTCGAGAGTCCGGCCACTCTCGAGGAAATCCGTAACGTCCCCATGCTCCGGGAGATCGGGCAGCTCCACGACTCGGACCTCACCGACGTGGCCATGAGCAGCCGAGGCGACTCGTTCGGCGTGTTCGCGGCCGAGCTCGTCATTGTCGGGAACGATGTAGAGCCGCTCGATGCCCTTTACCTGAACGGAGAAGTCGGGAGGGATCTTGGCCGAGCAAGCACCGAGTGTCGTGGCCGTCAGTCCGGATGCGGTCAGGGTGTTGGCGTCCTTCTCGCCCTCGACCCACCAGACTGCGCCGCCGCGCTCCGCCGCTTCGACCACGGCCGGGAGATGGAAGACGACCTCCCTGACATCCGCCGGCTTCCGGTAGGCGAATTTGGAGTCCGCTGTCGGCCAACGGCGCGAGAACACCTTGCCGCGCTCTCCATCGACTGAACCGTCGGATTCGTACCGGGCCCGCTCCTCGATGAGCTCTCCGGACTCGTCGACGTAGGCATAGCTCTCAACGAAGCGGTAGCCGGCCTTGGGGCGCCACGGGTTCGCCTTGTCCTGGCGCCCAGCGGGAGCTCCCGGACTCGGATCGACACATTCCGCTGGGCCCCGGTTGGGCCCAGGATTCATGCTGCGGGGTCCCTGTCCTCCGGACCGAGGAATTCCTCGATCGCCGACAAGGGCACCACGTAGCGCTTCCCGCGTCTGTACGTGTCCGTCGCCGTACCGATCCGAACCGATCGCAGCTGACCGCTCTCCAGCAACTGGTAGATCGTGCTTCGGCCGACCCCAATCGCTCGGGCTGCCTCTTCCGGTGTGAGGGCCAGCCTTAGTGCTTCTGGGTTCTCTCCAGTGTTGCCTGTCACATCAGGACTTGTTGACATGGCACCATCCAACACGTCCCGGTCCCGACCGTCACGCAACCTGCGTATCAGTGTGTTGGATGGATTTGACGACTGTTACACTCCCAGGTCAGTGGCCACATCTACCGCGACACCCGAGAACGAAGCGGCATCGCTTATCTCGGCTACGGGCAAGAGCCTGCGCTATCTCGGCCGAGAATTGGGCTACAGCGCCCCCACAATTCTCCGGTGGTCAAGAGGGCAGGGCAACGCCCCCGAGGACGCAATTGAGAAGCTCCGATCCATTCTGAGCGAGGAGTCGGAGCCTCCGGAGGCCGTCGTCCTTAGGGTCGTGGGCGATGGCGGCAAGACCGTCCAGGAGCTCTTTCGAGCATTGCCGGCAGCCAAAGACCGCAGCGCGGCGCGACGACTTCTCGATTCCGGAGAGCTCTGCATCGTTCCTGTTCCTCGGGTGAACTCATTGGGGCGCCATTACCCACGGGATGGCGTGTTCAAGTCCTCTTCGGCATCTCGCCGAGGGCTCGACAGATCTGCTCCTCGGCTAGAGGGATCCACGCTTGCGGCCGCTCGTCGAGCCCGAGGGCTGTCGGTGGAAGAGGCCGCTCGACTGGCGGTCGTCGCTCCGTCAACATGGCGGGGATGGGAGGCGACGGAGGTACCCAGGGCCAGGGTTCCCGCCGTCCACCTGGCCTTGGGAGCCGCACCCACGCCTGACCAGATCCGCGGCGGGCGCAAGGCGGCTGGATGGACAGTGGCCGAGCTCGCCCAAATGGTCGGTGTCGCCCGTGGGACAATGGGGGCCTGGGAGAGCGGCCGAAAAGTACCACCCGCTCAGATCGCAAGACTGACGGCCGCACTTGCGGAGGCCCAGTCGGAATCCCGTGTGCTCCACCTTGAATGGGCCGATCGCATCGCGACGATCGTGGCCGAGCATCCAGGGATCACTACGGCGGACCTGAGGCACCGACTTCGCCGTACGAGGCGGGGCGTCCAGCGGTTTGACAGACTCCAGGTGAAGGCGCTCCGGTACGCGATCCGCTCTGGAGTGATCTTCGAAGTCGACGTCGCCGTGCCCGATGCGGAGGGACGCCTCCGACATCGGCGAGCCTGCTATCCGGCCGGCTATCCAGTGCCATTCCAAGCCAGCATGACCGGGAATGAGCTCTGGAGTCTCCGCGATCGGAGTGGGTGGACTCAGGCCGACGTCGCCGGCATGCTCCACGTCTCGAAGACACTCGTCTCGCAGTGGGAGCGAAGGTACGAGGACTCAATCCCAACTGCCTGGGCCGTTCGAATTCTCAATCTCGACCCGGGCCTCGGGGATCCCAATCCAGCCGAGCTGGCGAGGAGACAGGTGATCGGAGTCGTGCGCGCCACACCCGGCGTGCCCCTTTGGCGCCTACTGGCGATGACCGACCACACAGCGGTGACGCGGAGGGCAATCGACCTCTTGCAGCGCGAGGGCGGGATCGCCCCCGGACCGGCCCACGATTCACTAGGTCGCCAGTACCGAGGGCTCTATCTACGCGGTTCCGAACCGCCCCCTCCACGAGGCTTCGCCCGAGACGAGCTCCGGCGACTACGCAAGGCCAGGGGGCTGAGCTCGACGTCGCTGGGAGCACTCGTCGGCGTTCGCGGAAACACGATCACGCGGTGGGAGACGGAATCTCGCAGCTGCCCGCCAGATCGAGTGAAGGCCCTCCGGGAGATCCTCGCCAGTTGACCGCCAAGTTGACCGCCAAGTACGCAACAGCAGACGGACGACACAACACATAGCGGCACGTAACAAGTCCACGACCAGGACAGACAACACCCGACAACACTTCGCAACCTTCGAATCGGCGACTGGCAGTCAAGAGGTTCGTGGGTTCGAGTCCCATC
>QGNH01001228.1_pt1 | contig 14290 bp, 22 predicted proteins | sample 1735481 | NCBI WGS metagenome assembly QGNH01 (sample SAMN09239004, study PRJNA386568) | Viral metagenome, whole genome shotgun sequencing project. | reverse complement strand
GTCGCCATCGCGGTTAACCAGATCGCGACGGTCAGCGCGAACAACATAAGCGTGGTTATCACGTGACCCAAGTCATAGGCACCGAAAACTACGACCCACTCGTCACCAATACGGGGGAAGAACTCGAGGTCACTGCGGCGACGCAAAACGCCGATATCCAGTTATTTGATTTTTACGTCGATTTACTGTCCGCACTGATCTGGCAATATAACAACGCCACGACCCTTCAAAGCATTATCCAGTCAAAACAGGACTGGTACGACGCGAATCAGAAGCAGTTCTGGCTCGACTTTATCACCAACATTTTCGACCTCTCGACGGCAAACGAGTTTGGTTTGTCAGTATGGTCGATCATCCTTGATTTACCGCTTTTCCAGAACACGCCCTACAACCCAGATTTACCGACCTTTGGATTTGGCGGAGCAAACGGCGCGGTGAACTTCGATAACGGGATTTTGCAGGACAGTAACGGCTCAACGAACGCGCTACCGCTCAACACGAAACGCATCGCGCTCCAACTCCGGTATTTCCAACTTACGAGCAGCGGCACCGTCCCCGAGGCGAATCGGATGCTGAAGTTTATTTTTGGAACGAATTACGGCGAGGCTTATCTGCGGGATTTTCACGATATGACCCAGCAATATATTTTTAATTTTCCCGTAAGCTGGGACATCGCTTATATTTTTAATAACTTCGACATCTTGCCGCGCCCGGCGGGTGTTGCATCCTCATGGATCGATGGTACACTCACGACGTACTTTGGTTTTGGGCCGTACGGAAACCAGTTCGATAGATCAATTCTTGGCCCTAGTTAGAGGAAAACATGCCGATTTCTGGCTATTTTGATATTCCTTTTGCAGAAGACGGCGATCTAACCGCCGTCCCCGACGCCGCGCAGACCAACGGCTCGGTTAGCTACACCAATGGTTTTCCGATCCTCTACAGCACCGCTGTCGCTTCGGGCGGCTATAATTTCCCGCGCGCGCAGTTCAACCAGATCATGAACGACGTGACGAGCGCGATCCAGGAATATCAGCAGTTCACGACCGCCCCGTATATATCAAGCGCGATGAACGGGGGCAGCCCTTTTCCTTACGCGAAATATGCGACGCTACTCTATACAGACGGCCATATTTACCAATCGCTCACAGCTGCGAACACGGTTACTCCAGCGAATGACGGCGTAAATTGGGCGATTGTAGATTATTCACAAGGCATACCGAGTCGTAGTTTGCTGGTAACGACCACAGGAACATGGACGTGTCCCGCAAATGTGACGACCGTTTTAGTGGACGGCGCTGCGGGCGGTGGCGGTGGATCAGGAACGAACGGAACGACAAACGGGGGCGAAGGCGGCGGCGGCGGCCAAGCCTGTATCGCCACGACTCTGACTGTTGTTCCCGGCACCACTTACACGTTAACAATCGGGGCGGCTGGCACGGGCGGCGCGGCGAGCAATGACGGCACAGGCGGCGGGAATACAACTTTCGGCGCGTTACTCACCCTTGTGGGCGGAGCACAGGGATCAAAAAACGGTATTGGCGCTGGCGGTGCAGGCGGTTTCGGTGGATCGTCGGGTCAAGACGCAAACGGTTTAATCGGAGGAAATGGAGGAAGCTCCATTTTTGGAGCGGCTGGAATGCAAAGGCAGGGAGGAGGTGACGGGGCTTCTGGCTACGGCGCGGGCGGTGCGGGCGGTACTATTTTGTCATCCACTGCGAGCGCGGGCGGTGCGGGGGCGGCAGGATTCTTGTTCATACGTTGGTAAGGTTGCGCTTCGGGCGCGGTTAGCATAAATTCAGATCAACCCATAGGAGTCGACATGAAAAAAATTCTTTTACTCGCCGCCGCGATGATCGCTTTATCCGCGCATGCGCAGGCCGACACATACGTTAATATCGATCACCCTAAAGCGGTGTGGGACTCGACCACGGGTAGCCTTTATGCGCTTGGTATCCCCGGGCAGGGACAGAACGGCCTGACGATCATCCCGAACGCCGCAAGTGCTGTGACATGGACGGGAACGCAAAACTTCACCGGCACGTTCGAGATCGGCGGCACGACCGAGACTTTCCCCGCCAGCGGAAACCTCGTCGGCACGACCGACACCCAGACTCTCACCAACAAAACGCTGACGGCTCCTACAATCAACAATGCGGTTTATACCGGCCCCGCGCCGACGGCTTGCGGAGCGACCTGTACGTTAACTGCGGCCAATTCGGGGACGACCACTCTGCTTAATCTGGCGGCGGGGTCTATCGCGACCCTTCCAGCGGCAAGCGGAACGGGTAACGTCTATTCGTTTGTCGTCAGCACGACCACAACATCGGCGAAGGACGCCGTCCTCGCGGCCTCCAGCAGCGATGCTATCATCGGCCTCGCTATCGGCGAAAACGCGGGAACCACGAAAGCCTTTGCCGGGAACGCTTCGACCTACCACTCCCTGCAGATGCCTTACACGGGTACGCAGCCGAGCGGCGGGTTCGCGGGCGACTCGTTCACATGCAAAGACATCGTGACCAACGTGTGGGAATGCAACGGCACCTATCAGGCCGGGACTACACCCACGACGCCCTATTCTGCCGCCACTTCATAACGGGGTAGGTTATGTTTAAAAGACTGCTCCTCCTCGCTGCCCTTCTGTTTTCCGCACACGCGCAGGCGGCGATCATCGGCAACCCCGTCGTCGCGCAGCAGAGCCCCGCCGCCGAGTCTAGCCACGTCTTCGCCACGGCCTCTGCCAACCTCTACAGCGCGCAATTAACGACGGGTGGGAGTGCTGGCTACCTCATGGTGTTTAACGCAACCACGGCCCCGGCAGACGGCGCGGTGACCCCGGCTCTCTGCCTGTACGCCGCTGCGAATACGTCGCTTCCCCTTAATTTTGCCTTCCCGGTGCCGTTCTCGACCGGAATAACCTTCGTGTTCAGCACGACGGGATGTTTCACAAAAACAGCCTCCGCAACGGCATTTTTTAGCGCACAGACCCGATGAAACACGTTCTCGCCCTCGTCCTTCTGGCTCTATTGACCGGAAGCGCGTCGGCGCAGAATACCCGTCCCGTCATCCCGTTTAATCAGTTACCCGTCCCCGCGACCGGAAGCACCAGCCTCACAAATGGAGACTTAATCCCCGTTCAACGGTCGGGGATAACCTATGGCGTGACGGCGGGTCTGGGGAATGTTACCTGTGGAACCGGGTACTTCGTCAGCAGCATCAACGCGCAAGGCGTCCCGACTTGCACGGCGCAATCATCGACAGGTCTTGCTATAGGCGGCACGATATCCGGCGCGGCAAAGGGCGACTTCCTCTACATCACGCCAGCGACAACCCTTGCTCAACTCGCCCCTCCTGCCGCTCTTAATGCGATATCGTCCAACCTTATCGTCGATCCTCGTTCTTCCGCTTTCGGGAGCAATGTCTGCACCGGGTACTACGGCATCGCGACCTCGACGATCGCCTCCGGTGGGACGGGGTACAGCATCGGCGATACGTTCACAGTCGCCGCATCTACGCCTCAAGCGAACGTCGCTACGGGCCATGTCACGGGCGCGTCTGGGGGCGTCGTTTCGTCCTACACCATCGACACTGCAGGAGGAGGGTATAATCTCGTCACGAGTACCACCCTCGCGACTACAGCGACCTCCGGGGTAGGATCAGGCCTCACCATCACAGTCAATACGGCGAGTTCGACGGGACACGACGACACGGCGGCAATTGAGTCCGCAGAGGCGGCGGCGGTTTTTGTGGGTGGGGCGGTTTTGGCGCCTAACGGCTGCTGGATCAGCAACCTGACAACTCCCACGGGGACGACCATCGTCGGGCAGGGCTGGGCGCCGGTCTATGGATACGACACCAATTCTGGCCCCAACTGGTTCGTGTGGGGCGCGCCGTCTTACGGAATCAACACGACCGGAGCGGCTAACGTATCTTTGCTCGGATTTTACCTGAACGGCATCGCCGGGACGGGGACGGGTGGTTCGACGGCGGCTATCGGAGGCTCTTCGATGGGCGGCGCGTTCTTCGGATCACGCAATTTCACGATGAACATGGCAGCGCATCACTTTCTGGTGGGTCTAGGAACCCCGGCAGGGACGGGTGGGTATCTGGCGTGGACGGACATCAATTCAGATTTTGGGGGCAACACCTACGGCATTTACGGGCCGTTCTCTGATTTTGTGTTCCAGAATGAAACGATAGCTTCGACCAGCTATGGCATATGGGTCACGTCTTCGGGGGGAGGTTTAGGGCGCATCCTTGCACCTCGCCTTGAGTACATCAACGGCTACGGAATCCGTCTCGACTCCGGGGGTCTACAGACCCAGATCGACGACGTTCAGATGGACAGGATTGGCTTCTGCGGTATTTACCTCAACAGCGACCGACAGGTCACGATCAACGGGGGGACGATAAAAGGCTCCGGCATGGCGGGGAACCTTGGAATATCGTCTATTGCGAATAACGGCTCCGGGCTTATACGCGCAACGGTGACCGGATTCGGTGGCGCGCCGGGTGGTGGTGGAACGCCCACCAGCGGACTTTTGACGGGCGATGTAATCAATATCTCGGGCGATACCAACAGTTCCGGCGTCAACGGGACGTGGACGATCACGCTCGTCGACGGCACCCACATCGACCTGCAAGGCTCGACCTACTCCACGACGATATCCGGCACGGTGGTCGGTGGTGTAAACGGTAAGGCAGCTGACCTATGCGCCGAGAACACCAGCTACGTCACGACCTCGAACGTCGGCTGGTTCGATTACAGTGCTGGAACGGACATCCCGTCGGCTTATATCCTCGAGACCAGCGGCACGACCGACCACGTCAACATGCTCAATGGAATTGCAACCCCGGGGACAGGTGACAACGGCAGTTATGCGATTAAGTTCGGAAATTATATCAGCGGGACTCCGGCCCACTTGAATCTCGACGTGCAGGGTAATAACCCGTTCCGTAACGATAACACTTTGATCAGCATTGGTACGGCAGGTATAGGTCTTGGAACCTCAGCGCCGTCGTCAAATAACCTTGATATCGAAGGCGGGCAAGGCATTAAGATCGGTTCGGCAACGCCGTCTTCCACGACCTCTGCCCTCTACAATGTGGGCGGAAGCTTATATTTCAACGGATCACCTATTGGCTCTGGCGTGACATGGCCGACGTCCGGCGATTTGGTCATAAGCAACACAACCAACACACCAGCAGGGCTTGCCCCCGTTAATGGTCAATGCGCTATGGGTTCAGCAGGGTCATGGGCTACAGGTTCATGCACAACGGCAGGCGCTATCACCAGTGGTTCGAAATATCAGTTCGGCTATTATGCAGCCATCGGTACGACCATATCCGGTCTTTCCAGCGTCACCACGGACAGCAGCGGCGACCTCGATGTGACCAGCACGACGACGAAGGCTCTCGCCGTCGGAGCAAACGGCGCGACGAACCCTGTTTTAGCGGTCGACGCAAATACGGCCAGCGTCGTAACCGGTGTCGCGATCAAGGGCGCAGCAACCGGAGGAACAACAACTCTCCTTGCGACGGACAGCGGCAGCAACTCGAACCTTCAGATAAACGCAAAAGGTTCCGGCCTTGTGACCATCGGCACAAGTGCCCTGACCAACAGCACGGATATTTTCGCCAACCAGATGATCCTCGGCGTGAGTTCCGGAAGCGGTATGTACTTCCAGAGCAATAGCAGCAACGTATTCTTCATCCCGTCCGGCGCGGCTAATGTGACGTTTTATGCGCCCATAAAGCTGCCCGGATATACGGTTTCCGGACTTCCGACAGGATCAGTAGGAGACACGGCATATGTGACGGATGCAACGACATGCACGAAAAACGGGGCGCTTACGGGCAGCGGATCGACGGCTTGCGTGGTCTGGTACAACGGGAGCGCTTGGGTCGGGGAATAACGCGTGACACCATAAAAGTGTCCGCATAGAATAATAAAAATATAGGGGAGCGACTCCGATGGCAGATTCATTCATTCAGGTAGCCCCGAACAGCACGGGCGATAAGGTCGACAACTCGCAGCTGACCCAGAACGGAGGCGTGGTCGTCCAGCGCCAGCGCGTCACCAACGGCGACCCCGTCAACGTCAATAACCTCCAGCGCACCGACTCGAACGGTAATTCCTACACGCGCGAGGCTGTCCCCATTTCCGAGACCGACGCCAGCATGACCGTAGGAACGACACCCGAAGTCGCGATTACGGCGGGCGCGGCTGTCTTATGGGTCGATATCGAAAACGTCAGCACGAACGGAAATCTGCTCGGCTTTACTTTCGACGGGACGACACCCGGTTTCACTGCGGGCGCTCCTAACGCGGGGACGTTTGTCCTCACCCCGTGGGGAACCAAAACTTATGACAAGCGCATACCGGCAGCGAATTTAACGATAGTGGGGAGCGCGGCGGGAACCGTCGCGACGATTAAGTATGCGTAAAGTCCTTTTTGCGACCGCTGCCCTTTTATTTGCGATCCCCGCGTTTGCCGGAAACCCCGGCCTGTCCGTCAGCGGCACCGTCACGAGCGGCCACACGGCGACGTTCCTCAATCCATTCACTCTTCAAGACAGCGGCGAGACGGCGGGCATGACCTCCCTCACGGGCGACGTTACCGCTACCGGCCCCGGCGCGAGCGCGGCGACCGTCTTGCGCGTTCACGGCGTGACTTTCCCCGCGACGCCTACGACCAACACCGTCCCCGTCGTCACCGGAACCAACACGATCACCTACGAGGCCGTCCCGAATGCCGCTCTCGCGAACTCGTCGCTGACGATCGCGGGTCATAATGTGGCGCTCGGTGGGACGCAGACTCTATCTGCCTCGGACTTAACAAACGGCGTGACTGGTACAGGCGCGGTTGTTCTCGCTACCGGCGTGACCCCGACGACCCTCACCGGATTCGTTGCGGGGGCCGGAACGGTATCTGCGACAGACACGATTCTGACGGCTTTTAATAAGATCGTCGGCAATATCAACGCCCTCGTTTCCGGGGTGTCCAGCGTGTTTGGGCGCACGGGGGTTGTCACGGCCCAATCGGGCGATTATACCGTCTCACAGGTCACGGGCGCGGCTCCCCTGGCATCTCCTACGTTCACTGGAACTGTCAACGGCGCGGCTGCGATTTGGTCGGGCGTCGATACTGCGCTTAATTTTGCGGCTACGGGAACGGGCGCTGACACACTCCCCGTAGGCACGACAGGGCAAGAACCATCCGGCGTCGAAGGCATGATCCGCGACAATACGACCCTGCATATGTTCGAGGGCTATCTCAACGGCGCATGGAAACAGGTTGTCACAGCGACAAACGGGCTGGTGAACCTCGCATCTCAAGTCACAGGCACCCTCCCCGTAGCGAACGGGGGGACGGCTGGTAACGGTACGACAAACGCCGAAACAGGGACGAGTTACACAACGGTTCTTGGAGACGCTGGTAATTTTATCACAATGAGTAATGCCTCGGCTTCTACGCTTACGATACCACCTAATTCGAATGTGGCTTATCCTGTTGGATCAGTCTTATGCGCCCAGCAGATTGGCGCGGGCGTAGTGACGCTAACGCAAGGTTCGGGTGTGACGTTCACAGATACTTGCACGGCACCAACGGCTCCGGTATTTTCAGCGCAGTACGCAACTATTTGCGCTACTCAAACGGCCACAAACACATGGGCGGTGGTTGGCAAATGCCAGTAATTCGTAAACTTATAGCCGTATTTTTAGTGGCATGGCTATCGCTATGTCTTTATATTCCAGCGCAGGCAGCACCTAAATTCTTTGCGGTTGTTGCTAATAGCGGCGGCGCTACAACGTCGTATAATTTCCTCTCCGGCACCCTCGACCCCTCCCTCACCTTCACCCGCGCCTCGAACGCGACGATGTACGACAGCACCGGAACGCTGGTTTATGCTCCGGTGAATTTGCTGGTTCAATCCAATTCGTTTACGACAAATTGGAGCGCGTCAAACACAACTATTACGCAAGGGGTTACCGATCCGTTTGGCGGAACTACAGCTTGGACGCTAACGCCTTCGGCATCAAACGGTGGACTGTCGGAAGGTTTCCCAATAATTGGTTCAACTTCGTACACTCTTTCGTTGTGGGTTAAGGCCGGAACGTCTGCACAAACTTTAACCATCGGTTGGTATGACGGAACGACTTTTCATGCTATTTTTGTTTCTCCTACCTCTACATGGACGCGATATTCAATTACGGGTGTAAGCGCGGCATCTCCTTCTGGTTCTTATGCCTATATTTCTAATAGCAATGGATCTGTTGCTGGTTCGTTCCTGATTTACGGCGCCCAACTCGAACCCACCTCCTACAATTCCCCACGCACCTACAACCCGACGACATCAGCGGCGTATTATGGGCCACGCTTCGATTATAACCCTTCGACGCTGGCGCTGAATGGGTTGCTGATTGAGCAGCAATCGACGAACATATTGAGGCAATCAAACGGATTTTCTAATGCGACGTACTGGACAGGTGCAACGGCTGTCACAATCACGCCCAATAACGCAATATCCCCTGACGGAACACAAAACGCCACCCTCGTCACAGCCACGGCTAACACCGGATATTTTACGCAAGCTTTAACATTATCTGCAAATACCACATACACATTTTCAATGTGGGCCAAAAATGTCAGCGGATCAAGTTTAGCTCAATTCAAAATATTCGACGGCGCTAATTATTCTACAGGCTTGACGTGGAGTACGGTCGGATCAACATGGACGAGAATAACGCGCACATTTACAACCACGGGTACAGTTACCGGAGCCTATATTTATTTTAACGACACTTCATCAAGTGGGTGGAGTTCAAATTTAATTTACGGTGTGCAACTCGAACAAACCTCCTTCGCCACCTCCTACATCCCCACACAAGGCAGCACAGCGACAAGGCTGGCGGATAGCTTAAACAACACTAGCTTCACAGGATTTAACAACAGCGCCGGAACTTTCTTCGTCGAGTTTATTCCTGAAACGGCAACTGGGTATGTCACCACCAACGGCATTGTAAGTTTTAATGATGGTTCGTCTAACAATCGTATTTCTATAAGAACGCAGCCTTCATCAGCTTCATTACAGTTTAGAACAGTCAGCGGCAGCGCATCGCAATATACAGACGTGTTGGGCGCGACTGTAGCCAACACAGCGACAAAAGTCGGTATTTCATACGCCGCAAATTCTCTGGTTTATGCACAGGACGGTACAATTTTAGGTTCTGAAAGCACTTACACAACCCCCACCGGAATAAATACGTTGAACATCGGCAACGAAACTGGCGCGGGGTTTTATAGCGGTTGGATTAGATCAATTTCATACTACAACACCCAACTCACCAACGCTCAACTTCAAACCATATCGGGGCAACTATGACAGACGTTTATGTATCAGGGCCTGTACAGGCCGATCTTGAAACCTTCGCAAATAACTTCACCAACCACATCCCCGCCACCGCTGGCACGGCCGCAACCGCAGAAATACCCGCCACCTATGCCGCGGACGGTGTGACGGTTCTCACGCCTGATATTCCGGCACAACCTGCTAAGGGTGATCCGGCATTGTTCTACACCCTCATTCGCGCAAGTTTCGACATTACGCCCATTGTGCAAGAGCCGTTTGCGGTTGTTGATCCAAGTGTTGGCATGGCTGTGTGCGGGGTGTTTGCGTGAAGAAGAGGTTCATCGTCTATCTGGATGAGAATAATGAGGTCTCAGATATTCGTATGATCTGGAAAGCATCAGCTACGCTGTAAGGCATGGAAACCGCAACCGCGCAGGATGTAATTGATGCGGTGAGGCCGACACGGACGAAATTAAGGGCGGTGAATTATGAACATCTACCGTAAATGGGGCAAACGCGCTAAGGCCAAGGGTCAAGGAAAATGCCAGCCCAAATAATTGAGCATTTTTTTTCAGAGGCTCAAGAAATGCACAGGCAGTATAATTTTTTCTGTTTTTGCCTTATGGAGAATTGGCTTGAATATCTCGAATCCTTCGGATGGTGACCATGCGCGAAGCGTACTCCCTGCACTTTGAGGACGGCAAGCTTTACGTTTTTAAACTCTGTGCGGACGGTTTATTTAAGCCTTGCGACCGTCATGACGAAAAGACGATGTTTGATCGCCCTGTTTTAATTGAGCGCGTGAGCGCATACCTAGCGAACCGTCCCAAATAATGATATGAGTCGCTACAGAAACTTGGTCGCGCGAGAGTTGTCATGTTGTTAGATTTATCCTCCCTCTATTTTCCCGCTGTCCCCGCGCCGATGATCGCGACGGCGGTCGGATCTGTTGCCCCGTACAACGCCTGTGGACAATACGACCTCGGGCAGCTTGTTCAGATCACAGCGACCGTGACAGACCTCAACGGCGAGCCTGTAGCGCCGGATAATAACGTGTTCCTCGTTCAGTACCCCGACGGCACATCCGACGAGTTTGCGGCGAATGCGACCGGCCCCGGCGTTTACACGGCGGACGTTCTTTTGCCCCAGAGCGGCTACACGTATTTCCGCTATGAGGGATCGGGGACTTATATCGCTGTTTTTGATTTGGCAATTCAGGTTTCCACGTCGCCGTTCTATCCTCAATATCCGGGCTAGTATTTTTTTTGCGTTGCAGTAAAGTACGACAGTCAAATTAAAATCTATGGGTAAATGATGTTAAGCGTCGAACTGTCCGATCAGCAATCATTGCGTGATTTTGTCAAAGACAAGACAGACCGCGAAGTCGGGCTAGCCGCTCTCACCATCATCGACACCCACCTCAAAGAATGCGCCGAACGACAAGACCACGTTATGAAGATTCTAAAGTGGATCGGTTCCGCTGTCGGGTGCCTGATCCTCGAGCGAGTCGCAAATGACGTTCACTGGCAATTCCTCAAGCCCTTGATAGGCGCAATTATCGGTGGTTAAATAAAGTCTCCGCGAATCGGGGTTCTCCCGGTTCCAAACTCGAAAAGGACAGTGCATGAGTGACACCACAAACACATCGACCGTACCCGAAAGCTGGCCTCAGGAATTTTGGGACACCCTTGAATCATGGGAGCAGGACGTTGTAGCTGCGCTGCACGACGCGGGTCTGGTTTTCTCGGCTGATATCTGGCCCTACGTTAAAATCGCCTTCACGACCCTGCTATCGATCGCTGGCAAGGCTGCGCTCTCCGCAGAGGTCGCGGCGATCCCGACCGAACTTGCCGGGAATGTTGTGGCCGCTGCTGCTGCCGTGGGTGCGGCGATCACCGGGGCAGTGTCCGTTAACGTCAAGGCCGTCGCCGAGACAGAAGGGAAAGCCGCTTTGGACGCGGTTCAAGCAGACCCCAATGCGACAGCGGACGAGAAGGCCGTGGCCGCCGAGGGCGAAAATCTCTTGAACCCTCCCGCTAATCAATGATTGGGGCGATTGCCCTATGGTTTGCTGAAACAGCCCTCGGAGCGGCGTTAAAGTCGCTCTGGGGGCATTTCTTTCCGCCCAAGACGGCGCAGGCCGTCGAACTGTCCGACGCCAAGACCCAACTCAAGGACGCCGAGAATGCCAAAGACATCTCCGATAAAGTGGATAACGAGAGCCGCGCTGACGTTAATCGTGACCTCGACAAGTGGGTGCGCCCTTAAAGACCCTTGCGCGTGGGACGACGTTATCACCTACACGAAGGCCGAGGAAACGATGCTCTCCGACCAGACCGCGCGCGCCATCGATAAGCACAATCAGGACTTTGAGAAAAACTGCAAGCCGGGGATTTTTTGATGCCGTTTACTCAAGGACTGCCCACTAACTACGCCGCGATGCTCGACCTTGTCGCGTGGTCGGAGATAGGGCCAGCGCTCCTTGCCGAAAGCGATGACGGGTATAACATTCTTTGCGGCTCGACGCCCGGGCATCCGCTTCTTTTTCCCAGCTACGCCGACCACCCCCGCATTCTTAACCGCGACCTCGACTCGACGGCTGCGGGGCGGGGGCAGATCATCGCCCGGATGTACGACGCCTATAAGCTGCGCCTGTCCCTGCCGGACTTCTCGCCTGCGTCACAGGACGCTATTTGCTTACAGATGATGCGAGAACGGGGAGCGCTGGCCCTTTTGGACGCCGGGAACATCCGTGGGGCCATTTTAACATGCGCCCCGATATGGGCCAGTTTCCCGGGAAACACTTACGGGCAGCCAACGCACTCTTTTACCGACCTAGAAGAGACTTTTGTGGAAGCGGGCGGCGTTATATCTGTTTTGGCTTAAACCTCTTCCACGGGTCGCATTCGCAGACGTATAGGGGTTTAATGAAGGGATACGGGTTCGAGACCGTGAGCGCGGGCGATAATCTCGGCCACGTTTCGGACTCTGGACTGCCAAAGGAGCTCGCCACGTTCAGAAAAGACGTTTACCGCCGTTTCGCCATTTACGATGATCGGCTTGATATAAACGACGTTAAGGATGTCGGTGTTGAGGTTTAACATCACGGGATGAATTCTATTTTGGTCTCATGATCTACTAATTTCGCCCAGACGCAATCGTCCATGCTGCTGGTTCCGTTCCCCATCCATGAGACGCGGCCAATAGAAACGATTTTTTCGCAATATCTTAAATAGGGCAAAGACTCCGCGTTGTGCATGAACCCGGCGTCGATAAGAAGCCATGAAGGTGCGATGCGACGGAATTTTTCGAGCATGGGGAAAAACACGTCCCGACGCCACGGTGTATTTGTGATGATAAAATCAGCCGCGGGAAAAGGCTGGCCGTCGAAAAAGAGAACATCCCTCTTTTCAATTCCGTCCGCTTGGGGTTCGATGTCGCAGGCATAGACGCAGGAAAGACCCTTCTTTGTCAGGTGACGGATCAGACGACCGTCGCCCGCGCACGGTTCAATGAATGTCGTTTTTTGGCATCCCGGTTGTGTTGCGACGAATTTCAGGAGCGGTAAGACGGCCTCTTCGGGAGTGGAATAAAAGTCTCTTGGATTCCTTTCGAAGTGACTCCGCTTACTCATACGAGGAAACCTTCTTAACGGTCGCCAGAGCCTGAATAACGCGCTGGTTATCCATCCACTGGTACTGCCGGAGGCGTTCAGCCGCGATCAGCAGAAGGTCGCGCACGGGGTCGATTTTGTTGTCGAACGACTGCGCATGCAGCTTCAACTCGTTAATTAGTTCGGTTGTGGAGTAATCGTCAACTTTCATAACTTTTTCACCATTGCTATAAGTTGATCCTTAAGACCGACAATCGCGTCGTCCAGTTTATCGCGCTTCGCCGTCAGTTTGCGGATCGTGTCGATAATGTCCTCGGGGGTCGGCGGGGTGTCCTCAACATCTACAACGACGTCTATTTTTTGTACGGGGTCGTCGCGGCTAACGGTCACATCTATCGATTCAATTTTATCCGATTCTTGAACTCCTGCACGGCGCAGAAAGTCCGGGATACACGGCATCGGCGGGGATTGCTCCCAGCCGTCCGAGAGGTTTAAATCGCCGCTCATTCATCCTCCAAAAGCCCAAGCGCGTCCTTATAGATGCGCAAGAGTTCGAGTTTCTCCGCGCGTTTTTCCGGTTCCTCGCGGAGTTCCTTGATGATCGCGCGGATGGTTTTTGTGTCATAACCTATGCTCTTGGCGTCCGCGTACTCCTCGCGCAGTTCTTGCAAGATTTGCGCTTTCTTGGCTTCAATCTTCTGGATGCGGTCGATGAAGCCTTGCAGCTTTTTTCCCTCGACGGGTTTGTCACCGGAATTGTCGCCAACGCCACGCACGATGCGCGTTTCGGATTCTTCGTCGTCGAAAGCATCTATTTTGGATTTTTTAGGCATTTTGTATCCTTTATTTAGGGTTGAAGAACAGGGGCCGGAAGCATAGCAAACAGGCCCAAGATGATCGCCAGTACCATAAAAACAAAGTGAGTCCTAGATGTACCGAGCGATAATACGGCGGCGATAATGAGCCAATCGTGGGCCATTACACGGCCCGAGCGACGGGAGGGGCTACTTTGCGCCACGTCCCCTTTTGCACCATCTCGAGCATCCCCGAGCGTTTAAGGCGCTGGATCGTGTTCGAGATGGAATCGGTAGGCACCCCGAGGCGCTGCGCGAACCGAGCGACGTGGATCGTGGCCCCCGGAGCCAGATTCTCCACCGCCGAGAACGTCTCCTCCACCCCGCGCGAGTAAAGCACGTCGGCGGGTATCGGCTCCGGGGTGGCTGGGACGGTGCGCTTCGTCAGCCCCTCGGTGATTTGTTTCATGATTTCCGCAGCGGCGTCGTCAGAAAGCGTGATAGTGATCGGCATCGTATCCCTCCATAA
>QGNH01001648.1_pt1 | contig 14322 bp, 19 predicted proteins | sample 1735481 | NCBI WGS metagenome assembly QGNH01 (sample SAMN09239004, study PRJNA386568) | Viral metagenome, whole genome shotgun sequencing project. | reverse complement strand
GCTGTTAACCGACGGATTTTAAGTCCAAGACTTAATAATTGGGCGGGATTAGGGGAAGTTAGGGATCATAAGAAAATCAGCATGATAGGCGCGCATGCGGTTAGTCGTGGCTAGGCAGGAATTGGCACAAATTGGGGCTTGATGTGCCAAATTTGTGCCAAATAGCCATCGGCAATCACTGGCTACCCAAGAAGGTATCAATCAGATCCAGCAATTCCTTTAGGTGGGGGACGCTGGCTGGTGCCTGCATGTATAGCGACGCGTAATCGAGATTATCAACCGTGCGCTGCACTTGATTGCGCTTCTTCTTATAGGCCTTGCCCACCGTTCCATAAATATTGTCTAGTAACTCGGACGGATGCGCGATGCTCTCCACATTGTCCGATCTTGGATCGAACCCGAAAGTTGCCGCGATAGCGGCAGCATCCAGTCCGGGATCTACACGCTTAAAATGCGTATGCTCCCAGATAAACCAGGCTTCGATTTCTGCCACCGCGAGCACAATGGCAATTGGGATTCCCTTTGTAGGCAAGCGGGTCCGAAGATTCTGCTTGACGACATTTATTTCAGATAGCGGTCGCGGATATAGGTCGCGAATCCCGATTATCATCGAATAGGACGCCCGCTCGAGATTCTTGTACCTGTCTAAAATGGCAGACTTTACCTTCTCGTCGTTCTGGCAGTTGAAGATCAAGACAAAGTACAGCGTACCTGCGGTTGCGGACGCATGCGAGCTTCCGGACAAGGTCATAATTGCACTCGGTCCTGCGCCGCTAATGGTCTCTAGTCGAAATTGAACTTTACTTCTACCAGCGATTTCTTCCACTAATCGACGAGCGAAGATCATCTCCGTTTGACCTTCGACAAATATTGCAAGTTTCTTCAAGGCGTCGTGAATCCACTCTCGAAGAATCCGGTCGAAAAGAAATCAAAGTTATTTAAACCAAGATCTTCGAAACGAGCAAAAACAGCCGCCGAATTCTGTTTGTTAACGATCTTTACTTCGCTGCCGACTCGAGTCAGGACTCCCCAATATTCGAGGGGAATCTCGTTCATTACGAATCGATCATTGGTAGTCATAATTAATTGGAAGGAGTTTTCGGTGGCGCGCGCAATTAAAAGGTTTACGAATGCTTGGGATCGCGAATAATCAAGGCCTTCCCCAATATCATCGATGAGAATCGTACAGTTTAGTTTTCGGAACACGCAGTCATTTATAAAGATCACTAGGGCCAGGGCCCGAAACATACCAGCGGACATGGTTAACTGCGTCGTTTTCGCTCCCAGATCCTCTTCTTTACAACAGAGTCCCATCAGGGGAGGCAAACCAGGAACGGGTATGGGTAGCGTATCTAAGCCGACATCTTGGAGGTTATACCCGAGTAGTTTCATGTCGGCGATTAAGGCAAGGTCGAACTCGTGTTTGAATTCGTCATAAGCCTTCTTGTAAACCATTCCCACCATTTTTGCGCGGGGGTCGTTCGGTAGCCACTTCGTCTCACTAAGGAGGTCGGTCACTTGAAAAAGGTTTTCTCGCCCAAAACTGGTGCCGAACGTGTAGTGCCGTAAGTCGTTTCCCCAGTTATAGAGAACCTCGAGAAAGGGATGCTGGATGTCGTCTCGCTTTACGTATGCCGCCACGACTGAAGTTGGTGCTTGGAACTCTAGGTTTTCGTTACGCTTCTCCGCGTATATTGTTCCTACGCCATTTTGTCCGCGCTGCATTAATGATATGCCATTCCGCGAAAAACTTTCCTTTGTGACTTGGAAATTAGTCATATCGATTTCGTACGAGAAAATGTCCCCCTCGTCCTGAAATTCAGCTTTATAGTATGCGGACTGGAATGGCTGCGGAACAGCGCCGGTAACCAGCTTGGCTAATACTCCGACGACGTTTAATAGTCGTGTTTTACCGGCAGCGTTCTTACCCACAATCAGGCTAACTTGGCCTAGTGCTGTTGCAGACAAATGCCATGCATTCGGATTGTTAGGGAATTCGGAATACTCTATTTTTGTCAACCGCATATTCATTCACCGGTGATTATTGGGAGACCAAGCTTTCAATTGCATCAGGTGTTTCTCCAAAGTGCCTTGCCCGATTTGTGCCGCATCTGAGGGATTATTCTTCCTCATATTCGCCGAATTGCCCGCCAGTATGAGCCCACTTACCGCCCGAAATCCACAGTTTGGACCCGGCTCGAAGTCGGCCTCAAGCCGCTCCAGAAACTCCGCGTGTAGCGCCAGCCGTAACAGCTCAGCGTCAGTAGGCGCCATGTGGGCTCGTGCAAGCGCTTCGCACTCGGCTACGGTCATCGTCAGGCCGTCCCACGAGCAGCCGGCCCCCGATGACTTAGAACCCGAAGCCGTCTTCGAAATATTGCCGGGGCACCCGCACCCAGTTCGGTTGAGGTCAGCTAGAGTGCGACCAATCGGCCTCAAGCCGCGCCACGAGTTCGGCGTGCAGTGCCAGCGGTAACAGTTGCTCGTCGGTGGGCGCGACGCCTGCGCGAGCCAGCGCCGTGCATTGTTCCGCGGTCATCGTCAGCCCGTCGCCGCACTCGCTCAGAATTTCGGCATAGAACGCCGCGTTCCATTCAACCTGCGTTTCGATTTCATCCGAAGGAATTTTCGGCCAGTTGGCGCGGATATGTTCCATGCGTTCACGAAGTGTCATCGAGGTCCCCTTTTTGTTGGAGCCGCGAAGCTACCGCGCCACTTAGCGGCTGTCACCATGGCCGAGCGCAGCAAATGCCGCCATTTTCCTGAGGAAAAACGTAAATTGGTTTACGGCTTCGTAAAGCCGGAACAGGCAATTGGGGAGGATCGATCTAGCGGCCGTCATGTTTGCAAGATCAGCGCTTTACGATTTCGCAAATTCGCCGCAGCGGTTTTTTGTGAATTTTAGGTAACAGCGCGGAAAAGCATCACGCCTGCCGCCACGAGCAGCACGAAGGCAATGAACACACTGGCCGTATTCGAGCGCTGAGGCTCGCTATGCGGCTTTTGTAGGTGGGTGTAACTCAAACCCGTTCCAGGCAGTCCGACCGTCTCCCGCACGCCAGCGTGGCCGACAGTGACATGCGCACCGCGAATGCCGATGGTGATGGACGGGCGCCGCGCCAGGTTTATACGAATGCCCGGTAGTAGCTTAATTGAACGGCGAAAGCGAAAGCCCATGCCGCGAGTCTACGCGCCTTCATCGGCGCCGCGGGGGAAATGGCTGCCGCGACACGTCGATGCGGCCATTGGGTTCGAGCCGACCAAACGCACGACACTCGACACAGTACGCCCTCGGGGTGTCGCCGATGAATTCCCGGTGCAGCATCTGCGAGAGGTTGCGGCACGGCCTTAGCTCGAATTGCAGCGCCAGCAATGGGCGGTGGATCACGCCCAGCGGCTAAGTTACAGCATAGCTTCTCTACTTGACATTCCAAGACTTGAAACGGAGTTCGCAACATGGGTTCCATTCAGATTGGTGGTTTGGTAATTCTTCTCATCGCAGCCGGTATAGTTACCCCAGCGAAGGCTGACAACACAGTCGTTGTTGTCGTCCCGCCTGACTACAGCTATCTGCACAACGCAGGCAAAGCGGCGACGGAGAATGCCGGGCAACAGCTTGGCGCGATTTTGGGCAGTGCATTGCGGGGAAAGCAATTAGTACGGGCTGTGCTCAGCGTCAGGTGCGAGCATTTCACCCAGATTGCCAAAGTCTACTCTGACGGTACGGTAGATATCTCGGCTATTGATATCCTTGTTGACCGAGATCAGCTAGCCGTGGTGGAGGCGGCTACCCACGGAGCATTGCAAGTTATCGAGCAAGGGTGCTAGACCCTCAAGGGTCTCTCTACCTGCACCTCGTGCGGTGTCTTGTTATTTTTTCTCTTAGTCTTCCTGCGCTTGCCGGCAAGTAATCGCGCCGTCGCTAGATTTGCGAGGTTTGCAATCGTCATGCCGTCCAAGGCTGCGCGACGTGCCGCCTTGGCCTCATCTCGGGACTGTCCCGCCGCGAACAAGCAGATTGGGTTCAGAATTGATTCGCCTGGCCGATTCCAATGGTGCCGGCAATGGTCGCAAAAAATGCAATGGCCGCCGCATCTGCCGGCTGTAGCTTGTGATAATGCCCTTGAATCTGAGCCGCCGTGAGCGCGACAGTGGCGCCTTGAATCACAACGTACGGCGGCCCAGTCAGTAGTCCAGCGGAATTCAGATTTGGAACGAGGTACCCGTTTGTAACCGGGGGATTTTGTCCCATTTGCGCGACGCCGCCCGCGACTGTGCAATTCGGGTCGTTTGCATTCGGGGCGCCCAGTTGAACGGAAAATCCATTTCGGACGATGCAGTTATAGGTTGTCGACATAAAGTAATCTCCTAAAAGTTTGAAGAGTCGCCGCGTGTGAGCAGGGTTGCTCAGAGCGACCGAATATGCGCGCGCGCCTCGGCGGCATTCATCCCGCTGATAAGCAGGCTCTCGAAGAGCTTGTCCCCCTCCGGTCGAGATTCCCGCAAGGCGTATTTAGCCGAGAGACCAAATGTCGCGGTGTCCAATTGCCGTGCATACGCCGTTCCCTCGCGCCAGGCTTGACGAGCTGCACGAACCTCCGCCAGTTCGTGCTCGAAATCCAGGTCGCTCATATCACGCGTCAAATTATAGATTTGGTTGTTCATGAGGGTTCCTAAGTGCATCCGGTCAGGACGGAAAATGACTGCGGGTGCCTTATGATGAGATTGCAAGAAAGCAGCGCTCTAAATTGAACGTCGCCGCCAGGGAAGTTCCCACTATAAGGGTTCACTTCGATTTCAATTGGTGAGGCATCGCCCCAGGACAAAATTATAATTTGTGAAAAATCGCCAAAAATCGCGGTCCCGGCAGGCACGTTATTCGTTGATAGCGCTCGGTGATTATTTATGGTTCCGGAAACGACGTTGCCATCTAGGATGTAACTGGGGTATCCGCTAGCTTTTTGGCGTTGTGAAAGTAGACCGGCAATCGTCGGCGTAGTTACCCAGCCACAGGTTTGGCGATTGACGAGCGCATTCGCCGCGGCGGGGACCTGGACCGCCGATACGCTGGTGGCGTAGCTGAACGCTGCACCCGACACCGCATTCGTGCCGGCGATGTTAGTCAGTCCGGTTGGCTGCCCGCTCGATCCCGATCCCTGTATGGCCGCCGCGTCGATGGCCGTCGCAAGAACATTGCCTACGTCGTTTGCAATGACTTCGCCGAACAGCTCGCCGCCTTGAATCTCCATTTTTCGACTGTAAGTTCCGAATCCGCCGATCTGTGCGGGTGCAACAGTGAGTTGCGAGGCATCGAATGTGGCTTCGCTCTCTGTAATCGCGCCTGACGTGACCGGACTCGTTCCCGCTGTCGTTAACCAATACGCGCTACTCGTCGTATCTTGGCGCGGTACAACTACATCGCCTTTCTGTCCACCAACCGACTGTGCACCGAGGCTGAGGACGACGCTGCGCGGCCTGAGAGCATCGATAAACAAATCAGGGCGAAGGGTATTTTCCGTCAACTCGGCTCCGCTGCCAACAACAGTGGTCTGATAGGGTTGCAATGCTCGGCCAGCCATGTGCCGAAGAAATGCGGCGCCAGGCATGAGCACGGCGTGCGCGGAGTTCGTTGTGTAACCGCGCGCTCGATATTCGTCGTCAAGAAAAGCGGCTGTGCCGCCCCCCTTCGTATCCTTTCGACCTGATCGAGCGTACCGAAACGCGTCGGCTATGAAGCCGTTGGCGAACGTGTCGTTAGGTCTTTTCAGCCCTGACCCTTCCAAAAGATTTCGATATTTATCGTTCACTGCGATTCTCCATTGCTTGCACGAAGGTTGCCGGGTGAGATATCAACCGACTGATGATCGGTCGAGTGTTGCCGTAAGCTTGAATGGCCTCAGCGTCCACGGGTTCGAACTTACCGAGGTCACCGACGCTTCCATGGACTCGCAGCTCATCCGCCGTCATGTGGATAACATCGCCCCCTTGTGCGCGAGGCTTCACCCCCGATTTCGGCCCACGCGTTTCGAATTCAATCGAAGCGTCAGCCGAGTCGAACATCTTGAAACCAGGTCGTAAACGAAATTGCATTTGAACCTGCCTATGTGTTGAGAGAGAGATTTGCCCGTGAGCCGATTGCAGACAGGCTTTGCGCCGCTGCTTTCGGATTCGAGGGATTGCCGCTGGACATGTCACAGCCGATGGCGATCACGCTCGCCTTGTCTGCGATCCAAGCCTTCCGGGAGGAGCCGCGCCGAAGCGCTGTCGGAATGTTGGATAGCTGATCTTGGTGATGTTCGGGAGATATCAGCGAAGCCCGTCTCGCGTCAATGAAGCGCGAGCCCTGAGAGAACTGAAAAGTCTACGATCGCTTTTTGCGAGGCGTCGATCGAGCGCGTTTCACAGGCTTCGCTCGATCAGCGGCGGCGAAAATGGCTTCGATTTCGGCGTCGAGGTACTTAAGAAGGGTTTCAAATACGGGATTCTTGAACACGTGGGTCTTCCTTTGGGCAACAGGTGCCCGGTGCCGGTTGGCATGAGTTTCACGAGGGGGATGTCGGTATTTTATCAGATCAGCCTTTAATCGCCCTTCGAGCGGGCAATTTAGAATTTTCACCGTAGGGCCGCAGATGTTCGGGCAATCCGATCTTCCCCCCATCGACAAAGGGAAGTCCGAACGCGTGACGCAGGATGGTCGAATTTTGATACAACAGCGCGACGGCGTTTGCGGAGAGCGCGACCTTATGAGGTCCATCCTGGCACGCGACGAAGCGGATGGTGTTCGCCGCCATTCGACACTCAATGTCGCGAATCATGTCGTGCACCCGACCGATGGTGACGACGCTCGTCTTGTCGGCCGCCAGCCAGGCGCGCACCGCGTCGGGATCGATCAAGGCCGCGCCCGCACGGCCACGTTTTCCCCGGCGAACTGTAGGCGCGCCGCGTTTGATTAGGCCACGTAGCTGCTTTGGTGAGATTCCGAGAGCCGAGGCGGCTTCGATCAGGGGGAGCGGTGCGACGGTGATCTTCATGTTTTGTTGTTCCTGTGGGATGAATGCATGACGGCTACCAATTTGTTACCCAGCCGCCCTTGCGGCGCGGCGGCCCGATGCCGGGGCGCGTGTTGGCAAAGGGAACCGGCGATCTTGGCGGCATCGCAGCGCTGTGCGTGCTGGCCGGCGCAGTGACGGTTTGAGCCTTTGCGCCCTTGATCGAATGGACTCCGAGCAGGTGTCCCGCCGCGGCGTTGAGCACTTCACAGTCAAGAAAATGATTCGCTTTTCGGTTTCTAATCCATATGACTTGGCCCGACTTCTTGACGACGCGCGACTCCGCGAGAATTTGCTCGAGATAGTCGGCACCAACGTCGGCGGGCAAATGCCATGCGCCCGGCTGATCGATCGGCCAGGCAATGCGGCCGAATAGCCACGATTTGAAGTAGTGCGTATCAACGTGCGCGAGCTGCACGCCATGCCGTGATGTCTTTCCGCGCGAGTCGACTTCGAGCTTTGAAATGTTGACCGGTTTGGCCAGACCGGCGTGACCCTTACTAGCTTGCACCCGGCCGGGAAAACGCCGCGCGAACGCATATGCTCGATCTGGCCGGAATCCGGAGTCCACCAGCATCAGGCGCATTTTGAGGGCGCCGTAGTCCGCTGACACCAGCTCGGCGAGCTGTTCCCACACTTCCGCCTGATCGGTATCGCCCCATATCTCGCCGTGATGGACCAGCCATGATGTCGCCTTCGGTCCCCATGCCCGAACGGCGTACACCAATTTATCGCCCTGCAAATCAACGCCGGCCGTAATCACGCGGGCTTCGACTGGCACTTCATCCTGAACGTAGGCGCCCTTCAAACCCTCCAACGCGGTCACAGTAGGCCGTTCACCTTCCAGGACGAACAGCTCGCCGAACGTCGTGTTCTTTACGGCCTGGCAGCGTCCTGGTTCGCCGGATCGCACGGCCTCGATCCATTGCTTCGCCGCTTCGCCCCATGTTCGCCAGGGTGACGCAAGTCCCGATATGTGGAAGCTTGCGCAATCGCTGTCAGCGTCGCCCGTGATTTCATACCGGCCGCCAGCATTCATCTTCGCCCGGTGCTTGTCCTCGATCAGCGAGCCGCAATGAGGGCATGCGAGGCGTGCGGACCGCTTTGCTTGTTGAGGGGTTGCTTTCGGGTCCCACTGAAGAAGTGCGAACTCGGGCGCGAAGTACGTCAGGCAATCGGGACAAGCCCAAGTCCACCGCGACATCGTGCCGCCGCTGTACAGGTCCCAGATCGGGCTTGCGCCCTCAAGGGTAGGCGTGGACACGACAACAACCTTGCCATCGGCATGCGTGGCTGTACGGGCTTCCGCCAGCGCAACCGGGTCGCCTTCGCCGTCAACGTCGCCGGCCATGCGGTCGCGTTCATCGATCAGCACTGTATGCGCTGGGTGCGATGACAGTTCGATCGCGGAACCCGCCCAGCCGAAGCCCAAACGCTGACCGGCGATGAACTTCTCGGTTATCTTCAGTTTCGACCGCGATGTGTCGAGCTTGTCGAGCAGCGCGGGCGTCGAGCGAATCATCGGCATAAGCCTGGAGGTTGATACGGACTCTGCGAGCCGTTGCGATGCCGATATGAACAGGATCGGCGCTGGATCAATATCCATCCGATAGCCGATGAGGTTCAGCAAAAGTTCGGTTTTGGACATTTGCGCCCCGGCGACCAGGACAACGCGCTTGTACTTTGGGTCAATGGCTGCATCCATCACGGCGCGCATGTACGGGGTGCGGCTCGTGCGCCACGGGCCGGGCTCGGCGGACCCCCGCGGCAATATTCGGTTTTCGTCGGCCCATTCACTCACCGTCGTCGCCCTCGGTGGCCGTAGCAGACTGGCGCCCGCCGCTATCGTCTGCGAAAGCTTCAAGTTCCGCCGCGGCGGCCGCTCGGATGCGTCGTGTTTCATCAAAAACCACCTTTTTGCAAATTGCGGGATCGGACTCGGCTGCGACTTGGTTGGCGATGCGGCCGGCGAGGCCGTCGAGCTGGGAGCCGACCAGAGTCATCGCCGTATCGAAGGCCGCACGGACTTCGGCGGCGGGGATCAGGTCGCGTGCCTTGTGCGAAACGCGCTGTTCGATCTCCCGACGTTGAGCGATGGTGCGGCGAAGATTCTCCGCAGCCTGGTCGCCGTCTGTTTCAGCGTCCTGGCGGTAATACCGGATCAATGCGTGGACCACGTTGCGAAGGTCGTAGGCGTTGCGCCCTGCCTTGGCGATTGTGCGGCCCCGTGCGAGGCGTTGAATCTGGCGCGGCGTGAGCCCCGACAGTTCGGCGAGTACCGCCGTGGTGACACTGGGAAGGTCTTGGAAACGACATAACGACATGGTTTTGAAATCCTCATAATTTTTGAAAGGGAGCGGCGCAGTTACCCCCATTTGGTCGGGCGTCAGAGGGACCCGCAATATCACCCGGGGGCCATCCTTTCAGCGCTCGGCTCACACCGGCCCACGATTCAGACGCACGCGCCAGCGGCGCGGCGCTCGCTATCGCAGTAGTGCATCGGTGTACGGGTCGCTCGCATCGTCATGGCCGTAGTGATGCATGCGCGGCGACCCACGGGTCAGACGAATCGTCGACGGCAGGGCTTCTGTTGTCGTTAATGAAATGCCAGCGGTGGGTCTGGATCGGCGCCTTGCCGTCATGTTGGTGGTGGTGGATGGGTAAAGGTGGTGCGCCGCGCTGGGGACCAATTGTCTTTGAGGCCGCCACCTTTCTCGCGTTTTCCCGACGAAGCGCTTGCCACGGGTTCGGCACGGTGGGCTGAAGCGCCGTATTGCCTGACGGCACTTGATGCGCTCGCTCAAACCGATGCAGACCAACTCTTAGTTGAAGGACTATCGTTTTAGCGGGGGTCTCCACAAATTCATGACGTGCGTGCTCCGCAAAGAGATTCCGCGCCGCGATGGATTGAGCTTCTTCGGCGAGCGTATTGGCTATTCGGATCACTGGATTGTCCTGAATTGGTCGAAATCGTCGGTCATGCGTAGGTCTCACGAAGTTTGTGCCAGTTCCATTTTGCAATTCATCCCAAGCTAGCCAGCGTGCCCATGAGTCGGGGTCTTTCGATGCATCCGCGAGCGCAAACGCCAGTTCGTCGGCGCTGTACTGCCAACGCAACGCCATGTTGCGAATGCGCTTTTCGAGCTTCGGTGTAGGGTGGTGTAGGGTCATCCGTATATATCTCCAATGTGCGCGCGCATAGAAAAGATACGGAACTGCCTACATCTGCCTACATGCGGTGTCATTGGTTGCTCCAATCAGCGGTGTCGTCGGTGCGCAGTTCGATGCCCAAGAACACTGACGCCTGCGTCATGCGCTTCCATTCAAAGCCGCGCCGTTGCATCTCGGCCGGAAAGTCTTTTGAAGCCATCCAGCGTTCGCCGCCACGTTCGCAAAATTCCTGGTATGCCTTGAAGAGGCTCGAGGATTTCACTTGAGCAAGGCTTCGGGTTTGACAACACTCGGCGATGAAGCGTCCCAACGTGTCGGACTCCGCGCGGTATTCGGCCACAGCCGCGGCGACGATGGCCGGCGGCTTGAGCCCATCCGCTTGCCATTCCAGACAACCCTGCAATGCCCAATTGAGGATTCCGGGCAGTTCGGCCTGGAGCTTCCGTAGCAAGTTGCGGTCTTGCTCGTCCGGTGGAATCTGGACCGTGAACGGGACCAATCGCAGCCGCCGCCATATGCCTTCGTCCGTGCCGGAAATCGCTGGCTTGTGGTTTCCGCGAATGACGATGCGATGCGTTGGCTCGAAGTCGAAAAATTCTTGATGCAGGAACCGCGCTGTCAGAGTGTCGCCGCCGGTCAGGTCTTTGAGCTTTGCTTCATCGAACCGCGCGCCTTGGCTGGTCTCGTTCATCATTGCCGCTCGGACGCCGCGGAGCCGCGCTATGTCGTTCGGAATGCCGCCGTACTTCTTGAGCATGATGAGGTCGGGCGACGCTGCAAGCGCGTAGTCGCCAAGTAGCCGCATCAAGACTTCGCAGAAAACACTTTTGCCATTCGCGCCGAGGCCGAAAAGGAAATGCAGGCTTTGTTCGGTTGTGTCGCCGACTAGCAGATAGCCGACAAATCGGCGGAGGTACCCGCACAGATCAGCGTTGTGATCCAGCACGCGCCATAGGAATGCGTCCCACAGCGGGCACGTGGCATGTGGGTCGTACACGATATCGACCACATTCGATATCAGGTCCTCGCGAGCGTGCGGCCGGATGGTGCCGGTCCGCAGGTCGATGGTCCCGTTCGCGACGTTGAATTGCCAGCCATCGCGGTCAAGGTCGGTCAGCCGTGCGGGTATTCCCGGTTCCGACCGCGCCAGCCAGATCATCGCTTCAATCGAGTTTTTCGACTGCGAGCGCTTGGCGTGACGCATCCGAGCATCACGGTCAGGCGCATCCTTGATTTCGTCGAATATCGCCATGGCCGTATCTTTTGCGCGCGCCTGGACTTCGATGGCCTTGTCATCAACTGCCCATCGCCGGCCGTCATACACGAGCCATCCACGCTCGGGAGTGAATTTCAGGTCGGCGCCATGCTTCGCCGCCAAGCGCCGGGCGTTGGAAATGTCGCTGTCTTGGATTTCGACTAGCACGGCTTCGGCTTCCCGTTGCCGGGGATTGGTAGCCCGCGGCCGAAGTGTTGTCACGCTATCCATGCGCGAGTCCTAAGCGCGGTCGCTTCAAATCGAGTGCGCGTTTGATCGTACTCAGCGCGTCAATAATCCGTGACACCCCGAGGTCACTGATTGAGCAGTACTCCACGATGGTCGAAATTCTAACTAGCGCTCTGTCAGCGGCGATAAGCACCATTCGCTCACCGTCGCTCGCTTGCTCGGTTTGCACCGTGTGGAAGGGCTGTGCGTCGCCTACGCTGTACCGAAGGAGCACTCCGTGATGGTCCCGCCGGATAATCGGCTGCGCGCTCATGCGTCACCACTAGTCGATATCGGCCGGCGAAAGATAATCGGCCGCCCGATCACGAGGCTTCGCCTAGACGCCGGGGTCACGCGACCGCCGGCGGTGCGGCCTTCCGGCGACCGCGGATGCCGGGAGGGCTGATTCGTGGCTCGGACTTCATCCACTCCAGGAATTTTTCAACGTCTACGAAAAGACGTCCGCCAACCTTGAAGATCGCGCCGGCCTTAGCGGAACCGTTATCGGCGCGCCAGTAAGCGACCCAACCCATTGCGGATGCACTGAGGGGAATGCCGGTGTCGGTTGCTTTCGAGATAGGTACAATTTTCGGGTGCATAAATGCCTCGCGTTAGCGCTTAGTGAAGATCGGTCGGTGTAGTCCGGTAAAACAGTCGCGCACGACAAAGCAGCGGTCTGCCCGGACGCAGATCGCTACGCGCCGCCCTTGGGCGGCAATTCAGATTAGGGTTCTATTGTCTTAGCGATGCGGCATCGCTGGGGGGTGCAAATATCCATACTTACACATTCGCGTGAACTGTCCGCCAAAGCAACTTGCGCCGGTTCGTTTGTCCTGATCCGAGGTCGGCAATCCTCACCGTATCTAGTATCGAGAAAGTGTGGGCCATTGCAAATCGGGAAGGTTCGGCGCTTCTTAGCGCCAATGGCGGGACTAGATTCAGGTCACCGCCGCGGCGAGTGGTTCATTCGCCAGCTTGCTACTAAATACTAAAGATTGGGTAAAATCAAACTAGGCGTGCCGTGTGCCGGTTCGTTTGTTCTGATCCGAGGTCGGCAATCCTCACCGTATCCAGTATCCACAAGTTGTCCGTCATTGCAAATTAGCGGAGGCCGGTGAGACTTGCGGCCTCTTGGGCGCGATTACCCACCCTTGCGAGTAAAGCACCTTGTGTGGATAAAACCAAACCAGGCGCGCCGTGCGCCGGTTCGGTTGTTCTGATCCGAGGTCGGCCATACTTATACATTTGCATATAGTGTTGTGCATATCAAACTACGAGGCCGCTGCCATCAACAATCCGCTGCAAACTGCCTCAAGGCCAAAACGGTGCTCACGGCGGAAAATATCGGTAGATACTTTTGCGTAGCGGACCTGTAGTTCCTGTGGCAATTCAACTCGGCGCAGTTTGGCCTTCCTCGGTCGATTGCGCGGGCTTCGGTGTCGGAAAGATTTTTTCGTTCATACGCTCGATGACGCCGCCGACGTGGCCATCGCTCAGGTGGGCGTAGCGTTTGACCATCGCGAGCGTCTTGTGCCCAAGTACCGCGGCAATCTCCGACGCGCTGGCGCCGTTCATCGCGAGATAGCTGCCGGCGCAGTGTCGGCAATCGTGGAAGCGAAAGTCTTTGATGCCCGCCGCATCGCGCGCCCCGGTGAACGGGTCTTGATAGTCAAAGATCGGCCCGCGCGGATCGGCAAAGACATACGCGGCCGGGTCCGTATCCTCGGTGTGCATCGCCTTGATGGCTGCAAGCGCCTGCCCCTTGATCGGCAGCGCGCGCATGTCGCCGTTTTTCGTTTTGCGAAGTGAGGCGGTGCCGCGCTCCAAGTCCACGTCGCCCCAGCGCAGGCCGGTCAGCTCGCCGGCCCTCGCGCCCGTGCTGATCGCGAGCAGCACGAACGGGTAGAGCCGCGGATCGGTGCTGTCCTTGCACGCGTCGAGCAGCGCAGTGCGCTCAGCGTCGCTCAGGAACCGCACCCTGCCGTTCGGCAGCTTCGGCCTGGTCACGTCGCTGCATGGGTTGTATTGCGTCCAGCGCCATTCCTTGCGCGCCGCCTTGAATACCGCTGACAGGCTTTCGATGTACAGCTTGACGGTTGCCGGTGCCAGCGGCTTGCCGAGTCGGCTTTTGGTTGTCAGTAGATGGTCGCGGGCCGCCACGATCATATCGGGAGTAATGCTGCGCAGGCGCGCATGCCCGAGCCGATCATTCCAAAATGCGTAATGACGCTTGGTCGATTTATCGTCGCGGTTCATCAGTACGGACTCGGTGTAGCGCTTGATCGCGTCGGCCAGCGTGTGCCTTCGCGCGGCGCCGGCTATCACGCCCGCGCCCTCGTTGATGGCGGTCTCAGCCTTCGCGGCGGCTGCCTTCGCGTCGAGCAGTTTCTTGTGCGTCTCGTAGACAGTGGCGTAACCCTTGCGACGGATCATCACGCGATAGCTGATTGCTCCATTCTTCCCGATCCTTTTCTGAATTGTCGCCATATGGGCCTCGCAGCGATGTGTGTGGCGGGACTATACAGCGCTGTGTGCCAAAGTTGTGCCAAATTTTTGGCGGTTGTATTTGTTTGTTCGTAACTTATTGTTTTTCTTGGTGCCCTCGCCCGGACTCGAACC
>QGNH01000934.1_pt1 | contig 14322 bp, 8 predicted proteins | sample 1735481 | NCBI WGS metagenome assembly QGNH01 (sample SAMN09239004, study PRJNA386568) | Viral metagenome, whole genome shotgun sequencing project. | reverse complement strand
TCCGTCAGCATATGCAGCGCGACCAGGAGCATTCCGCCAAAGAGTGCCGGCCGCAGTTGCGGCAGTACCACGCGGAAGAAAGAGCCCCAGACACTCTCGCCGAGCGACCTTGCCGTCTCTTCGAGGATCGGATCGATGCCGCGCAGAGCGCTGGCAACCGGCAAGTAAACCAGCGGATAGTAAGCGCAACTCACCACGAGCAGCGCCCCGCCGAAGTCCTGAAGTGCCGGGCTCAACGAAACCCAGGCATAGCTGCTGATGAAGGGCGGCACCGCGAGCGGTACCGCCGCCAGCACGGCCCAGGCCCGTTGTCCGGGCAGGCGGGTTCGCTCCACGAACCAGGCACAGGCGGTACCAAGGATCGCCGAGACGGCCGTCGCCAGGACGACAAGGCTGACGGTGTTGAAGAGGAGCTCCGCGACCAGCGGCCGAAACAAGAGCGCCCGCGCCTGCGCGGGTTCGACCCCGGCAGCCCGAAAGGCCGTGATCGCGAGCGGCAGAAGCACAAGCACCGGCGCGATCGCCGAGGCGGCGATCATGAGGCGCGGCGGGCGCGGCCGACCGGGCGGCAAGCGGCGCTCGGCCGCTGCCGCCGTCAAATCAACCCGGCCTGGCGCAAGAGCTGCGCCGCCCGCCGATCGTCGCCGAGCTGAGCCGCGTTGAGCTCGGGAGGATGCAGCGTATCAAACGGCTTCAGGAGCGGGTTCGCGGCCACGCCTGCGGCAAGCGGATATTCGTAGGCGACATCGCTTTTCGCCAGCGCTTCCTGCGCCGGCCGGCTGACCAGGAATAGGAGGAAACGCTCCGCCGCTGCCGCGTGGCGCGACGACTTCAGTGCCGCGGCACCGGAAATGTTGACCAGTGCGCCGACGTCGCCATCGGCGAAGTGATGGATCTGACTATGCATCTTGTCGGCACCGTTCTCGGTCCTGAGGCGCGCCCAATAATAATTGTTGACGATTCCGGTTGCCACCGCGCCGCGGTCGACGGCGGCCATGACGCCCTCGTTGTCGTCGAAGACTTGCGCATTCTCTTTGAGGCCCTTCAACCACTCGACCGCGGCCGGCTCGCCTTTCAGCGCAGCGACGGCATCGACGAGCGGCAGGAAGTCCGCATCGCTCGGCGCGATCGCAACCTTGCCCTTCCATTCCGGCTTGGCGAGATCGATGAGCGAGGCCGGCAGCTCGCTCTCCTGGATAAGCGCCGTGTTGAAGGCGAGGACGTTCTCGCGCGCTAGCACGCCGACCCAGGCACCGTCTGCGGCACTGTATTTCGCCGGGACCTGCGCCAGCGTCGGCGCCGGAACCTTGGCGAGCAGCCCCTTCTCGTCGAGCAAATTCAGCTCCGGCGAATTCGCGGTGAAGAACAGGTCGGCCGGCGACCGGTCCCCCTCCTCGGCGATCTGGTTGGCGATTTCCGGCGGTTCCCCCGAATGCACGCGGACCTCGATGCCAGTCTCGGCGGTGAACATCCTGGTCAGCATCTCGACCACCTGCGGATGTTGGGCGTTGTAGAGCGTAATCGTCTCCGCCGCGCGTCCGGGCGTCGTCGTTGCACCCGCGAGTGCCAGGGCGGTGAGGAGGAGGCCTCGCGTACGACGTGCGCCGTGCCAGAAACTCGTCCGTAAACCTGGTAGAAGCATGTAACTCCTCAAGTGTCTTGATGATGCACGCTTCGTAAGGTTTACCCGCTCCTCGCGTCAAGAAATATGTTCTGGAATTATTCAAGTTACAGAGTCAGTAATCGCAGCGTCGGAGATTGGAATTTCTCCAATATACGTTCTCACGCCGGCGAATTGGGAAACGGATCCTGAGATGCTTCAAGTGGGCTCACGCGGCGCAGCGCCCTGGCTGGGTGCAACTCGCGTGGTGCCGAGTCTGTTGGGCGAGGGTGAGGAGACGTGAATCGGGATAGAGCGAAGCCATGGAGGCGCTCATCGAGAACGCCGAGCAACCGCGGAATCGGCCCCCACGAGTATTGGTCCGCTCGCGGCTGGTGGTGCGTCTCTGTTCGAACTCGGAGCGATCCGACGAGTGGCTCAGCGAAGGAGTGGCTAGGCCTCGTCGTCTATCGTTGGCGGGGGTGGCCCAGCTGAAACGATCGAGGCTTTAGGCAGAGCCCGCGACCTGAACGGATCAATTCCGACTGCCGCGGCCGCCCGCGGCGGCACCCTCGACCTACGCGGACGAAAAGCGCGGCCGCGCGCCGACGACGACTCCGACTTCGAGCCCCCGTGTGAATGCGGCCACCGGCTATGGGGCCGCGACATCGAGAATCGGCGTGGTCAGAGACGCTCCAGCCTTCATGCGTGCTAAATTCGCCCCCCTTTGCCTCCTCCTCCTTCTCCTTGTCCGCCACCTCCTCCGAAAGGATTATTGGGCGGTGGCGGCGGCGACGGCTTTGGAGGGCTTTGAATAATCGGATTTGAGGGGCCCGACCGTAGTGGCGCCTCGATTGAATAGCTGGCGCTACAGCTCTTTGAGTTCACCCGAAAGTTCGCCAAAAGACCGTTTTGCTTGAAAGCATATGGGAAGGCCTTATCCATAAACGCTTTCCGCTGATTTAGGTCCTTGATCGCGTGGAAATCCTCGCTCGGCCCGATGCTGACAACGCTACACGCACCCGAGAGAATGGTGCATCGCTGAGGTCGTGTCTTGTCACAGAGCCGAACGCTTCCCTCGTAAAGGGCGAGATTGGTCCTGCCATCCTTTTCGACCGAAAAATCGAACCGCGTTCCCTGCACGCCAAGCGTCGCTGTGGGCGTATTGATTACATATGCCCGCTTCGGGCTCTGTCCCGTGATGAACCGGAAAGCTCCGCGAACGGCGTTGACGGAGAAGTGGCCGGCGGTGGCCTGCCCCTGGAACACAAAGCTGTCGATGGTGAGCTGAGAGCTCGGCCCGACAATCATTCGGGTACTATCTACAAACGCAAGTTGGACTTGGCCGGTTTTGCCGGTCGTGACGCGGTCCCCCATAAAAACGGGGTCATCGACTTGAAGCGTACCGGTACCGGAGCTACCCCCGGCGGCAGAAGGCGTTAGCGCTACAGCCTTGCCGACAGCCTCAGCCGCAAAACTCGGCGCTCCCAACGCGAGCAGGAGAGCGGCCGCGCCGACTACGATCACTCCGCGTGTCCACATGGATCTCGGCCCCGCTTCCCCTCGGAACGCTTTGGTTGAAGTTATCACATATTTTCACAGCAGCCATCATTCCAATGTGAGGGGTCTTGTGCACCTGAAGAAGGCCGCCGAGCCAGAGCGTGGCTATCCAGATATTGGCGGGTTTCCTGTATTGGCGGTCGGACTCGGTGCGTGTAGCCACCAAATCGCCGCCTGGTCCATGGCGACCTCCCGAAGCGAGGCTGGTCCTCGACGCCCTTAACATGGCGGTTGGGCAGCGGCGGCCGATCTCGAGGCCGTCGGAGGCTGGTGCTTGGGCCCAACCAGACAACGCTTGCCAACACAGCCGCGTGGGGGCAGCCTTAGCGCAACTTTGATGGGATATTAGTCCGTTCGGATCGTGTTATGATCAGATTACTCTCTATGCGCGCGTGTGTGTATATCTCGGCATCCCAATTTCTCGAGCATCCGCGCCATGAGCCCACGCATCCTCTTTTACTGTGATCCCGGATGGGCGCTCGGCGCAATTCACTCGAGCCTGTGCACGCACCTGCGCGCTGCGGGTTGGGTCGCTGACATCAAGAGTTGGCGTGTTGGCTACGTCATCTCCGAGTTCGCCAAAGAAGTGGCGCGATACGATTATGTGGTGACACTGCCGCACGGCGGCACGAAGCCGCTCGTCCATTCCTACCGAATTCCGCGCGAGAAGATCATCATCGTTGCACACGGTGAGTCCGATATACAAGAGCTGATTGTTGCGCAGGGGATCGAGGAGTTCGACCGCTATGCCGGATATGGTGTGGTAAGCGATACGCTGGCTTGCTCATCGATTGCGCTTGGCATTAAACGCTTGCCCTTCGTCGTTCGCTGCGGGGTCGATTGTCGCAAATACCAGCGACCAGTCTCAGCCGGCCTTTCGAGTGTGGGCTATGCATCAGCCATGTTGCGACCGACTGTATCCGGAATCGAAGGTAAACGAGGCCCGCTCGCCCGGGCCTGCGCGGAAGCGGCGGGGTTGCGGTTCGCGTCGGTCGCTAACTTGCCATTCGAAAGAGTCCCAGACTTCTATGGAAGTGTCGACTCTCTAATCATGCCATCACTACAGGAAGGCGCCGGCTTGCCGCCGCTTGAGGCCGCCGCGGCAGGGCGGCTGGTCATCGGCACGCCGGTCGGGCATTTCCCGCGACTGGCCTACGAAGGCCTTGGGATCTTGGCGCCCCTGGAAGCAGGGGCATTTCAGCGCTTCACGACCAAGTGCCTGCTCTACTACAAAGAAAATTCGGCAGCCTATGTAGACAAATGCAATATCATCCAGCAGGCCTCGAAGAACCGCGATTGGCGGTACACGGTTGAAGATTGGATGGAACTTTTTGCCAACGCCCGCTAGGTTCTTGCGGCCACGCGAGGCAAACTCTTTAATAAAGGACTGAGGTCGACGAGCGAGGCGGAGCACACCTGTGGCCCTGCTTGCCCGAAGAAAGCGCCACCAGCGTGGCGCAGCTCTTCGTCATCCTGGAGCGCGCCGGCGAACTCGGTCATGCGACGGTCCGGGACCTTGACAATTGAAGCAGTTAGCGACGGCCCGTCACGCGCTGTTGCCAGTGCCAGCCATTCGCTACTACTGACCAAGATGCCTTTCACGCCCGTGGAGGGGTCGGAGTGGTCGCATTGGGCGCGGATTTAGATGAACTCACACGGTCAGACGATTTGCCTTTCCATGATCGTAAAGAACGAGGCGACGGTGATCCAACGCTGTCTCGCCTCCGTCCGGCAGCTTATCGACTATTGGGTGATTGTCGACACCGGGTCAGACGACGGAACGCAGGACGTCATCAAAGAGTTCATGCGCTCCATACCCGGAGAGCTGCATGAGAGACCGTGGGTCGATTTCGCTCGCAATCGAACCGAGGCCTTGCAGCTTGCCAGGCCGCATGGTGACTACAGCCTGATTATCGATGCGGACGACACGCTCGTCATCGACCCGGAATTCGCGCTGCCCCTCCTCGACAAAGACTCCTATAATCTCGTCATCGATTACCCACCCATAGTATATCACCGACCTCAGTTGCTCCGCAGCCGCGCCCTCTGGCGTTATGCCGGTGTCCTTCACGAATTTCCCGTTTGCAGCCGGCGCGGCGCTCCTCAGGGCTTTCTTGCCGGCCTGCGCATGCGTTGCGGCCGCGATGGCGCACGCGCCGGGCACCCGGACAGGTATCGAGACGACGCGGCGATTTTGGAACGGGCTCTGCTGACCGAAAAAGACCCGTTCCTCATATCGCGTTACCGCTTCTACCTTGCCCAGAGCTACCGGGACTGCGGCGAAAGAGAGAAGGCTCTCGAAAACTACGATATCCGAGCCGGCCTCGGCTATTGGGACGAAGAGGTCTTCTTCAGCCTCTTCCAGATCGGCAAATTGAAGGAAAAGCTTGGGCACCCGCTCGATGAAGTCCTATCGGCCTACCGAAAGGCATCCGACGCCCATCCGAAACGGGCCGAAGCGCTGCACGCCGGAAGCAGGCTATGCCGCGTTAACAACCGATCCGCCGAGGGTTACGAGCTCGCCCGCCGCGGGTTGCAAATCCCGTCGCCAAATGGAGGGCTGTTCGTCGAGCCCTGGGTTTACGACTATGGGCTGCTCGACGAATTGGCGGTCAACGCCTATTTGATACAACGCTACGATGAATCTTTGGCGGCCTGCGAACGGCTACTGCGCGAGGGCAAGATTCCGACCGAGATGCGCGGCCGCATCGAGCAAAATGGACGTTATGCGCGCGAAAAGATCGAGGCGCTGCGGGCAGCCGACCCCAAGTCGGCCTCCCTCCGCCCCGCGCCCGCGGCAAGCCCCGCTTCGGCGGTGCCACGCGTGCTACTCGCAATATTGGCCAAGCAGAAGGAGCGAGTGCTGCCGTTTTACCTTTTGTGCATCGAGGCCCTCGACTATCCCAAGCAGTCGATCTCCCTCTATGTAAGGACCAACAACAACACCGATCGGACCGCCACTATCCTGAGCGAATGGATTGCCAGGGTTGGGGATCAGTATGCCGACGTCGAGTTCGACGCGTCGGATGTCGAGGAACCGGTCCAACAGTTCGGGGTTCAAGAATGGAATCAGCTACGGTTCAAAGTACTCGGCCGTCTGCGCTACGACAGTATGCAGCAAGCGCTGCGCAAGGATTGCGCCTACTATTTTGTGGTGGACGTCGATTATTTCGTCGCGTCGAATGTGCTGCGTGATCTGATCGCGCTCGGCCTGCCGATCGTCGCGCCTCTCATGCGGCATGCCGACGAAAATAACCCATATTCCAACTTCCATGGAAAAATAGATGGTAATGGTTATTATTCACATAGCGATGAATACTATTGGCTCCTCAATCAGCGCCTCAAAGCGATCTCTCAGGTACCGGTAGTGCACAGCACCTACCTTGTCCGAGCTGATGTAATACCCAAACTATCGTATGACGACGGGAGCGGTCGCTGGGAGTACGTCATCTTCTCTGACAGTGCCCGCAAGAACAGCGTTCAACAATATTTGGATAACCGCGAAGTATACGGATATCTGACCTCGACTGAAGATCATCGTGCCGCCATGACGTTACTCGGCTCGCGGATCGGCCGCCGCATTCTCTCCACGCGGACCTCGGGCGAGCCGTCCATCTTTGTCTGCTGCTGTCAACACGGCAGCGGGTCGACTTGGATGTTCAATCTGGCGCGGGAAATCTGCCGGGCTGCAGCCACCGACTTCGTGTCGTGCTCTCAAGATTCCGAAGCATACCTGCCCTGGGACGCGCTTGGCTCCCATATGCTTGTCGTCAAAGCCCACAACCCCACTGCCGGTCTTCGGTCGCTGATCGCGACCGCCAACCTGCCGGCGGTCATCACAGTGCGCGACCCGCGCGACTCGGTGGCGTCTCACTTGCTACGTTTTCCGAACAGTCTGGCGCACGATTTCGACGAGGCGCTCGATGCGATCGCGGTCAGCGCCGAGCGTCTGGTCGCGTTGTTCCGGCTGCGTCAGCTCCCCATTTTTCGCTACGAGGATGGCTTCGTCGGCAAGAACGAGACATTCGATAAGGTTGCTGCGCTTCTGTGTGTCAATCCGAGCAAGGAGCAGCGCATTGCAATTCTGGACGGGCTCTCACCGACGGCAGTCAGAAAGACCATTGCCGGCTTGGAAGCGGCGGGCGCCATTCGAGGCGAGCAAGTGTGGGACGAAGAGACTCGGTGGCATGCCGGCCATGTCGGTGACGGCAGGGTCGGCAAGTTCAAGGAGGTGTTGACCCCTGCCCAGCAGCGGGCTGTGCTCGATAGGACGCGGGAATACTGCGAATGTTTTGGCTATGCCGAACTATGGGATGACGCGGCGCTCGGCGACGCGCCGGCCAACCGGCGTCGTTCCGCAGTTTAGGCATGGACGACGGCATTGACTAACGCGTGAAGAGCTTCTCGCGGGCAACCGAGGTGGGCGGTAACTCACGGGCCCCGGATTGGCGATTGTCGTCCGGAGGGTAGCGGCGGAGCCAGTCTAGGCTAGACCGCGTCGGATTCTCCTGGTACCAGCCTTGGCCTCCATGAATGTTTCGCACCGAGAAAAAGTACTCGTCATAGAGATCGGCAACACGTTCAAGCGAGAAATTGCGCTCCGCCCATGTCCGGCAGGCGTAGGGGTCGATCGAATGGATGTTGCGAGCAGCCCACGTAAACTGCTCGAATGTCCGGCAGCGGTAACCCGTGACACCGTGAATATTGTACTCCGCGAATGCGCCCCAGTCGGTCGAGATGACCGGCGTTCCGGACAACATCGATTCGATCTGAACCCCGCAGAAAGGCTCAAGGAAGGTCGATGGCGCCAGTGTCGCCTTGGCGCGAGCCATCAGGCGCTTACGCTCCTCAGGACCGGCGAGGCCGACCAGCTCAACATACTCGGCTAGCGGCCGATCGGTTCGCGTCGGTTTGCCTTCAATTGTGCCAGCCCCCGCAACGACGAGCCTGCCACCGACCGCCTCCGCGATCTGCACGGCAATGTGGATGCCCTTGCCGGAGTTGATGCGTCCGAGAAACAAGAAGTAGTCGTCCTTGGTCGCCGAAAACGCGAAATCATCGAGGTCGAAATAGTTTGGAATGACCACGTCGTACCAAAAATCATTGCTCGACGCCCGCACAACAGCTTGACCGAGATAGGCGTGCATTACCGCATATGATTCAAAGACGCGAAATTTGGCGAAGCCACCGTCGGGGTAGCCGATGCCCGGCTCGCATATGATCATGTCCGGGTGAGCATCAGCCACCGGACGATGGGCGGTACCGAAGGGACAGAGGAGAAAGTCTCCGGGCCGCTTCCGCTGTGTCAAGCCGCTGATCGCCTTCGCATAGAACGTCTTATACACATCGTCGTCGACCTGATACTTCGGGATCCCCGCCCGCCTCCAGTCGTGCTCTCCATACGACTTGTACAGGTCGTAGCGTTTTGTCACTGTAATATGTTCGTCGCACTCTACTTTCGAATCCTCATGTCCATAATGGAAAACCGTATGCCCCCGGCTTTTCAGCAGTTTGCAAAGCTTAAGAATCTTCTGCGTAAACGCACAAGACGAATATTCTTTGACGGTAATCGTGTGTGGAATGCCGAGTATATGAAACCGGTAGGCCATGTTGCTTAACTATACTTGTGACGGTTGGGGGTTATTTGGATAATATCGAGTGAGCCAATCAAGGTTGGCGCGATCCGGATGCGGCTCGTACCATCCTTTACCTGTGAATATATCCATGACTGATTGAAAAAACTCCTCATACATCTCACCGACGCGCCCGACGGAGAAATTGTCTTCGGCCCAGCGCCTGCAAACGTATGGATCGATGCGCCCAATGTTTTGCGCCGCCCATACGAAGTGGTCGAACGTCCGACAGCGATAACCGGTAATCCCGTGAAGATTGTTCTCTGCGAAGGCGCCCCAATCGGAGGTAATGGTTGGTGTACCTGACAACAGTGACTCGATCTGCACCCCTCCAAACGGTTCAATATATTGCGAAGGCAGAAACAGGCCCTTCGCTCTCGACATGAGCTTCTTTCTTAGTTCGAGATCGGCAAAGCCAACGAATTCCACGTTTACAGGCGTTTCCTTATAGCCGATGTCCTCCAGCCGGCCCTGGCCGGCGACTATCAGCTTGGCCTTGATCTGCTCGGCGACCTGCAAGACAATATGGACGCCCTTTCCCGAGATTACTCGGCCAAGATAGAGAAAATAGTCGTCTTTCTCAGGCGAGAACTCGAACTCATCCAGGTTGAAGAAATTTGGGATCACAACAGCATACGAATTGAGATTATCTGCCCTTTCGACTGCTTTGGCCCCGAAATGAGCATGGTACATCGCGTATGATTCGAATACCATGAATTTAGCGAAATGGCCTCGCGCGTAACCGATGCCTGGCTCGACTACGATCATGTCGGAATGAGCGTCGGCAACTGGTCGATGACCACCGCCCCACATACACAATAAGAATTCGTTGTTTCGTTTTCGTCTCGCAATCTCCCGGATACTATTCTTATAGAAGGTTTGATAGGCATGGTCATTTGTATCGAATCGAAACATATTGGTCTTCCACTCTTCAAAGCCATACGCTCTGGCAAGGTCATCCTGCGTGGTTACGTTAACTTGCTCATCACAGGAGACTTCAGACGCCTCGTTTCCGTAGTGGATGACTGTGTGTCCACGCTCTTTAAGCATGCGGCACAATTTCACGACTTTCTGGGTGTAGGCGCATGCGATGTAGTTCCGGTTGGATGCGGTATGCGGAATGCCGAGAATGTGAAACCGCAACCGGCGCGACCAGGGTGACGGTCGTTGAGGTCGCGAAGACATTCCCACATTCTGTGGGACGCTGTCGCCGAAACCGCTTGCCGCTGCATCTCTCGAAACGATCGCGATCGGTGGCGCCGCGTCCAATGTTGCCAGGTCGGCATTGCGCGCCGTCTCGCTGGCCATTGCCGGAACTGCAGTTTCGTCGCTGCCTAGCTCAGCTGCGACCGGTCCTGAACCCCGGTCTTGGCTGGGAAGGACAAATCCCCGGATTACATCAAGCGACGACGAGGTCGAGGCCAGCTCTTTTCGCAGCGTCGCGGCCTGCAATTGATCCGCATCCTCGAGTAGACGTCTTACCTCGCTCGCATCGACCGCCCCGATCCAGCATGCCCGGTCCTTGACAGAGTAGGACAGGAGCAGTCGTTCGCTGTCGGGATGCCAAGCCAACCCGGCGGCGTATTCGGCGGAGGCCCCATCGTGGAAGAAGAAGGTGCGGGTGAGGCGCGCAAGACGGGTTGCCTCGTCGAACCAGACAAACCGATGCAGACACCGCTGCTCACCACGATCCCACGTCTCTGTTTCGTGGATCAGCGTGAGCCAGCCCTCGTCGAAGGGGATGAGCTGTGAGCCGCCTCTGAAATGGTCGGCGGCAATGGCCGGAGTGGATTCGTCGATGACGGTTGCATGCTCGTCCAGGACTGTCGTCGGATCGCAGAGAGAGACGAACCGCAGCTGGTTCCTGGCGACATCAACCTGCGGCATCCAGTTTCTCTCATGCGCCTCGCCCTTCGGGCTGCGAAGCACGCGCCAGTCGCAGAGGCGCGCCGAGCCCGGCAGCGCATCGTCGATCCGGCAAAGGACCTGTTCACGCCGTCTCTCCGGACTGAGGTCGCGAGCGCCTGCCAGGCACCAGAGACGTCCGCCCCAGGCGAATGGGCGCATGTCCTCGAAAGCGAGGACCGCCGGCAAGCCGGGGGGCGGCAGGTCGCCGGGGAGCAAGATTTCTGCGCACGACCGGATGTCGAGGCCATGGCCCAACCGCAACAGGAGCTCTCGTGTCCTCTCTGGCTCGTCATTGTCCGTCTGACGCTGCTGGTCCGCCATCGACGTAGAGTTCACACAGTGCTGGAGCCCGACAATGTCCTCGCCCCAGCGTGCCACCGAGAGATTGCTCGCCAGGTAGCGGTCGGGCACCGCAAAGCCAAACGGCTCACTCGCAAAAGATGGCATCAGCGAATGCGCCGGCTCGCCATAGAAGAAGAGGTTGCGGCGAGCCAGGTCGCGCGAGCTGGCAGGGATATCGCGATCGAGCGCCAGCCGGTTGCAGACGGCGTGCCCGCGCTGCTTGCGCACAGGGTCGCGCGAGTAATAGGCGGCGATGGAATACTCCTCGAGCAAACCGGTCGTACAGGCAAATTCCTCGAGGGTGAGCGTGTCTTCGCTAGGATAAGGGATGGCCAGCCCTGATTCGGCGGCGGCCAGGCTCAGATCGTGCATGCCTCTTTGCCGGTAGAATGTCGCCAAATCATAGAGCGGCTCGGCCCGTTGCGGACGTTGATCGAAAGCGGTCACCGCCTGGCGCACGAAGCCTGCCTCGTCCCCGAGAAGCCGCAGGCAGCGGGCCAGCTCGAGGCGCGCCCGCCAACGCTCCTCGGGCGATCCGCCCATCTCGGCCCGCTTGGCATAGGCGACAATCGCCTTCTCGGCCTGTCCGTCGTCGCGAAAGGATTGGGCAAGGTAGAACCAGGAGCGCGCGTTCTCAGGGTCCTGCTGCAGCGCCTCAAGGAGAAGCCCTATGTCCCGCTTGACCTTGTCCGCGCGGCTCGATCCGCTGCCATGATCGCGAAACCACGCTCCGCCGACCCTTTCCATGCCGCCCGGAACGTCAAGATATTCGTGTGTCGCTCCGGAAAAACGCGCTCCCGCGTCGCGCCGCACCAGGCGCGCCCGCCAGCAGTCGCGGCCGGACTGATCGCGCTCACGAAGCAAATAGGCCGGCGCCGGGAGCCGTTCGCGGAAGCGGGTGTCCTCGACCACAAGCTCCATATCGGCATTGACGAGGAGCATATAGTCGTAATCGAGCGCCGCGGTTTCGGCGAACGACAGGGCTATGTTGCGGGTCTGCGCGAAATCAACGAAGGGAGTGCTGTGAAGCTCCCCAGGTAGCGCCCGACTTGCGAAATAGGCAGTAATGAAGTCCTGCGTGCCATCCGACGAGCCGGTATCGCAGATGACCCAGCAGGCGATATGTCCGGCAACGGCCGCGAGACAGCGCTCGAGATTCGCCATCTCGTTGGTCACGATCATGTTGAGGCATAGACGCTTCGCGATCATCGGCGGGCGGTTCCGGCAAGATGCGGGCGGGTCAGGGTCTGTAACGGCTTGAGGGCACGTCCGCAATTGATCGCGTTGGAAAGGAGATGGCAATCTCGCCCGTCGACTGTTGCGGCGGGATCGTCCTCCTCGCCGGCCTTCCGGTGATTGGACCTATATTTCAAGCGGCGAGGGTTCCGATGGCATTCGAGCGTGCGAGTCTATGGCATGCGCCCCGGGTTTCCGATCATATAGTGACCATCGTCCACCCGGCATGGGCTGGCTGGCCCGACTCAATCGTTTCCGCCACCCGGCCAAGAAACCGGACCGGGACCGCGCCCGCTTTCGTCGAGACCGCTTTCATTCACCCGATGCTCGGAAAGCTCTGCAATCCCTGATAAAGCTCTGCAATCCTTGATGAAGTCACCCGACGGACTCTTGCCCTGATGATGACCATTGACTTTGACGGATCGCTGACCGACTGTTTAGGTTGCAGTCGGTGGGTCGTGGCCATCGAAGGGGGTCGGCGGCGGCGGGCGGGGTTCAGTCAATCTCCAACCAGGTTATTGGCAGCGTTTCAAGCTGTTGTTGAACCGCAAGTCGGAGGCCGCAGAAGATTGTTTTAATGCGGGATTGGAATGCGCCTGCCGAAGACACTTTAAAGAGTTGGCTGATCAGAGCCGTAGTCGGGTGGGAAGTTCAGAGGGGAGCTGGGGTAGCGAGACAAGTCCGCTGAGCATGAATAGTCGGTCTTTGGAACGGCCTCGCTAAGCCGAGTAACCGCGTTTCGACCGAGTATTTTCGCACCAGGGTTGTCTGAAGCTCCGGATCACCTTGCCGCGATAGCCGAGACGCCGGCTGTCAATGTGACGGGGGCATAAATGAGACGAAGACGGGCGGGTGCAAACGATCGGGGGGTCGTCGGCTTTCGTCTCTCATGTTTCCGTCGCAAGCGAGCCTACCCTGCGACGCACCCCCGAGCGGACGGCAACGATCATGGCGAGCCGGTCTTTCTAAAGACCGTGCCGGGGCCCGTCCCCCTCGCAGACTCCGAAACAAGAATTCGGCGTCGTCCAGAGAACCCACAAACTCGTGAAGCCCAGGATGGCGACCAGTCCCCCTGCCTGTTCAGGGCGGTCGCACGCGCGCCGCAACCACGCGCGACCGAATCTGCCAAGTCACTCGGAATCAACAGGATCTCGTCATGACCCGTGTAACCGAACTCCTCTTCGTTGATCCGTCCGTATCGGATATCGGCACGATTCTGGGCAACCTTCGGCCGGGGGTGGAGGCGATCGTCCTTGATGCCAACCGCCCGGTCGCACGGCAGATGGCCACATCGCTCACCGGTCGGCGCGACCTCGACGCGGTGCATGTCATCGCCCACGGTGCGCCTGGCCGGGTCAGCTTTGCCGCCGGGGCATGGTCAGCCGAGACGCTGGAGGAGGAATCGCAGGATTTCAACGCGATTGGCAAAGCGCTCGGCGGAAAGACCGATTTCCGGCTCTGGAGCTGCCACACTGGCGCCGGCGCAACCGGCGCTGCTTTTGTTGCACGGATTTCGCAATCAACCGGCGCGGATGTCGCCGCTGCCACGGCTCGCATCGGCGCAGCTGCCCTAGGCGGCGTGTGGGAACTCGGGTCGCGCGAAGCTCCGGCCGCCGTTCAGTCGCCTCTGACTCCCGGCGGTATGGTGGCCTATGCCGGAGTTCTCAGTTTCAACATTAGTGTTACGGGGACGTTGCCTAAAGGACCTACAACAGGCGAATTCAATATATTTGTTATTGATAAGACTACAGGGCAAATCGTCGCTGAGCTCGAGCTTCCGAATGCCGTCGAAGTCGATCGTAAGCTTAACTTGACCATTGAGGTTCCAAGCGGCACCGACAAATACGCAATCGGGACCTTTAATAATAATGGCGTATTTACGCCTGCGTCCATTCTGCATTTGAGCCACCCGGTCAGCGACCAAGGAGCAACGGGTGCGACTGGGGCCACCGGTGCGACAGGCGCTTCAGGAACGACCGGCGCTACAGGCCCGACAGGCGCTACAGGCTCAGGCGCTACGGGAGCGACCGGCGCTGGGGGACC